>Ga0310810_10009669_pt1 | contig 11166 bp, 9 predicted proteins | sample NCmetagenome_FD_207641 | JGI IMG/M metagenome (GOLD analysis project Ga0310810, IMG submission 207641) | Soil microbial communities from experimental microcosm in Duke University, North Carolina, United States - NC | ecosystem: Engineered > Artificial ecosystem > Soil microcosm > Unclassified ... | reverse complement strand
ACGAGGAGCGTCCTCGGCCGCGGCAGCCCTGCAACCGCGCGGCGGATTCGCGCCAGGCTCCCGTCGATGCTCGACACTACGCTTTCCGCTTCAGCGCGATGGCCCGTTCGCAATCCAAGATCGAGAATCGTTCGCGACACATCGGGCAGCCCAGCGTGGCGGTACGCGTACGTTTCGATCCCCGCCCGGTGCAGTTGCCGCTCGAGGTCTGTCTGCGTGGCGTAGATGACGGCGAAATCAGGTCGAAGCGACAGAATGCGCTCGACGTCCGGGTCGAGGAGCGCACCCAGCTTCGGGAGCGTCGCGGTTTGCGGCGGATACGTATCGTAGCTGCTCACCCCGACGACCTGTGGTCCCGCACCCACCGCGAACAGCATCTCGGTCGCCGCTGGTACGAGGGACACGATGCGCGCCGGCGTCGGTGCGGCTCGCGCGACGGGCAGCCCGTGGGACGCGACGAGCAGCCCAATCGCGACGCCCGCGGCTGCTATGCGCGCCTGACGAGCAACCATAGGAAGAAGGGCCCACCGATGAGCGCGGTGATCACGCCGACGGGCAGCTCGATAGGTGCCATCAACGTCCGCGCGAGCATGTCGCATCCGACCAGGAACGCAGCGCCGAATAGAGCAGCCGCCGGCAGCACGAGACGATGGTCAGACCCGACGATCAGTCTCACGAGGTGCGGGATGATGATGCCCACGAACCCGATTGGACCGCCGATCGACACGGCCGCACCCGTCGCGAGCGACGCGCTCAGAAACGCGGTGCGCTGCGCGCCGGTGACGTTGAGGCCGCGCGACTCCGCGCTGTCGGCGCCGAGCGCGAGCAGGTTGAGCGGACGCGCCAGCCACGCGAAGATGGCGAGCGACACGAGCCCGAGCGGGAACGCCGCAATCAGCGGCTCGTAGCTGCTGACGTCGAGATCTCCCATCAGCCAGCGCAGCGTGCGATACGTGTCGGCAAAGTTGGCGAAGTACTGGACGAACAGGATGAGGGCCGAGAGAAAGGCGTTGAGCGTCACGCCAGCCAGGAGCAGCACCGTCGTTGACAGTCCGCGGTGGCGCGCCTGCGACAGGCCGTAGACGATCGCGACGGCGAGCAGCGAGCCGGCAAATGCGGCAGCGGGAACCGCGGACAAGCCGAGGGCCCGAAACGACCAGTTGAAGGTAATCGCCAGCATCGCCCCGAGCGCCGCGCCGGCGGAAATCCCCAGCGTGAACGGCGTCGCAAGCGGATTCCTGAGCAGGCCTTGAAACACCACACCCGCTGCCGCCAGCAGCGCACCGACGGATGCGCCCGCCAGCGTGCGTGGGAGCCGCGCGATGAAGAAGATTTGCGCGTCGGGGTTGTCGTTGAACGGGCGCGACCAGTCGAACGCCGCGCGCAGACTGATGCGCGTCGAGCCGACCAGCGGCGCCAGTACCACCGCGGCGACGGCGAGCGCGCCGAAGCCCGCCGTCGTGAGGACCAGACGGGCGCGGAGGGATGTCACCGCCCGACGCGCTCCAGCGGCAGCACGACCCGTCGTCCCGATGGACGCACGATCACCTCCGCTTCCACGCCGTAAAGCGCTCGAATGTTGACGGCCGTGAGCACGGTCTCCGTCAGCCCCTCGGCGATGACGCGGCCCTCGCGCACCAGCAGCAATTGGTCGCACAGCGACGCCGCGAGGTTCAAATCGTGCGTCGAGATGACGATGGCCAGGCCCCTGTCCGCGTGCAGCTGCCGCAGAACCGAGACGACCTCGAGCTGATAGCCGATATCGAGAGAGGCTGTGGGTTCGTCGAGCAGCAGAAGCGGAGCGTCGTCCCCGCCGGACAGTTGTGCGAGCGCGGCCGCAATCACGACGCGCTGCTTCTCGCCGCCGCTGAGGGTCGCGAACGGCCGGTTGGCGAGCTGCTGCGTGCCGGTCGCCGCGAGCGCAGCGCTGACGAACGCCGTATCGTCGGGCCCCTCGATCTCGAACGCGCCGAGATGCGCGTACCGTCCCATCATCGCGACTTCTGCGACAGAGTAGTCGAACGCGAGCTGCGTCTCCTGCGGTACCACGGCGATGCGGCGCGCGAGCGCGTCGCGGGACCGCGACGCGAGCGGCTGGCCGTCGAGCATCACCGACCCGCGCTGCGGCCGGCGCGTGCCGGCCAGCAGCCGTAGAAAGGTCGTCTTCCCGCTGCCATTCGGTCCGAGAATGCCCACGATCGCGCCTGGAGCCACGTCGAGCGAGATGCCGCAGACCACCGGCGTGCGCTCGTCATAGCCGAACCAGACGTCGTGGGCGATCAACACCGCTTAGAACGTTGCCTTCATTCCGACGCGCGCGGCGCGGCCGAGCGCCGGGAACCCGAGCGGCGCCATGTAGCGGCGGTCCGTCAGATTGTCGATCGCGCCGGTGATGGAAATCCGGCGCGACAACCGCACCGCCCCCCGCACGTCCCACTGCTGATAGCCGTCGTTGAAGACGAGCGGCGGTTCCAATCCCGAAAAATCGCTGTCCACCCGCTGGCCGACCAGCGTGCCCGTCACGTCGATCGACGCCCGATCAGAGATCCACGCTGCCTGCACGTAACCGGAGTGGCGAGGTCGCCGGAACGCCTGATTGCCGGCGCGCAGGACGTCGCTGAATTCCGACGTGCTTTCGAGGATCTTCGAATCGAGGAAGGTGTACCCGGCGCGACCGCGGATGCCTCGCACGAGCGCCAGGTCGCCGGAGAGTTCGATTCCGCGCGCACGCGTCAACCCGATGTTGAAGTACTGCGACCGGAACGGATCGAAGCTCGTCGTCCGGGTCGAAATGATGTCGCGGTAGCGATTGGCGAACCACGTCAGGTTGACTCGGACACGATCGGCCGCGAGGCGCTGCTCGATGCCGGCATCGAACGTTCTCGAACGCTCCGGTTTCAGGTCGGGATTGCCGAGAAAACCTGGATCGAGGCTGAACGACTGCAGGACCGACGGCTCCTTGATCCCGAGTCCGGCGCTGATGCTGACGCGCGTCGAGCCGACCGCCGCGGATCCTTGTCGCAGGTAATAGCCCCCGGAGATCCGCGGTACCGTCGCGTTGCCGAAGCTGGCGTTGTGTTCGAACCTGATCCCGCCGGTGACGAACGTCCTCGACCACAGCGCCTGATGCTGCAGTGAGACGCCGACGTTGTCGCGCGAGGCCGGCGTAGTTTCAGCGGCGAGGAGGTCGACGAGTTCAGCGCGTTCGCCATCCCAGTCGACGAGCGCCGTATCGACGTGAGTCCCTGCGGCCGCGGTCGTTGACGTGAGATCCGCTTGGTACGTCGCGTGATGCCTCCGGAGGTTCGATCGGCTGTCATACGGAAAGTCGTCGAATTCGAACGCCGCGACATGGCCGTCGAAGGAGGGCGTGTACGGCGGGTCGATCTGCAGATTCGCTGATGTCTGGTGCGAAATCGACAATCCGTAACTCGCGCGCTGATGCCAGCGGCCGGCGCTCTGGTCGAACGTCGCGCCCGCGCTGCCGTCATGACGCTCGAAGAATGCATCCAGATCGGGTCGCCCGAATGCCGTCTGGCCTGGCGTGCCATTGCGTCCGCGCTCGGTCCGCCCGACAAACCGCAGGGTCGCGTGCGGCGCCAGTTGAACGCCGGCGCTTCCCGACAGCGTCAGATTGCGGAACGCGTCGTTGGGCACCTCATTGTCCGTCGAAATGCCTGAAACGCTCGCGGAGTAGTCGACGCGGTCCTGTCGCCCCGAAATTCCGGCGGACGCGCGAACCGTGTCGAAGCTGCCGGCTTCGAATCGCGCATCGAACAGCGGCGTCGCGGTTTCTCCGCGCCGCGTGAACAACTGGATGACGCCGGTCATCGCGTCCGATCCAAACAGCGCGGAATTAGCCCCCGGCACGAACTCCACGCGTTCGAGATTCTCGGTCGTCACATTGTTCAGATTGAACGCGCCGCCCGGCTCGTTCAACGGGATGCCGTCGAGGAGCACCTTCGTGTAATTGCTCTCGCCCCCGCGTACGAAGAGCGTCGTCACGCCGCCTGGCGCACCGGTGCCGACGACCGTCGTTCCAGGCGCGGCACGGAGCAGATCGCCGAGCAGGGGATGCTGCCGGCGTTCCAGATCGGCGCGATCGAAGACGGTGACGTTCGACGCGATCTGGCTCGCGGGCGCATCCGTCCGTGTCGCCGATACCACGATGTGCTCGGCCACGGGGGCGACACCGAGCGTGAGGCGGAGGGGTGCGTCGCTGCACGCAGCAGATGCGCGCGCGAAACCTTCGAGCGATGCGTCAACCGTGCAGTCCGCTCCGCCGTCTGCATCGAGTCGAAACGTGCCATCGCTGGCGGTGAACGTGCTCGACGATGATCCGGTCGACGTCACGCGCACGTGCGCGCGTGGCAGGGGCTGACCGGCGCTGTCGATGACGACGCCCGTAATCGTCGCCGCGCCTGCCGTAGCCGCAAGCGTCAGGATGAAGAGAGAAGTGACGGGGAAGTACGCGAACACCAGGCCTCCTTCGGCGTGCGGTCGCGCCGGAAATGGAGTCATTCGGCCCGGGTGGCCAGGTATCCTGGCTCGCGGATCCTCGCACCGTTCCAGCCTTCCCATTCGCCTTCCGCCCGGTTTCCGGCGTCGGCGTAACAGTGGCAGTGTTCGTGGAACGGTACTCCCCGCTTACAGTGGCGGCACCGCGTGGGCTTCGCACCCACTTCGCATGACCACCCGGAGTAAGGCTTCGAATTATACTCAGAAGACGTGCTGACGCGTATTCATCAGGCTGGTTTGGACGACGTCGCCGGCAAGCTCGAGGCGGGCATTCGGCTCTCGTTCGACGACGGGGTTCGCCTGTTCCACTGCCACGACACGCTCGCGCTCGGATGGCTCGCGAATCGCGAACGCGAGCGGCGGCATGGCGCGCGGACCTATTACAACTTCAACATCCGGCTCGAGGCGACGAACGTCTGTGTTGCCAATTGCCTGTTCTGCTCGTTCGCGCGACTGCAGCCGGGCGCTGACGGTTCGTACACGATGTCGCACGAGCAGGCGTGGGACAAGCTGCGGCAGCGCGCCGGCCAGCCCCTCACGGAAATCCACGTCGTCAACGGCCTGCACCCGGAGCTGCCGTTCGACTACTACACGGAGCTGCTGCGCGGCTTCAAACGCATCCGGCCCGACATCCACCTGAAATGCTTTACGGCCGTGGAGATCGCCTATTTTGCGGATCTCTATGGAAAAACGGACGAGCAGGTCCTGCGCGAGCTGCAGGACGCGGGGCTCGATTCGCTGCCGGGCGGCGGCGCCGAAGTGTTTGCGGAGCGCGTCCGCAGGAAGATCTGCGCCGACAAGTGCGGCGCCGATCGGTATCTCGCGATTCACCGGCTCGCACACGGCCTCGGCATGCGATCGAACGTCACGATGCTCTATGGACACATCGAGACGTTCGAAGAACGCGTCGATCACATGCTGCGCACGCGCGCGCTGCAGGACGAGACAGGCGGACTCCAGGCGTTCATCCCGCTCGCGTTTCATCCCGACAACAATCAGATGCGGAAGCTCCCGGCGCCGGGCGCCATCGAGACGCTTCGGGTGCACGCGGTCGCGCGGCTGATGCTGGACAACATCCCGCACATCAAGGCGTTCTGGATCGCGACCGGCGTCGAGACGGCACAGCTCGCGCTCTGGTTCGGCGCCGACGATCTCGACGGCACCGTCCAGGAAGAACGGATCTACCACATGGCCGGCTCCCGCACGCCGGAAGCGATGACCACGAGCGCCATACGGCGGCTCATCCGCTCGGCCGGACGCGACCCGATCGAGCGCGACACGCTCTACAACATCGTCCGCGGCCCCGAGGAGACGGACGAGGCAAGAGCGATCGCCTGACGTCCGCCACGTCCAATCCGAGCGGGCACCGCTGAACATCTGCCTGTCACAAAACGTACAATTGCAGGATTAGCCTGCCGTCATGGAGGCTCACGATTCACCACGCTAGAGACAGGAGAGATAGATGGCGTATTCACTTCCGCCGCTGCCGTACGACTACAACGCGCTGGAGCCGCACATCGACGAACAGACGATGCGCATCCATCACGACAAACACCATGGCGCGTACGTCAACAACCTGAACGCAGCGATCGAGAAACACCCGGACCTGCAGAGCCGCAGCGCCGAGGACCTCCTGAAGAGCATCAACTCGATTCCCGAGGACATCCGCACCGCCGTGCGAAACAACGGCGGCGGGCACGTCAACCACACCATGTTCTGGGAAATCATGGGGCCGGGGAAGGGCGGCGCGCCCTCGGGGGCGATCGCCGATGCGATCAACTCCACCTTCGGCAGCTTCGACGCGTTCAAGACGCAGATGAACGACGCCGGCGCGAAGCGCTTCGGCAGCGGCTGGGCGTGGCTCGTGGACGTCGGCGGCAAGCTCGCGATCGAGAGCACCGCGAATCAGGACAGCCCGCTGATGGACGGCAAGCGTCCCATCATGGGCGTCGACGTCTGGGAGCACGCGTACTATCTCAAGTACCAGAACCGGCGTCCCGACTACCTCGCCGCGTGGTGGAACGTCGTGAACTGGGACGCGGTGAACAAGCGCTTCCGGTGATCTCCAACCTGCAATTTACGCGCGAGCGACGAAGCGCAGCAACTCATCGAGCGCTGGAAATTGGCGCTGATTGTCGCCGATGAACGACCAGGAAATCGACGCGTCCTGCTCGATGAGAAACACGGCAGGGCGCGCGATGTTCCACGCATCGATCCCGATTCGGTGCCACACCCCGTAGGCGCGGAGCGTATCTCGACGCTCGTCGATCAGCACGTTGAACGGCAGCCCGGTCTCTTCGATGTAGTGCCGGACCGCCTCGGCGCGCTGCGCCACCACGGGCGCGACCTGCACGTGGTTCGCCGTGAACGCATCGAGGTGTTCCGCGAGCACGCCTAACTGGCGGCGGCAATTCGGTCACCACGTGCCGCGATGAAACACGAGCAGCAGCCTCCCGCGCGCGAGATAGTCCACCAGCGTGTGCACGTGTCCCTTCTGATCCGGCAGCGCAAATCCCGGCGCCTCTGTCAGCGGAGAAGGGTGCATCGTCAGAAGAGGAACACGTCGACGAGTTGGCCCGCTTCGACGATGTCGACGTGCGCCGGAATTTCGATGTACCCGTCGGCGAGCGCCATGCTCGTGATATCGCCCGACGCCTTGAACGCCGGGACCGCTGTTCCGTTCTCGATCCGCACGGTATAGAACTGATGCCGTCCCGTCGTCGACACGACGCGGCGGGCGAGAGGGACGCGCGCGATCGCGGGCCGATACGGCGGCAGCCGCGCGAGGCGGCGCAGCATCGGCGCGATCAGGATATAGCCGTTCGACAGACACGACGTCGGATAGCCCGGCATGCCGACGACGGGTTTGCCGGCGATGCGTCCGAGCGCGGTCGGCTTGCCCGGCTTGACCGCGACGCCGTGGAAGATGATCTCGCCCCGTCGAGCGATCGCATCGAGGATCAGGTCACGGTCGCCGACGGAGCTGCCGCCTGAGAACAGGAGCATGTCGTATTCGAGTCCGCGATCGATGGCACGCGACAGATCATCCAGCGAATCCGCGGCCGTCGGCAGCACGATTGGCTCGCCGCCGTGCGCGGACACGATCGCGCCGAGCGTGTAGCGGTTGATGTCGTAAATCTGCGCCGGGCCGAGCGGCTGTCCGGGCTCGATGATTTCGTTGCCCGTCGAGAGGATCGCGACGCGCGGCTTTGCGTAGACCTCGACGTCCGCGGTACCGCACGCGGCGAGTGCGCCGACGCGCGCTGGCGTCAACACGTCACCAGCCTGGAGGACGACCTGCCCTGCCGCGATATCCGCGCCGCGCCGCCCGACGTTCTGCCGCGGGTAGACGGGCGTGAACAGGTCCACATCGTCGGCGTGTCGGTCGGTCTCTTCGACGATGATCACGGCGTCTGCGCCGTCGGGCATGGGCGCGCCGGTGGCGATCTCGATGCACTGGCCCGGTCCGACGCTGCGCGTGGCGCTCTGGCCCGTGTAGATGGCCTCGAGGCAGCGCAGCGTCCGGGGAGCCTGCCGGGTTGCGGCGAAGGTGTCTTCCGCGCGGACGGCGTAGCCGTCCATGGCGGCGCGATCGAAGGGCGGCACATCCTCCGGCGCGACCGGCGCCGTCGCGAGCACGCGTCCGGCGGCGCTGTCGAGCGCCACGCGTTCGATCCGCTCGATGGGGCGCGCCTCGCTCAGCATCAGCGACAGCGCGTCGGCGAGCGGGATCGTCTCCAGGATCGGCCTCATAGCTCCCGATTGTATCGGCGTCAGACCCCGTCGCAGTGTGTAACCGAACGTCCGGGGTCTGACCCCGGACGTCGGATTACACGCTCTGACGCTCGCCGTACGCAGAAATTGCCGCAGTGTGTAACCGGACGTCCGGGGTCTGACCCCGTTGCTATTTCTTCAGCTCGTGAACGATGTGGCCGAGTTCCGGGAGGATGAGCTGGGTCATCGCGAGGCGGACAGCGTTCTCGGAACCGGGCAGCATGAACACGACGGTGCCCTGGGCGATGCCGGCGCTCGCGCGGCTCAGCATCGCCGCGCTGCCGATTTCCTGATAGCTCAGCACCCGAAACAGCTCTCCGAACCCCTCGAGGCGACGAGTCAGCAGCGGCTCGACCGCGTCGCAGGTCGTGTCGCGCGACGAGATGCCCGTGCCGCCGGTGACGATGACGGCGTCGAGCCGTCCCACATGCGCGCCGACGATCGTGCGCACCTGCTCCGGCTCGTCGCGGACGATCGCCTTCGACTCGATCCGGTGTCCCGCCGCCTCGAGCAGCTCGACGATCGCGCGGCCACTCCGGTCCGTCGCTTCCGTCCGCGTGTCGCTCACCGTAACCACCGCGCAATAAACGACGCCGACCGCAGCGCGTCGATGCTCCGAGAGGCCCATGGCTCGATTATGTGCGATACGATGCGCGGATGCGGATGCGGTGGGGATTTGCGGCGGTGGCGCTGCTGTCGGTGGCGCTCGGTGCGCAGCCGACCGGCGGCGCCCTGAAACTGGATGCCGCGGGCGAGAAGTGGATCAGGGCGTCGCTCGCGAGCATGTCGCTGGACGACAAGGTCGGACAGATGCTGGTCTCGTCCTTCGGCTCCGACTTTCTTCCAACCGACACCGACGCCTTCGATACGCTCGCGAAAACCGTTCGCGAACAGCACATCGGCGGATTTCACGTGTTCGGGGGCAGCGAGCCGGTGCCTGAGGTCCTCCTCGACTCCCATTACGGGACCGTCACTCTGGGCCAGCCGCTCGCGGCGGCGTCGCTCCTCAATCGGCTGCAGGCGATTTCCAGGTATCCGCTTCTCAATTCTGCGGACTTCGAGACGGGGCTCGGATTCCGCCTGGAAGGCGCGACCACGTTCCCGCGCAACATGGCATTCGGCGCGGCGGGCGACGACCAGCTCGCGTATCAGGCGGGCCGCATTACCGCGGAAGAAGCGCGCGCGATCGGCGTGCAGCTCAATTTCGCGCCGGTAGTCGACGTCAACAACAATCCCCGCAATCCCGTGATCAACACGCGATCCTACGGCGAGGATCCCGAAGCGGTTGGCCGTCTCGCCGCCGCATACGTGCGCGGGCTGCAGGAAGGGGGGATGCTCGCGACGCTGAAGCACTTCCCCGGCCACGGCGATACGGACGTCGACTCACACCTTGGACTTCCGATCATCAAGGATCCTCTCGAGACGCTCGAACACGTCGAGCTGCCGCCGTTCAAGGCGGGGATCGCCGCGGGCGCCGAAGCCGTGATGACGGCCCACATCGAAATGCCGGCGCTCGACCCGACGCCGAATACGCCCACCACGCTGAGCCGGCCGATCGTATCGGGCGTTCTGCGCAAGGATCTCTCGTTCGGCGGACTCATCGTCACCGACTCGATGCAGATGGCGGGGGTCGCGGCACTTTACAGCCCCGGCGAGGCGGCCGTTCGTGCCGTGAAGGCCGGCAATGACCTCATCCTGCACTCCGCCGACAACGCGGCGGCGTTCGAAGCGATCAAAGCGGCGGTCGCGTCCGGCGACATCCCGATGGCGCAGATCGACGCGTCCGTCACCCGAATCCTGCGCGCGAAGGCCATGACGGGACTGAACCGGGTGCGAGGGGTGAATCTCGATCAGGTGCCGAACGTCATCGGCGGCCGCGCACATCAGGCTGTGGCAGACGAGGTGAGCCAGCGCTCAATCACGCTCATCAAGGACGAGCGCGGGGACGTTCCGCTGAAGCTGCCGCGCGAGGCGCACGTGCTGTATCTGTCCGTGCTCGACTTCCCGAGCGGCTGGCGGATTGCGGCGCCGAGCCGGACGTTCATCCCGGAGCTGAAGAAGCACTGGCCGAACGTGACGTCGATCGAATTGTCGGAACGAAGCACGGCGAACGAAATCGCGCTCGTGCGCGCGATGGCGCCCCGGTTCGACGCGGTCATCGCGTCGGTATTCGTGCGCGCTGCGTCGGGCAGCGGGCGGATGGATCTGCCGGCGAACATGCAGGCGCTCCTGCGCACCATCGCCCGCGACAGCGCCGCGAGCCGCACGCCTTTCGTGACGGTGCTGTTCGGCAATCCATACACCGCGGCGTTCCTGCAGGATCTCCCGGCGATGCTCCTGACGTACGACTTTTACGATCGACCGGAGCGATCAGCCGTTCGCGCAATCGCCGGCGAGGCGCCGATCGGCGGGAAGCTGCCGATCGGGATCCCCGGCGTGGCACCGCGCGGAACAGGGCTGCAGCGGGCTGCGGCGTCGCCGTCGGCGGCGGGTCGGTAGCGTGCGCTCTGGTATACTCAGAGTTTCGCCGCGCCCTTAGCTCAGTTGGATAGAGCGTCTGGCTACGAACCAGGAGGTCGCAGGTTCGAGTCCTGCAGGGCGCGCCAACTTTATCCGGGGGGCTTCGCCCCGCCGGACCCCCCTACACGCGCTCTGGCTCGCCGCTTCGCCGGCTCGCGCCGATCGCGTGGCTCGCTCGCGACGCTCGCTCGCAGTTGATGGAGGCTTCGCCCCGCCGGACCCCCCTCCACGCGCTCTGGCTCGCCGCTTCGCCGGCTCGCGCCGATCGCGTGGCTCGCTCGCGACGCTCGCTCGCAGTTGATGGAGGCTTCGCCCCGCCGGACCCCCCTCCACGCGCTCTGGCTCGCCGCTTCG
>Ga0310810_10009668_pt1 | contig 11167 bp, 9 predicted proteins | sample NCmetagenome_FD_207641 | JGI IMG/M metagenome (GOLD analysis project Ga0310810, IMG submission 207641) | Soil microbial communities from experimental microcosm in Duke University, North Carolina, United States - NC | ecosystem: Engineered > Artificial ecosystem > Soil microcosm > Unclassified ... | reverse complement strand
AGGCGTCCCGCCACTCGTTGTTGATGAGCAGTTTCTTCTGTTCGTTCATCGTCCGGCAAATCGCGGTGTGCGCTTCTCGAGACTCGCAGCCAGCCCTTCCTTCGCGTCCTCGCTCTGAAAGAGAAGCCGCTGCAGCTCCCGCTCGATTGAAAGGCCCTCGAGGAGTCCGGCCTCGGGGCCCGATTGTACCGCGCGTTTCATGCGGCCGACGGCGCGGCTGGCCTTATTGGGCGGCGTGAACTGCTTCGCATAGTCGTGAATCGCGTCGTTGAAGCTGCGGCCCTGCAGCTCCGCATCGCCCCACACGTCGTGGACGATGCCGAGCGCTTTCGCGTCGTCCATCGACAGCAGACGTCCCGTGGCCATCAGCTCGATCGCGCGGGCCTTGCCGATCAGGCGCGCGAGCCGCTGGGTGCCGCCCGTCCCGGGAAGGACGCCAAGCGCCACCTCCGGCAGTCCGATCTTGCCGGCGTTCTGCTTCGCGATACGGATGTCGGCCGCGAGCGCCACCTCGAGGCCGCCGCCGACGGTGTGGCCGTTCAACGCCGCGATCACCAGCTTGGGCGTCTGCTCGAGCCTCGTCAGGGTTTCGTTGGCGTGCAGGCAGAAGTAGTACTTGAAGTCGGGATCGGCGTCTTTCAACATGCCGATGTTCGCGCCGGCGCAGAAGAACTTCTCTCCGCCGCCGCGGATGACGATGACATGGACGGCGGCGTTCATGCGCGCCCTCAGCACGGCCGCATCGATCTCCTGCATCATTTCGTAGGAATAGGTATTCGCAGGCGGATCGTTCAGCTCGATGACCGTAACGCCGCCGCGCGTCTCCGTGTGAATCTTCGTCATCCGACTCCCGGCCCCCGACTCCCGACAGCCTGACTCACAGCTCCGTCCTCACGTATTCGAAGTTTACAGGCGCGCCCTTGATGCCGCGCTGCGGCGGCGCGATGTAATTGGCAAACTTGCCCGGCTCGTACACGGGCTCGGCCTGGATGCTCAGCAGATACTCGCGATCGCGCGGATTTGGAAGCCATTCGTCCTTCCGGCGCTCCCACTCGGCGTCCGACAGCGGCTGTCCGAACGGATCGAAGTGCATCGCCGAGAACATGCCGATGCCGCGGTTGAATTTCCGGTCCGGCAGGCGCAGGCGGTCGGAGATCCCGTGCCGCTCCAGAATCCTGTTCCAGCGCGTCACGCCGTTCTGACAGTCCCCGACGTACCAATCGCGCAGCACTTCGTTCATCGCGGTGCGCATCGGGATGTGGCCGCGTTGGAGCCTGCCGTCCTTCAGCAGCTCGAGCTCGTACATGGCCTCGGACACGGAGTGGTCGTCCCAGCGCTCCTCGTAGGCGCGCCCTTTCAGGCCGTTCGCGAAGTAGGACGCGGCGTTGGTCGAGACCTCGTTGCCGTGGAGGTCCAGGCTGAGGCTGAACCAGAGATTGATGAATTTCTGGATCGTCGGAAGATCGATGCCGCCCATCTTCCGCACGTCCTCGGAGAAGCCGGCCTGCTTCATGAGCTGGCACGTGCGCTCGAGAATGCGCGCGATTCCGGTTTCGCCGACGAACATGTGGTGCGCTTCCTCGGTCAGCATGAAGCGCGTCGTTCGCGAGAGCGGATCGAGCGAGCTCTCCGAGAGCGAGAGCAGCTGCGACTTGCCGTCGCGATCCGTGAACATCGTAAACATGAAGAAGTCGAGCCAGTTTTCGATCGGCTCGTTGAAGGCGTCGAGGATGCGCGGCTTGTCGCGGTTGCCGCTCTGGCGTTCGAGCAGCTCCTCGGCCTCGTCGCGTCCGTCGCGCCCGAAGTAGGAGTGCAGCAGATACACCATCGCCCAGAGATGGCGGCCCTCCTCGACGTTCACCTGGAAGAGATTCCGGAGATCGTACAGGCTGGGACAGCGCTGCCCGAGCCACCGCTGCTGCTCGACGCTCGCCGGCTCGGTGTCCCCCTGCGTCACCACGAGGCGCCGCAACTGGTTGCGGAATTCGCCCGGCACTTCCTGCCAGACCGACTGTCCCATGAAATCGCCGAAACCGATGCGCCGATCGTGCACGGGATCGGCGAGAAAGATGCCCCAGCGGTACTCCGGCAGCTTCACGTATTCGAAGTGCGCCCATCCGGACGGATCGACGCTGACCGCCGTCCGCACGTAGACCTGGTGGTAGTCCTGGAAGCCTTGCGGTCCCATGTCCCGCCACCACTGAATGTATTTCGGCTGCCAGTGCTCGAGCGCCCGCTGCAGCCGCTTGTTGCTCGACAATCCGACGTTGTTGGGGATTCGCTCGGCAGAGATCATCGCTCACCTGTGGGGCGGGGACTCGAGCCCCGGCATGACTCGAGTCCCGGCATTATGTCCTGTTGAAGTCGAACTCGGGCCGCGACTGCGAGCCGTACGCCGTGAGCGCGCCTTTCGGCCCGACGGCGTTCGGCCGGACGAAGATCCAGTTCTGCCAGGCGGTCAGACGTCCGAAGATCTTCGTCTCCATCGTCTCCGGTCCGGCGAAGCGGAGGTTCGCCTCCATGCCCGTCAGCGCATCGGGCGACAATGCCGCGCGGCTTTCAATGGCCAGCCTGACCTCGTCGTCCCAATCCAGTTCGTCGGGCGCAAACGAGACGAGACCGGCCTCGAGCGCGTCCTGGGGATCGAAGGCGCCGTCGCGTTCGAGCACCCTGTCGACCTGCTCGGGCTGCGCGAGGAAGCGCGTTTCCAGCCGCGTGAGTCCGTTGCTCATCTTCAGCGGGCCGCCGTTCATCTTCGAGAGCGCGATCGTGTTGTCCTGCTCCTGATCGTCGAGCATGTACGACCGATCGGCGGCGAGCGCGAGCTCGAACAGACTCCCGGCGAAGCAGCTCCCGGGCGTGATGAGCGCGAAGAAAGTGCGCGACGTGAGATCCATGCGCTTCAACGTGCGCTTCATGAAATGGACGATCTCGCGCGCCAGCCAGTGGTCCTTCTGGGCGAACAGCAGCTCGTCCACCGCCAGCATCGCGCCTCGATCGCCGCGCGTCTTGATCGCGACGGTCCCGATCAGCGGTTCGGCGAGCCGAAGCCGCAGCAGCGCGTCGTCGAGCTCGCGGAAGGCGCGAAGGGGCCAGAACTGATCTCCGAGCGCCTGAATGGCGTCGCCGCTCTCGGGCAGATGTCCGGACGGTCCGGTGACGGTCACTGTCGCGACCCGCTTGTCGCGATCGATCTCGACGTCGACCGCCGAGTACGTGACGCGATCGTGTGTCACATTCGGCTTCAGCGGCGTCAGCGTGATGCCGGGCCCACGGGCCGGGCGGTCGGACTTCGCTGCGAGCTCCCGGGCGCGCGCCGCGACGCGCGCCTTGAACTGGCTGGTCGGATAGACGGCGTCGACGAGCCGCCATTCGACGGCCCGCTTGCCCTTGATCCCTTCCGCGACGGTGCCGAAGACGTCCGCGAGGTCGCGGCGCACCTTGCGCTTGTCGACCACGCGGGTGAGGCCGCCGGTGCCGGGCAGCACGCCGAGGAGCGGCGTCTCCGGCAGGCTGACTGCCGAGTTGCCGTCGTCGACGAGAAGGATCTCATCGCAGGCGAGCGCGAGCTCGTAGCCGCCCCCGGCGCAGATGCCGTTGAGCGCGGCCAGGAACTTGAGTCCCGAGTGTTCGCTCGCATCCTCGATCGCGAGGCGCGTCTCGTTGGTGAACTTGCAGAAATTCACCTTCCACGCGTGGCTCGACCCGCGCAGCATGAAGATGTTGGCGCCGGCGCAGAAGACGCGCTCCTTGAGGCTGGTGATGACGACGGCGTGGACTTCGGGGTGCTCGAACCGAATCCGCTGGATCGCGTCGGCGAGTTCGATGTCGACGCCGAGGTCGTAGGAGTTGAGTTTGAGCTTGTAGTCGGGGGAGAGGCCGGCGTCCTCTCGGACGTCCATCGCCAGCGTCGCGATCGGCCCGTCGATCCCGAGCGTCCAGTGTCGGTAGCGATCGGGGGAGGTGTCGAACGAGACCTGGGGCCCGGCGGTCTGCGTCGCGGCGTCCATGACGTCCCAGCCTATCGCCGGCCCTCCGGCAGTGTCAAGGCACTATACTGCTCCGATCCACCTCTGCGGTGCGATATAATGCATCCTCCGTAGGGGCGGGGTCTGACCCCGGGTATGGGCACTGGCATCCTCGAATATGTCGGACGAAGGGTGCGCGGGGAGCGCGCCCGCCGGCACTGGACGATCCGCGAGCTCGCGGAGCGGTCCGGCCTGTCGGTGCGGTTCCTCGTCCAGCTCGAAGCGGGGTCCGGGAACATCTCGCTCAAACGCCTCGACGACCTCGCGCGTGCGTTCAACCTCTCGGCCGCCGATCTCGTCGCCGTCGACGTCCCGGACGCGCCGCGTGTCGTCGCGCTGCTGGGGCTTCGCGGCGCCGGCAAGACGACGATCGGCAGGCAGCTCGCGCGCTGCCTTCGCGTCAGGTTCGTCGAGCTCGATCGACGCATCGAAAAGGCCGCCGACATGTCGCTCGGCGAGCTGTTCTCGCTGTACGGAGAGGAATACTACCGCCGCCTCGAACGCGAGACGCTCAAAGCCGTCCTCGCCGAGCGGCGCCCGATGGTGCTTGCGACGGGCGGCGGCATCGTCGCCTCGCCTGAAACGTATGCGCTCCTGAAGAAGTCGGCGGTGACGGTCTGGCTGCGCGCCTCGCCCGAGGACCACTGGAACCGCGTCGTCAGCCAGGGCGACCGACGGCCGATGGCGGATCATCCGCAGGCCATGGCGGATCTGCGCGCGCTCCTCGCGGCGCGCGAGCCGCTGTACGCCAGCGCGGATCACACGATCCAGACGTCGAATCGCACGGTCGACGACATCGTCGACCAACTGCGCGGATCCGTCTACGTCGACTGATGGAGCCCGAGCGCCGAGCCTTCACAGGCCCGAGGTGATCCTGCCCGCGATGGTCGGCGGGAACACGTTGTGGTTCAGGATGCCGTCGAACGTGAGCACACCGCCTCCGTTCGCGGTCAGCGTCATCGTGACGTGGAACGTGTTGTTTCCGAGATTCACCAGCGTCCCGCCCGTCACGACGCCGCGGATCGTCCGAAGGCCGACGCGAATGTCGAAGACGCCGCCAGTGATGGCGGACTCCTCGAACGGCGCCGGCAGCGGGTCATGGTTGACCGAGACAGCGAACGTGCCGAGCGCGGCCGGATTCGCCCCCACGCGACCCTCGATGACGCCGACGAAGATCGCCGAGCCGCACATCGACTGCGCGCACAGCTCGACGCCGAAGGCCGACGCATCGATGACAGGAATCGCGGCGGCCGCAGCCGGACGAGCGCCTGCGGCCAGCAGAACGAACAGGAGCGGTGCGAGCGCGCGCTTCATGGATCCTCCTTGATAGCGGCTGCTCTTATACGCCCACAGCCGGCCTGAACGCAAGTGGTCACTCATCGCGCAGCGCGACGAGAGGATCCACCCGCAGCGCGCGACGCGCGGGCAGAACACACGCGAGCAGCGCGACGCCGACGAGAATCGCCGGCGCGGCGGCGACGCTCGGCGTGTCGAGCGGGGTGACGCCGTAAAGCAGCGTTTGCAGCGCGCGGGTAGCCGCGAGGCTTCCGGCGAGTCCCGCAGCGCCGCCAGCGATGACCGGCGCCATTCCTTCCGCCAGCACGAGACGCATCACGTCCGCCGCTCGGGCCCCGAGCGCCATGCGAATGCCGATTTCGCGGGTGCGCTGGGTCACGAGGAACGCCATCACGCCATAGATGCCAACCGCCGCAAGGACGAGGGCGACCGCCGCGAAAGAGGCCATCAGGACCAGATTGAATCGCGGCCGCGACAGCGCGCCCGCGATGACGGCGTCCATCGGTCGGATCCCAAGTACGACCAGCTGCGGATCGAACGCGCCGATCCGATCGCGAATCAGTGGCGCGACGGCGGCGACGGGCAGCGAGGTACGCACCGCGAGCGATGGCCGAATGATGTCGGGATGCTGCGCGTGGGGAATGAAAACCGTCGGCCGGGCGGCTTCCGCTACGGATCTCTGGCGGGCGTCGCTGACGACTCCGACGATCGTTCGCAGCGCACCGAACTCGCGGTCGTCGTCGACCACGATTACCCGCCCGACCGGATCGCTGTCCGCGAAGTAACGTGCGGCGAACGCGTTGTTCACGATGGCCGAACCGACGCGAGGTGCGGCCGAGTGATTCAACAGGTCGTCGCTGAACCGATCGCGGCCGTCGAAGTTGCGGCCGCGCAGAAGGCGGATGTTCATCGCCGGAAAGTAGCCAGGCGTCACGACGCTGAGGTCCGCGCGCCAGCGGTCGCGCGGATCCACCGGCGGATGGCCCTCGCCGGCGCCTGGCGCGTCCGCGCGCCAGACGGTGCCTCCGAAAGGATCGGACGTCAGCGGGATCTCGGTAATGATGCCCGCGGCGAGCACCCCCGGCACGCCTTCGACCGCCGCCACGAGGCCCTCCGTCTCACGCTGCACTCTCGGCCACGGGCGCGTGCCAGGCGCAGCCTGGAGCAGGTGGCCGACCGGCCATCGCGTTTCCACGACCAGCGCATGATCGGATTCGAAGCCGAGATCGACGTGGCGCAGATTCGCGAACGTGCGCAGGAACAGCAACGACGCCATGAGCAGCAGCATGACAATCGCAGCTTCGCCGCCGATGACCCAGCGGCGCAGGTGCGCCCCGGACATGGTGGCGGCCCGGAAGTCGGCGCGGATCCCGCGTCGAGCGGTGTCACGGATCAGATGCAACGCCGACGTGGTACCGATCAGGGTGATACAGAGCACGCACACAGCACCGCTGAACGCCAGCACGGCGGGGTTCATCCCCACTTCGCCAGGACGGGCGAGATCCACCGGCGCGAGGCTCACCAGAACGCGAGCCACCGAGCCGCCGATCGCCAGGCCCGCCACGCAGCCGGCGAGGCACAGAAGGCCAACCTCGATCAGCGACAGTCGAACGATCCCTGCCGGGCTCGCGCCGAGAGCCAGACGCACCGACAGCTCCGCGCGGCGAGCCGTCGCGCGCGCCAGTAGGAGGTTCGCGACGTTGGCGCAACCGATCAGCAGTACGCCCGCCACAGCGATCATGAGGACGAGCAGTGGCAGCCGCGAGGACGCGGCCTTCGGGTTCGAGAGCGGCTCGACGCGAGCGGTCCAGCCGGCGTTGCTCGCCGGATACTCAGCGGAGAGCTGCGTGGAGATGCCGGCGAGCTCGCGCTGCAGATCGTCGATCGCGGCCCCAGGCGCCAGCCGTCCGATCGCTTCGAACGATCGCGATCGTCGCGCCGCAGCCGCGACCGCTCGAAGCGGCACGCTCGTCCATGCCTCGGTCCCGTCGGGAAAATCGAATCCTGGCGGCATGACGCCGACGATCTCCCGCGGCAGGCGCCCCTCGAGCGAGACGCGGCGTCCGACCACATCGATCGAACCGCCGAAAGCGCGCTGCCACAGTCCGTAACTGATGACGAACTGTCCGAGCGCGCCAGCTGGGGCATCCTCGTCGTCCGCGCGAAACAGTCGGCCGACGACGGGCTGCACCCGCAGCACCCGGAAGAGCGCCGGAGACACGCCCGCGGTCTTCACGATCCGGGCGCGATCGCCGATGTTCCAGACCGTCTCGCCGCTCCCGAACACGGGCGCGTACACGGCAAGGCTCTCGAGGGTCCGCGCTCTCCATCGCCAGTCGACGAAGGTGCCTGCCGAGACGACGCGCTCGGCCGCGCCCGTCTCGCGATTCTCTTCCGAGAGCCGCACCAGGCGATCGGGCTGCCAGTACGGCAGCGGTTTCAGGAGAACGGCATAGACGACGGAAAACACCGCGGTGTTCGCGCCAATCCCCAACGCCAGCGCGAGGATGGCGCTGACGGCAAAGGCCGGCGCTCGCCGCAACGTGCGAACGACGTACCGAACGTCATTCAGCATTAGGCATTAGGCATAGGGCATTAGGATGCGGTCTCACCCGGCTTCAGGACGAGCACGTCGACGCCCATCGGCTCGACGAGCTTCCTCAGGTCGTCGGGCGAGCCCGTCAAGATCGGAAACGTGCCGTAGTGCATCGGCACTACCTGCCGAACGCCCAGCAGCTCGCACGCCTTGGCCGCCGCCACCGGATCCATGGTGAAGTAATCGCCAATAGGCAGAAATGCGATCTCGGGCGCGTACAGCTCGCGAATCAGCCGCATGTCCCCGAAGAGCGCCGTGTCTCCGGCGAAATAGATCGATCGGCCCTCTTCCAGCCGTACCGCGAATCCCACGGCCAGTCCTGCATACTGCGCCTTGCCGTCTTCCTCAATGCTGCTCGTGTGCAGCGCGGGCGTCATCGAGATGCGCAGGCCCTTCACGACGACCGTTCCTCCGACGCCCATGCCGATGACGTCCTTGAGTCCCTTGCCGCCGAAGTAGTTCGCGAGCTCGTAGACGGCGACCACGGGCGCGCCGGTCGCGCGCGCGACGGCGACGACGTCCGTCATATGGTCGGAATGACCGTGAGACACGCAGATCACGTCGGCCTTGTCGATCTTCGCGCCGGACGGCGCTTTCGGGTTCCCGGTGAGCCAGGGATCGAAGATGATGCGCGTGCCTCGGGGTGTCGTGACGGCGAAGGTCGCGTGGCCGAACCAGGTGATCGAGAGGTGCGACATGCCGCTAGTATAAAATTGATGGATTGGCTACCGCTCCTCTGAATTTCATCCGCGGACGGCGGACGCGCGCGCAGAGTAGCGCCGAGCTTCCGCGTCCGCCCAAGCCCGACTGGCTGAAGGTGCGCGCGCCGGGATCCGAGAATTACCATCGCCTCAAGGGGCTCATGCGCGGCCTCGGCCTCCACACGGTGTGCGAGGAGGCCAACTGTCCGAACATCGGCGAGTGCTGGCATCACGGCACCGCGACGTTCATGATTCTCGGCGGCACCTGCACGCGCTCGTGCGGCTACTGCAACGTGACGCACGGCACGCCGCGTCCACCGGACGCGCAGGAGCCGGTCAAGGTTGCAAGCGCCATTCACGCCCTCGCGCTCGACTACGTCGTCGTCACGTCGGTCGACCGCGACGATCTGCCGGATTTCGGCGCATCGCACTTCGCGCGGACGATCACGGAAACCCGCGCGCGCGTGCCGACGTGCCGGCTCGAGGTCCTCATCCCGGATTTCCAGGGCGACGAGGCGGCGCTTCGGACGGTCCTCGACGCGAAGCCCGACATCCTGAATCACAACATCGAGACGGTGCCGAGGCTCTACCGCGCGGCTCGACCGGGCGGCCGCTACCCGCGTGCGCTCGAGCTGCTCCGCCGCTCGCGCGCGATCGCGCCGACGGTCCCGACCAAATCGGGGCTCATGGTGGGTCTGGGCGAGGAATGGGACGAGCTGGTCGACACACTGCGGGATCTGCGGGCTGCCGGGGTCAGCATCGTCACCATCGGCCAGTACCTGCGGCCGTCGCTCGCGAACCTGCCGATGACGCGCTATTACACGCCCGCCGAATTCTCAGAGCTCAAGCGTATCGGCCTCGAACTCGGATTCGGCCACGTCGAGTCAGGCCCGCTCGTGCGCAGCTCCTATCACGCGCACGAACAAACGCAGGCACTTGAATCGGGTAATTTGGAAATCGAGTCATCGGGTAATCGGGCTTCGCACGCGCTACCGCGCGTGCTTTGAATGCGCGGCCGATAGGCCGCGCAAGCTCGATTGCCCGATTTCCAGATTACCGATTCTGCTGAGTTCCCGCTTCTTGCAGGTCCCCGGTCGAGGGGAACCTATGCGCAACGACATCACTCGGATCGGTATCGCCGCCGCGCTCGCGGTCACGGCGGTTGCCTGCACCGGAAGGACGACCGCCGTCGGCAACGATCGGAAGGTGCAGTCCGGCGGCAATCGCGGAACTCTGGAGCGAGTGACGCTGCGGGGCTGCGTGCAGCCGGCGTCGACCGGCCAGGGCTTCGTGCTCCAGCACGTTCTCCCGAACGTCCCTGAAGCGCAGCCGCAGGGACAGGAAACGATGGAGCATCCGCTCATCGCCCGAGGGTCCTGGGTCCGGCTCGACGGCTACCCGGACATCAAGCGGTATCTCGGCAACGAGGTCACCGTGACGGGCGACGTCGTCGATCGCGGCGAGAACACGATCGGCACGTCCGGTCAGGACACATCGACGCCGCGGGCGGGCGTCGCCAACGGCGATGCGCCGCGAGTGGCGATAGAACGCGTGGACAAGGTCGCGGAAAACTGCGCCGGCGAATAGATCAGCGGTCGGTGTTCGCGAACAGCTCTCCCTGGATCGACTCGAACGCGGCGCGGACGCCGCGCGAGCTCACGGTCTCGTCGTGCTGCGTGATATCGAGGCCGATCAGCTCCTGAGCCTCCGACACGCGCAACGGGATGAGGAGGTCGGTCGCGCGATAGAGCACCCACGACCCGACGAACGCGTAAGGCGCCGCAATCGCGAGCGCGGCGAGCTGGACGAGAAACACCTTCGGATGGCCGTGCACGAGCCCGACGTCGGCCGCGAACACACCCGTCGCGATCATGCCCACCATTCCGCCGATGCCGTGGCACGGAAACACGTCGAGCGTGTCGTCGATCTGCGACCGGGATCTCCAGTGGGCGGCGATGTTGCTGATGACGCTCGAGACGGTGCCGATGACGATGCTCTGCGGAACCGAGACGTAGCCGGCGGCAGGCGTAATGGCCACGAGCCCGACGACCGCGCCGATGCACGCGCCGAGCGCCGAGGCCTTGCGTCCGCGGATCGCGTCGTAGGCGATCCAGCCGAGAGCCGCCGCGGCCGACGCGGTGTTGGTCGTCGCAAACGCCAGCGCCGCCTGCTCCGACGCCGCCAGCGCCGAGCCGGCGTTGAATCCGAACCAGCCGAACCAGAGCATCCCCGTGCCGAGGATCACGAAGGGGATGTTCGCCGGCACGTGCTCGCCGCCCGTGTCGAGCAGCTTGCGGCGCCCGAGCACGATCGCGCCGGCGAGCGCCGCCAGGCCCGCCGAGGTGTGGACCACCGTCCCGCCGGCGAAATCCAGCACGCCCCACTTGTGCAGAAATCCGTCCGGGTGCCACGTCGCGTGCGCCAGCGGGCAGTAGATGACCAGGCTGAAGAGCACCGTAAAGGTGACCACAGCCCAGAACCGGACGCGCTCGGCGAACGACCCCGTGATCAGCGCCGGAGTGATGATCGCGAACTTGAGATGGAAT
>Ga0310810_10009667_pt1 | contig 11169 bp, 5 predicted proteins | sample NCmetagenome_FD_207641 | JGI IMG/M metagenome (GOLD analysis project Ga0310810, IMG submission 207641) | Soil microbial communities from experimental microcosm in Duke University, North Carolina, United States - NC | ecosystem: Engineered > Artificial ecosystem > Soil microcosm > Unclassified ... | reverse complement strand
GGCGCGACTCCGCAGCGATAAGAAAACCATCCAGGGCGCCGTTCACTTCGTCCTGCCGGTAAAGATCGGCGACGTCGCCATCGTGTCCGGCGTGGACGATGTTCTCGTCATGGAATCGATCCAAGCGGCCCTGCGATGACCGGGACAACCCCTCGCGGCGCAGCCGATGAGCAAGCTGCCGCCCAGTGGGTCCGCGGGATGTTCGGTCGCATCGCGCCGCGCTATGACCTGCTGAATCACCTGCTCTCGTTCAATCTCGACAAACGCTGGCGTGCCCGCACCGTCGAACGCGTGGCGGACATTCTGGATCGTCCCGACGCGCGTGTTCTCGACCTGTGTTGCGGTACGGGGGATGTGGCGTTGGCGCTGGAGACCCGTGCGCGCCGCCCCCTGCTGGCGAGCGATTTTTGTCACCCCATGCTGCTTGAGGCCCGCGGCAAGATTGTCCTCACTCGCCTGTTCGAAGCCGACGCGCTCTCTCTTCCTCTCGCTGGCGATTCGCTCAATCTGATCACGGTGGCCTTCGGATTTCGCAACCTGGCGAATTACCGGCACGGTCTGGAAGAGATGTTGCGCGTGCTGAAGCCCGGCGGAGTAGCTGCGATTCTTGAATTTTCGCAGCCGCCTAATGCCGCCTTCCGCGCCTTGTACGGGTTCTTCTCCAGCAGCGTTCTGCCCCGGATCGGAGGAATGATCTCAGGTTCACGTGAGGCGTATTCGTACCTGCCCGAATCCATCCGGAAATTTCCTGGGGCCGAGCAACTCGCCGCGGAAATGCGCCAAGCGGGTTTTTCGAGCGTCGAATTCGAGCGCATGACCGGCGGCGCGGTGGCCCTGCACCTAGGCCGCAAATAGCCGTCTACTTGAAGCGTTTTCGGTACTGAAAATCGATTCCGAACACGCCGTTCAGATCTTTCACCAATATCGCCGACCAGTTCTTATCCAGGTCCCACTGCACCTGTACCAATTGTTCTTGGGTGCGGTTCAGGTTCGTAGTGTACGTAAAAGTGAGGTCCTTGCGCACCTGCTGCTCAAAGGTCAGGCGCGCTTGCGGAAGGTTGTCGACGCCGGTCAGGGTGGGATCGATCTTCACGCGGGTGGCCCCGAAGAAGCGCTGAAACCGGCTGGAGAGCTGAGCGTTGAGCGCCTGGCCCACCAGGCCCGTGCCGGCCGCAGCGAAGCTGTTCGGGCCCCCGGCGGATACACCCGGAGTGCTCTGGCTGGTCGCCAGTGACGGATCCCGCCCGGTTGCCAACAAGGCGATGATCTCGGACTGCTGCAGCGGTGGATCTGAGGCCCAGTTTATGGTGAGGTTATTCGGCGAGCCGGCCAGAGTCACGTTTACCGTGATGCCCCTCAGCTTGGTCTCCAGGTCCATGTCGATTCTGGGCTCAATCTTCACTGGATTCAGGAATCGGATGTCTCCTCGATTGATGGTGTAGCGGTTGCCGAACACCTGGACCTCGCCCTGGTTGATCGAAATCGTGCCCTGAAGGACGGGCCGCACCGCCGTGCCGCGGAGCCGCAGATCCACCTCCGCCTCCACATCCCGTGTCAGCGAGGTCTCCACCAGGAAGCTCGAGGCACTTTCGATGCGCGCGTCGAGCCGCATTCCTCGCAAATACTCATTGGGCGTGGTGGGCGCAGGGGTTGGCGTGGAAAACTGGGCCAGCAAGGCACCCAAGTCGCTGCGGGGATTGAACGAGGCGCGGTTGAGTGTGACCGAGCCGGACAACGTGCTCGCGTCGGAAGCTCCCGTCAGCCGCAGGCTGGCGTCGAAGGTAGTACTCAGGTCCTGCGGCAAGCGTACCCGCACGCTCCGTGCTTCGGCCTGCAGTCGGTACACCAGCGCCGTCCCGGAATTGAGGGCCCTGCCAAAATCCAGACTGCCCGTGAAACTGATGGTTCCGCCGTTGGTTTCCGCCGTCAGCCGTTCGATGGTCGCGCGGTTTCGGTCAAACGCGACGGACCCTTCGGCATTATCCACGACATAGGGCAGATCGGCGTAGTACAAAGACGCTTTGGTCAATTGCAGGCGGCCACTCACGTTGGGATCCTGCAAGTTCCCACGAATCGACACTTGCAGGTTGGCGACTCCTTTGGCCACCAGATCCGCGTTAATCAGCTGAAGAATTGCGAGGTCCACATTTCCGCGTAGGGATAAATCGGCGCCACCGGCGCTGCGGAAGGGAATCGCGCCTTCCACCGAAATGTTCGTATTCCGTCCGGTGAATTGGGCCGGACTAAGCAATGCCCGCTCGTTGGTGACATCCACTACCAGGGGCTGGCTGTTCGTGAGGATCACGTCCTGCTGTTGCACGCCCAGCCGCAGCACCTGGCTGGGCCGAGGATTCACCTGGACCTTATCCAAGGTCACCTTGGCGCGAAAGGCGGCCAGTTTTCGCAGGGGCAGCGTGACCGTGGCCCCGCCTTCGACAAAGCCTTCGAAGGGTGGAGTGGCGGGACGGTCCCCCGCATCATTTCGAGCACGGCCGAGCATCACCAGGTCGTGGACGGAATCGATGCTCATGCGCGAGAACCGCACCGTGACGTTGCCGGGATCATCCCCTTCCAAGCGCCACTGGCCACTCGCGTCCACTTTCGATTCCCGGATATTGGCACCTGCCCGCACGGTCATTTCCGTTCCTTTTGTCTCAGCTGTGACGGAAAGGTCGCCGATGGGTTCGCCATCCACGGTGACGCGCTGCCCTGCGAGATTCGCGGTAGCCGCGGTGAGCTCGAAACTTCCGTTGGTAATCCTCCCCGAACCGTTCAGCCGTCCGCTTACTTGGCCGTCTACGGGCGGCGAAACCTTGGCAAGGTGTTCGATCCCCGACGCCGTCAAGTTCTGGGCGGTGGCGTCGAAGCTTACTTCGCCCGATTTCAGATCACCCTCGGGATGCCGGTAGTTCCCGCTGAATCGCACTTCGGATTTCCCGTCCGTGGCGATCCCATTGGCGACATCCACTTCTCCAGGCACATAGCGAACGTCGGTGCGCAGCCGGTCGATCTGCTCGCCGAAGGCCGAAGGCCGCTGGATGTCCATGGTCAGATTCGCCTCCGGCTTTCGAATCGAGCCGGTCAGCCGGATGCTGGAGGAGCCTGTTCCCGTGATCTCCGCCGTGCTGCCTGCCTCGCGTACCAGTTCGCCGATCGGCGCATTGCGCAGATCGAGTTGTCCGCTCAGGCCGGCATCCTCGAAACTTCCTTCGCGGGCTTGCAGACCGGCGGTTCCGGATACGGTCATCGCGCCGCGTGACAGCGCGAGACGCGTTCCGCTGATTTCCCTCCGTGTTGCATCGATCTCGCCACTGAACCGGTCGAATCCGTGCCCCTGAATCTCGCCGTTACTGACCGTCACCTGGCCCATGAACCGCGGATCGTCTAACGGTCCTGTCACCGATCCGTCCGCCGTCGCGCTGCCATTTCGCAATTTGAGGGGAATCTCGGCGGGAGGATTCTCCTCCGCCATCGCCAAGGCCGGCAGCAGATCGTTCAGGTCGGTCGACTGTAGACGCACCTGCAGCATTTTCCCAAGCGTGCCGGAAACCTCTACGTGCGTCGTCGCGGTGGCGAAGGAGGATGATCCCAGCGCCACGGTCCCAGCGGCTTGATCATAGGCGGCGTCCACATGACCCTCAACCGGCATCCCTCCGGGCGCGGGCTGTATGTTCAGGTTCGCCCGAGCCTTGGTGTCCGGCCGGCCCACCGTTGCATCCGCGGAGAAGGTTCCCGCCAAGGTGCCGCTCCACGCGACCGGACGGTCCGTCAGGATGGCCGCGGCCTGCCTCAGGTCCAGACCGTCGATGTTTCCCTCCGCGTGAAAATCCCGCCCGTGCTCCAGATCCACCTGGCCGGCGATCTTGGCGCCTTGCACTTGGGCCGACATGTCCCGCAACGTCAATCGGTCCTGCGTAAGATCGAGATTCCCGCGCACCTCTGCGTCCCTGATCTTCAAACGCTCTTGCGTGTATCCCAAACCCCGCGCCACCACGCGGCCATGCAGGCTGGAGGTGAACGGATCTGAAAAGGCCACGGTAGCCTGGCCGTCGAAGGTCGCGGATCCCGTCGGCTCCAGCGGCAACTGGAATATCCGTACGGCCTCCCGCACGGACGCGGTGGCTTTCATTGCAAAGATTCCATGGGGCGCCTTGGGATCGCCCAAAGTCCCGCTCAGATCGGCGGAGGATTCTTTCGTCGCGACGTGCACCTGCGGCAAAACAATGCGCGACTTTTCGATCGCAAACGTGGCGCTCATGCTGGTGGGGATCGGCCCGTAACCTTCCGCGGTTACCTGCAGGCTGTCGGTCGACACGTCGCCGCGATAAGAAGGCGTCTGCGCCTCATAGGTCATCCGGGCTCGCAGGTGCTCGCCCTTCAAGTGCAGCGGGATCCGGTGGCCGTCATACTCGACGAGCCCATCTACGACTTCATACGCACCGATCTTCAGGTTTAGTAATTCTTCGGACCACGGCTTGCCGGGCCGGGCGCCCGGACCTGGAAAGTTGGTGGAACCATCGGCGTAAACTACAAAATAGGCCTGCGGGCGCTCCACACGCAGCGATGCCAAGTCGATCTTGGTCTCGAACACCGAGATAATTCGCAACCCCAGAGTGGCCGAGCCCACCTGCAGCAGCGGCGGCTCCGCGGCGGATTCCTTGCCATGGATCACGAGGCCCCGCACCTGGGCCGTCAGATTGTGCCAGTCGAGCGAATAGCCGCCCAGTTCCACACGGCCGCCCGTGGCGCGCTCAGCCTCTTCGATAATGCGCCGCTGGATGTATTGATGAAAGCGATCACTACGCACGACGAGCACGCCCGCGAGCGTTGCCAGGAGCATCAGGGCAGTCAAGCCTGCCAGCGTCCACAGCGCGATGCGTCTCAAACGTCTCATCATTCAAACGCCTTCTCACGATAGCGGATGTTCGCCGCGCCGCGGGCCATGGCCAGCCATTTATCCAAAGCCTCCAGCTCTTTCTGTCCTAGGAGCAGTTTCTCAATCTGTTCGCGGCTGTCTTCAAAGCTCGGAACTGGTGCAGCGGCGGAAGCGGGCTGGCGCGCCAGATGGTCGTAGTAGCTTCGAATCTCTTCAGCGGAAACCTGGACGTCGGGCCCAAACCGCTCGTCCGTGAAGGTCAGCGTGCGGAGGCCTGCCAGCAAATGATCCGCCAGGTCAAGTTCTGAGATCCCGTAGCGCTCCAGTTCCGCGTGGTAGCCGGTCTCGGCTGCGTAAGGAGCCACAAGGCGCGCGGCTTCCTCGGTGGAGGGCAACGTTACATGGCTATCCAGCGCCTCCCGCAGCATAAGGACCTGATCCACTATCCGTTCCGCCGCTTGGCGCTTGGCCGGGCCGCTCAAGTCCAGCGGCTTGCGTTCCAGAAACGCAGCCACGCGCAAATCAAGAATTACTTGGCTTTCCGTGATCACATCCGGGCCCACACTGACGGCGATGCGGTCCAGTGTCTCGGCCGGGGCCAAACATACGGCGAATCCAGCCATGACCAGAGCACGGGTGAACATATTCAGAATGTCTGCCCCAGGGAAAAATGGAACTGAAACCAGCTGATACGTTGATTTGTGCACATCGGCGAGGGCGCCGACGACGAGCATAAGGGCTGCGACGCGGGCACTTTGAGCAAATCGTCGCGCGTGCCGTTGAATCCGAAGAACCGCGGTGCATTCGGGCTGAAACTGAAATCCGCCCGAATAGGACCCGCCGGCGTCCGAATCCGGATTCCGAATCCGATGCTATGCACCATATAGTCGAAGTCTTGCAGGTTCCGCTGACGGGCACGAAAACTAATCGACCGCACGTCCGAATAGACATTCCCCATGTCATGGAAAAGTACACCACCGACGTTGTCCCCGATGAGCGGGAACCGCAGTTCCGTGGAATGGAACAACAACGCGCTGCCGCCGATCGGGAATCCGGTCAGCAGATCGCGAGGGCCAGCCTGATTATCCGGAAACGCGCGTTGGGTGGAGCCGCCTCCGGAAAAGAACCGCTCCGAGAGTGGAATCGAGGGCAGGCCGCCCCAACGCTGAATATAACCAAACTGCAGCGTGCGGGCCAACACAATCTCACGCCCGATCGGATGGTAGGTCGCGTTTCGCAACAGCACCCGGGTAAACGTCGTCTCCGAGCCGAACTCTTTCGAGGCGTAGGCCAAATCGACAGTGTTCAGAATACCTCGGCGGGAGTTGACCGGATCGTCCCTGCGATCCTGAATGAAGGAACCGCCGACCAGACCCACACGAACGGGTTGCGACAACAAGGGGATCAATTGGGGCGTGACATTGAGCGAATTAGGATCGAGCGTAACCCTTCGAAATGTATAGCGGTATTGAAACGAATTGGCGCGCGAAACCTTCTGGGCCAGCTGCACGGACCCCTCCCAGCGCCGCGCAGAGAACGTGCGCACGTCGCGAGAATCGTCAAACAAAGCCGAAAACGTCAGCGCCAGGCTTTCGTGCCCCTTGAACTGCGGCGCCACGTAGTTCGACAAAGCCCGCCGGCGCAAAGTGGACGCCTGCGTCTGTAGACTCACCGTGTGGCCGAGCCCTAGAAAATTAATCCGGCTGACACCGAGCGACACGCGCGGGCTGAAGCCAGTAGTTCCCGCTGGGGAATCGAAAGTTGTGGTGCCGCCCCCAATCCTCCCCAGGCTCGCCCCGACGCCGAAGTTGAAAGAGTACTTGCGGGCTTCATCCAGATGGAACAGAACGTACTTGCGTTCCTCCTTGCCCTCGGGATTCTGTAGAGCCGTCTGGACCTTCGAGAAGATTCCCAGGTCGTACAGCCTCTGCTGGCTTTGTGCGATACGGCTTTGGGAAATCGGGTCGCCCGGCGCCAGCGAGATCCGGCTCGCCACCAGTGAGGGATTGGTCGTTTCCAGGCCGCGCACCAGCGTACCTCTCACAAACTGGCGTTCCCCCGGGGTAACACGGAAACGAAGGTTTACGCGATTGGGCATGGGTGCGGGATCCTGGCTGCTGTCAAATTGCGCATCGGGATAACCATTGTTGTAGTAATAACTCAGAATCGTGTCCTGATCGGCCGCGACGTTGGCCGCGCTGTAGGGCTGTCCTTCCGTGGACCGCAACAGCGGGTGCAGGTACTCCTGGTCTTCTGCTGGGATTCCCTCGATCGTCATCTCGTTCACCAGCCACTGGGTGCCCTCGCTCACCTGGATCTCCACTGCCAGGTTGCCGTGCTCGCCGCCGAAGTCGTCCCGAATCTGCGGATGCGCAATCTTGACGTCAGGGAATCCGTTGGCCCGGTATAGCTCGCCGATATTCTCCTCATCCTGCTGCAGAAGGCGTTCCGAATAGCGCCCATACCGCCTCCGGAGGAAACTGGCGGTCTGCAGGTACATTCGCTCGCGCAGGGTTTCCGCGTCAAAAAAATGATTTCCCGTGATCTCTATATGTTTCAGTTTGTGCCGGTCACCGCGGGTAATGTTGTATTCGATCAGCGAGCGGCCGGGCTCGGGATCGTTCCACATGAAATCAACCTGCGCGTCGAAATAGCCCTGCGAGTGGAAGTATTCCACCAGATTCCGCTGTCCCTCCACCAGCAGGCTCCGGTCCACAGTACGCTCTTGATAAATCGGCACCAGGTCGCGCAGCTGGCTCTTGGAAAGCTCGTTCCTGCTCCACAATCCTGGAAGCGGGATCCAGCTCAGGTAACTGTGCCAGCCTGTGGCCATCTTGACTCCCGTCGCGCGCACATTGACGATGGGACCGGTGTCGATCGTTAGATACGGGGTTACTGTGTTGCTGGCAGGATGAAAATCCAGCTTGTCCAGCGTGACCTTGGCTTCCAGGCGGTCTCCTTTTTGGAAGTCCTTCCGCAGCCGTTCGAGACCGGTCTGGACGCGGTTTTCGGTAACTTCCCACCATCCCGGAAGCGGGATCCAGACCAGGGAACGATGCCAGCCCGTGGCCTTGGTCACGGATTCCTTGGACCGGTTGAGCTGTCCCGCCAGCTCAAGGCCGTCGAAATGGGCGCGGTATCCGGCGTCGAGTTCGAAATACACATTGGCTTCTTCCGTCTCCGGACGCCGGTCCACGCGGCTGGCAATGGTCGCGTTGTACAGGCCGTTCACACGCAGCTTTTCCTGGATATTGGCGATGGCACGATCCAAGTCCGATTGCACAAACAACGCGCCCAAGTCCAGTTTCGAGGCCGTTATGAGCTGATTGCGGTTGGGAGGATCGTTTTCTCCCGCGATATTCACCCCGCTGATGAAGTAGTTCAACTCGGTGGAGATCCGCAGTCCCACGCCTTCCCCCTCCGGATTTGCGTCGATCGACACATCCGAGAAACGGCCGGTGGCGTAGAGTTTTTGTATCCCTTCGCGCACCTGGTCCAAGTGCAGCGGACTCCCCTCCTTGAAGGGAAGCAGACGGTTGAGCTCCTCCCGCTCCAGGGGCTGCTGCGGTGGGTCGAATTCGATGCGCGAGATCGGCCGCCCTTCCCAGCGGGCCGCGGACGTATCTTGACCGAACGCAGGGCCGAACGCGGAAGCCAAGCCGGCGAGCAGCGCAACAAGCATCTGCAATCGCACGTTCCCCAATGATAACCCAGGCGTCGTTCTCATGATCCGAGCGGCGAAGCTATCATGGTGGTCGGCAATCCAACAGGCGCTGGGAGAATGAAACCATCGGCCCGCCCTCTCTAATGACGCATTCCAGCGAGTCCCGTTACTCCCGCCAGAGCCGCTTTGCGCCCTTGGGTGCCGATGGCCAGGCGCGGATCCAGGCGGCTACCGTGGCGATCATCGGATGCGGGGCCCTCGGAACTGTCGAAGCCGAGATCCTGGCGCGGGCCGGCGTGGGCCGGCTTCGCATCATCGACCGCGATTTCGTCGAGTGGAGCAACCTCCAGCGCCAGTTCCTGTTCGAGGAATGTGATGCGGCAGAGAGCCTGCCCAAAGCCGTCGCCGCCGCCCGCCGCCTGGCGCGAATCAATTCCGAGGTTGCCATCGAGCCGATCGTCGCCGATCTCACGCCCGCCAATATTGACGAGCTTTTTGAAGATGTTGGATTGATCCTGGACGGAACCGACAATTTCGAGGCGCGATTCCTGGTGAACGATTATGCGGTGAGCGCAGGGATCCCCTGGATCTACGCCGCGGCCGTGGGCAGTTATGGATTGAAGCTGGCGATCGTCCCAGGACGCACGGCTTGCCTCAGGTGCGTTTACCCCGAGCCTCCGGAAGGTGTCCAGCCGACTTGCGAAACCGAAGGCGTCCTGGGGCCGGTGACGGCGGCGATCGCCGCGCTCGCCACGGGAGACGCGCTGAAGCTGCTCGCGCTGGGCCCGGAGGCAATCGCGGGGCGACTCACCACGGTCGATGTATGGACGGGGGAGGTCCGCCAGACGGCCCCTCCCGCCCGCGATCCCGATTGTCCCTGCTGCGGAAAACGCGATTTCGTGCATCTCACCGGCCAGCGCCGCGCGCCCATTAGCTTGTGCGGCCGCAACGCGGTCCAGATTCATGAGCGTTTTCGCCCCGTGGATCTGGCCGAACTGGCCCGCCGCCTGGCCCCGCTTGCGACGGTCCGCAACAATGATTTCGCCGTGCGGGCCATCATCGACCCCTACGAAATCACGGTTTTCCCGGATGGCCGCGCCATCATCAAGGGCACTACCGACCCGGCGGTCGCGCGCAGCCTCTACGCCCGTTACGTCGGGATGTGAGTACCCCTGCCGGAATCGCGAGATATGCACGACCCCCGGTCTTTCGCCGAACGTTCGTGTGACAACCATGCGGTACAAAATTGCTCTTCTCCTCTTGACGACCGGCTTCACCACCCTCGCAGCCGATACCGACCACTCACTTCCCCTATTCTTCATCCCTAACGCCGGACAAATGGATCTCTCGATCCGCTATGTCGCGCAGACGCGGGAGATGCTCGCGGGATTCGGCGTGGACTCCGCCGTTTTCCAAATTCGTGAGAATCGGATTCGCGTCCACTTCGCCGGCGCGAACCCAAATGTAAACGTTGAGGGCCTGGACGCGATGGCCGCACGCGCCAATTTCCTGATCGGCAACAACCCCGCGGCCTGGCACGCCGACCTTCCTACGTATCGCACCATTGTCTACCGCGGCCTGTATCACGGGATTGATTTAACGTACGCTGGCAATGATTCCAAGATCGAGTCGGAGTTTTTGATCGCCCCCGGAGCCGATCCCGACCAAATTCGTTTGCAATACCCAGATGCCGACCGCCTGTTCGTCGACCTACAGGGAAACCTGGTAGCCGCTACCGGCGCCGCCGAGCTGCGTGAGCAAGCGCCCACGGCGTATCAGGAATGGGGTGGCATCCGGCGACCCATACCAGCCCGCTACCGCCTTCTCGGCAACAACACAGTTACCTTCGACCCGGATGACTACGACATCACGCGAACGCTGGTCATCGATCCGGTGATTTCCTATTCCACCTACGTGGGCGGAACGGGACAAAGCGCGGTGACTGCGCTGGCCGCCGATACGGCCGGCAACCTCTACGCGGCCGGCTGGACCGAGGCCGTCGATTTTCCGGTTTCGAATGCGATTCAGGCCGTGAACGCCGGAGGCGTGGATGCGTTTGTGTTTAAGCTGAACCCGGCCGGCAGCACGCTCCTCTATGCCACCTACATCGGCGGACGCGGCGATGATCGGGCCACGGGCATCGCGGTCGATTCTGCCTCGGGACAGATCTATCTCACCGGCTCCACCGCCTCGACGAACTTTCCGCTGGTGTCGTCGATTCGTCCGGCGCTAGGCGGCTCCCGGGACGCGTTTGTCGTGAAGCTGAACGCCATCGGAAATCTGATGCTCTATAGCACCTATCTCGGCGGATCGGGCTTCGATGCGGGCACCGCCATCGCCATCGACGCCTCCGGTAACGCGTATATCGCGGGTGACACGCAATCCACAGATTTCCCGCTGTTGACCCCCGTCCAGGCCGTATTCGGCGGTAAAACAGATGCCTTCGTCACCAAGCTCACTTCCGCAGGCGCGATTTCCTTCAGCACTTATCTGGGCGGCACCAACGACGAGCATGCCGGCGGCATCGCCGCCGATGGATCTGGAAACGTCTACATCGCCGGAGGCACACTATCCACGAATTTTCCCCTCGGCGCCCCTCTCCAGGCCACCAACGCTGGCAGCCAGGACG
>Ga0310810_10009665_pt1 | contig 11172 bp, 10 predicted proteins | sample NCmetagenome_FD_207641 | JGI IMG/M metagenome (GOLD analysis project Ga0310810, IMG submission 207641) | Soil microbial communities from experimental microcosm in Duke University, North Carolina, United States - NC | ecosystem: Engineered > Artificial ecosystem > Soil microcosm > Unclassified ... | reverse complement strand
CGCCGGAATTCCCCAAGCCGATCGAAAACCTCGACACGAAAATCAACTTCACCGGCCAGCGCGCCGACATCGCCGACATGAGCCTGACGCTTGGTCGCTCGCGCATCCAGCTCGCCGCCGCAATCCGAAAATTCACGCCGCTCACGTTGACCTACAAAATGTCGACGGCGGAACTCTGGCCCGCCGATTACACGGCTTCGCTCGGCGAAGAGCGCAAGGCCGATGTGATCCGCAATCTGAAAAGCGCAGGCCAGTTCACTCTAGCCGGCGGCAATATGACTTACGACGGCAAGCTCAATTCCGCCGACGGCACGCTTTACGAAGTGCCTTATAAAAATCTCGATGCCGAGCTCGCGCTCGCCGACAAGGTCGCACACATCCGGAGCCTGCGGGTCAACACGCTCAGCGGGTCGCTGCAGGTGGACGGGGATTATTCTTTCAAGGACGCAACGCCGCAGTTCACCTTGAACTCCAAAGCGCAGGGAATCGACGTGAAGGATCTTTACAGCGCACTCGATCCCAAAGCCGAGCGCGACATCCGCGGGCGGATGAACGGGACCATGAAGCTTTCGGGCAGTGGCAAGAATTGGGAAGAGATCAAGCCTGCGCTGCGCGGTCAGGGGGACGCGGAAGTTCTGCAGGGCGCGCTGCTCAATTTCAACGTCGCCGACGGCGCGCTGACCGGCATCACCGGCGTCCCGGGATTGACCAATTCCATCAGCCCTTCGCTGCGGCAAAAATATCCCGAGACCTTTGCCGCGAAGGACACCGAGTTTAAGGAACTAAAGGCCGACTTCGACATCGCCGACGGTCGCATCAACGTCAAGAATCTGCGTATGGCCGCCGCCGATTTTCTAGTCCAGGGTGAAGGCTGGGCGGACTTCACCCGTCGGGTCGACTTCCGTTCGACCTTGAGCTTCTCGCAGCGCTTGTCCGCGGACTTGAGCCAGTCCGCGCGCGAGATGAAGTATCTTTTGAACAATCAGGGGCAGCTCGAGATGCCGTTCACGATGAAGGGCCGGATGCCGAATGTGAAACCCAAGCCGGATACGCGCTATCTGGGCCAGCTCGTGCAACGGGGCTTCTTGCGCAAGGGCGGCGAAGATCTGCAAAATCGCTATTTGGGCGGCGGCAAGGATTCTGCTGATTCGTCGAATGATTCGCCCAAGGATGGCGACCGGAAAAAGAAACGGAATTCGACGGAAGATATGATTCGCCGCGGCCTCGATGGATTTTTCAAGCAGCGCTAACGGTCGAGGCCGCGGCGGTGACGGATTGTCTAGCCGTATTCTAAACCGCTTTGTAAGCCAGCCTTTTCATCTTCTGGGTATTTTTCCCCTCGATGCGTAGGAGTCCGGTTGCGGAAACCCGCTTGGGCGAGTGCACGTCGCCTTCGTTATAAATGTGCGCCATGCCGGGCTTGAGCGCATAGACGCGGGCGCGCCGGACTTTTCCCGGCTGTCCTTCGGCAGCGGTCTCAAGGATCTCCCAATCGCTCATCTCGGTCTCACCAAAGGCTTGGCCGTAGATCGCCCAGGAGCTGCCGTGATCGTGGGGATTGGCCTCGCGCGCATCGCGGTTCACGTGAGCGCAGACGCAGAAACCAAGGTCAGAGTCTTCGTAGATGACTTGGCGGTCGGGTGTATTGTCGTTGATGTAGGCGGCGATGAATTTTTCATCGCGCAATGCCTCCTCGACCAGGGTGCGCACCTTCTCACGCCCGGCGGGGCTGGGATCCTGCTTCAACGCCGATTTGACCTCGGCTGCGAAGGACTCGAGAGTGAAGCTCATGGCGATCTCCTTTCAAACCCATCGATCGACTTGTTTCTAACAAACCGCCGGGTTGGCCGTCAACTTCGCGGTTATTCAAAATATTTTTTGTATTCCTCCATGAGCGGCTGGATGCGATCGGCTAGCGTGACGTCGTCGGCGACAAGCTTCACGCGGCCGAGATCGTCCTGGGGTATGTCCGCGCGTGAAACCACGCGGCCGAGATTTTTCATGAGGGTCTGCGCTTCGCGCGACAACATATAATCTATGAACAGCTTGCCGGCGTTCGGATGCGGCGCCGCGGCGGCGAGGCCAAGCGGATGCATGTTCTTGGTGACGAACGGCAGCGGCGCTACCCCCAGCGGCGCGCCTTCCTTTTTGAAGCGCCGCACCTGATTGCCGTAGACAAAGCCGAGATTGAATTCGCCGGCGGCGACGAATTGGGTGATCAACACCTGCGAAGCGCGGTACTGGAGTTCCTGGCGCGCAAACCCCTGCATGAATTTTCGCCCGCGCTCCTCGCCCATCACCCGCAGCATGGTGCCGTACCAAGCATACTGCGCTTCGGGAAATCCGATGGCGCCTCTCCAAGCCGGGTCGAGAAGATCCTCGTAGCTGCGCGGCACTTTCTCTTTGGGCACGAGCCGGCTGTTGTACGCGACGACGCGGACGTTGGAATACATGTCGGCCCAGTAGCCTGATTTGTCTTTGGAGTCAGCGACAAAAGCGTTGAATTCTGGCGACGGGTAGCGCGCCAACAAGTGCGCCTTGTTCAATAGATGCATCTCGAAACCGCTGTTACTGGTGGTGTCGACCAGACCGCGGCCGGCGCGACTCTCGGTGAGGATCCGCTGTAGTAGCTTGTCGCTCCCTAGACGAGTGATCTCGACTTTGATGAACGGGTATTTACTTTGAAAGGCATCGGCGAAAAGTTTGCTCTCCCCGGCTGCCATGGTCGTGTAGAAACTTACGGCGCCATCCTTGCGCGCGGCTTCGATAACTTTGTCGTCGGCGGCGCTCGTGATCGACGCGCTGACAGCGAGGAAAAAGATAGCGGTCCACAACGGATTCATGGATTTTACATTCACTTTGTTTGCTGGAGCATACCTTCAGTCCGTCAGGCAGGTCAACGCCGTGGCCGGCGCGGCGTCAAGAAGACTTAACCGCCCGTACAATTCCACGCAATTTGCCGTGGCCAGAATTTTCGCCGCGGGGAATAATTTTTATGACCAGAGATCAATCCCTGGTGTTGGTGCGATGGATGGCGGACCGCGAGGTGGTTCTCTGCGGTCATCTCAACCGAATGTCGCGCCCGCCGGCGATCAAGAACTTTTTTGTTTTCGTCAGTTGGGTCGGCGACGGCAAGGACTGGTACTTGCTGATGGTTTCGCTGTCGCTGATCTACGGCGAAAAGGGTTGGGCGACGTTCTGGAACATGTTCGTGATCGGAGTGATCAACCTGGCGCTTTATAAAACGATCAAGAGCCTCACTGACCGTGCCCGACCGGGGGGCCTGCAAGGAAATCTCGCTCGGCGCGGCGCCGCTCGACCAATACAGCTTCCCTTCCGCCACACCATGCACGCGGTAGCTTTCTCTCTGATCGCGTGCGCGCACCATCCGGAATTATCCGTCCTGCTCATGCCCGCCAGTGCGTTGATCGCCTTGTCACGCGTTATACTCGGCCTCCATTACCCTACCGACGTGATCGCCGGCGGGCTGATCGGCCGCTACGTTGCGTCGTGGTTCGTGCCGGCGTAGACACCGGCAGATTTTTCAGCGGTAAAGTTGGTGCGGTTTTAGTTGGCGCGGTCGGGCGCAGCCGGCATCAACCGGTTGACCGCGGCTATCAAGCGGTCGCGATCGACCGGCTTGGGAATGAATTCGACGAATTCATCCAGGACTGCCTTGGCTGCCGAGGGCGCGAGATAACCGGTGACGAGGATGATCGGCAGACGCGGAGATTTTTTGCGAATGTGCGCGATGACGCCGAAACCGGTCGTGCTCGGCAGCGCCAAGTCGGTGAGAACGAGATCGAAGTACTGGCTGTCGAGCAGGCGCAGCGCTTCACCGCCATCATCGCACTCGAGTGTCTTGTAGCCGGCGCTCGCGAGAATCCGCGCGAAGAGTTGTCTTGCGTTGGGATTGTCTTCGACGATCAGAATCATCACCGGTGCCTTTAAACTTAATCCCGAGATTGTAGACGCCAAAAACAGGCCCCTTCAAGGGGTTTGCCCACAGGTTTAAATGCATCGGGGTCAAGAGTTCCTCCGAGCACCATTTCAGGTCAATTCGCGCCCATACGGGAAAAAAATTTTATCTGATAAAAACGCGAGCCCGCTGGAGGGGCTCAGCGCGGCCCGTTTGAAGACATGCGCCGGCGCAAGCGTCAGCCCTGAAGATTGGTCTTGAAGAACTCGAGAGTCCTCGACCAAGCCTCTTTGGCGGCCTGCGGATGATAACGGTCCGATGTCTCGGTGTGAAAGCCATGAGGCGCGCCGGGATAGATTTTGTGGGTGTAGGATTTGTTGTACTGTTTCATCGCCTCTTCGGTCGACGGAATATCCTGATTGACGCCCGGATCCTTTTCGCCGTAGTGCGCGAGCACCGGGGCTTGGATATTTTTTACGCGCTCGAGCGGCTTGGGGCTTCGACCGTAGAACACCACCACGGCGTTGAGTCCACGCACTTCCGTGGCCGTCGAAAAAGTCATCTCACCGCCCCAGCAGAAGCCGATCAGACCGGCGCGGTCATCACGCGCCTGCGGCAGCTTGCGCAGGTAGGCATAGCCGGCGTCGGCATCCTCGGCCACCGCTTGCCACGGGGCGAGCTCGCGAATATTGCCGAGGCCTTCGCCTTTCGGATTGGCCTTCTGGGTTCCGCCGTGGCGCGACAGGAAATCCACCGCGAGCGCTGCGTAATTTTGCTTGGCCAGTCGGCGCGCGACGTCGCGGGTGTAGTCGTTGAGGCCCTGGTTGGCGTGGGTGACGATGATCACGGCATACTTGCCCGGCGCTGACGGCTGCGCGAGGTAACCGAACACCGCGCCGGCCTTGCCGGGATATTGCACCGACTCGGCCGAGATCGCCGGGTCGCTTTTATCGACTTCGCCGCCGTAGACATCGGTTTCGACGATTCGCGCGAGCAGGGTTTCGGCGAGCGCCAACCCGCCGGTGAGTGCAGCCGCCCGGCGCATGAAGTCGCGCCGGCTGATTTTGCCGTCATGGTATTGCCGCAGCAGCGCTTTGAATTTTTCCGGCATGATTCGCTCCTCCGTTCCGGCGGATTTCAAATCGTCCAGGGCGCTCCTATAGAACACACCGTTGGATCAGCGCAAGCCGAAAAACGGCCGGCCGTATTTCTCCAGCATTTTCTTTCTCAACTCGGGGCTGGTCTCGGCGACTTCAGGGAATTGTTTGATCCATTCGTAGGGCCGGCAGGCTTCGATCACTGCCCGCGAATTCAGGAACACTTTGGAATCGGGATGAATCATCGGGTCGAGAGCGCTCGACCAGCAGCGGCGCTGGATGTCGATGCCGCTTTCCGGATCGCAGCGGGTCGAGAGCGCCCAAACCACGTCGTCGATGCGGGTCGGATCGATATCGTCGTCGACGACGATCGTGAAGCGATTCTGGTAGCCGCCGGAAAAACACTGGGACGCGATCACGCCGGCTTGCTTGACGTGACCGGGGTAGCGCTGCTTGATTGCGACCACAGTAAACTGGCGCGGTCCCGGCTCGTGCGACCAGACGCCGCGAATGTCCGGCACGCCGGCCTTTTCTAATTCCTCCCACACATGCGCCGAGCGCGTGATCGCGCGCAGCAAAGTCAAAGTATGCGGCGGGCGCGCCGGATTGGCGCAGGAGAGAATCGGATCGTTGCGATGCAGAACGCGCTTGACGCGGATGAACGCCTCGAGGCTCCGTGGGCTGGCGTAGTAGCCCGGCCATTCGCCGAACGGCCCTTCTTCGCGCAACTCGCCGGGTCTGATTTCTCCTTCGAGGACGATTTCCGCATCGGCGGGATAGGGCAGCCCGGTGATGTCGCTGCGAATGACTTTCGTCGGCGCGCCGCGCAGGCCGCCGGCGAAATCGAATTCGCAGATGTCGGCGGGCACGGGGCACGACGCGGCGAACCAATCGAGCGGGTCGCCGCCGAGGACGACGTTGACCGGCATCGACCGATCCATCTCGAAGTATTTTTGTTTGTGAATGAACGCGTGCTTGCCGGGGCCGATGTAGATGCCGGCGCTGTTTTTATCCTGCGCCATGATTCGATACGTGCCGGCGTTCACCCAATCGGAATCGGGATCTCTGGTGATGACCAGGTGCCCGGTGCCGAGGTAGCGGCCGCCGTCTTTTTCATGCAGCAGCGGCGCGGGGAATTCGAGAAGATTGACGTCATCGCCTTCGCGGACGTTTTCGTGCACAGGACCGGTGGCGACTTCAATCCTCGGCAAAGGCACACAGCGCTTGATCTTGTCGTGATACATGCGTGTGAATTCCAGCACGTGATCGAATGGTTCTTCGACGCCGAGGGTGAGCGCGATCCGTTGGGGGGAGGCGAAGTGGCCGAAGAGCGCGCGAAAACCGGGCGCATGATCTTTGATCTTGTCGAAAATCAGCGCCGGCGCGTAGGGCGGATGCTCGCGGTAGAGCACGTCGACGATGGCGCCCATTTCCAGGTTCCAATCGACATGTTCGAGGGTGGTGAGTTCACCGCGCTCGTCGATTTTTTTCAGCCAGTCGCGCAAGCCTTCGTAGAGCATGGGGGTGTTATCTTATATTACGAGCGCCGTGTTTGACTCTGGCTTCTGTCAATCGACAGCTCGCATCGTGAGTGAGAAATCGTTTTTTCGGATGTAAACGTGACGGCAGTCTTTCTTCTTGGTGATCTGCTCGATCAGCTCTAGCAACGATCGTCGGCCATCGAGTTTTGGCTTGGGTGCATTGACATTCAAAAGCGCATCCACGGCGTCGGGGCCGGCATAGACGCGAAGCAAAAGCTCGTCGTCGGAAACGTTGGCGCCGAACTTTTGGCGAACTTCGTGCAAGCTCAGGTCCGACGGTTGCCAGTGGCGCCAGTCCTGCGCGCGCGAACGGCTGAGGATTTTGTCTTTGACCTCGGCGTTCATGATCTCCGACGCTTCCCGGCCCCAGATGCCGAGCGCATACTGGATAACCTGATCGGTGACTTCTTTATAGCGCTCCCCAACGATGATGTTGATCGCCGCCTGGCTGACGACGAATTGTGACAGCGGCGTCACCATGATCGGATAGCCGAAGTCCGCGCGCACGCGGGCGGTTTCTTCCAGCGTCTCCGCCAGCTTGTCTTCTTTGCCGACGAGCTTCAGCTGGTGACGCAAATTGGAAATCACGCCGCCGGGCACTTGATGCAGATATTGCGACTCGTCGTAGGCGAAAGGCCGGCCCACCGCGAGCCCGTCGCGTCGAGCGACCGCGGTGAAATGTTCCTCGACCGGTTTCACTTCCTCGTCGTTCACAACCGGCGTATAGCCTAGCGCGCGGAGATTCTTGGCGACGTTCAAAATCGATGGCTGCGACGAGCCGTTGGCGAGCGGCGGCACGGCGGTGTGAAGTGAGGTAACGCCGAGCTTCACCGCCTCGAGATAGCAGAGCGTGGCCAGGCCGTTGTTGCAGTGCGCGTGATATTCCACCGGAACTGTGCCGGCGTTCTTCAAGATTGCCGGCAGCAAAGTGCGCGCGCGCTCGGGTGTGAGCAGACCGCCGACGTCTTTGAAGCAAATTCGATAGGGCGCGATAGCCGCCGCTTCGCGAGTTTTTTGCGCATAGTATTCGTCGGTATGTCGCGGTGAGACGGTATAAATCAAATTGACGACGGTCGCCATGCCCAGCTCATCAAGCTCGCGCACTTCGTCGCGCATCGCTGTGAAGTCGTTCCAGCAATTCGACGTGCGCGTCAAGGTGATGCCGTAAAAAACCACGCGCTCGGCCAGCAGGCGCAGCGCCGCGTGGGGGAGTTTTTCCATGGCACCGGAGCCGTGCAACCCGCCGTGGTTGCGCAACCGCGTGCGGCGCAAGCGTTTGACGCCTTCGCGCACCCAATCCCAAGGATTTTCTTTAAGCTCGCGCACGTATTTTTTGATCATGATCGAGACGAAAAATTCCATCGACTCGAAGCCGATCCGGTCCATCTGCTTCGCCGCGCCGAGCATGGCGTCGGTTCTCATGCCGAGCGCCCAAAGGCTCTGCTGTCCGTCGCGCAGGGTGGTGTCGATGAAGGAAATTTCGCTCATGGGTGCGAGATTGGAGTGATGGAGTAATGGAGCGTTGGATTGATGCTGGTCTAGACCCGGCACTCCAAATTATTTCTTGGTGCCCGATCTAGTTTGCAGCAATTCTTTCAAGATCGAATAGTCGGCGAGCTTGCTCCGGTCGACCGTTGCGGCGCGTTTGTCGACGTAGGTCATCATCTTGATGAGATTATCCACCGCCGCATCCGGCGGCAGCAGATCGACGGTAGCGCGAGCGCGCATCTCCTCGTAAGCAAAATTCAGGGTCTCTTTCTCGTCGCCGGGAATGATGCTCTTGAGAACTTCCATCGAGCCGTCTTTGTTGGTCGTCATGTATTGAGTCGCTTCGAGATAGGCTTTGACGAAGCGCACCCACTTGCTGCGATTCGCTTTCAACGATGCGACGGTCACCGTGATCGGGCCGTTCATGAACGGCGTCTTGCGCCCGGGGACGATGTGAAAGCCGAGCTGTCTCATCTTCGGCTCAAAGGCGAAATCCACCGGCGCCGCGTCGATGCCGCCGCGCAGCAGCGCCGCGAGCCTTTCCTGGGAACCACCGAGCTGGAGCAAGGTGATATCCTTCGAAGTATTCAAACCGGCGTCCTCGAGCATAACGCGAAGCACCAACGACGATTTCCCGCCTAAGCGATTGATGCCGATTTTTTTACCGCGCAGTCGTGATAGGTCTTCGATTTTTTCCTTGGTCATGATGGTGTACGAGACCAGATTGTCCCAACTGCCGAGCGACACCACGCCCACGCCTTGGATATTCGATTGTACCAGGCCGGTCGGCGCGCCCGACGTTGCGTCTATATCGCCGGAGATGAGCGCCTGGTAAGTCGTCGGCTCGCTGTTGATGCGGATGATCTCAGCTTTGAGGCCGTTTCTTTCGAAGAAGCCCTTGTCGTTCGCGATGAAAACCGGATAGGACACGGTTGGAAAGAGCGGCACGCCGATGCGCACTCGTTCTTGAGCAAATAGTGAGGCGGGCGCGAGGTAGGCGCCGGAGAAAAGAAGCAACGCGGCAAAAAGGGCGCGGATGGGTCGCATGAGTCCTCCATCGACAAGCGCCGGCATTGTCCGGCGCGGCGGCATTATCCTCATGAGTTTTAGCTGGTTGCAAGCGTATGCTCGCGCGCGGCCGGGAGCAAGAGTCGGGGAAAATCTTGATTGAGGATATAGACGGTTGACTTTGCGCATCCGAGTGTCTACTATAGATTATCTTCATCAGTAAAAGGCCTTCTGATAGAGGACCGTAAAAAAAAGTTGAAGGTCTCCAATCCGTCTCTTTCCTTGCGAACAGCTACCTAAAGGACAATCCGATCAGCGCGGTTGAGCAGTTGAGCCTCATGTTCGGCTCCCATTAGCAGTTCATTTCTCAGGGTCGAAGACATTAACATTCTCTTATAGGAGGAGAACATGGGTAGTAAATTATATGTCGGTGGCTTGCCATATTCCGTGACAGGCGATCGACTGCAGGAAATCTTTTCGGAGCACGGGACCGTGGAATCGGCCAACGTGATTTCCGACAAATTTACCGGTCAATCTCGCGGCTTCGGCTTCGTCGAGATGAGCTCCAGCGGCGAGGCGCAGAAGGCCATTGACAGCCTGAATGGCACACAGCTCGATGGACGCACGTTGACGGTCAACGAAGCCAAGCCGATGGCGAAGCGCGATAACTTCGGCGGCGGCGGCCGCGGCAATCGCGACGGCGGCGGCGGTCGTAACCGCTGGTAATTTTGCCGGACCACGCAACTGCAAAAAGGGCAACCCACTGGGTTGCCCTTTTATTTTGTCGCGATTCAGCGGAAAGCATTCCCGGAATCGTTTCATGGAAAGATTCTTTGCGACCTGTCCGCGCGGATTGGAGTTGCTGCTCGCAGAGGAGCTGCGCCAGCTCAACGCGGAAAAAATCCACGCGGTGGGCGGCGGTGTTCAGTTTGCCGGCGATTTTTCGCTCTGCTACCGCATCAATCTGGAAAGCCGGCTCGCCAGCCGCGTGCTCTGGCAGATAGCTCACGGCGGCTATCGCAGCGAAGATGATCTTTATCGTGCCGCTTCTGCGCCGCGGTGGACCGATTGGTTGGATGCCGCGCAGACCATTCGCGTCGATATCTCGGCGACCCGCAGTCCGCTCACAAGCCTCAATTTTGCAGCCTTGAAAATCAAAGACGCCGTGTGCGACAAAATCCGTCGGCTATCGGGACGGCGTCCGAGCGTCGACACGCGTCATCCCGATATTCCGATCCAAGGTCATCTCACTGACCGCGAGTTCACGCTGTATCTCGACACGACGGGCGAACCTCTCTTTAAACGAGGCCAGCGCGTTTCCACGGGCGAAGCGCCGCTCAGAGAGAATCTCGCCGCGGGAATTCTTCGCCTCGCGGGCTGGCTTCCCGGAATTCCGCTGCTCGATCCCATGTGCGGTAGCGGCACCTTCTTGATCGAAGCGGCTCACCTGGCGCTCGAAATCGCGCCGGGTTCGGACCGGCACTTTGTCTTCGAGCAGCTGAAAAATTTCGACGGGCATTTTTGGCGGGAGCTCGTGCAGCAAAGCCGCGCGCGGCGAAAAATCAAAACCGCGCTGGAGATCTACGGCAGCGATATCTCCAGCCAGACGCTCAAAGCAGCGCGCGCGAATTTGTTTGCCGCCGGCCTGGAAAAAGTTGTCAGCTTAAAGCGCTCCGACGTCCTGGAAATCACCGCCCCGGCGAAGGAAGGCATGATCGTCACCAATCCGCCCTATGGGGTCCGTCTCGGTGAACAGCAAAAACTTGCGGAGTTTTATCCCAAGCTCGGCGATGTTCTAAAAAAACAATTCACCGGCTGGCGAGCTTATCTTCTCAGCGCCGACATGCGGTTGCCGAAGCTGATCCACCTCGCCGTGTCCAAGCGCACGCCGCTGTTCAACGGCGCGCTTGACTGCCGGTTGTTCGAATACAAGATGGTGGAAGGGAGAATGAAGGATAAGTGAGGCGTGAAGAGTAAAGGGTAAGGCGTAGGGATCGGGACGATTCACGCCTAATCCCTCACGCCTTACCTCAAATGATTGTGCCGTCGGGAATGGTCGCGTTCTTGATCACTACGACGATGCCGTTCTGAATTACGAAGCCGAGATTCTCCCGACTCG
>Ga0310810_10009664_pt1 | contig 11174 bp, 9 predicted proteins | sample NCmetagenome_FD_207641 | JGI IMG/M metagenome (GOLD analysis project Ga0310810, IMG submission 207641) | Soil microbial communities from experimental microcosm in Duke University, North Carolina, United States - NC | ecosystem: Engineered > Artificial ecosystem > Soil microcosm > Unclassified ... | reverse complement strand
GCGCTCGACTTCATGTCTCCTGCGGCATAACTGCTGCGCCACCTACCTCATCTCTGCTGAGCATTCGGTTGGATACTGCCGCCCAGGTACTGGATCGCCCAGTCGAGTACAGGGTCTACGCCCTTCTGAAAGTCATTGGCGGAGCTGGCGACGAAGATGTCGGGATCGATACCACGATCCTCGATGCCCTGACGCTGGGCGGTGTATTCAATCCACGTCGAAACCGTGTAAGACCAGCCGCCGCCGAGCTGATAGCTTTGCGGATTGGCCGTGGCGCCGCCCGTCGTATCGCCAACCACGGTCACGTTCGGCATTTCTCGCATCGCGCTGATGAAGGTTTCGTTGCTGCTGGCGCAAAAGCGGCCGACCAGGAGAATGACGGGGTTGGTGAATTGCCAACCGCCGCGGGCGCTCGTCGTCTTCGGAGTGAGCGCCGTAAAGTCGCTGTGATTCGGGCCGTTGCGCGTCTGAATGTAGCCCCCGGTCACGGTGACGGGCGTAAAGCGTCCCGCAAAGGCGAGAGCGAATGAATCGTCCCCGCCGGGGTTCATGCGGACGTCGACGATCATCCCGGGACTGTCGCGGAAGTGGTCGAGAAAAGCATCTAGATCTGAAAGGGACACTTGCGCCGGGTTCCACGCGCCGATGGCGACATAAGGAATTGGGCCGAACGTAGCAAAACCCCAATTCGTCTGCCCCTGCACCCATTTGCCGCGCGCCATGTACTGCTGCCATACCGTTTTGTCCCAATTCACAAACATCGGCGACGTATAGGTTCGGGTGACATTGCCCGACGGATCGGTGAGGACAACATGCTGGTCGTGCAGTTGCGCCAGCATCGCGCGCAGCACGTCGACCAATTCCTGCTGGGACTTTGCCGCGCTCGCCTGCGGGGCGTATGCCGCCTTGGCGGCGTTCCAGTCGATCTTCTTGTAATCGAAATAGGAATACTTCAGGTCGAAATTCGACCACAGGGTATTGAACTGGTCGGCGTAGGTCGACGTGCTGCCGGGCGCAGGCAGCGGCCCGGAAGAGCGGCCTCCCCCGCCACATCCGGCGAGCAGCACAAGCAGAGAAACGATGGTGAACCGCAGGAGCCGAACTCCCATGAGAGTCTCCCATTAGAACGGGTTTGATTTGGAACGAATCGTGACAGCAAAGCCGCACGGCAGCGCGAAAGTCTTCGCGGCTCGCGGCCCAAAATGGAATCGGCCGCGAAGAATGTCAGTGATGTTGGACAGAAACACGCCAAATCGGGCCAGATTGACGGAAAGGAGTCACCATCGAGGACACCCTGACCTCCCAGCTTGGACCCGTCCGGAGCGTAGTTATGCAGGCTGCGCCGGGGAAGAGGTGCATGTCTACGAGTAACATTCCTACCTCTGGACCGTCTTTAGCTCGATTGGCGCAACCACCTGAGCCCGACCGCACCTGGCGGCACAACCTTCGCGCCGGCCTGCGTGCGTGTATGTGCCCGGCCCTGCTGTTCTGTTCCGCAGCTTTCGCGCAACAGTCCGCACCCTCGATTTCCCCGGCTCCCGCCGCGATCCAGGTCAACAACCAACTGGTCATTCCTCACCTGAACGCGGCGCCGAAGCTGGAGGACTTCGAAACGATGGCGCCGGCGTCGGATGACGCGAAGGCGATGGCGGCAGTCACCGGATTCGTGCAGCGGGAGCCGAAGGACGGAGCGCCGGCAACGCAGAAGACAGTCGCCTACGTCGGCTACACCGGGCGCGACCTCTACGTAGTCTTTGTCTGCTTCGACAGCGAACCGAATGGCATCCGCTCGCACCTCACGCGTCGCGAAAACTTCGGCGACGATGATCAGGTGGCGGTGTACCTCGACACCTTTCGTGACAAGCGGCGCAGTTACGTTTTCGTGCTCAACCCGCTCGGCGTGCAGCGCGACGCCATCTTCAGCGAGGGAAACGGCCACGACGCCTCGTTCGACACACTTTGGAAGTCACGCGGGAAGCTTACGAGCCAGGGATTTATCGTCTGGATGGAACTGCCGTTCAAGTCGCTGCGTTTCCCATCGAGCAGCGCACAGCAGTGGGGCCTGATGTTGCGGCGCGACATCCAGCGCAGCAATGAAAGTTCGTTCTGGCCCCGAATCTCGAGCCGCGTCCAGGGCATGCTGAACCAGGAAGGCGAGGCGGATGGCATTGCGAACGTCTCGCCCGGACGCAACATCCAGTTGATCCCCTACGGCAATTTCAGCGCCTTCCGCGCGCTCGATACACGCGATCCGAACTTTCCGCAGTTCACTGGCGCGCATGCACGCGGTCGCGCCGGGCTCGACGCGAAGATCGTCCTGAAAGACAGCCTGGTGCTCGACCTGACGGCGAACCCCGACTTCAGCCAGGTGGAATCGGATGAGCCGCAGGTCACGGTAAACCAGCGCTTCGAGGTCTTCTTCCCGGAGAAGCGCCCATTCTTCCTGGAGAACAGCAACTACTTCGACACCCCGTTCCCGCTGGTGTTTACGCGGCGGATTGCCGATCCGAAGGCGGGCGCGCGGCTTACCGGAAAGCTGGGCCATTGGGCGATCGGATATTTCGGCATCGACGACACGGCGCCGGGCAAGCGCGTCCCGGCATTCGACGTCATGGCGCACGAACGCGCTTACTACAACATCCTGCGCGTAAACCGGGAGATCGGGAAACAGTCGAGCATTGGGTTTATCTACACCGATCGCGAGCTGCCGTGCACGAATTGCGCGAACTCGCTGAATTCGGGCGAGACGAATTTCAATCGCGTGGGCGGTGTGGACTACCGCTGGAAGATCTCGAAGAACTGGTTGGCGAACGGACAGGCGGTGGTAAGCAACACCAAGAACCTCGACGGCACCCGGCGTTGGGGCAACGCCTACCAGAACTGGCTTGAGTACTCGACACGCAAGATCGAGTTCAACTCCTTCATCCAGGACGTGGGCACGAATTTCGTGACCCACTCGGGATTCTTTCAGCGGCCGGATTTTCGCCGCTTCAGCAACTTCTTCCGCTACAGCTTCCGTCCCGAGGGCAAGCACCTGATCCAGCACGGGCCGAACTTGTTCCAATTCCACGGCTGGGACCACAGCGGCACCTTGCTCGAAGATCGGATCAGCACAAACTGGCAGTTCGAATTCAAGCGACAAACCGTATTTGGGCCCTACATCAACCTGCGCGGCCAGTCAACGCTGCGCCCGGTGGACTTTTCGGCGCTTTCCCGGAATCAGACCTACGACAACAACGCACGTGGCTTCTTCTTTTACAGCGCATTCTTTAAACAGGTGTCGGTCAACGGCGAGATCGGCTGGGGCAACGACATCAACTTCTCGCCGCGCGTCGGGCCGCCCACACGCGCCAAAGCGAGCTACGTGAACGTGTTCCTGACGCTGCGCCCGACGACGTCACTCACCATCGATAGCACGTACCTGATGAACCGCGACCGTGACCCAATTACAGGTCTGAACTATTTCAATAACCACATCATTCGCTCGAAGTGGAATTACCAGATCACCAAGGAGCTGTCGGTAAGGTTCATCGGGCAATACGACACGGTGATCGCCAACCCATTTCTCACCACGCTGCAGAACACCAAGCACTTCGACGCCGACTTCCTGATCACCTGGCTGCTGCATCCGGGCACCGCGGTGTACGTCGGCTACAACAGCAACGTCCAGAATCTCGATCGCTCGCTCCGCTTCGATCCGGACGGAAACCTGCTGCGCACGCGCAACGGTTTCATCAACGACGGCCGGCAGATCTTCGTGAAGGTGAGCTGGCTGTTCCGCTACTGATTCTGAACCGCGGATGAAACGAATCAGGCGACCATCTCGTTGGGCCCGTAGCGTGCGCTGGCGTGCGGAACTTTCCAGCAAGCCTGCTCGATGGCGCTCAACACATCGTGGACGGAGGAGGGCTTCTCCAGGGTGGCGGCAGCGCCGGCTTCGAGCGCGCGCAGATGGACCACCGGGCTCGTCTCGCGGGTGAACAGGATCAGCGAAAGGCCCGCGGCGGTCGAGAAGTAGCGAATGAAGTCCACGCCATTCATGTCCGGCAACCGGTAGTCGAGGACGATGCAATGGACGCCGCGTGCGAGCTGCTGTGCTGCGTCCAGGCAAGTGCGAGCGCAGGAAGCCTCGTATCCCGCGTAGCTGAGCAGGGCGCTCCAGCGGTCGAGGTGAACGGGATCGGAATCGATCAGGAGAACGCGCAGAGGCTGATTCTGCGCCACGTCAAAAGGACGGGTCACGAGGACCTCCTCACCGAGCGCCATAGTAGTGGAACTACTCGGATAGCGTCAAGGCCGTTACTTCTTTGTAATCAATTACTTTTGTGCATGCGCCCAATGGCACTTCGTCGTCAGCAGCGGTTCTCGATAGTAGTAGTAACATGATGGCCATGAGCGTCCCCGCCAAGCCCGTCCCGGCTACCTTGTCGTCTCACGACAGAATTCTGCAGGCGGCCAAGCAGTTATTCGCGCAGCGCGGGTACGAAAACACCAGCACGGTCGCTATTGCCAGACAAGCCGGCACCAGCGAATCCCAGTTAATGAAGCACTTCGGCAGCAAGGAAGGCCTGCTGGAGGCCATTTTCGAGCGCGGCTGGACGAGCCTGGCACCGGAAATGGTGCGCGCCCGCGAACAGGAATCGCCTCGGCTGCGCCTGCGTGGCCTGCTGGAAGCGGTGGTCAGCGGGCTGGAGCGCGATCCCGAGCTACTCGAGCTGATGATGCTCGAGGCGCGGCGTGTCCGTCGCGAAGCCAATCAGGTCCTGGTCACGACGGGCTTCCTGCAACTGATCCGCATCGTCGACGAGTGCCTGGCGCAGGCGCAGCAGGCCGGTCAGTTACGTCAGGGACTCAAGCCGGAAACCGTTCGCTCAGGCCTGATCGGGATGTTCGAAGGCCTGCTGCGCGACCTGGTGCTGGCGCGACGCACGGGTTTCCCGGCGCACTACAACAAGCAGGACATCAGCGCTCTGTTCGATGCCGTGATCAACGCGGTGCTGAAGTAAGCGCCCACCCACGCGAACAGTCCCCCCAAAGAAGAACGCCGGGCGCGGACGCCCGGCGCTGCGTGCTCATTTCAAAACAACGCGGGCGAGACGCCCGCGCCACATCTATCCCAGCTTGCGCAGGACCTCGAAGCAGTCTTCGTTGTCGGGCTGGCGGTCGAGCGGATACACCTTGGCAAACGCGATCTTGCCGTCCTTGCCGACGATGAACACCGCCCGCTCGTTGATGCCGGGGATGGGGTCTCCCTCGCGCAGCACGCCGAACTTCTTGGCGACGTCGCCGTGCGGGTAGAAATCGCTGCCCAGCGGATAATTCAGTATGCCAACGTCCTTCTTCTGCCAGGCAATATGACTGGGAATCGAGTCGACGCTAATGCCCACGACCTGGGCATCGAAGCCGGCGAACTTTTCGAGGTCCGCGTTGTACGCCGGCATTTGCGCCGTTCAAACTGGGGTCCAATCCAGCGGATAAAAGGCGATGACGACGTTCTTCTTGCCCTTGTAGTCACTGAGCTTGAGCTTGCCTTTCTGCTCGCCCGTGACCGCGGGGACTTCGAAGTCCGGCGCCATGTCTCCGACTTTCAAGGCTGCCATGTATTGCTCTCCTATGGTTGTGTGAACTTTTTATTGTAGTGGGCGAGACTCACACCGGCAACCGGCCCTCACGGCTGAGTCTCCGAATGGGAAACAAAAAACTTCCCCACAGGAAAACGACTCCGCGCAGCCCCGGCATCTTAGCGGATGATTTTGTCTGTCCGCGGCGAGGCCGAAGCGCCGCCATTTCGGGCTATCGAGCCTGCCCACCTGCCGGTGCAACCGGGGAACGAAGGAGAGAGCGCCATGTTTAGTCTGAAGCCATATAACTACCGGACGTTCACGCGAGACCTCATCCTGAAAGACCTGGCGAAATCCAAGTTTGCGGGAGGCCCAGGGCCGGGCGAACGCGCGCCCGAATTCGAGGGCCGCACGCTGGCCGGCGACAACGTCGAACTGGAGAACTACCGCGGCGAGAAGAACGTGGTTCTGACCTTCGGATCGGCTACCTGCCCGATGACGGCGGCATCGATCGACGGGCTGAACGAACTCTACGAGGAGTACAACGGCGACGACGTGCAATTTCTCTTCTGCTACGTGCGCGAGGCTCATCCCGGCGACGACCTGCCTGCACACCGCAGCGAAGAAGACAAGATCGCGGCTGCCGAGCTTCTCCGCGAACAGGAAGAGATCGAGATGCCCATCATCGTCGACGACTTGAAGGGCACCATCCACAAGAAATATGGAAGGATGCCGAACGCGACCTTCCTGATCGACAAGTCCGGCCGCGTCGCCTTCCGCTGCCTGTGGACGCAGGCCGGCGTGCTGTCGGAAGCGATCGATGAGCTGCTCGAGCGACAGCGCGAGCGCGGGGCGGACCATGCCGTCGTCCGCGGCGGCGAGCACAACCGCTTCCCCATGCGTCACATGCTGGTGCATTCGCATCGAGCGATCTCGCGCGGCGGCGAGCGTGCGGTCGACGACTTCGAACAGGCCATGGGCGTGCCCGGACGCCTCACGATGTGGACCAGCCGTGCAGCGGCGCCGGTTGCGATGAATCCCGGAAAGACAATCGCGGCCGTGATGCTGGTGGGAGGCGTCGTTACCGGAGCGCTGCTCGCCGGCAGCAAGCTCCGCGAGATGCGCATGCAACGCCGTCCCTACGAGCCGCGCCGTCGCTGGCTCGCACGAACCGGAACGACCGGCGATTACGAAGAGCTGGGAATTTGATTCCGTTGCGCCGGCTTCTTGTCTTCATCGCGGATCGTTGCTGCGAAACGTCATCGTGTAGCCGCCAACCGGCGGGCGGAAGTTCGCCGACTCATCCTCGAGAATAAGGACCCAATCCTGGCCGCGTCCCGAGGTCGGCGGCGCGTACGTCTGATAGCCTTCGTTGCTCGTTGAATGGAAGTGGTACGACGCGCCGTAGCGGGGATCAAACCAGATCTCTTTGATGCGCGCCGCTTTCAAGCGGGACTTATCCACGGTGAACGACTCGCCGCGCGGCGAGTAGATGAAGGCGAAGGAGCCATCGTCGGCTCGCTCGGCGCGGATCTTGGCGCCACCGAACGTTGGGCCGTTCACGACGAGAGCGGGATCGGGCGCAAGCTTCTGGAACGGACGCGACTCGAATAGCTTGCGCATGATTCCCATCTGAAACGCGCCGGGATGATCGAGCGAGGCGCTCCACGGCATCGTGGGCGAGATGTCGGCCTGGCGTGGCAGGTCCCACATCTGCCAGATGTTGTTGTTGCCGTAAGTATGTCCGCAAGCCCCCGCGAGCACCGACCAATATGCCGCCTGGCGCACATCGTAATCGTCGAAGCGGTCAAACTTGCTGGCGTCGTGGTAGTAGAAACCGACCATCAGAGTCTCGTAACGCGGCTCGCCGTCCACGGTCGGCTTGGGCGGCTGGAGCGCGTAGTCGTGCTCCGCGAACATTCCGTTGTCGTGGTCGTGCGCTCCGTGCGACGACTGGTACATGTTGAAGTCGAGCCACGTCGCGCTCTGGAAATAGTCGGAGGATCGTCCCGGCCCGCGCGGATGGTAAGTGATCAAGTGCGCGCCGCCATCGCCTTCCCGCAGTCCTGCCGCGAGCGCTTCGATCACGGCGTGTTCTTCATCCGACTGCACGCCCTGATCGCCACCGAGAACCCAGATGATGGGCGCGTTGCGGTAACGCGCGCCGACGAAGCGTCCGTAGCGGCGAGCGTTGTCGGGATTGAAGAAGTACGGCGGCTTGGCGCCAGCGTGTTTCCAGTTCGCGCCCCACGTCGGCAACATCCCAACGAACATCCCGTGTCGCGCGGCGAGATTGACGATGTAGTCGACGTGACGGAAGTAAGCTTCGTTCGGTTTGTCGGGATTGTCTTCGATGAGCGGCCTGTCGCCGTACGCGTTCGGCGTGGTGCGCAGCGGTTGGCTGTTGAGAACCACAGCCTGGATCACCGTGAATCCCTTGGCTGCGCGGTTCGCGAGATAAAGCTCAGCTTCCTCGCGGTTGAGCTTCGCGAAAAGGTGCCAGGCGGTGTCGCCGAGATAAAAAAACGGTCGGCCGTCCTCGTATTGAAGCCACCGGTGGTTCGGACTCACCTTGAGCCGCGGAGCAGGAGTAGTCTGGGCGACGGCACCAGTGGTCAGGAAGCAAAGACACACGAACAGGAATCGCTTCATGGAAACGGAGCGTAAAGCCTGAGTTGTTGAAAGTCGATAGGGATTGCCGGCGCGTGCCCCACATTGGGCCGCGGCACATGGGCAGGCGACGCCGGAGAGTTATGTCGGCCTCAATGCGGATTACTACGGCCGCCACAAATACGAAATCTTCACGAAGAACTGGCGGCTGTCGTTCATGAAATCGTCGCGCGTGGTGAGCAGGCCGGTGGGCGTGGGCTGGAGCCTCCGGTCGAGGTTCCGCAGGTTGCTGTTGTACCCCACGTAGACGGCCGTCCCGGGGTGAACCAGGTAGGTGATAAGGAAGTCGGCGTTGAAGCCCTTGTCCGGCGAGAGCGTACTGATCAGCGGGTTCGACAGCACTGACGTGTACTGCATGATCATGCGGGCCGACAGCGCGCGCGTGAACTGGTAGTTCCACTTGCTGCGCACGATGTGGTTGGTGACCGCGGTCAACTTCGCATCGTGTTCGCGGATGTGTTCGAGCAGGTAGTTGTTGTCGATGCGCAGCCGCCCGCCGGCGTGGATCGCCAATGTCACATTCGCCTGGTCTTCGTGCGCCATGAGCGGGATGCGCCCGCTCGACGGGTTGTAGTTCACGCCTTCGCCGGAAACGAAGAACCAGTTCACGTCCGCCTGCTTGAGCCAGCTCGTGCCGCCCTCGATTCCCCAGAACGGCTGCGGGTAGGCGGTCACGCGGCTCAACCCGTTGTAATCCTGCGGTCGCAGGTAGACGTCGTCGTATCCGAACGGATGGAAGTTGAACCACGTGTTGCGCGTGAAGTCGAAGCGCACGCCCGGGTAAACGAAATGATCGAGCGGCGTCCCGCTGTGGTCGTAGATTTCGAACTGGCTGAGCGTCGGTCCCCACGAGATAAAGTGCTTCCCCTCGGGACGCCAGAAGTACGAGGCGTTCAGGGTTTCGTGCCGCACGTCGGTGCGGTTGACGAAGCCCGTCGCGGTGTTGAACTCGGGACTGTAGTCGGAGTACGTGGTCGACAGGTTGAACTTGCGTCCGCTGCGGTTGGCCAGCACGCGAAATCCCGGACCGGATTCTGAGGTGCCGTCAAGAAACGTGGTGGCGCTCTGCACCGCCTGTCCCTGCACGCGCCAGTTGCGGTTCAGCTTGATGTTGGCGTCGATGCCGCCCACGCGGTTGTGCGTGCCCGCGAATTCGCGGTCGGTAAAGATCGCCCCAATCGTCGACTGCGCGAAGACGTCGCGGCTCACACGCGCGATCGTAAACACCGCGCGATCGCCGGCGTTCGAACTGCCCGGTATCACCGCTTCGCCGGGTGCGCGATCGTCGGCTGCGAGTACGCCCACCGCCCACGGTCCTGATTTCCCGGTCAGCCGCAGTCCGTACTCGGGATGCGCGATGCGCCGCGTGAACACCAGATTGATCGGCGTGGTGAAGTAGTTGCTGTTCTCGAGGAAGAACGGACGCTTCTCGGGAAAGAACACCTCAAAGCGCTGGTTCACGGTGATCTGCGGCTGGTCCGACTCCACCTGGCTGAAGTCGGGATTGACCGTGGCGTCGAGCACGAAGCTGTCGTGAAAGATGAACTTCGAATCGAGCCCCACGTCGGGCTTGAAGGCCCGGCCGGCGAAAACCGGATTGGAGCGGTCGCGCTGGTCGATGGCACGGTAGGTGCGAAACGCGCCGTAGGGATTGAACTGCATGTTGCGTCCGGGCGAGATATGGTCGAGCCCGGTCATGCTCGCGGCCTGGTTGAAGCGCCCCTGCACGCGGTTCGAGATCCGCGGCCAGAACATGTTCTCGTTGGTGCGCGGGATCGTGCGGTTCAAGATGATTCCCCACGTCTGCTCGTCCGTCGGCGCGAAGCGCAGCGACTTGAACGGGATCGCCATCAGGACCAGGTAGCCTCGCGACGTCAGCCGCCCTTCGGAGTTCCAGACGGTATCGAACGACATGTCGAAGCCGCTGAAATCGGCCAACTGGCCACCGATCGAACCTTCGGTCCACAGCGCGTCCCACTGAATGCCGAACGGGTTGGCGGTAAAGGCGTAGCCGCGGCGCGCGTCGTGGAAGGTGTCGATCATGATCTCGACGGAATCGTCGGAAAAGATGTCTTCGCGGCGGGTCATCCGTGCGCGGATCTTATGGGGATCGTTGTCCCAGGCGACAAATACGGCGTAGAGGTTCCTGGCGTCGTAGGCGAGGTAGGCGTCAGTGTCCTGCGATGGCTTCGAACCGTCAGCCGGCTCGCGGTTCACGAAGCCCGTCACCTTCAGCATCTGCCCGGCCACGCGCGCGTTCGGCTGCATGTCTTCGAAATCGGAAAGAGACGGCGGCGTGTCGATCTTCGGAATGCGGATCGAGGGCAGCGGATCCGGCGCCGGAGCCGCCAACGCCGTCGACACACACAGCAGCGCGAAAGTTATGAGGCCGCGAATCACAAGAAATCTGATGATGAATGAAATTTGAAGTTACCACGGGCATAGCGTGAGCGTCAGTATCGGCAGGAGGTCGTCTGAATCAATGAGTGACCAAGACTTCGCAGCGCGGCGGCAGGCGTTTCGCAAACTGCACGAAACCGGATGCTTCGTCATCCCGAACCCGTGGGACATCGGGTCGGCGGTGTATTTGAAGCATCTTGGATTCAAGGCGCTGGCGACCACCAGCGCGGGCTTCGCGTTCTCGCGCGGGCTGTCGGACGGCGCCGTACCGCGCGACCTGATGGTCAGCCACATCGCCGAGATCGTCGCCGCCACCGACTTGCCGGTGAACGCCGACTTCGAATCCGGATACGCGAAAACGCCCGCAGGCGTGGCCGAAAGCGTGCGCCTTTGCGCCCAAACCGGTGTAGCCGGACTCTCGATCGAAGACTCGACGCGCGAAGGCGGCCGCGGGCTTTACGAACTTGCCGAGGCCGTCGAGCGCGTTCGCGCCGCCCGCGAAGCTTTGGACAAGGAAGGTTCCGGTGTCCTGCTGATCGCGCG
>Ga0310810_10009663_pt1 | contig 11174 bp, 12 predicted proteins | sample NCmetagenome_FD_207641 | JGI IMG/M metagenome (GOLD analysis project Ga0310810, IMG submission 207641) | Soil microbial communities from experimental microcosm in Duke University, North Carolina, United States - NC | ecosystem: Engineered > Artificial ecosystem > Soil microcosm > Unclassified ... | reverse complement strand
AACGTCGCCTTCCGCCATTCCGAAAAGATGTACGCGGCGCTTGAGGGCGCTGGAAAGCAGGTCGAGTTCCTGAAATTTCCCGGTCTCGACCACCAGCTTCGCGATGCGAATGCGCGCACACTGCTTTTGACCAAAATCGGTGAGCTCCTCGACAAGACCATCGGCCACTAGCTGGTGATGCCTTTGCTCAAATTGCCGCTTGCGTGCGGCCTTGCCCTGGCTGCTACCGCAGCGAGTGCCGAAATCATGCCGCTGGACGTCGCCGCAAAGCTGTTCGGCGCACGAGAAAGCAATTGGGGCGCCAAGCTCTCGCCATCGGGCAAGCAGATGCTCTTTCTCGGATCGGGTCCCGGATCCCGCACCGAGCTCGATCTCCAGAACGTCGCGACCGGGGACATATCCACGCTGACCTTCTCTACGGGTAACCCGGACAAGCTCGACTGGTGCGAATTCGCCAGCGAGAGCCGCATCATCTGTGAGTTCAGCGGAAGCAGGGCGGACGGCTCACAAATCTACGACTATTCGCGGCTCGTAACACTCACCACCGAGGGCAAGGACATCAAGCCGCTCGGGACAAAGGCGACCGCCTACGATGCGTACGAGCGCCAATATGACGGCGAGGTTGTCGACTGGCTTCCAGATCAGCCGGGCTCGGTGCTGATCGCTCGAAATTACGTTCCGTCAGTGGACATGGGCGAAACCGGGCTCACGGATACTCGCGAAGGTCTGGCGGTCGATCGCGTTGATCTGGCGACGCTAAAGGCGACTCCGATCGAACCTCCCGACGGCCGCGCGTCCGAATATTTAAGCGACGACCATGGATGGATCCGCATCGTCGGCCTCCAACAGACACTGACCAGCGGGCAATTGACGGGGGTCACCGAATTCCGTTTCCGGCCGAGGGGAAGCAACAAATGGGAGACCCTCGGCGAGTACGATGAAACGAGCGGCGAAGGGTTCTGGCCAGTCGCCGTCGATGACCAGAGCGATTCCGTTTACGGCCTGCAACGGCTGAACGGTCGCGACGCTCTTTATTTGGCGAAGCTCGACGGAAGCGTTTCCCGCAAGGTCATCGCTCAAAACGACACGGTCGACATAGACGGTGTCGTGCGCCTGGCCCGCGGAATGCCGGTGATCGGTTACAAATATACGGACGACCGCACGCACGTGGTCTACTTCGATCCCGACTACCGAAAACTTGCGGACTCGCTGTCGGCGGCGTTGCCGAATGACCCACTGGTCTATTTCCAGTCGGCCTCGGCCGACCGCAACACGCTCCTCGTCCATGCCAGCTCCGACCGGGACGCCGGGGCCTATTACCTGCTCGATCGCAATTCGCGTCAGATGCATCCGGTGCTTTTGTCGCGCGAGCCGCTCGAAAATCATGCTTTGGCGCCGATGAAGGCCGTCACTTACTCCGCAGCCGATGGAACGCCGATTCCAGCCTTTGTGACGCTCGCAGCGGACGCTGCGGCGGGTCCGCGCCCGGCCGTCGTTCTACCTCACGGCGGGCCGAGCGCCCGGGACGAATGGGGATTCGATTGGCTGGCGCAGTTTCTCGCTGCCCGCGGCTATGTGGTGATCCAGCCGAATTACCGCGGATCGTCAGGCTACGGCGCTGATTTTGCGGGCAACAACGCCTTTCGGGACTGGCGCACGGCGATGGGCGACATTGAGGATGCCGCGACCTACCTGGTGAGGCAGGGCCTCGCCGATCCCAATAGAATGGCGATCGTCGGATGGTCCTACGGCGGCTACGCGGCCCTCGAATCTGCAGTGCTGCACCCGGAGCGATACAAGGCAGTGGTGGCGATTGCGCCGGTGACCGACCTCAACGCCCTGAAGCGCGATGCCAGGGGCTTCACCAATGCGCGGCTGACCAAGCAGATCATCGGCTCGTCCGACGACGCCAGGCAGGGTTCGCCATACCAGAATGCCGAGAAGATCGTTGCGCCCGTCCTCCTCGTTCACGGGGATTTGGATGACAATGTGCGGATCGTGCACAGCGAGAGGATGGCCGACGCGCTGCACAGCAACCACAGAGAGGTCGACCTGCTCAAGTTTCACGGGCTCGATCACCAGCTCGATGATTCCGCTGCCCGCACTGAAATGCTGACCAGGATAGGCGCGCTGCTCGACAAGACGATCGGCCACTAACGAAAAGGGCGGCCAAACGGCCGCCCTTCCTGTGTTCGCCTGGAACCGCTTAGCGCGAGTAGAATTCGATCACGAGGTTCGGCTCCATCCGCACCGGATAGGGCACCTCGTCGAGCTTCGGCACACGGGTGAACGATACCTTCGTATTCCCGTCGGGCACGACATAATCGGGCACGTCGCGCTCGGCGAGGCTTTGGGCCTCGATCACCAGCGCCATTTCCTGCGCCTTCGGGCCGAGCTCGACCACGTCGCCGACGTCAACCCGGCGCGAGGCGATGTTGCACTTCACGCCGTTGACCCGGATGTGCCCATGGCTGACCAACTGGCGCGCGGCCCAGATCGTCGGCGCGAACTTGGCGCGATAGACGACCATGTCGAGGCGGCGCTCGAGCAGGCCGATGAGGTTCTGCGACGCGTCACCCTTCATCCGGCTTGCATCGATATAGTTCTTCTTGAACTGCTTCTCGGTGATGTCGCCGTAATAGCCCTTGAGCTTCTGCTTGGCGCGCAGCTGCACACCGAAGTCGCTGAGCTTGCCCTTGCGGCGCTGGCCGTGCTGGCCGGGGCCATATTCGCGGCGATTGACCGGGCTCTTGGGCCGTCCGAAGACGTTCTCGCCCATGCGGCGGTCGAGCTTGTATTTGGCGCTGGTGCGCTTCGTCATCATCAATCCTTCAATTGCGTTGTCATGCTCCCGGGGCCGCGCTGCCCGTCCTTGAAGCGCTCAAGGGAGGGCAGGGCCACCGCTTCACCGGGAATGCGGGGCCAATTGCGAAGGCGGGCGCCTAGCGGACGAGCGTCAGGCGGTCAAGTTTCAGTGGCGCTGATACGCCGACCTGGGCGGATCGCAGGATTGCGGGATAATCCCGTCCGCCTTTTCGGCGAGCGCCTGCTGAATTTGCGCGTCGGTCTTGCAGTCCGGCACCTTGGGCGGGATCAGAAACATGCCCGTGACGGGCGTCGTGCCCTGGGTGCGATCGCGCATATCGAGCATCCGGCCCACACCGGTGGCGGGCGGCGGCGGTGTAACAAGAAGCATTGCGAGGACGAGCTGCAACATGGTTCGTTCCTTTCCAATCAGCAGCGTCGCAATTATCCGCCTCTCATTGCACTAACGCAACGGTGAATCGGCACGGGATCAGTGCGGCTGGTTAGCCGGAGGCGTCCGCTTCCTAGGCGGATCGCAGGACTGGGGCTCTCCGTTGGCCTTTTGGGCGAGTGCCCACTTGATTTCGTCATCCGTCCGGCAGTCCGGGATTTTCGGCGGGAGCGCTGTTTTGTCCGTAACGCCCGACATGCCCATCGGCATCGTCCGGTCACCCGGCCCCATTCCGACCGGAGTGGCGAGAAGTATCATCATGAGAAGCTGCAGCATGGCGGTTTCCTTTCCAATCAGCAGCCCTGCAATGATGCGCCTCGAGGCAGTCTAAAGCAACGGCTTAGCGTCGGCGCGCAGGTCCGACGAGCGCCCGAAAGATACCTCGCACGGCTTTAACCTCGCGCGATGACCAGCCGGTCTTGGTGAAGATCGTGCGGATCGTGTTTCGCGTGGCCTGGGTTCGCGACGGCGGGTGGAAATAGCCCTTTTCGACCAACGCCTCGTCGAGCTGGTCGATGAGCCCGTCGAGCTCGCCGTGCGGCGCGGGCGGCTCAAGGTCCTTCGCCGGCGGTCGGGCGAGGTCGCTCCGTTTCGACCATTCGTAAGCGAGCAGGATCACCGCCTGGGCAAGATTGAGTGAGGCGAAATCAGGATTGATGGGGACGGTTACGATCGCGTGGGCGAGCGCGACCTCTTCGGTCTCTAGTCCCGAGCGTTCGGGGCCGAACAGGATCGCCGATCGCTCCGCAGAACCGGTGATCTGGTCCGCCATTTGCGCCGGCCCGATCACCGGCATAACCAGGTTGCGGCGCCGGACGGTCGACGCGAACACGGTCGAGCAATCGGCGATTGCTTCGCCGACGCTATCAAATACCGCGGCCCTCTCCAGCACGATGTCGGCGCCGCTTGCCGACGGCCCGGCATCGGGGTTGGGCCAGCCGTCTCGCGGAGCGACCAGCCGCATTTCGGTCAGCCCGAAATTGAGCATCGCCCGAGCCGCCTTGCCAATATTCTGCCCGAGTTGCGGGCGGACGAGAACGATGACCGGCGCCGGGGCGGACTTAGCTCCCATCGCCGACCGCGCCGGCAATTTCCGCGAAGTCGCCCGGCTCGCTGAAGTCCTTGTAGACCGACGCGAAGCGAATGTACGCGACGTGATCGAGGGCTTTGAGCCCGTCCATCACCGCTTCGCCGATCTGGGTGGTCGTCACTTCATCGCCGCGAGTTTCGAGCTGGCGCTGGATTGAGGAAATCAACCGGTCGATCCGGTCAGGACTGATATCGCGCTTGCGGCAGGCAATGGCGATCGAGCGTTCGAGCTTGGCGCGGTCGAACGGTTCGCGCTCGCCGGTCTTCTTGACCACCGTGAGGTCGCGAAGCTGGACTCGCTCGAAGGTGGTGAAGCGCGCGCCGCACGCTTCACACTGGCGCCGGCGGCGGATCGCGGCACCATCCTCGCTCGGCCGGCTGTCCTTAACCTGGCTGTCTTCGTGCGCGCAGAACGGGCAGCGCATTTGCTAGCCTTGATAAATTGGGAAGCGGGCGCACAGCTCGAGTACGCGTTCGTTAACTCCGCGTTCGACCGAACCGTTGCTCTCGAGCCCATTGGCCTGCAGGCCGTCTAGAACGTCGGCGACCATGTCGGCGATGTCGCGGAACTCGGCTTGGCCGAAGCCGCGGGTGGTCCCGGCTGGGGAGCCAACGCGGATTCCGCTGGTCTGTACGGGCGGCAGCGGGTCAAACGGGACGCCGTTCTTGTTGCAGGTGATGCCCGCACGCTCGAGGCTCTCGTCGGCGTCCTTGCCGGTCAGGCCAAGCGGCCTGAGGTCGACCAGTGCGAGGTGCGTGTCAGTGCCGCCGGCGACGAGGTCGGCGCCGCGCTCCTTCAGCCGGCCCGCAAGCGTCTTCGCATTGGCGATCACCGCCCTGGCGTAAGTCTTGAACTCGGGCTGCAACGCTTCGTGGAAGGCCACCGCCTTGGCGGCGATGACATGCATCAGCGGGCCGCCCTGAAGGCCCGGGAAAACCGCCGAATTGATCTTCTTGGCGATCGCTTCGTCGTCGGTCAGGACCATTCCCCCGCGCGGACCGCGCAAGGTCTTGTGCGTCGTAGTGGTGACGACGTCGGCATAGCCGAACGGGGTCGGGTGCTCGCCGGCCGCGACCAGCCCAGCGAAATGCGCCATGTCAACGAACAGCAAGGCGCCCACTTCGTCGCAGATCTGACGGAAGCGCGCGAAATCGAAGTGGCGCGGATAGGCCGAGCCACCGGCGATGATCATCTTCGGCCGGTGCTCTTTGGCGAGCCGCTCGACCTCGTCGAAATCGACCAGATGATCGTCCTGGCGAACACCGTACTGGACGGCGTTGAACCATTTGCCCGACTGCGCCGGCGGAGCGCCGTGGGTGAGGTGGCCGCCCGCCGCGAGGCTGAGGCCCATGATGGTGTCGCCGGGCTTCAGGAGCGCCATCATCACCGCGCCATTGGCCTGCGCCCCAGAGTGCGGCTGGACGTTGGCAAAGCCGCAACCAAACAATTTCTTGGCCCGCTCGATCGCCAGCGTTTCGACCGCGTCCGACGGCGCGCAGCCCTGGTAATAGCGCCGGCCCGGATAACCTTCGGCATATTTGTTCGTGAGGACCGAGCCCTGGGCTTCGAGCACCGCCTTGCTGACGATATTCTCCGACGCGATCAGCTCGATCTGCGTCTGCTCACGGCGAAGCTCGTCGTGGATCGCGTCCTCGACCGCCGGATCGGTTTCGCTGAGGCCACTGGTGAAGAAGCCATGCGGGACGCGGTAATTCTGTTGGTCGTGCTCGATATCGGCGGCGCTGGCCATCAGGCATTTTCCCGTTGCGAAGAAGGGTCGGCGAGCTGCTCGACGCGATGCCGATGGCGGCCGCCGAGGAAGTCGGTTGAAAGGAAGGCGGTGACGCAGGCCTTGGCCATTTCGACACCGATCAGCCGCGCTCCAACCGCGATCGCATTGGCGTCGTTATGCTGGCGGGCGAGCGTGGCCGACAAGGGCTCGGCGACCTGCGCGCAGCGACAGGCCGGGTTGCGGTTGGCCGCGATGGCAACGCCGATCCCGGAGCCGCAAACGGTGATTCCGCGCTCGGCTCGCCCGTCCGCCAGTGCTTCGGCAAGCAGCGCTCCATAGCGCGGATAATCGACGCTTTTGTGGTCGTGGGTCCCAAGATCCAGGATGTCGTAGCCCTGCTCGCCCAGCCAGGCGGCGAGCGTGTCCTTGAGGTCGACGCCGGCATGATCGGCGGTGAGTACGATGCGCATGATGCCTGACTAGGACAGGCGGTCGGGATTCGCCAGCCTCAGGCTGCGAGGCGGATTTCCTCGCGGCCGAAAATCTCGATCAGGGCGGACGTAAGCTCGTCCATCATGTCCGCGCTGTGTTGCGGGCCCGGCGTGAAGCGAAGCCGCTCGGTGCCCCGCGGGACCGTCGGAAAATTGATCGGCTGAACGTAGAGGCCGTATTCGGCGAGCAGGATGTCGCTGATCCGCTTGGCCTTGACCGGGCAGCCGATCAGCAAGGGCACGATGTGCGTGACGCTCGGCATCACCGGGAGGCCCGCGGAGGCGAATTTCGCCTTGAGCATCGCGGCCGAGGCCTGTTGCGCCTCGCGTTCCTCGGTCGAAGACCGGAGATGGCGGACGCTGGCGAGCGCCCCGGCGACCAGCACCGGCGACAGGCTGGTGGTGAAGATGAAGCCCGGCGCATAGCTGCGGATGCAGTCGATGATCGTCCGATTGGCGGCGATATATCCGCCCATCACCCCGAACGCCTTGCCCAGCGTGCCTTCGATGATCGTCAGCCGGTGAGCGATTTGATCGCGCTCCGAGATTCCGCCGCCGCTCGCTCCATACATGCCAACCGCATGAACCTCGTCGAGATAGGTCAGCGCACTATACTTGTCGGCAAGGTCACAGATGTCGGCGATCGGCGCGATGTCGCCATCCATCGAATAGACGCTTTCGAACGCCACGAGTTTCGGCGTTCCCGGATCTTCCGCCGCAAGCAACTCCTCGAGATGTTCGAGGTCGTTGTGGCGGAAAACCCGTTTTTCGCAGCCCGAACTTTTGATCCCCGCGATCATCGAGGCATGGTTCAGTTCGTCGGAGAAAATGATGCAGCCGGGAAGAAGCTTGCCGAGTGTCGAGAGCGCAGCCTCGTTCGAGACATAGCCCGAGGTGAACAGAAGCGCGCCTTCCTTGCCGTGAAGGCTCGCGAGCTCAGCCTCAAGCTCGGTGTGGTAATGCGTGTTGCCGCTGATGTTTCGCGTTCCGCCCGATCCGGCGCCGACTTCGCGAAGAGCCTTCTCCATCGCCTCGACCACGGCCGGGTGCTGGCCCATTCCGAGATAGTCGTTCGAGCACCAGACCTTCACGGGTTTGGGCCCGTTGCCGCCGAAGCAATGCGCATTGGGATAGCTGCCCTTGGTGCGCAGGATATCGATGAAGACGCGATAGCGGCCTTCCTCGTGCAACCGGTCGATGGCGGATTTGAAAATGCGGTCGTAGTCCAACGCTAACCTCGCTCGGTCGCCCCTTAGCTTCGCCTCTGCTCCAATGCCATTGCGAACGACTCGCAACTACCTAGAGGATTTGGACGTCGTCGAGCCCATAGGTGGCCAGCATGCCGAGCAACGGTTCACGAGGCGGAGCCGTGAAGACGGCAATGCCGCCGAGCGGCGAGGTCGGCCAAGGCTGCTCGCGCGTCAAATACGCAATCCGGCGCGCGATCCCGGGGCCGCCGTCGACGTAAGTCACCTTCGGCCAAGCCGCGCGGAGCTCCGCGTCCAGCAGCGGGAAGTGGGTACAGGCGAGGACCACCGTATCGATCTTGTCGCCGTCCGGCACATCGAACATCGGCCGTGTTGCGGCCTTCACCGCCTCGACGCTTACGGTGTCGCCGGCAAGCTTCGCTTCTGCGAGCTCGACAAGCTCCGGCGAGCCATGGCGGATCAAGGTGCAGTCAGAGGCGAACTTCGCGGCGAGGTCGTCGACATAGGGCTGTCGAACGGTCGCCTCGGTCCCCAGCACGCCGATCACGCGGGTCTTGGAGATTTCCGCCGCGGGCTTGATCGCCGGCACGGTCCCGACGATCGGCAGGTCGAGCGCTGCGCGCGCATGGTCGAGCGCAATGGTCGAGGCCGTGTTGCAGGCGATCACCGCAAGTCGCGGATGGAAACGCTCGACCAGACGGCCGAGCAACGCCGGGACCCGCGCCGCCAGATCCTCTTCGCTGCGCTTGCCGTAGGGAAAGCCCTCGCTATCCGCGGCGTAGACGATTGGCGCATTGGGAAGCAGCGACCGCGTCGGGCCAAGCACCGACAATCCGCCGACTCCGGAATCGAAGAACAGGATCGGGGCATCTGCGTTCACAACCGGCTCTGTGACGTGGAGCAAGCGCAGCCGCAAGTTGCGCGCGCGTATCGGTTTGCTACCAACCGGCAGGTGAACCGTGAGCTGATCTTCGCACTGATCCTTGGCTATGCGTTCGGGTCGATCCCGTTTGGGCTGATCTTGACGAGGCTCGCCGGGAAAGGGGACGTCCGCGACATCGGGTCGGGCAGCATCGGGGCTACCAACGTGCTTCGGACCGGCAGCAAACCGCTCGCCGCGCTGACGCTGCTGCTCGATTGCCTCAAAGCGACCGCTGCGATCCTGTTGGCGCAGCGGCTGTTCGGCGATCAATCGGCCGTTTTCGCCGCAACCGGCGCGATGCTTGGCCACCTCTATCCGGCCTGGCTCAAATTCAAGGGCGGCAAGGGTGTCGCGACTCTTCTCGGGACCTTGATCCCGCTCCTTCCAATCGCCGCAGCTGTTTTTGCGGTGGTTTGGATCTTGCTGTTTCTGACGCTCCGAATCTCGTCAGTTGCCGGCATGGCCGCTGCGGTCAGCGCTCCGATCACCGCCGCTTATCTTGGTAATGAAACGCTCTTCCCAATGCTGCTCGGTTTCGCATTGCTCGTCATCTGGAAGCATCGCGAAAACATCCTTCGATTGAAGAATGGGACCGAGCCTCGCGTTGGGAAGGCAAAAATTTGATTGAAGATTTAGTCGACCGCCTTCGGTTGGTCCGTTCGCCCGGCATCGGGCCAGTCACCTATCGCCAATTGATCGCGCGCTTCGGCGGCGCCGCGGCTGCGCTGGCTGCGGTCCCGGATCTGGCGCGGCGCGGGGGCGGCAAGACACCGCAGCTCCAGCCCCGCGCCGACGCCGAGCGGGAGATTGCGAAGGTCGACAAGTTCGGCGCACGTTATGTCGCGCTCGGGCAAGGGCTCTATCCGCGGCTGCTGGCGGAGCTCGAGGATGCGCCGCCGCTGCTGATCGCCAAGGGCGACTTGAACCTGCTCGACCGAATGGCGGTGGCGATCGTCGGGGCGCGCAATGCATCGGCGGCGGCTTGCCGCTTCGCGCGGGGCCTCGCTCACGATCTCGGGCAGCGGGACCTCGTCGTCGTCTCCGGCCTCGCACGCGGAATCGACAGCGCCGCGCACGACGGCGCGCTGGGGAGCGGAACGATCGGGGTCGTCGCCGGAGGCGTTGACGTCTTTTACCCTCCGGAGAACGAAGAGCGTCAAAGGGCGATGTACGAGCGCGGGCTGGTGATCGCCGAAATGCCGCCGGGGACCGAACCCCGGGCGCGGCACTTCCCCTACCGCAACCGGATCATCGCGGGGATGGCCAGCGGAACAGTCGTCGTCGAGGCCGCGCCGCGGTCGGGCTCGCTGATCACGGCGCGGCTGGCGGCGGAGGCGGGGCGCGAGGTGATGGCCGTCCCCGGATCGCCGCTCGATCCGCGCGCGCAGGGCTGCAACCAGTTGATCCGCGACGGTGCAACATTGATCCAGAACGCCGACGACGTCGTGGAAGCAATTCGGATCCCAGCGAGCCAGGTACGATCGGTTGCCGCTCCTTATGAGCCGATCGAGGAGATCAACGGCGATGATGCGGCCAAGATCGTCGAAGAATTGCTCGGCCCATCGCCGGTGCCGGTCGACGAGATCATCCGCCTTTCGGGAGCATCGAGCGGAGCGGTGCAGATGGCGCTGTTGGAAATAGACCTCGCCGGCCGCCTCGACCGGCATGCCGGTAATAAGGTGAGTCTGCGAACCGCTTGACGAGGCGAATCCAGCGCCCCCACCTTTACGCGTATGCGTGAGGACAAAGAGTGAAGCTGGTCGTCGTCGAATCGCCGGCCAAGGCGAAAACCATCGAAAAGTATCTGGGACCCGGCCACCGCGTGCTGGCTTCGTTCGGCCATGTGCGCGACCTTCCGCCCAAGGACGGATCGGTCGACCCGGACCAGGGCTTCGAAATGCAATGGCAGGTTTCGCCCGACCGCGCGAAGCAGCTGCGGGCGATCGCCGACGAGGCGAAGCACGCCGACACCCTGATCCTCGCCACCGACCCCGATCGCGAAGGCGAGGCAATCAGCTGGCACGTCCAGGAAGTGCTTCGGCAAAAGAAGGTGCTTCCTGCAAAGGTCGAGCGGGTGACCTTCAACGCCATCACCAACTCCGCGGTCACAGAGGCGATGAAGCATCCCCGCGGCCTCGATGAAGATTTGATCGACGCGTACAAGGCGCGCCGGGCGCTCGATTACCTGGTCGGCTTCACGCTCTCACCGATCCTGTGGCGCAAGCTTCCGGGCGCCAAGTCCGCGGGTCGGGTGCAATCGGTAGCACTGCGCCTGATCGTCGACCGCGAGCGCGAAATCGAAATCTTTCGGCCCCAGGAATATTGGGCGGTGAGCGCGACGTTCGAGGCCGACGGACAGAACTTCACCGCGCGGCTCGCGCAGCTCGACGGCAACAAGATCGAGCGGCTTACGATCGGCAACCGCGGCGATGCCGATGCGGCCAAGGCGGTGGTCGAAGCGGGTCGTTTCACCTG
>Ga0310810_10009662_pt1 | contig 11174 bp, 11 predicted proteins | sample NCmetagenome_FD_207641 | JGI IMG/M metagenome (GOLD analysis project Ga0310810, IMG submission 207641) | Soil microbial communities from experimental microcosm in Duke University, North Carolina, United States - NC | ecosystem: Engineered > Artificial ecosystem > Soil microcosm > Unclassified ... | reverse complement strand
GCCGACGAGCGCGAGGTCGTCGGTGCCTTTGTTGCGCTCGACGATCTCGTGCGCAATCCTGGTCAGGGTACGGCCGATTCGATCCGCATCCATTACGACAGGCATGCGGAACTCCTGAGGGAAGTTGAGCGTGTGATGTGAAAGGCGAGCGCTGGCATGTACACCTCTTCGCGGACTCTCTGGACCGCGTTTAAAGAAGCGATCGAATTATACCGGTTCTGAAAACAGCTCGTCTACTGGACTCCGTAGGTCGGTATGAACGTGATCGTGCGCTGTTCGTTGAAAGCCGGGGTGAAGAGATCCGTCCGCGCAAAGCCATCCATATCCCGCGCCACAGGAAGGCCAAGGAAATACAGCAGCGTGGGTGCGACGTCGACAACAGCGCCTCGACTTGGGCGCGCCGACGCGACCGGGGTGCCGTAGGCGAGCAGGAACCCGTCGGGCGCGCGCTCGTGCGTGCCGCTGAATCTGGGATTACCAGCAACACGCTCGAGCACGCGCTTACCAACGGTGAGCGGCTCCATGCCAAAACCGGAAACGACCAGGAGCAGATCACCTTCAGCGAGCGAGGCCATCGCGTCACCCACCAGCGAGTCGACGTAGGCGTAGTAATCGTCGAGCACACGCCCGAACTGCCGCCGCTCGTTCTCGGTGACGTCGCCAAACTCCTCGGGGCGCGCGTAGCGCAGGTAGTAGTGCCCCACGGCATCAAGCCCCGCGTATCGAACCGCCAGCAACTGCACCTGCTCAATCGCTGAGAGTTGATTCGCCAATCGGTGATGGAGCCGGTCCGCTTCGACCGTCGATCCGTTCTCGCCTGTCCATGGCATCAGATCAAATCGCACGCGCAGCTCTCGCGCTGGCTGTTCCTCTGCAAGCACGCCGCGCGCAACGTCATCCAGACTGCGCGGCGAGACCGCCGGGTCGTTGTCGAGCGTGACGATGCGATCGGATCGACGATGAAAGCGATCGCTGACGATGAAGCCGCTGTCGCCCGACGCGGGATGCGTCAGAGGCAGCCCGATGAGGCCGGTCCGGATGCCGTACCCGCCAGCAATTCGCCAGAGCGGCTGCGTCAGCAGGCTGGCCGAGGAATACGGCTGTTCGACGAGCAATCCGAACCGGACAAGCGCTTGCGAGAACATGTAATCGGGGAGCACTTCGAGCTCGGCGTCGCCGTCGAAAGGCCGATACCGCGATGCGCCACGCACGCCGTGCCGCGACGGCCACATGCCGGTCATGATCGAGGCCCACACCGGCTCGGGCTGGGTGGGACGGGTCGTCGCCAGATGCAGGGACGCACCCGCATCGAGCATCCGGCCGAAGTTCGGCAGGCGGCCTGCCGCAACGGCCGGTGAGATCACGTCGAGCGACGCGCCATCGAGGCAGAGAAGCACGACGCGCCGATGATCCGGCGGGAGCGCAGTCACCGTCGCGGGCACATGTACCGGCATCGATGGACCCAGACCTGTTCCGCGGATCCAGAGCGGCCCCACGATGGACGCGGTGGTCGCGATCGTGAAGAGAATTGCGACAATCGCACGGCGATCCCGCCGAGCCGCGGTCTGCGCGAGGCCGAGGACGAGAAACGCGGCGGCGGCCGCGCCGAACACGATCGGGGCTCGATCGAGCGCCGGGAGCGCGCGCGGATCCAGCGCGGTACGCAGCCCGGAGGCATGGAGCCACGTGATGACCGACGCTGTGCCGCTCAACATCGCCGCGGTCCACGTGAGGAGACGAAGGCTGATCCACCCGGGAGGCGATGGCTCCTCGATCGCGATCTGCCGAAGGGCGTACAGCACGTACGAGACGACCGTGATGTGCACCCCGTACGAGAGCATCACGACGGTCCACACCGGCCCGCTCGCGTGCAGCGGCAGCTCGGGATTCAGCAGCAGGAGCAGCAGCGTGAAATACGCCGCGGCCAGCAAGCCCGCGAACGCGGAGTTGCTCAGCATGCGGAGATAACGCATCGCAGAAGGTATACTCACCTCAATGCCTCTCGATGTCGAGGCCAGGGTCATTCGCAACACGCGCCTCTCGCCCGATTACAACGTCATCACGCTCGCCGCTCCCGAAATCGCTGCTCAGACCAGGCCTGGCCAGTTCGTCATGGTGAGGTCCAGCCATGGAAGCGATCCGTTGCTGCGCCGCCCTTTTTCCGTCTTCGAGGTCGTGAGGTCCGGCGACAAGATTGAGGGGCTGTCGCTTCTCAGCAAGCGTATCGGGGTCACGACACGGTTGTTGTTCGACGCCGTCGCCGGCGATGTCATCTCCTGCCTGGGTCCGCTCGGGCGTCCCTTCGACGCCGTCTCGCCTCCGACAGAAGCCTGGATGGTGGCCGGTGGCGTGGGACTTGCGCCGTTCGCGACGTTGACCGAAGCGCTGGTGGAACGCGGAACGAAGACGACGCTCTTCTACGGCGCGCGGACAGGGGCCGAACTGTTCTACCTGGAGTGGTTCACGTCGCGTGGCGTCCGAGTCGTCCTCAGCACCGAGGATGGCTCGAAGGGCGAGCGTGGGAGGGTGACGGGCCCGCTCGAGCAGGCGCTGCGCCGGAACGACGGCGCCATCATGATCTACTCGTGCGGCCCCGAGAAGATGCTCGAAGCGGTGTCACTCGTCGCAGGCAGGTACAAGACACCGGCGCAAGTGTCGGTCGAACGCGTGATGGGATGCGGCATGGGCGGTTGCTACAGCTGCGTGATCCCGGTGCGCGAAGGCACGGGTCATCACTACGTTCGCTCGTGTCTTGCCGGTCCAGTGTTCGCGGCGGCCGATCTGGTTTGGGATCATGACTGAACTGCCCGTCGATCTGTCCGTAGAAATCGGATCCCTCCGCCTCACCAATCCGCTCATCGCGGCCAGCGGGTGCTATGGCTACGGCGTCGAGTATGCCGACACCGTGGACCTGTCAACGCTCGGCGCGGTGGCCTCCAAAGGCCTCTTCCTCGCGCCGCGCGAAGGACATCCGCCACCGCGGATCGTCGAGACACCGTCGGGGATGCTGAACGCGATCGGGCTGCAGGGCATCGGGGTGCATCGCTACATTGCCGAGAAGCTGCCGGAACTGCGCCGGCTCCGCGTCATCAACATCATCAACATCTGCGGCAGCACGCTCGACGAGTACGTCGAGCTGGCGCGCATCCTGTCCGACGCCGAGGGCGTGCACGCGCTCGAGCTCAACATCTCCTGTCCCAACATCAAAGAGGGCGGGATCACGTTTGGATGCAGTCTGCACGGCACGTTCGACGTCGTGAGCGCGGTCAAGAAGGTCACGCATCTGCCGGTCATTCCCAAGCTGACGCCGAACGTGACTGATGTCGCGTCGATCGCCAAAGCGGCCGAAGACGCCGGGGCTGACGCCGTCTCGCTCGTCAACACGTTCCTGGCCATGGCCATCGACGTGGAGACGCGGCGCCCCAAACTGTCCAACGTGGTCGGCGGCCTCAGCGGACCGGCGATCCGCCCCATCGCCGTCCGGATGGTGTACGAGTGCCGGCGCGCGGTGAAGATTCCTGTCATCGGCATGGGCGGCATCGCCAGCGCCGTCGATGCGCTCGAGTTCATCATCGCCGGCGCCACAGCGGTCCAGGTCGGCACCGCCAACTTCGTCGACCCCTTCATCTGGTCAAAGCTCACCGCCGGGATCGAGCAGTACATGCAGCGGCACAACGTGACGCGCATCGCCGATCTGGTCGGCAGCATCGATACCAGCACCCGGGAGAAAGAGTGGGTCAGCTCCTAGTCGCCCTCGACGTCGAATCCGGCACACGCGCAATCGAGCTGGCGACGACGCTCCGCGGCATCGTGGATGGGGTCAAGATCGGCAGCCGCCTCTTCACGCTCGAAGGGCCCGAACTGGTTCGGCGGCTCTCCGGCGACGGGACTCGCGTCTTCCTCGACCTGAAGTTCCACGACATCCCCAACACCGTGGCGCAGGCCGTCGAATCCGCCGTTACCACGGGCGCCTGGATGATCAACGTGCACGCCTCGGGCGGCATCGCGATGATGCAGGCCGCTGCAAGAGCCGCGGCCGACAGCGCGGCGAGATCGGCACGACCCAGACCGCTTGTGATCGCCGTGACGGTTCTCACGAGCATGGACGAACACACGCTGCGGGCCGGAGGCGTCGAACGCCCGCTGATCGACCAGGTCCTCGCGCTCGCCGGGATGGCGCAGCAGGCCGGACTCGATGGTGTCGTGGCCTCGCCGCAGGAGACGGCCGCAATCAGAGCGGCCTGCGGCCAGGAATTCGCGATCGTGACACCCGGAATCAGAGGAGCCTCGGCGGGCGCCGAGAAGAACGATCAGACGCGAACGATGGGCCCGGCGGAAGCTGTCAAGGCGGGCGCCAGCTATCTGGTGGTCGGACGGCCGATCATCGGGGCGCCAGATCCACGTGGGGCCGCCGAAAAGATCGTCGAGGAAATCAAGAGGGCGGGTAAGGCCCCCGGCCTTCCCGCCCCTCAGTCCTAACCTGTCCCGGGTCCCCGCCCGGAATCTACTTCGCCGTGATGATGAAGTGGCCGCGGCGATTCCGCGCGAAACACGCCTCGGTCTCTTCTCGGCAGAGCGGCTCTTCCTCGCCCTTGCTGATCACCGACATGCGCTCGGCGGCGATCCCGATGCTCGTGAGGTAGTCCCGCAACGCGTTACCCCGGCGCTCGCCGAGCGCGAGGTTGTACTCGTTTGTCCCGCGCGCGTCGGCGTGCCCTTCGATGGTCACGCGAACCGACGTCCACCGGCGCATGTAATCGGCGTTCTTCTGCAGGATTGCACGCTGATCCTCGCGAATCATCGCCATGTCGTAGTCGAACGACACGTCAGACATCGGCCGCTCTGAGTTCAGCTCGTCGACCGTCTTCTTGGAGAAGATCTCGTCCTCCGTCAGCGGTCGCGGCGGCGCCGGTGCAGCTGCCGGAGGCGGCGGCGGAGCCGGCGGCGGCGGCGGCGGCGGCGCCGGTGCCGCAGGCGGTGCCGGAGGTTGGGGCGGCGGTGGCGGCGGCACCTTCTTCGCGCACGCCATTAATGTCAGCGCGGCCACCAACACTATCGTCGTCAACCACACCCACCGGCGCAATTTCATTGGCCCTCCCGCGTAAATAATTTTTTTGGAGCGGGTCGAGCTTAGCGTTCGATTTATCCCGTGTCAATGAAGTCGTACGGGGATGTACGGAGAACTTCGTCGCGACTTAGACCGGAGCCAGGCGGACGCCCTCATTCAGGCTGCCCATCCGATACCCCTGGAGATCGATGGTGACGTGCTGATAACCGATGGCCCTGATGCCTTGAACGATTTGGCGACGAATGTCGGAATCGAGTGCACGCGGCAATTCTTCGCTGGCAATCTCGATTCGGGCCAGCGTGGACGGCGTCCCTGTGCTGTCCTGACCCGTGAGCTCGTGATGGCGCACCCGGCACACTCGGAACCCCAACGATCGCAGCACATCTTCCGCCCGCTCGATCGCACGAAGCTTTTCGGGCGTGACCTCGGAGTGATAAGGGATGCGCGACGAGAGACACGCTGACGCGGGTTCATCCCAGGTGCGCAGGCCTGCCCGGCGCGACAGCTCGCGGATCTCGGTTTTTGTGAGCCCGACTTCGTCGAGCGGGCTTCGAACTCCGAATTCACGGGCGGCCTGGCGGCCGGGGCGGTAGTCCCCACGGTCGTCCGCATTGCTGCCGTCTGCGAGGACCGCGAATCCGCGGTCCGTGGCGATGCCGCGCAAAGCCGTGTAGAGCTCGTGTTTACAGTAGTAGCAGCGGTTCGTCGGGTTCGCGCGGTATTCCGCTCGATCGAGCTCGGAGGTCTGGATGATTTCGTGACGAAGGCCCGCCTCGCGTGCCACGGTCAAGGCGAGCTGGCGATGCCGATCGGGATAGCTTGGACTGTCGGCGGTTACGCAGAGTGCTGATTTCCCCAACACCCTCGTCGCCGCCCATGCGAGGTAGGCGCTGTCGGCGCCGCCGCTGAACGCGACGATCAGCGACCGATAACCGGCCAGCAACTCTCCGAGCCGTTGTTCCTTGGCCTCGAGAGCCTCCGGCTGCAAGACCTCGGTCATCGTCGAGGACTACTCGTCGAAATCCTCCTCGTCCTCGACGTCATCATCGTCAAGGTCGTCATCGTCATCGTCGTCGTCCTCGTCTTCCTCGTCCTCGTCTTCAAGGTCGTCGTCGTCCAGATCCTCGTCGTCCTCGTCGGCGACGTCGAGCTCGTCGTTGCCCAGCAAGACGAGGCCTTTGCCGCACTCCGGACAGCTAAGGCGGTCGCCCTCCTCGAGGTCCTCGGTGTCAATCTCGTCGAATTCGCACTCAGGGCAGGTCGCCATACGGGCTCCATCAGTCGAACGGCCGCTCGAAGTTGTCCGGGGCCAAGATTCGAATTATAGCGAGGACGCGTGGATTTGGGCAACGAAGCCTAACGATCCCGCTGGGGACTACCGATAGTTTTTTCGATGACCGCAGCGACTAGGCTCGCCACGCGAACCGTCCTGGTCGCCGACGATACCGCGTTCGTTCGCGAACGGTTCAAGGCGGCCATCGAATCGGCCGGCCACGAGGCCGTGACTGTGCGGAACGGCCAGGAACTGCTGGCGCACATCCGCGCCAACGGCTCGCGCGTCGATCTCATCGTCCTCGATTTGCGTCTGCCGCAAGGGAATGGTGTCACGTTATTGCACGCCATCCGCAAGCTCGACAATCGTACCGCGATTGTGATTTTCAGCGGCACGATTGCGAGCGCAGACGAGGTGCGCCAGCTCGAAACGCTTGGCGTCGTCGGCTACGTCAACGAATACACGGCCGTCCAGCACATACTTCCCTCGCTGCTTCCGCACCTGTTCCCGGATGCCTCGAACAGGCGTTCGAGCCCGCGCGTGATGCTCGGTATCCCGGTGGCCTACCGGTTCGGTAATACCATCGCCGCGGCGCTCACGATCAACGTCAGCCACGGCGGCCTGGCGATTCGGACCACCAGTCCACTCGCCATGGACACGACCGTGCGTGTCCGCTTTCGGCTACCAACGGCGAAGAGCGAAATCGACGCGGAGGGTCGCATCGCGTGGACGGACCGGCGCCTGGGCATGGGCGTTCAGTTCACGCGGATCAGCAAGGGCGATCAGGCGTTGATCGACGAGTACGTGCGTTCGCACTTTTTCTCGAACAGAAAAGCCTAGAAGCTCGCGGGACACTCGTTCGTGGGTCAGCGCGTGCGCAGCAACCGCAGTGCGTTCGCGACCACGATGACCGAGGCACCGGTGTCCGCCAGGACCGCCATCCACAGCGTGGCGGTTCCCGTCATCGCGGCCACGAGGAAGATCGCTTTCAGCGCGAGCGAGACGACGAGGTTCATCTTGACGTTGCGCACGGTTGCACGCGCGAGGCGCAAGGCATAGGGAAGCTTCAACAGTTCGCCCGACATCAACGCCACATCCGCGGTCTCGAGTGCGGCATCAGATGCCGCCGCACCCATCGCGACACCCACATCGGCCGCCGCCAGCGCCGGCGCATCGTTGACGCCGTCGCCCACCATCATCACGGCACCGTCAGCCCGCATTGCCACGATGCGCGCGTGCTTCTCGTCCGGCAGCAGCCCATGATGGTCTTCGTCGAGCGCGAGAGTCGTGGCCACCGCACGCGCGGTCACAGCGTGATCGCCTGTGAGCATCGCGACGCGCCGGACACCATGCGAGCGCAGCATCTCGATGGTCTCGCGGGCCGTTTCGCGCAACGGATCGGCAATGCCGATCACGCCGAGCATGCGTCGATCGACGGCCACACAGACGACGGTGTTGCCCTGTTGTCTGAGCCGCTCGACGACATCGGTGGGAACCGCGATGCCACGAGCCGTGAGCATCACATCGTTGCCCACCATCACGCGCGTGCCATCGACGTCGGCCTCGGCACCGCGCCCAGGCGTGGATGTGAACGTGCGCACAGCGGGAACGTCCACTGCGAGTTCGCGGGCGCGGTTGACGATCGCCTTCGCGAGCGCGTGCTCGGAGCGCGCTTCCACGGCGGCCGCGATTCGAAGCACGTGAAGCATCGACTCGCCGGCCACCGGCACGACATCGCTCACACGCGGCTCGCCCCTCGTGAGCGTCCCAGTCTTGTCGAAGGCAACGATCCGAATATCGGCGAGCCGTTCGAGATGCGCGCCGCCCTTGATGAGGACGCCATTTCGTGCCGCGGCGGAGAGAGCTGCCACAATGGAAACGGGCGTCGAGATGACGAGGGCGCACGGACAGGCAATTACGAGCAGCACAAGGGAACGGTAGAACCACACCGCGGGGGCGGCACCCGCGAAAATGGGAGGCACGATCGCGACGAGGGCAGCCAGGCTGATCACCGCCGGCGTGTAGACGCGCGCGAAACGATCGACGAACGATTGCACGGGCGCTCGCCTCGCCTGTGCGGCCTCGACCAAATGAATGATGCGTGCGAGTCGGGTATCCCGCCCCACCCTGATGACCTGGAGATCGAACGATCCGCGGCCGTTGATCGTCCCGGCATAGACCTCGTCGCCAGGACCCTTGTCCACCGGCAAAGACTCACCGGTGATCGGCGCTTCGTTGACGTCGCCGTGCCCGGCGAGGATGCGGGCATCGAGAGGGATCTTGTCGCCGGGTCGAACGACGATTTCAGTTCCAACACCAATCGTCTCGACGGGCGCTCGGTGCTCGACGCCGTTCCGTTTGACGATCGCCTCGCGAGGTGAAAGCTCGACGAGCGCTCTGATCGCCTGCCGTGCGCGCTCGAGCGTGCGCGCCTCGAGCCACTGCGCCAGGCCGAACAGGAAGACAACGCTCGCACCTTCGAACCACTGACGCAGCGCCAGGGCCCCGGCCACTGCGATGACCATCAGCACGTTGATGTCGACGGTGCGGGTTCGCAGCGCGACGACTGCCCGGCGAGCCGGGAACACCCCGCCCGTTACAGTGGCCGCAAGGAAGAGGGCGACCCCGAGCGCCGGGCTCCAGCCCCGGACGGCAAGAGCGGCCAGGATTCCGGCGCCGGCGGAGGCGGTCAACCAGAAACGGACGCGGACATCTGGGCTCGAGGAGCCCGGACCGTCGTGTTCCAGCCACATCCGCATGCCAGTTTGTCCAACCGCGTCGACAATGGCGGCCGTTGTGAGCTTTGCGGCGTCATATGACACGTGCAGGCGTTGGCCGACGAGATCGGCTGAGAGCGCCTCCATGCCGGCCAACGGGCGGAGCCGGCGCTCCAGGATGACGACCTCTTCGTTGCAGTCCATACCTTCGACGCGGAAGACGGCTTCCGCGTGGATCTCACACTTGGTGCAGAGTGCCGCGGCGGCAGCAGGCATCAGTCTGCGACCCGGCGGCCGCCCTCCTGTACATGGCGCAAGCCCTGACGGAAGAGCGCCAGAACATGCTTGTCATCAAGGGCATAGAAGATCATCCGGCCCTCGCGGCGCGACCGCACGATTCGTGTATTGCGCAGCAGGCGCAGCTGATGCGAGACGGCGGACTCGCTTACGCCGAGTTGCATGGCCAGGTCACCCACGCACAACTCCGACCTCGACAGCGCGTCGAGAATCCGAACGCGAGTGGGATCGCCGAGCACACGGAAGATTTCCGTCAGGCCGTCAACGGTGTGAGCATCGAGATGGGACATCTGAATACTTGTTCATATATTACTCCGATGGCTTGCCCGCGCGGCCGCGCTTCGGCTACTATCGCCAGTTGGGCAGGCTTAAGACACACGGGGTCTACGAGTTACGTGAGAATTAGAGGATTGAACCGGGGGCGATGGCCCGGTAGAGGAGTCTGAGGTGATTGAGGTTCAACATCTCACGAAGCGGTACGGCCCGTTCACGGCCGTAGACGACGTGAGCTTCAAGGCTGAGCGTGGAGAGATTCTCGGGTTCCTGGGTCCCAATGGCGCCGGCAAGACCACGACGATGCGCGTGCTCACCGGTTATATGCCGGCCACGGACGGCAAAGCGATCGTTGCCGGCTACGACGTCCTCGATCAGCCGATCGAGGCCAAGCGCCGCACCGGCTACCTTCCAGAGACACCTCCGCTCTACCCCGACATGACGGTCGTGGATTACCTGGGTTTCTGCGCGCGTATCAAAGGCGTGCCGCGGGCCGAGCGCTCATCAAGGCTGCGCTCGGTGATGGAGCGAACTCAGATCGCCGACGTCGCCAATCGCCACTGCGCGAAATTGTCGAAGGGCTATCGCCAGCGTGTCGGTCTGGCCCAGGCGCTGCTCCACAACCCTGACGTGCTGATTCTCGACGAGCCGACCGCGGGGCTCGACCCGAAGCAGATCATCGAGACCCGCCGGCTGATCAAAGGTCTGGGCGGCGATCACACGATCATCCTGAGCACTCACATCCTTCCGGAAGTGAGTCAGACCTGCAATCGCATCGTGATCATCAACAAAGGCCGCGTCGTGGCCGTCGACACGCCGGACAACCTGACCGCCCGCCTTCGCGGCTCAGAGACGATGTACGTGCAGGTCGATGCGATGGGCGCGGATGCCGAGGCAACGCTCACATCGGTTCCCGGCGTCACGCGCGTATCGATCGCCGACCAGCGACAGGCAATTACCGGCTACGAGGTCGAAAGCGAGAGCGGCCGAGACGTCCGCCGGCAACTCGCGGCCACGGTCGTCGGCAAAGGTTGGGGTCTGCTCGAGCTTCGGCCGGTGCGACTCAGCCTCGAAGAAGTCTTCCTGCAAGTCACTACTGAAGATGCGGCCGCGTTGGATGCCGCCCCCGCGGAGGCCAGCCGTGAGTAACGTTCTCGCCATCGCCCAGAAGGAACTGAAGGGGTACTTCGCCTCACCGATCGCATATGTCGTGATCGGTCTCTACGCCCTCATGTTCGGCTACTTCTTCTACGCGCTCCTCCTCTACTTCGACCGCCAGAGCATGCAAATGGCAGGGCTGGGCGGGTCCCAGCCGGTCAACGTCAACGAACAGTTGATTCGGCCGGTATTTCTGAACACGACGGTCATTTTCCTGTTCATCCTCCCGATGGTGACGATGCGCACCTACTCCGAGGAGAAGCGATCCGGCACGATCGAGCTGCTGTTGACGTCGCCGCTGACCGACTTCCAGATCATCGCTGGGAAGTTCCTCGGTGCGATGGGCCTCTACGCCGCAATGCTGGCGATCACCATCCCCCACATCGCT
>Ga0310810_10009660_pt1 | contig 11176 bp, 11 predicted proteins | sample NCmetagenome_FD_207641 | JGI IMG/M metagenome (GOLD analysis project Ga0310810, IMG submission 207641) | Soil microbial communities from experimental microcosm in Duke University, North Carolina, United States - NC | ecosystem: Engineered > Artificial ecosystem > Soil microcosm > Unclassified ... | reverse complement strand
TCCGCCATTCTGTTCATTCGCAGCTCCACCGCCCCCGAAGATGCAGTCATCGTTGTAAATAGATAGACATCCTGCTCGCCCCGGGCCTCCTCCGGCAATACCTCCGTGCACGCCGGCGCCGGCGCCACCGCCAAAGCCGCCATCGCCACCCGTCGTACAAAACGCGTCATCACATGTGCCTGTCGCTCCGCCGCCGCCGCCGAAACCACCATTTCCGCCGTTCGTACCCGACAGGCCGCCGCCGCCACCGCCACCGCCGTACGCGCCATTGCCACCGTTGCTGGTATGTTGGCCTCCGCCAATGATTGACCCTTGACCGACTGCGCCGCCGCCGCCACCGCCACCTGGGCATCCACCAGGATCGCCATCAGAGGCCTCGAGGTCGGCGAAGCCTCCGAGACCTCCACAGTCAAACCGGCGCCATAACGTGCCGCCGCCATCTCCCCCGTTTGCTACGTCCGAGCTGTCGCCCGGCGACCCGTCGGTCCGCGCGCCTCCACCGCCGCCACCGCCTCCGTTACCAGCGCCCCCGCTCCCGGACAGACCACCGCCACCGCCTCCGGCATTGGAACCGCGGCTACTTCCAGTGCCACCTCTCGCCACGTTCGCGTAAAAGGTGCTGTTGTCGATGATCAGGCATGCGTTGTCAATGAAGTCAGGCGGGGCGGGCAGTATCCGACACCCCCCGTTCACGGTGCCATTGACGTAAATGGCGCCACCCGCGCCCATTCCGCCGCCGCCTCCGCCTCCGGCGAATAGGCCTCCGAGGTAGCCGGCGTCCCCGCCTTTCACGGCAAAATCCCTGACGAAGGCGTTCTTGAGACGTAGATATCCGTTCGGCCCAACCGCGAAGAGCCGGAATCGCAACGTGCCGGAATGCTGCAGCGTCGCTCCATTGGCTTCGATCGTTATCTTGGTCGTTATCATTGGGGTCGCTGTCGGCCCCATGAAATTGCCGGCGTCGCCATTGATCCTGCTCAGCGGGTACGTCGTCTTTGTTGCGAGCCAGATCGTGTCATCGACTCCATCACCGACCAGACACTGGGTGTGGATAAACACCGGGAAGCTGCCACTAAGGGTAAAGCCGTAATTGTTTATCGCCGTAGCATGCACGCCATCGTAGGACGTGTGCAGCGTGGCGGCGTAGATCGCTTCTTTCAGCGAGCACTGCCCGCTGCCGATCTTGTCCTCCGTCGTGGTGACGTAAATGTTCGCGCCCGCGGCCGGCAGTGCGGAAATCGCCAGCAGTAACGATGCAGCAAGGGAAGGAATGCGCAGCACGTACAAATAGGCGCAAACCGCGGTCCGAAACTATCAGCCGCGGTTCCCGTTCGACGAGCGCCGGCTATTTTCCGACCTTGTCGTCGCTGATGCCGAAGAACGTGAGATCGACGTACGGATTGTTCAGGTACGCCCGGGTTCCGCGCAGCTCGAACGCGCAGACGTATCCGTTCTGGTTCTTGTCCCACGCATCCTCGACCGATTGGAGGTTGAAGTCTTTCAGATCCTCGAGCGTCGCCAAATCAGTACCGAACACCTGATTCAAGTACGCGATCTGGTCGCTCTCCTCCACGAAGCCGGCCGCAACGAGTCCATCTATCACCAGGCCCCACCAGGTGCCGGGCCCTTCCCCAAACACCAGGGTTGGACCGCCGTTGAGCAGCTTCGAATCGTTCGGACACCTCCCGGGCTCGCCGGATTGCGCTTTCACCGTCACACCCACGAAGAGCGCTGCGGCCATGGCCAGCGGGGCCCAAAAGCGTTTCATTTCATTTCTCCTCGAAGCAGGTTTTCCGGCGCGATCGCACAACCTTTTCGGCTGGACGCAGTTGCCTCCTGTACAAGCAGGCGTAAATCATGGCCGAAAACTATCATCCCCGGCGAATTTTTCTTGACGCCGCGGATGCCACTATAATCCGCGCCATCGGCCGGACTCGGGTTGACAAGAACACCGTTGTGACCAAAGCAACAACTCCATCCGCGGGCGAGGTGAGCACGCTGCTGCGGGCATGGAGCGCCGGAGATAGAAGCGCCCTCGACAAGCTCGCCCCGATCGTCTATGACGAGCTGCGCCGCCTGGCGCACTATTACCTGAACGGAGAGCGCAGCGATCACAGCTTGCAGACCACGGCTCTGGTCAACGAGGCCTACCTGCGGCTGATCGATTACAAGCGGATGCGCTGGGAAAACCGCGCGCACTTCTTCGCGGTCTCGGCTCAATTGATGCGCCGCATTCTCGTTGACCACGCTCGCCGCCGAAACGCGAAGCGCAGAGGCGGCGTGCAGCATTGCTCGCTGGACGAAGTCGCCATCGTCGATTCCCGGCGTACGAACGATCTGGTCGCGCTCGATGATGCGCTGAACGCCCTCGGCCAGTTCGATGCGCGCAAGGTCCGGGTCGTCGAGCTGCGGTTCTTCGGCGGTTTGAGCGTGGAAGAGACCGCGCAGGTGCTAGATGTGTCCGCCGTTACGGTGATGCGTGACTGGACCACGGCGCGGGCGTGGCTGTATCGCCACATGACTGGCGCCTCGTCTCGAGACGATCGGTAATGGCCCCCGCGAGAAAAGTCGAGGCATGAATGCCGCTCGATGCCGATCGGTGGAAACGCGTGGATGCGCTGCTGCAGTCCGCGCTGGAGCTGCCGCCTGAGCGCCGCGGCGGATTTCTGCGGCACGCATGCGCCGGCGACGAGGGCCTGGCCGCCGAAGTCGAATCGCTGCTGACCTGCCATCGGCAAGCCGGAGATTTCCTGCAGGCACCGGCCATCAACGTGGTGGCGCACGATATAGCCGCCAGAGACGCGCATGAGTTCGAGGAATCGCCCGCACGCGACGTCATTCCCCATTACCGCATCCTCGAGCACCTGGGCAGCGGAGGCATGGGCAGCGTCTGGCTGGCGGAGCGCAGCGATGGCCGCTTCCAGCGGCGCGTGGCGGTCAAATTCATCAATCTCGCGGTGATCGGGCCGGGGAGTGCCGATCGATTCCGGCGCGAAGGCGCCATCCTCGGCAGGCTCGCTCATCCTCACATCGCTGAACTGATCGACGCCGGTGTGACGGTTAAGGCAGAACCTTATCTCGTTCTCGAATACGTCGAGGGCCAGCCTATAGACCAGTACTGCGACGCACATGCCCTGGCCATCGACGCGCGAATCACGCTTTTTCTCGACGTCCTCAGCGCCGTTGGTCACGCGCACGCCAATCTGATCGTGCATCGCGATATCAAGCCCTCCAACGTCCTGGTGAGACATGACGGCCAGGTCAAGCTGCTGGACTTTGGCATCGCGAAGCTGCTTGCGGGCGACGAGAATCCCGCGGCCGAATCGACGATCACGCTCGAGGGCGGAGGCGTACTGACTCCGCGCTTCGCGGCGCCGGAACAACTCACCGATGGCCCTATCACGACGGCCACGGATGTGTACGTCCTCGGAGTGCTGCTGTATGTGCTCTTGACCGGGCGGCATCCTGCCGGAAACGCCGCGCGCTCTCCCGCTCAGTTATTGAAAGCGGTTGTCGAGGACGAGGCGCGACCGCCTTCAACGGCAATTTCATCGACCGACGCCGAGGTGGCGGACACACGCGCAACCGCGCCTGACAAACTCCGGCGGCGCCTTCGGGGAGATCTGGACACGATCGTCGGGAAGGCGCTGAAGAAGAAGCCGTCGGAAAGATATGCTTCGGTTGCCGCGTTGGCCGACGACCTTCAGCGATATCTCAAGCACGAACCCATCGGCGCGCGACCCGACGCCTTTTCGTACCGGGCGGGAAAATTCGTGCGCCGGAACCGTGCCGCCGTGGCGCTGGTCTCGCTCGCAGTTCTGGCGATCGCAGCCGGAATTGCCGGCACGCTGATGCAGGCCCGTACTGCCCGGCGGCAGCGCGACTTTGCCTTCCGTGAGCTCTCCCGCGCTGAGGCGATCAACGAGCTCAATCAGATTGTCCTCGGCGAGGGATATCAGAGTCCCGCAACGATCGATCGTGCGGAGCGCATTCTCGCGCAGCAGCGGGAGGCGACGGTCGCCGATCGCGTGGAAATCCTCATCACGCTCGGCCGCAGTGCCGATCTCTCGAAAGACGGGGGCGCTCAATCGCACCGTCTGCTCCAGGAAGCCTATCAACTCTCGCGCGGAGTACCCGACCCCGGTGCTCGCGCGAAAGCGGCCTGTGCCCTGGCAGGGGACGTATCGTACGGAGCCGATCCCGCACGCTCCGAAGCGCTCGTTCGGGAGGGACTCGACGGCCTGCCACACCAGCCTGAATTCGCGCTCGATCGCGTTGCCTGCCTGCGGGTCGGAGGCGCTGTCTCCCGCGCCAAAGGGGCGGCCAGCGAGGCCATCTCCCGTCTGCAGTTGGCGCAGCAGGTTTTGAAGGAGGCGCCCATCCCGTCTTGGCGGCTCGACTTCCTGACATCCCTGGACCTGGGAAACGCGCTTCGGCTTGCGGGTCGGCTTCGAGAGGCTTCTATCCAGTTCGAGCACATCGCTGCGCGACTGACGGCCCAGGGGCGCGGCGACACAGGTGCTGCCGCCTCTGTGTACTACTCGTGGGGCGTCACCCTCTCTCAACTCGGGCGGCCCTCGGAGGCGGAGAGGCTGATCCACCGCGCCATCGTCAGGGATAGCGGCGGCGAAGATGCGCCCGATGCGCTGCCGTGGCAGCTGATCAGCCATGCTCGGGCGCTGCGCGACCTCGGACGCCTCGACGAAGCCGCCACACAAGCGGAGCGCGGCTACGCTACGTCGCTGAAGAACGGCGATCAGGTGCGCGTCAACCAGGCGCTGCTGTTGCGGGCGTCCATCTATCGGCTGCGCGGCGATCTAACCCACGCGCACGACATGCTGGCCGAGCTGGAGTCTCGCGTGCGCACTCTTCCGCGGGGCAACATCGTTTTTGCATCGCTCCTATCGGAAAAGGCGCTCGACGCCCAGGCGCGCGGCGACATCGGCAGCGCTTTCGACTTCGTGAATCAAGCCGTGGCGATCGCGCACGCCTCGGCCAAAGCGGGCCAGCAGGGGGCCGATCTGATTCCCACGCTCTTGACCGACCGGTCGAACATCGCGCGACAACTCGATCGAACCGACACCGCGCTCGCGGATGCAACCCGGGCCGTGTCTGAGATCCAGGAGGCCGCGCAGCCTGGGACGTTCTCCGTGTTTGCCGGACGCGCCTATCTGGCGCTCGGCCACGCACTCCAGGCGCAGGGAAAAAATAACGAGGCGCTCACCAACTTCCGCCTGGCCGCCGAGCATTTGCAGAAATCGCTGGGGGTCGATCACAGCGAAACGCACGCGGCGCAACAATTAGCCGCCGCTGTGCATCCCGCGGCAAGGTAATCGGAGTTCCCATCATCTCCATCTGTCACCTGGCATGCGAAGGTAGTTGGCCGCGACGTACGGCCAGGGAATGACGAGCACGTCGACAATCACCCCGCCGATCATGGCCTTGCTGAGTCCCGCGCCGGCGGACACGCCCGCGGCCCGCAGCGGAAGGAAGACCATCACCAGCCATACGGCCTTGTAGAGAAACTGCAGTAGCACGACGGGCAGCATCTTCAGCGGGTACCGAATCCCGAGAAGCCCCAGCGTCGACAATGCGGCCCAGAAGCTGTAGGCGACGCCCTCCAGGGGACCCAGCGGCTTCGGCGCGTGAAGCAGCGTGGGCCACACATCCGATCCGAGCATGACGACGAGCAGCAGATAGAGCACTCTCAGGACATACAAACGAACGATCGACACTTCCTCCCGACGTGTCGCGTCCGCACTGCCCATGCCTCCTCGCTTTCTCACACCTCGGCGATGGCGTCGGCGTCGATCGAAGGAGCACGTTCCATGAACAGATTCAGGGCGTCCTGCTTGACGGCGCGGAATCCGAGGCGTTCGTACAATCGCCGTGCGGGATTTCCGGGCGCGACATGCAATGTCACGGGCGCCCCGAGGCGCGACGCCTGATCCAGCACCGTTTCCAGAAGGCCGCGTCCGATGCCTTTCCCGCGCGCATCGGGCACCAGGGCGATGTCCATGAGGCGCACGTCCTGGCGGGTGTAGTGCACGTAGAGACGTCCGATGCGCCGACCGTCGAGCACGACGATCCGAAACGACGCGTCCGGATAGTGTCGGCGATAGTGCGCGCGTTGAAAATCGAACTGCATGCGGAGGAATTCGTCGACCTGGGCTGCGCCCCATCCGACGCTTGCGAGCTCGTCCAGCCGCGTGCTGGCGTACAGCGCTCGCAGAAACGCCTCGTCTTCGTCCTGTTCAGGACGAAGGACGAGGCGATCCATCGGCGGGGTGTCCAAGAGAGCCCTCGCGATCAGTTGCGGGACGGATACACCCCTATCAGCGCGATGCAGATGTTCAAGGCCAGGAACGGCTGCCTGTTCTCGTGCGGCTGACTGTTGCCGGCCAACCCAACCGCGCTGGCCGCCATCGTGCCGGCAGGTGTGGGCGAGTACGTGGCGTTTCCGTCAGCATTCGGCGCGCAATAGTGGGCCTGGGGACTCAACTGAGTGGTGTCGCTGGCCGTGGCGGCGCCGTGTGTGTGAGACGGCATCTCCTGACTGATCAGGCTATGGCCCGCCTCACCGCCGGTCTGTCCCAGCGCGTAGTTCGACAGTCCCGGCCCCTGGCCGGACGATATCGCGGCACGGCTTTGCAGGTTCGGCAGGCCGAACGTCGTGACGCCATTGCCGCCGTAGGTCGTGCCGAGCAGCGAGAACAGCGCCGTGTTCTGGGCGATCGACAGCAGTTGCCCGTTGCAAAACGCCCACCCTTTCGGCGCGAACGCGAATGAAAACAACGCCATCTGTCCGAGAAATGGATCCGCCATGGTCGAAGCCCTCTAATGCTGACCGCTACGGTCGCGCAGGAAAGATGCCCTGGAGCGCGATGGCATAGTTCAACGTCAAGTACGGTTGTATATTGTTGTGCGGCTGGCCGTTACCAGACGCGGCAATGATGTTCGGCGCCATCGTGCCCGCCGCTTTGGTCGCGCCGTATTGCGGGTTCCCGCCCAGGTCCACGGCCCAGACGCCGTTGTTCGGCTCGTACTGGGTGCCATCACTGGTGACACAGTTCGCCGGATGGGTGTGCGGCGTCAGTTGACTCGTCGTGAGCGTCACCGTCTCGGTCCCGCCCTCCTGCCCGAGATCGTACGGGCTGAGCCCAGGCCCCTGGCCGACGTGCAGGGCGACGCGACCCCGCAAGTCCGGCAACCCGAACGTCGTGATGCCGTTGCCGCCGTACGTCGTGCCGATCAGGGCGAACAATGCCGTGTTCTGCGAGATGGCCAGCAGCTGACCCTGACAGAGCGCCCAGCCTCTTTGCGCGAAGTTGTACGGCACGACCCGGATTTCTCCTAAGAAGGGTTCAGACACGGGTCATCGCTCCTTGAGCGAATGCTCAGTTCTGCGGTGGAAAAATGCCTTCCAGCGCAATGATGTAGCGAATGCAGAGATACGGTTGGAGATTCTCGTGCGGCTGGCCGCCGCCCGATAACGTAATCGCATCGGCGGCCATCACCGCGTTCGGCGACTGATTACTGAACTGGGCGACGTTGAGACCCGGATCCTTCGCGCAATAGGCATTCACCGGGCTCACTTGTATCGCGTCGCCTCCGCACGACGCCGGATGCGAATGCGACGGAAGCGTTGACGCCGTCAACGTCACAGATTCGACGCCGGCGCTTTCGCCGATATTCGCACCCTGCATGCCGATCGGGAGCCGGCTCCGCAGGTCCGGCAGGCCGAACGTCGTGACGCCGTCGCCGCCGTAGGTCGTGCCGATCAGGGCGAACAGCGCACTGTTCTGCGAGATCGCCAACAGCTGCCCGTTGCAGTCGGCCCATCCCCTAGGAGCGAATGTCCCCCCGAACATGCGAACTTCACCGAGGAAGGGATCCGCCATAGTCGATTGCTCCTCTGCCGAGTGTTACCAGTCCTTGACGGCTTATCCAAACACAGCTTCGTAGCACGGCACGCGCATGTGGTGCTCTGGAGCAGTAACGCGATTGACGAACCAGGCGCACGGCTCGAAGTCGTCATGCCGCAGGTGGAGCGTCGATTCCAGCATGGCGTCGCTGCTGCGCAACACAAACAACAACGAGAACGGCTCACGAGCGCCCGCCATCGCATGGTGCGGCGACGACTGCACCTCGACCAATTCGAGATGAATGGGCGGGTCGTTCGCGTCGGCCGTGCGGTGAAACGAGAAGACCTGTCCCAGACGCGATGCAAATGCGTCGCTCGTGTATTGCTGCATGGAGATCTTCGCCCCAGGGTCCAGCGGCGGCGCCATCGTCAACAACGGCTTGACCCCCAGAGCCGCGGCTCCGCCCGCGAGCAGCCCGACGAAGGAACGTCGCTTCATGACAGCCACCTCCCGATGAATCCTGGAGAACCGTGGAGACTCAGCGGCGACGCAGGCGCGCCCGGACTCGGGACCGAAGTCCCACCCCGGCGGCGGTCGCCATCAGCAGCAGCACCGACGGTTCCGGTACCGGAGCCGCGGTGATCGTGGTGATATTGAGCGTCGAGAACAGGAGCGCGGCGGCATTGGTGGTCGTTGGGCCCAGCAGGCCTCCGCCGGGTCCTTGGAGCGTCAGATGGACCGTCGAGCTCCCTCCGCTCAACGCCGCGAAACTCGCGAGCGAGAACGTGAACACGTCATACTCGCTGTTCACCGAACCGGTACCGCCATGCAGCGCCTCGGCGGCCGTATTGAGCGACGCAGTGAGGACGTCGCCGCCATTGACCTGATACAACGCGACCTGGTTGCCCGCCTGGCTCGAATCGATGTCCCAGATTCCCAGCGTCAGCGATGCGCTCGTGATCGTCTCGCCGAACGGGATCACGTAGTTGAACGTCCACGACTGGTCGCAGTTGGTCGGCGTGGCGCCGCCTTCCGAGCCGCAGAAGCTCGTGAAGAACGGGGCGACGAAGTTGCTGCTGATGACGGCGCTGCCGTACGTGTTCCCGCTGACGAGCGGGGCGCCGCCATTGAAGGGGTTCGTGGGCGCGGTGTTGCCGAGCGACACCACAATGGAACTGGCCAGGACTGTGCGTGGAAGAGCGAGCGTCGCGAGCAGAACCAGCGTGGAGAGCCAGATCTTCTTCATGACTTCAGCCTCTCGGAGATTCCGTCTGCTGGGACGATGGCTACGCGTCTGAGACGCGCGTAGCGCCGCGGAGCATACTCCATCCGGCGGCCGGATCGATCACCGTTCTTTCAAAAAATTCTGTCGTTTTTTTTGAGTCCGGCGGCGTTCCGAAAAGTCCCGCGAAGCCGCCACTTATGTCCGCTGGCAGGAAGATACTCGACGCCGTGTCTCCGGAAAATTACAAAAGTGATATGCACATTCCGCATACCGCTTCCGAATACCGCTTCCGAGAATCGCTCAGCTCGCGCGTTGGCGTCACGGTTCGCGTCGAATTCTCCACGACCCTCTGACAATCAGGCATCGTGATGTCCAATGGCACTCCCGACGGCGGCGGCGGCCAGCGCCATGCCCGCCACCCCGATCATCACCAGCCGAAAGGCGAAGACGAACCCATCGTCGACAATGATGCGGATGACGCGCTGCTGCGACGGCGTGATTGATGACACGCGCGTCATGTCGGCGCCGGCGATCTTGCGCAGCTCGCGATCGACCGCTTCTCTCGACGTCGAAGAAAGCGCGAGGCGATCGAGACGCGGCCGCACGCGCGCGTCGAACGCCCGGCCGACCAGGATACCGAAGATCGCGATGGCCAGCAGACCCGCCACCCTCGACACGGTGTTGTTGATGCCGGACGCCACGCCAGCATGTCGGCGATCGACCGCCTCCATCACTGTCGTGGTGAGCGGTGCGACTGTAACGGCCATCCCCAGCCCCAGGACGACGATCGCCGGAAAGAACCTCGTCCAATATGTGCCGCCGATGCGCGGCTGCGCGAACAGCGCCAGTCCGATTGCCGCGATCGTTGGCCCCACGGTGAGCGGCAGGCGGCTGCCGACCCGGCCGATCAAGCCACCCGACCACCGCGACAGCGCAAACATGAGCAGAGGCAGTGGAAGCAGCGCCGCTCCAGCAGCAGTTGCGCTGTAGTGCTGGACCTGTATGAGGTTGAGCGGCACGAGGAACAGCATGACGCCCAGCCCCGCGTACAGCAGCAGCGTCAGAAGGTTGGCCAACGTAAACGGCCGCGATCGGAAGAGCGCGACGGGCACCATCGGGCTCGGGGCCCGACGCTCCACCGTCACGAGCAGCACGAGCGAGATGAGGCCAATCGCGAACCCGGCGACGACGAGGGGATGCTGAGCGCCGAGTGCCGGCCATTCCAGCAGGCCAAAGACCGCGCCGCCGAGCCCAAGGACGGCGAATGCCGCGCCTGCCCAGTCGATCTGCGACGCTCGCGAGGGATCGCGGCTCTCATCCATGAATCGCCACGACAGCACGATCACCATGACGGCGAGAGGGACGTTCAGAAAGAACACGGCGCGCCAGTTGACGTGTTCGATGAGCCAGCCGCCAGTTACGGGACCGATTGCCGTCGTGATGGCGCTGAATCCCGACCATATGCCAATGGCCCTCCCGCGCTCGGCAGCGTCAAATGTCGCGCTGATGATCGCGAGGCTGCCCGGAACCAGGCATGCGGCGCCGACACCCTGAACCGCGCGGCCGACGATGAGCATCCCGGGTGAGATCGCGAAGCCACATGCGATGGAGGCGGCAGTGAACACAATCACGCCCCCCAGGAACACGCGCTTGCGGCCGAACTGATCGCCGAGTGACCCACCCACCAGCATCAACGCGCCGAGGAACAGCGCGTAGGCCTCGATCACCCACTGGACGTCGATGATCGACGCCTGGAGGTCAGCCTGCAGCGCGGGCAGCGCGACATTGACGACCGTTGCGTCGATGAATGTCAGGCTCGATCCCAGGATCGTGGCGATAAGCGTCCATCGTTTGTGAAGGCGCATCCTCAATAAATGTACGCTTCGTAGATACAGTGATCTGTATGGGCATCGAGCGACGTACTCGGGTTGGAATCGTTGGAGCTGGGCCCGCCGGGCTCATGCTGGGGCACTTGCTGAGTCGTCATGGGATCGACAACGTCATCCTCGAATCGAAGAGCCAGTCGCATGTGATCGAACGGGTGCGGGCGGGTGTCCTCGAACAGGGAACCGTCGATCTGATGCAC
>Ga0310810_10009659_pt1 | contig 11176 bp, 6 predicted proteins | sample NCmetagenome_FD_207641 | JGI IMG/M metagenome (GOLD analysis project Ga0310810, IMG submission 207641) | Soil microbial communities from experimental microcosm in Duke University, North Carolina, United States - NC | ecosystem: Engineered > Artificial ecosystem > Soil microcosm > Unclassified ... | reverse complement strand
TCGAAAAGGCATGTACGTCGCGACACGAACAGACGACGGTGACCACGGCTTGTCCCCGGGGCAGTCCGGACGTTCATAGAGACAACGTCCTTGTCGAGTGAGGCCCGGAGCGCAATTCTGGGAAGGAACGCTGCGCGGCTCCTGGGAATTAAGCCGATGGCGTACTAGCTCAACGAGGTCATCACTCGCGCGTAGCGGTGAACGGACAGATCTGATTGTACGCGCAGTAGCGGCAGGCGGCGCGAGACGGTGTGGCGTCGAAGTGGCGGCCGCGGATGCCAGCGGCGGCGTTCTCCACGGCGGCTCTCGCCTCGTCCAGGTCGGCCTCGGTCGGCTCGCGGCGGCCAGTCACGTGCGTCTCGATGAACCGCAGCTCCACGCGCTGGGGCAGGCGGCCCGTCATTTCCTTCCAGGCCAGGGCGTACATCTTCAGCTGCAGATTGTCCGCCACGCGGCGGTCGGCATCGCGTTGTAGCGCCACCTCGCTCGTCTTGTAGTCGACGATCACGGCGCCCAGCAGGTCCTCGTCTACGCGATCGAAGCGCCCGCGCACACGATTCTGGCCGACGACGAAAGCAAAGTCCTTCTCGATCCACGTCGGCTTCACGCCTTCAGCCTCTTCTTGATGCCAGAAGCGCGTCAGTGCCCCTCGGCCTGCCGCCTTGCGCGCCTCCTGGTGCTCCCAGGTGAGGAACCCCTGGTTGAGCCATTTGCGCTCGTACTCGGCGAGCAGGTTCTCCAGGGAGGTGTAGTTGCCCTCAACCCGGCGCTTCAGATAGAACTCGACGACCGCGTGAATGGTGCTGCCGTACACGACCGTGTGGTGGCGCAGGATCGGCACACGCAGCAGGTGCACGTACCGGTACTTGAGCGGACAGGTCTGGTAGTCGTCGACCTGCTTGTGGCTGAGGAGCAGCTCTTCCGACTCCGCCAGCGGCGGGATGACGCTGGACTCCCGGCCGGGCGGCGGCGCGAAGCGCTCGACCTCCTCGATCGGGCGGCTCTTGAAGGGCCGCGCGGCGTCCTTCGGCAGGTTGAGCGCCTCCAGCACGAACTGGCTCACCTTCCGCTCACGCGCGCCGCCGTAGTCACGGGCACTCGTGAGAAACAGCTCGCGGCGCGCTCGCGTCATGCCGACGTAGAATAGTCGCCGCTCCTCCTGCGTGTGGAAGTTGCCGGACGGCAGCAGATCGCGCACCAGCTCCGAAGGCAGCTCCAGCGCATCGCCCCGCTTCTGGACTGGGAACTTGCCCTGCACCAGGTTGACGAGAAAGACGACCGAAAACTCGAGGCCCTTGGCCTTGTGCACCGTGAGTACGCGCACGGCCGGCGTCTCGACGTCGGCCTCGGCCACGGCCGGATCCTCGCCGGCGTCGATGAGCGCGTCCAGGTGCTTCACCAGCTCGCGCACGTGGTCGTAGCGCAGCGCTCGCGAGGCGTCCTGGATGCGCCGGAAGAACTTGGAGATGTTCTGGACCTCGGCCTCGTCCCGCGCCGTCGCCGCCTTGGACATCCGGGCGAGCCAGCCCGAGTCGACGAGGAACTGATAGAGCAGCTCGCCGGTCGGCATCTCCCGCCCCAGCTCCATGTAGCGCACGAGGTCGGCGACGAGACTGCGGATGGCCAGGCGGGCTTCCTCGCACAGCTCGCCGGCCAGCTCGGGAATCGTCTCCGACTCGCGGAGCACGTCGAACAGCCAGCGGTGCTTGCGGTCGGCGTGCGTCGCGCAGCGCGTGAGGTCGACGATCGGCACCTGGTAGAGATCGGACGACGCCAGGTAGTGCACGCTGACGGAATCGTCGGGATGCGCGACGGCCCGCAGGAAGGCGAGCAGCAGCCGCACCTCGGGCCGGCCGTACAGCCCGGCGTTGCCCGAGAATGTCCACGGGATACCTCGCAGGTTGAAGGAGCGTAGGAACTGGTCGGCGTCGCCGTTGGAGCGCACCAGGACGGCCACGTCGGTGAGCGCCCACACGCCGCGCTCGACGTGGTCGCGGATCATCTGAGCGACGGCGTCGGACTCCTGGGTGGCCGTCTCGTAGTGCAGGTGATGCGGCTCGGATCCGAGCGTCTCCTGCACTGCGATCAGACGCTTGTCGATGCCGCTGCGCACCTCGAGCCGGTCAGGGTTGTTGTGCACGATGAGCCGGTAGGCCGCATCGAGGATGGCCTGATGCGAGCGGAAGTTGTCGGTGAGCACGACCTGCTTGGCACCCGCGTAGTGATCGAGGAAGCCGACGACGTTGGAGATGGCCGCGCCCCGCCAGCGGTAGATGGCCTGATCGTCGTCGGCGACGACCGCGACGTTGCGGTGCCGCGCCGCCAGCAGCTTGACCAGCTCGAACTGCGCGAAGTTGGTGTCCTGGAACTCGTCCACGAGGATGTACTTGTAGCGACGCTGGTAGACGTTGAGCACGTGCGGGCGCTCGTGCAGCAGTCGTAACGCGAGGACGATCTGATCACCGAAATCGATGTTGCCGGCCTGGGCCATGAGCGTCTGATACGCCTCGTACGTGGCGGCCAGCTCGGCCTGCGCCTCGGCCCGATCGATCGCTTCGGGATCGTCGGGCGTGGCCGCCGCACGCAGCCGCTCGGCGCATGCAGCATAGTCGGAGGGTGCGATGTTCTCGTCCTTGCACCGGCTCACCAGCGTGATGAGGGCCTGCAGGTGGCGGGTGGGATCCCCGAGCGGGCGGTACCGCACCAGCGGCAGATCGAAGAGCCGATCGCGCAGGAAGATCACCTGCTCGGCCCGGCTCAGCACGCTGAAGTCGTTCTCGAGGCCGATCTCCAGCGAGTGTCCGCGCAGCAACCCGTCGCCGAACGCGTGGAAGGTGGCGATCTCCACGTCGGCGTAGCCGTAGGGGACGAGCTGGTCGACACGCTCCTCCATCTCGGCCGCCGCCTTGTCGGTGAAGGTCAGCGCCAGGATTTCCTCCGGACGAACCCCGCGCTGGGCGATCAGCCAGGCGATGCGGCGGGTGATGACGGTAGTCTTGCCGGTGCCGGCGCCGGCCACGATGAGCAGCGGCCCGGCGTCGTGCGTGACGGCCTCGCGCTGGGCGTCGTTGAGGCCGTCGAGGATGCGCTCACCCGCCATGCGTCACCTCCGGATGTCGGAGCCACCCGCCATGAGGTCGGCGACGTCGCGCGCGTCGACCAGCGCCACGTCGCCCCAGGTCGAGCACTTGAGCGCCGCCACCGCGGCGCCGGCATCCACCGCGTCCTGCGGCGTGCGACCGTTCATTGTGGCCCACAGGAAGCCGGCCACGTACGCGTCACCGGCCCCGACCGGATCCACCACCTGCACGGTGTGCGCCCGGCTTGGCCGCCAGAGCCTGCCGTCGGCGAGCACGGTCGAGCCTTCGGATCCCTGCAGCAGCGCGATCGTTGCCTTGGGCGCGCGCCGGGCGAGCGCGTCTATCACCTGTTCGATGGTGCCCTCGAGAGCGAACACCGTGCGCGCCTCGGCCTCGCCCATGAACACGTGGCGCGCGATCGGCAGGACGGTCTCGACGAACGTCCGCGCCTCGGCTGGCGACCAGAGTGCCGCCCGGTAGTTGAGATCGAAGGAGATCGCGCTCGCCTCGCGGAGCGCACGCTCGACAACTGCACGCGGACCCACGCCGAGTGCGGGCGTGATGCCTGTGAGATGGACGAGCCGCGCCTGCCGCACGGGGGTCCAGTCGACGGCCTCCGGCGTGATCTGCGCGAAGGCGGAGTCGCGTCGATCGTAGAGCACACGGATCGGACGGGGGGCCACGCCGAACTCGAGGAAGTAGACCCCGACCCGCGCGCCCTCGACAACGCGCACGTATCCGCAATCGATGCCGTGACCGGCCAGCTCGCGACGGATGCGCTCGCCCCAGGCGTTGGCGGGAACGGCCGAGATCCACGCGGCGCGCAGCCCGAGCCGGGCCACCGCCGCGGCGACGTTAGCCTCGGCGCCACCGACCTGGACGTCGAGCTGCCGGACGGTCTCGATGCGAGCCGGTGAAGGGATGGAGAGCCGGAGCATCACCTCGCCGATGGCGACGAGGTCGTGCATCTACGCGAGCCGGATAGTGAGAGACGTTCCCAGGATCATCGAGCCGGTGATCAGCGCCGGCCGCCGCTCGTCGTCGAACACGATGCGCGCCGGTCGATTCTCACGCGCCCACGAGGAGAATCGGCTGAGGTCGAGCAGGGCCGAGGGACGCCGCGTCTCCGGGTCGGGCTCGATCTTCAGATCAAGGGGCGCCATCTCCGCTCGGTATGCCTGCGCGACGTCATCCGGGCCCTCCCCCTCGTTGAGGCGACGGCGGACGATGTTCGTGTGGAGCGTACCGTCGGGCCGGGGCCTCCAGAACCCATCGCGATAGTTGAGCAGGGCGCTGACCGCATCGTCGATGGTCACGTCGGCCCGCAGTGGCAGCGTGTCGTCGACGACCCGAAGCCGCCGGAGGAAGAAGGTCTCGGCCTTCGCGTGGTAGTCGATGATCTTCCGGTCGTGGTCGTAGGTGATCTGCGTCCGGGACTCCCGGCCGCGCACCTGGAACCAGGCACTCCCCTGCAGCGGGGTCCAGCGGCCCCCCCGGAGTACCCCGGTCGATTCGATCCGGTTGGCGATGGAGTCCCCGGTACCGCTGATGCGGACGTCATACCGGCCGGCCGAGCGGTCGATGCTCTCCTGGATGTCCCCCTCCAGATGGAAGGTCATCAGTTGATAAAGGATGCCAACGTCGGCCGAGAAGGGGGCCCGACGCGCGACCGGCTCGGCCAGAAGGCGTGGCGGTCGAAAGGACGAACCAAGAAGCAGGCCAAGGCCAAGCGTCAGGAAATTTCGACGGTTGACGGGGCTGATGGACATCACCAATCTGTCGGCCTATTCTACAGCGCTTGGAGTGGAATTTCGTTCCGGCCTCCCCTCCTGCTAACGTTACCCGGAGGTTGCGGGGAGCCGTCGTCGATCGCTGAAAGAGGCAGGCCGCCATGAAGCGACGGGCAGTCATCACGGGCCTGGGAATCGTCTCGCCGATCGGGGTCGGCGTCGAGCGCTTCTGGGCCTCCGCGCGCGCGGGTCGATCGGGCATCGGCACCCCCACGCTGTTCGACGCCTCCAAGCTCCCCCGGGAATGCCAGATCGTCGGCGAGGTCACGGACTTCGACGTCAAGCAGTGGATGCCAGGCGCCGCCGGCCGCATGGCGGGCCGTTTCAGCCAGTTCGCCGTCGCCGCCGCCAAGATGGCCCGCGACGACGCCAAGCTCGACACCGCAGGGATTCCGCCAGAGCGGATTCTCGTGTCTCTGGGAAGCTCAATGAGTGGCTTGGTCGAGGCAACTGAAAGCGTCGCCCGCTTCATTCGTAACGACGTCATTCCTCCCTGGATGGTTCTGGAGTATCCCGGTCACGCAGCCGCCAGCCACATCGCGATGAGTGCCCATGGTCAGGGCCAAGTTGCCGCGTTTGGAACGGCGTGTGTTGCGGGGCTGGATTCCATCGCTTGGGCTGCAGAGAAAGTTGAGAGAGGCGAGGCGATTGCCGTTCTTGCTGGGGCATCCGAAACGCCCCTATCTCCGGTCAGCTTGGAAGCGTTTCGATCCCTTGGCGCGCTATCGAGGTGGCAAGGTCCGCCTGCCGAAGCTAGTCGACCGTTTGAAAGGTTTCGGAGCGGCCTCGTACTGGCCGAAGGCGCCGCGATCGTCGTAGTAGAGGACGAAGAGCACGCCCGCTCACGCGGCGCTAGGCTGTACGCCCACATCCGCGGCCGGGCGAGCTTGACCGAAGCGAGGCATATGCGGGAGGTCGACCCCACGGGGGAGTCTGTTTCGCGTATCGTGAACAGCCTGCTTCATCAGGCTGATCTGAGTCCGCGCGACATCGACTACTTTTGTGCTCACGGCAACTCACTTCCAGACTATGACGCTGCCGAAACCGCAGGCATCAAGCGCGCCCTCGGCAAGCAGGCATCATGCATACCCATTTCCTCAATGAAGTCGATGTGCGGCCAGGCGTTGGCCGCCAGTGGTGCCATGCAAACCGTCGCGTCCTGCCTGGCGATTCGCGATCATATCGTCCCGCCGACAATCAACTACGAATATCCCGATCCCAGCTGTGACCTTGACTACGTTCCAAATCATAGTCGAGCCGCGCGTCTTAACAACGTCGTGATTCACGCGCAAAGCATCGGAGGCTCGCACTCCGCTCTTCTACTGAGCAGTCCCGACTAACTGCAGTGCGGGTTCTGTCACTCCTCGTTCTTTCACTCCTACTTGCCGCACTGGCCTTCTACGTCTGGCGAGCTCGGCCGGAAAGCCCGGTCAATTTTTGGTTTGCATTGTTCACGCTTGCAATGGCGTGCTGGGTCCTCGGAATCACCGGGGTCGAAAGCGGCTGGTACACGGAAATCTTCGGCCGCCTTACCTTTGCCGGCGCCGGCTTCATCCCTCCCACCCTGCTGGCGTTCGCACGCGTCTTTCCTACGATTAGTCCTTGGCCGTCTCGCGCTTTAGTGAGGGGCGCCCTCGGATTTGCGGGAGGCTTTGCAGTTCTCTCTGCAACCACTCCCTGGGTAGCTCACGGAATCACCCAAACGGCGGCAGGCATCCAGAGAACTCCGGGGCCACTCTACTACCCATTTTCGCTGTACATCGTCGCATGCTCCATCACAGCCATTTCAGTCTTTGTCAGCAACGCCCGTCGGGCCCGAGGCCTCGCTAGAGCCCAGCTCCAATATCTTGCCATTGGCATACTCATAATGGCGGCTGGCGGAATCACCAGCAACCTGCTCGTCCCATTGGCCACAGGCCGCTCAAGCTACAGCGGCGTCGGGCCATACTTCGCGCTTCCTCTCGTTCTGCTTGTCGGCCACGCAATCATTCGGCACCGCCTCATGGATCTTCGCCTTGTCATCAATCGAGGCTTGACATATCTCCTCGCCTCGGCGTTTCTGTCGACCGTCGCGATTATTGGTGCGCGGTTACTCTTCTCCCCCAGCAGCCTTGTCCCGGACGTCCGTGATTTTCTCATCATACTTGTCGTGTCTCTCCTGGTTCTTTCAGTTCCGGGTCAAAGGCTAGTCGAGCATTTCGTTGATCCTTATCTCTACCGCCGCCGCCTTGACCACCCGCTCGCCCTTCGCGACGCCGCACACCGCCTAAGCCGCCTCATGCCGCCAGTGGAGTTGGCGGCTGAGCTACGCTCGCTTCTAGCGCAGTCCTTCTTGCCAGACGCTTTCGCGATGGTGGCGCGCACGTCTGATGAACGAAGGCTAGAAGTGCTCGGGTCGGACACTGCAGCTGCTGCGAACGTTTGCGATGCCGTGAACGACCTCGTTCACGGCGATAATCCCTCCGCTTTCTTCGTGAATGCTTCTCAAGCCCCGCTGCCACTCAAAGCCGCACACGAGTCTCTGCGCGCGGCCGGGATCGAACTTGTCATAGGGCTTGGAAGGCGATCGCAGTCTCTTGGGGCAATTCTTCTGGGACCGCGAAAAAGCGGTGACGCTTACTTTGCTCCCGACCTTGCGTACATCGAGTCGCTAGCGGAACTTGCCTCGATTGCCCTAGACAACTCCCTGCTGTACCGACAGCGAGTACAGATGCTTGAGTACTCCAGTCGGCTACTCGAAGCCCTCGATTCGGCGGTTTTGGCCGTGGACGTCGGGGGCCGCATCACCAGTTTCAATTCAGCCGCCAAAGCTTTGTTGGGTCTCTCCGAAGCCCACCGTCGAGCCTACCTGGACGTGCTGCCGACTCAAGTGGCGTGGGCGCTCGCTTTGGCGCTCTCAAACGCATGGCGTCCTGTGGAAGTTGAGGCGTCCGTGGACCATGACGCACGGGGCGCGCTTCCGGTTATTCTTTCTACCGCCGTGCTGCAGGAAGAGCCGCACGTGATATCAGGAGCGCTCGTCGTGGTTACGGATCTGTCGACTATCAAGGCCCTGGAGCGCAATCAACGTCGAGTAGAGCATCTAGCGACTATGGCTCGCTTCTATGCCGGCATTGCCCACGAGATTCGCAATCCTCTAACGGCTATTTCTAATTTCATCGCGATGCTGCCAGATCGCTTCGACGATGCGGAGTATCGGGATACGGCGACACGGCTCCTTCCATTGGAGGTCGGTCGCATCGTAGGACTGGCCGACCGCCTCCGGCTCATGGCCCCGAGCGAGGGCGGAAAGCTCGTCGAGATTGACCTTCCACCGCTTCTGGCCGACATCATCGCCCTACACGGACCAGCCGCTGAAGAGGCAGGCACTAAGATCGAGCTGAGCTGCCCTCTCGATACGCCAAAGATTGCCGGCGATCCGGGGCAGCTTGTTCAGCTCTTCGTAAATCTCTTCAAGAACGCCATCGAGTCTATGCCGACCGGTGGAAACATTGGGGTGGACGTATCTATTGAGACAGTTTCTCTCGGCACCGAAGCCCGAGTCGTCGTTGCAGTCACAGACGAAGGTGTCGGGATCGATCCTTCACATCGAAGTCGGATTTTCGAACCCTTCTTCACAACTAAACCGACCGGCACCGGCCTTGGACTTTCAATCTGTCAGGAGATCGCAGACTTTCACCGAGCTCGGCTCACGCTGAATCCACGGCCAGGACGCTCCGGCACGGTGGCGCAGATCGAGTTCCCCTGCGTCTCTCCTGACTCGCCGCTCCAAAACGCTACCGTCTCCACCTGAGGCCGCTCAACCTCAACTATCCGGAACGAGGTCGTTTCTCATGATTCAGATCACTCTTCTCGTCTTCGCGTTGGTCCACGCAACGCTGGCGTTGTTTGTCTATCGCGCGGGTCGCAACAACAGCGTAAACGGCGCGTTCGCGGCACAGTCGCTGGTCTTCGCCGGGTGGGTCCTAAGTATCGCCGGTCTCCAAACTCCAGATCAGATCGAACTCCGTTATGGCTATGCATTTGCGTTCGCCAGCTTAATTCCGGTGGCCTTTCTGTTTTTCAGCCATTGCTACCCCTCCACGACCAGTTGGGTGGCTCCGACAACCGCCCGAGTCGTGTTCATCCTGGGGGCTGTCTTCGTCGTGCTATCGCTCGCCAGCAATCTAATCGCGCATGAGCCTCGAATCATCGCGAATCAGCTGTCCCGAAAGACAGGGCCTCTCTTCCCGGCCTTCGTTCTGTATTTCTTTGCGAGTTGGGGTCTCGGGCTAAGCATCTTCATCAAGAAATGGCGGTCGGCGCGAGGGAGGGCGCGAGCTCAGTTTCACTATCTCGGCGTCGGAGTGCTCGCAGGCCTGGGAGGTGCCATCACGACGAATCTGATTTTCCCTCTCGTAACGGGCCGATCGACTTATAGCTGGATGGGGCCCTACTTCGGCCTTCTCTATGTAGGCTTCGTCGCTCATGCCCTAATCCGTCACCGTCTGATGGATCTTCGCCTCTTCGTCCACAGAGGGCTGACGGTCGCCATCGCGATTGCGCTCTCAGCCATACCGACAGCGCTATTACTCGCGATCTTCTGGCCGCGCCTACTGCTGCATCTGGACGTGGGTGAACTGGTGCTCTTTCTGGGGGCGATCTCGGTTGTGACAATAGTGACTCCACTCGCCCGAGATGGTGCCGGCCAGTTGCTTGATCGATATGTGTATCGGACCCATGCGAACTACCAGCGGGCGGTACGCGAAGCAAGCCAGATCCTTACCCGGGTCTTACACCTGAGCACATTGGTGTCCTTTATCAGCGACACCGTAATGCATGCTACGGCCGTCGAAGGGGTCGCGGTATATCTATTTCGAGAAGGCAGATTCGAAAGAGCCGCCGCTCAGACCGAGCCTCATGCTGCTAATTTTGCCGCCCCACTCCATCCCTCGGAGGCGATCGTCGATGTAATCAACGCTCGTCAGCGCCCGATTGTTACGGACGAGTTAGCTCGTAAGCGCGAGCCCTCAGGCGGAGATATGCAGTCTCTCCTAGCTGAGGTCGGGTGGTCCGTCATCTTACCCGTATGTGCGGAAGACGCGCCTATTGCCGTGATTGCTGTGGGAGCGAAGCTGTCGGGGGATGCCTTCTATCAGCAAGATCTGGACTTCCTCATGACGCTCGCGAATCAAGCTAGTGTTGCGATAAAGAATGCCCAGTTGTACGCGGCAGTAGCCTTGGCGAACGAGTACCTTGAGAATATCGCTGCAACGATCGAGAGTGGAGTCATCGCCATAGATTCCCGCGGTCACGTAACAATGTTTAACCGTGCTGCAGAGTTTCTCACTGGGCTTCCGGCGGAAGGAACCAAGGGAATGCCTACGTCCGCCATCCCCGTCTGCGTCGCCGAGCCGCTCGAAGCGACGATGGGGGACGGGGAAGCGCGAACTCAGCCCGAGGTCGAGCTGCCGTGCGTGACGGAGGGCGGGCCGGCGAGTCGGCCGGTCATCTGTACGGTGTCGCCGGTGCGGGATCAGGGTGGGGCGGTGCTGGGGGCGGTGGCGGTGTTCAGCGACCTCACGCCGCTCAAGGAGCTGGAGCTCGAGCGGCGACGGGCGGAGCGGCTGGCATACTTCCAGGCGCTGGCGGCGGGGATCGCGCACGAGATCAAGAATCCGCTGGTGGCCATCAAGACGTTCGCGCAGCTGCTGCCGCGGCGGCAGCAGGACGCGCGGTTCCTCGGCGAGTTCGGGCGGATCTCGACGCGGGAGATCGATCGCATGCAGCGGCTGGTGGACCGGCTGCGCACGCTCTCCCGCCCGGCCGGCGGACCGCGCCATCCCGTCGACGTCCGGCTACCGCTGAGCGAGGCGCTCGAGCTGGCCCGGCCGACGCTCGAGGAGAAGGGCCTGCGGCTGATCGCTGGGCTGGGGGCGGAGCCATACGTCGTCCTCGGCAATCACCCGGAGCTGGAGGAGCTCTTCCTCAACCTCGTCCTCAACGCCCACGACGCCACGCCCGCCGGCGGCATGGTCACCGTCGAGGTGATGAGCACCGAGACCCATGCGACCGTCACGGTGATGGACAGCGGGCCAGGCATCGCGCCCGAGCTGCTGGAGCGCGTCTTCGAGCCGTTCTTCACCACCAAGGCCCGGGGGTCGGGGCTGGGCCTGGCCATCTCGGCGGGTATCGCGCAGGCCCACGGCGCGAAGCTGCGAGTCCACAACCGGCCGGGCGGCGGCGCCGTTTTCACTGTGGAGTTTCCCCTGGCAACGGTGGTACCTCTGGTGGTCTCGTGAATACCGTCCTGGTGTTGACCGCCGA
>Ga0310810_10009658_pt1 | contig 11176 bp, 7 predicted proteins | sample NCmetagenome_FD_207641 | JGI IMG/M metagenome (GOLD analysis project Ga0310810, IMG submission 207641) | Soil microbial communities from experimental microcosm in Duke University, North Carolina, United States - NC | ecosystem: Engineered > Artificial ecosystem > Soil microcosm > Unclassified ... | reverse complement strand
TGCGCGTCGTCCAGCTCCAGGAAGACGCGATCGCCCGCGATGGTGACGCCGCGATTGATGTCGTTGACCGCCGCGGGCGTGCGCGGCCGCTGGAAACGCCAGATCATGCGGCCGGTGCCCGCGTCGATGGCGAAACACTCGTTGTGCGCCGCGATGTACATCACCCCGCCCACAACCACCGGCGTCGCCTGCGAGTGCGTCGTCCCCGGAATCGCAAAGGTCCACTTGGGCGCGAGCCGCGCGATGTTGAGCTTGTCGATCTGCGTCATCGTCGTGTAGCGGTTCCCCCGCGCGTCGCCGTTATATGTGGGCCAGTCAACCTGGGATGTGACCTCGCGAAATCCGCCGGCCTGTACCCGTCGCAGCAGATGCACCGTCTTGTCATCCGTCAGCAGCTGCACATCGTTGAATCCTTCGGCGAGCACTTCGCCGTCCAGAACCTTGCCGCTTACGAGCGTCGCCTTCATCCGGACTTTCGGCGCGCTCTCCGGCTTCTGCTGGATCGAGCGGAGGAACTTGATCAGGTCCTTGATCTCGGCGTCCTGGATATCGACGACTGGCGGCATCCCACGGCTCGGCAACCCTTCGTGAAACAGCCGCACGAGCTGCTCGTCGCTCTTGTTCCACAGGCGCATGACGATGGGCGGCCCCATCTCGCCGCCGTTGCCGTCCGCGCCGTGGCATCTCGCGCAGCGGGTCTCGAAGGATTTGCGTCCGGCCGCGATGTCTTCCTGCGCAGCGAGCGAGAGCCCGAACAGGAGACACAAACCGGCAGCCAGGGAAAGAATGATGGCGAAGGGCCGATGGCTCATGACGCATATGATGCTACTCTGGCCCGGGCTGGGAACCATCAGGAGGATTCGTGGCGAAAAAGAGGACGGCGGCACGGAAGGCAGCGCGGAAACCGACGCGAAAAGCGGTACGGAAAGCGTCACCTCGGAAAGCTGCGGGCGCGAGAAAGCGGGTCAGCGCGAAGAAGCGGCTGGCGGCGAAGAAGCGCCCGGCGGCAAAGAAGGTCGCGCGGCGGAAGACAGCCGCCCGCGCCGCGGCGTCGCGTAAAAAGCCGGCGTCCAAAGCTCCGTCGCGGCTCAAAACCGCGGCCACCGCAGTCCGCGGCGTAGTCGCCGGCGCCGTCGCCGCGGTCGCCGAGCGGATGCCCTGGACGTCCGGCCAGGACGACGCGCTGTCGCTGCTGGAAAAGGATCACCGGCGGTTCGAGCAGCTGCTGAAGCAGGGTGAAGAGACTACCGAGAACGCGATCAAGGGCAGGACGCAGCTCCTGAAGACGATCACGACCGAGCTGAACCTGCACGAGCTGATCGAAGAGAAAGTGCTCTATCCCGCGCTGAAGCTCCATCCCGAGGCGAAGGACATCGTGCTCGAAAGCTTCCAGGAGCACCACGTCGCCGACGTGATCGTCAACGAGCTGCAGAACCTGCCGGTCTCGGACGAGAAATGGGGCGCAAAGTTCAAGGTATTGAAGGAGAACATCGAGCACCACATCCAGGAAGAGGAAGGACCGATGTGGCGCAAGGCGCGCGGGGTCTTCAGCCAGGACGAGCTGCGGCAGTTAGGCGCGAGGATGGCGAGGATGAAAACCGAGGCGCGATCCGGCGGCTAGCGCGGCGCGTGCTTCGTCAGGAACAGCCTGGAGGACCTTCTCCAGTAGCCGTACGCATAGGCGCGCGCGTCGGGTGTCAGGGCGACGCCGGCAAGGCGCAGGACACCGGCACGATCGGCCGGACTGAGCTCGCGCACGAGCGTCCTCTGGCCCGACACGACGTCGACGCGCTCGAGCCGCGATGGAATCGTGCGGCTGTAGACGAATACCGAGGCATCATCGGCCCAACCCGCAATCTCGTCGTTGCCGCTGATGGATACGGGCTGCGTGTGCTGGTCGCCGAAATCGAACAGGACGACCCTTCCATCCGGCATGGTCGCGACCGCACGCTGCCCTCCGGGCGCAACCGTGCGAATGGACATGCCTGCGGGCATGACTGGTTTCGGATTGCCGCCGGTGACGTCAACGGCGTAGCAGTGCAATGCCCCCGCGGCCTCCTGGCCGCAGGCAATCACACGCCTGTCGCCGCCAAGGAACTGCGCCCGGTGGACGGTCTTGAGCGACCCGGTATTCAGCACGATCGGATCGCCTGTGCCGGTGGGATACAGCCGGAGTTGCATCGGCGTGAACATCACCGACAGCACGTGTGATCCATCCGGCGACAGGTCCATGGGCTGCCCTTCGCCCAACCGCACCACTCCCAGGTCGCCGCTCCTGCGCATGAGCGTCGCGTAGTTTGCTCCCACCGCCTGGCTCTCGTCAGCGAACACGAGCGTCTTTCCATCACGGCTGAGCAAGGGATTGAGACTCGCATCGAGCCAGCCAAGCTCCTTTTCCTCACTCGACCCAGGCAGTAGAGCGCGCACGCCGAGCTGTTCGTCATTCCGTACCAGAATCCACCGATCGTCTCGCACATCGAGCACGAACACCGATCCGATGCTGGGCAGAATCACGTGCGCCGCGGGCTCGCCAACAGCGGATGCGATATGCGGTTGATACCCCACGCCCTCGAACTCCGAGGCGGAGAAGTGCACGTTTCGGCCGTCGCTGCTCCACGCCAGGCCTTCTTCGCCCCAGAACTCACCGCCGAGCGTCCGTATCGTGCCATCTGACTGCACGACTTTCACCCACCCGCGGTTGTCGTAGCGCGCCTGGTGATCCATGAACGCGACGCTCTTGCCATCGGGCGAGACGCGCACATCGGTCACGTATCCGGTTGTCTCGTACAGTTTGGTTCCAATCGGATACTCGAGCTGATCTTTGACCCCCGCGACCCGGACGATCGCCAGGGTCGTCCCATCGGGTGACCAGTCGGCTTCGCGAACGTTCTCGAGCCACGGCCGCGGGGTGCCGTCCAGCGGCATCCGGGCGAGCGTTCCCTGGAAGAGTCGTTGGCTCACGAACGTCGCGTTGGTCAAAACGGCGAGCTCTCCCTTCGAGGAGATCGACAACAGATGGGTCTTCCGCGCGCCAACCGCCTGCGGCGCTGCCGCGCCGGGGCGGCTCACGAACAGCTCTGGCTCGTTTCCCTGGAGTGCCGCACTGAAGACGATCGTTTGCCCGTCAGGTAAAAAGCGCGCGGCGAAGATGACTTGGGGATCGAACGTCTTCGTTTCGAATTGCGGCGGTTCGACGTGGGGCGCGGCAACCGTCCGCCGGCCGACGGCGATGCCGGCAAACAGCAGTGCTCCCGCGGCCGCAAGCGCGCCGGCGGCGCGCAACCCTCGTCGTCGGGGCGGGGTCGGCGCGGCGATCGCCGCCGATGTCGCGGAGGTCGCCGATCCCGACAGCGACTCGAGCGCGAAGGCCACGTCGCGCGCGGTTTGAAACCGCTCGTGCCGGTTCTTCTCCAGGCAATGCCGCACGATGCGGTCGAGCGATGGAGGCAGGTCGGTTCGCGCCACCGCGAGATCGGGTGGATCGTCCCGGAGGATCGCCGTCAACGTTTCCGCGGCGGTGTCGCGCTGGAACGCCCGTCGTCCGGTGAGCATTTCGTAGAGCACGGATCCCAGCGAGAACAGATCGCTGCGCGCATCAACAGGCTCACCGCGCACCTGCTCGGGCGACATGTAGCCGACGGTCCCCATCACGGTGCCTGGTGCCGTGTCCTGCTGCACCGTCGCCGCCGTCGCCGCGGCGGCGACAGCCGGCATTTGACGAGCCAGCCCGAAATCGAGAATTTTCACCACACCGTCGTTGGTGACGATCACGTTTTCCGGCTTGAGATCGCGGTGGATGATGCCTTTGTCGTGCGCCGCGGCAAGGCCCCGGGCCATCTGCACGGCGTAGTCGATCGCCTTGCGCGGCGGCAGCCCGCCGTCGGTGAGCCGCTCGCGCAGCGTCTGTCCTTCGAGCAGTTCCATGACCGCGTAGGCGCGCGCGCCGTCGACGCCGTAATCGTGGATGCCGAGGATGTTCGGATGAGACAGCGCGGCGATCGACTGCGCTTCGCGCTCGAATCGCGTGAGGCGATCGGGATCGGACCCGAAGATCGGCGGCAGAACCTTGATCGCGACGTCGCGATTGAGCTTCGCGTCTCGCGCCCGATAAACCTCGCCCATGCCTCCCGCGCCGATCGCGCCGACGATTTCGTAGGCGCCGACTTTGGTTCCGGGTGTCAGAGGCATCGCGGGCTATCGGGGGGGACTCGACATCAGGCGGGCGAGCTCCTGCGACCAGTTCGTGATCACGCGAATCGACGACGAGGCGACCCCGTCGCCGGCGAGCCGAATGGTCAGGAACCGCGTGCTTTTGGGATCGACGTCGTAACTGATGCCGGATTCCGCGCGCAGGTTGAAGAAACCGTCGAACATCACGCGCGGCGGCGTGTACTGGAACACTGGCCCCGGAACGATGTGCGCGGCCATCAACAGGGTATCGTTGCGGAAATACAGCTCGTCGCCCTTCGGTGCCCAGTGCGGTTCCTCGCCGCCTTCGCTGGAGACCTGCCACCGTCCGCCTTTTCCCGATGCTTCGCGGACATAGATCTCGGCGCGCGAGGAGTCGTCCGACTGGTAGGCAATCCAGCGTCCATCCGGAGACAGCGACGCACAATACTCGTCGAATTCCGATGCCGCGACCGGCGCCGGCTCGCGATCGATCCCAAGCGGAATCGTGCCGATGTCAACCTTGTTCGCGATCGTCGAGTATTCGATCAGCGCCGTCTGTGCGTCGCCGCTGACGCCTTTCAGGAAGGTTCGGTATTTCACGTTCGCCACGACGTCGGCATCGCGGCTGCCATCCGCAGGCTTGCGGACGATGCGGCTGTTGTTGCCCATCGGATCGAGCGCGACGTAATACACCATCGATCCGTCGCGCGACCACACCGGGGTCCTGTTCTGTCCGCCGAACGTCAAGCGGGTGAACGTTTTCTTCGCGAAATCATGGACCCAGATATCCGATCCTCCGCCGGCGATCGACTGCAGCGCGACGCGGCCTCCCTCGGGCGAGAGCTTGATGTCGAAGTAGCCGCCGGGCGGCAGCGGCACTGGTTCGATGGCGCCGTGGACGGACGCCCACGCCAGCCGATGCTGGGTACCCTCCTTGGAACCGGGAAAATACGCGAACGTTCCGGTATTCGAGAAGGCGAAGTCGAACGCGCCCGTCGTGGAATCGCCGCCGACTCCCTGCACGATCGCGACCGGTGCGCCCTGCACTTCGAGCCGATCCGCATCGAATCGCACGGCGAACAGCGAATGGCCGCGCGCAAACAGCAGGTAACCGGGCGCCATGTAGCGTGCCATTGCGGCGCCTCGCAGCAGGAGCCTACGTTCTCCCGTCGCGAGTACGATCGCCTCGACGGTGGCGCCGTCGTAGTTGTCGGGACTCGTGATCGCGCCGACGGTGAACAGCACCGCCTTGTTCCCGGGCAGCGCCTGCGGCCACCGGTGCGTCCGCTCGTCCGGCCCTTTACGCGTGGACACGGCTTTTGGAGAGCCGGTGCCATCGGCGGTGATTTGGAAGATCATGCCGGTCGGTTCCGGCGCGTAGGTCAGAATGTCCGCGCTATCCCAGCTCAGGCCTCGTGGGTCGTTGACCCGCGCGAGCGATTCGACCGGTCCTCCGTCCGTCGATATCTTGAACAGGGAATTGTTGGCGAAAAATGCCAGCCACCGGCCGTCCGGTGAGAAGACTGGCTCCGACGCGCCCTCGGTACCCGCCAGCGGCCGCGCCTCGAACTCGTTCTGCGAGCGCAGGTAGAGCCGCGTCATTCCGTCCGTGGTCGCGACGAACGCCAGTCGGCGGCCGTCGGAAGACAACGCGATGGCCGGACGGCTCGCGAGGTTGATCGATGCCTTGGGAGGCGTCTCGACCGCGTAGTGCAAGGAAGGTTCGCTCTCGCGAGGCGGTGTGCGCCACCATGCGAACGCTGCGGCAGCGGCGAAGATCGCCGCGGCAACCCAAGGGACGGCTGCGGTCAGGAGGGGGGCGCGGGAGACTCGCACCGGGGCGGTGCGGTCCGGTGCCGTTGCCGGCGCGGCAAGCGTCTCCTCGATCTGGTACCGCGCCTCGCCCGCATCCGCGAGCCGGCGGTGCGGATCGCGAACCAGACAGCGCTGAAGCAATCGCCGGATGGACGGCGGCGTCGCGGCGGGCAATGCCGCCCAGGCGGGTTCCTTCGTTACGATCGCAGCGAGTACGTCGGTGACCGTTTCGCCGCCGAACGCCATGCGGCCGGTCAGCATTTCGTAGAGAACCACGCCGAACGCCCAGAGGTCCGATCGCCGATCGGTGCTTTTGCCGCGCGCCTGCTCCGGCGCCATATAGGCCGCGGTCCCGAGAATGACGCCCATGCGGGTCATGACGGCGGGCGACGTGAACGTCGGCGAGTTCGCGATCTCGTGATCGCCGTGGACCGACCTTGCCGCGTCCGCCGCCTTGGCGAGTCCAAAGTCCAGAACCTTCACGACCCCGTCGTCGCGCAGCTTGATGTTGGCGGGCTTGAGATCGCGATGGACGATGCCGGCCTCGTGTGCCGCTTCCAGGGCTTCGGCAATCTGCCTGGCAATCGGCAGCGCTTCGTCGAGCGGGAGCGCGCCGCGGGCGATCCGCTGCGCCAGATCTTCTCCTTCCACGAGCTCCATGACGAGCGCACGATCCTCGACGCCGTAGATGTGCGCGATGTTCGGATGATTCAGCGCGGCCAGCACCTGCGCTTCACGTTCGAAGCGCGTGAGACGCTCGGGGTCGAGGGCGAAGATCTCCGGCAGTACTTTGATGGCGACATCGCGATGCAGCTTGGTGTCGCGCCCGCGATACACCTCGCCCATTCCCCCGGCGCCGATCGCGCCGACGATTTCGTAGGAGCCTACGCGTGAACCGGTCGTCAGTGTCAAAAGGAGTGCGGCAATTATATGGGCTGGTTTGTTGTCGGGCAATTGACCGCAATCAACCTTCAACAATCGCGATCAAAAACTCGCCGTTCACCTTGACTTGCGTCGGCGGCGGGTCCATTCTGGCGGTAACTCGCTTCCGCCCAAGGAGGCATCTGATGGAAACGCCACCGGGCTAAGAAGGCGACACGGGGTTCTGCCGCCGTCGCGCAGCGCGGCCATCCAGCATCGCTGGAGACACGCCGCTCCAACCACAAGACGACAGAACCCCGGCGAAGCCAACAAGAATTACTGCTTTATCACCGTCCCGTCGAGTCTCCTTAGCTCTCCCCAGCCGCCGTTCAGTTTTCCGCGCGCGCCCGTTTCCTGTCCGAACGGATATTTGGCCGCCGCTTTCTCGTCGACCTCGATTCCCCATCCGGGTGTTTCGTTCGTATAGAGGTATCCGTTCTTCATCACCGGGCATCCGCTGAAGACTTCCTGCACGCGCGCGTTGAACGGCGAGTACTCCTGGACGCCGAAGTTGTAGCAGGTCACGTCCAGCGTCACGTTCGCCATGTGGCCGATCGGCGACACGTCGCCGGGGCCGTGCCACGCCGTCTTGACGCCGAACTGCTCGCCGAACGCCGCGATCTTACGGCACGGCGTGAGGCCGCCGGCTTGCGAGACGTGAATGCGGATGTAGTCGATCAGTCGCTCGGTGATGAGCGGCTGCCATTCGTGCGGGCTGTTGAACAGCTCCCCCATGGCGATCGGTGTACTGCACTGCTGCCGGATCTGGCGGAAGTAGGCGATGTCTTCCGGCGAGAGCGGATCCTCGACGAAGAACAGCTTGAATTGCTCCGCGTCCTTGCAGAACTGCACCGCCTGGTTCGGCGACACACGCTCGTGGACGTCGTGCAGCAGCTCGATCTCGTCGCCGAGCTGCTTGCGGCTTTCCTCGAACAGCTTCATCGCGCGGCGGATGTAGACCGCCGGCTCGAACACCGGCCCCGGCGTGAGCCCGGTGATCGGCGCAGTCCCCTGGCCGCCCGCGCCGTAGCCCTCCATCCCGGGCACGCCGACCTGGACGCGCACGTGCCGGAATCCCTGTGAGATGTAATTCTTCGCGCTGTCGATGACCTGCTGAATCTCGCCGCCGGAGGCATGGCCATACGTATCGGCTGCTTCACGGCACTTGCCGCCGAGCAGCTGATAGACCGGCATGTTCGCCTGCCGCCCCTTGATGTCCCACAGTGCCTGGTCGATGCCGCTGATCGCGTTGTTCAGCACCGGGCCGTTCTTCCAATACGAGCTGAAGTACGCGGTCTGCCAGATGTCCTCGATGCGATCGGTGGCCTTCCCGAGCAACAGCGGCTTCAGGTAGCGGTCGACCGCGGGCTTCACGAGATCGGCGCGCTGGGTGAACGTCGCGCAGCCGTAGCCGTAGAGGCCGGGTTGATCGGTGGTGATCTTGACGACCGTCAACCGCACCCCGCCAGGCGCCGTCTCGATGACGCTGATGTCCTTGATGTGCGGCGACGGCATCGCGCGCGTCGCCTGCGCCACCGCCGGCTGCGCCGCCGCTTCGCGCGGCGAGATGCCGAATGTGGTCGCCGCCGGCGTCATCCGGCCGGTGCCGGCGCCGGCAAGCCCCGTGGCGCCAACGAGCTGTAGCAGGCTGCGGCGCGAAATCTTGCTCATGAATTCCTCCGCTGAATGGTGAAGCGAAGCGGGGATTATAGCCCTGAGCCCTGAGCCCTGAGCCCTGAGTCTTGAGCCCTGAAGCCCGGAAGCCTTGATAGAATCACTGGATGTCTCAACAACAGATTTCTGCTCCTCCGGACCCGCAAGTCGTCCAGCACGTCTTTCAATTGATGGCCGGCCACATCGTGGCGAGTGCGGTGAATATCGCCGCCCGGCTCGCTCTCCCCGATCGGCTCGCCAACGGACCGCGGACTGCGGACGATCTCGCGCGTGAAACCGGAGTCAACGCCGACGCGTTGTACCGCCTGATGCGCGCGCTGGCCAGCGTCGGGCTGTTCGAGGAAAAGGGGGGGCGCACGTTCGCCGCGACGCCGGCGGGCGAGCTGCTCCGCGAAGGGCCGCTCCGGTCGATGGCGTTATGGATTGCGGGCGAATTCAACTTTCACGTGTATGCGAACGCGATGCACTCGGTAAAGACCGGCGAATCCGCGGTCCCCGTCACGGTCGGGACCGGACCCTTCGAGTATTTCGCCAAGAACCCCGAGCTGTCGGCGATCTTCAACGATGCGATGACCGGGTTCAGCGCGACGGTGATTCCCGCGGTCCTCGAGGCGTATGACTTCAGCGGCATCACGACGCTCGTCGACATCGCAGGCGGCCACGGCGGCGTGCTGACGGGGGTGCTTCAGAAGTACCCGGGGATGAAAGGGATCCTCTTCGATCTCGATCACGTCATCGCCGGCGCGCGCCCGCGCATCGCGTCGCTCGGCCTCAGCGACCGCTGCTCGACAGCCTCCGGCGACTTCTTCAAGGCGGTCCCCGCCGGCGGCGACGCCTACATCATGAAGCACATCATCCACGACTGGAATGATGACCAGGCAAGCGTCATTCTCGAGAACATCCGGAAGGTGCTGCCGAAGGATGGACGCGTCATCCTGATCGAGTCGGTGATTCCGTCCGGAAACGAACCGGGCCTCGGTAAGATCATCGACCTGGAGATGCTGGTCATGCCCGGCGGTCGCGAACGCACGGAAGACGAGTTCCGCCGCCTCTTCGAGCGCGCCGGATATCGGCTCGCCCGCATCATCCCGACCAAGTCGCCGTTGAGCGTCGTGGAAGCCCGGCCGCTCTGATCTCGCGCTACCGACTGGCGAACTGCGCCGCTGAGGGAGCGGGACGCATGTGGTTGAGCCGTGCGTGCACGGCCTCAAATGCGGGCCCGGTATCGGCCGATCCGTTGACGCGAAGCGACGCAGCCTCGCGGTTGATCGCGGTGTAGCGGTTGCCCGGATCGGGGTGATCGCTCAACCACTCGGGACCTCGGCCCCCTCCTTCCCGCTGGATCGTGCGGAACATGTTCGCCATCTGGCGCGGGTCGTATCCGGCTCGCGCCATGATTTGCGCGCCGAGGAGGTCCGCTTCGCGCTCGTACTCGCGGCCATACTTCATGAAGTAGGTGCCGAGTCCGATCTGCGATCCCTGCGCGATGATCGCCCCTTTCGTCCCGCCGACGATCGACCCAAGCACTTGCCCCGCGATGGCGCCGAGCTGAAACTTCTGCGCCTTCGCCGCCTGCACCGTCCCGTGCCGCAGGATCACGTGACTGAGCTCGTGTGCCATGACACCGGCGACTTCGTCGTCCGTGCGCGCCGCCTGCAGCATGCCGCGATTGAGGAACATCGGTCCCCCCGGCAGGGCGAAGGCGTTGATCTCCCGCACATTGACGACATCGAACGTGTAGCGGAACGCCGGCTGCCGAAGCCGCGGCGGCACCGCCGCAACCAAGCGTCGGCCAATACGCTCGACGACCGCCTCGGTCGGACCGTCGTTGAGCATCGGCAATTGCTGGCGCACTTCGGAGGCGGCCTGGCGTCCGAGCTGAACGTCCTGAGCCGGACTGAAACTATTCCGGCGCGGTTCAATCCGTGTCTGCGCCGATACCGTCGTCGCCAGCAGGACGACCGCGAACATGAGTGCTCCCTTGGCCTGAGCGAGCCGGTGGTTCGTCATGCCCCGGACAGTGCAAATGAGGATCCGGCGGGATTCCTGCGAATTCAGGCGCGTTTTGACGTCGAGGTGTCCTCCCGCGGTTTCAATTGGTCTCACCGGCGCACCGATCCAAGATGGCTGCTTCCGCGGCAACATGCTGGGCCAGACCCTCGCTCATTACCGCTTGGCGGCTGAGATCGGCGCGGGCGCCATGGGGGTCGTCTACCGTGCACGCGATAGCGCCTCGCCGTTCATGCCCGCGTGAATTCAGTAGCCGCGCTGTTGCTGGACCGCTCGCCTGTCCGCCGCACGACAGAGGATGCACTGAATACCCTCGGCGCCTCGCTGCTCTTCGGCGACGGCGCCGCGCGGCTCCTTGCGCCGTTGCGCGCGTCACACGCCAGGGCCGTGGCCGCGAGAGACTCGGTGCGCATACCGAGCGCCGCGGCGTACTTGGACCAAGTGGGGCGAAACATCGCACAGCTCGCGACCATGCTGCACCGCGCGCGCGTCGAGGCGCGATTCGGGCCGCGGCTCAGCCGCCGCCGTGCGCCGTGGGCGATAATCTCCACATGACAACCCGAAGCCGCACTGCGGCGGCACTCGC
>Ga0310810_10009657_pt1 | contig 11177 bp, 10 predicted proteins | sample NCmetagenome_FD_207641 | JGI IMG/M metagenome (GOLD analysis project Ga0310810, IMG submission 207641) | Soil microbial communities from experimental microcosm in Duke University, North Carolina, United States - NC | ecosystem: Engineered > Artificial ecosystem > Soil microcosm > Unclassified ... | reverse complement strand
CCTCGCGGCCCCGGCCTCCTCCGGGGCGCGCGCCGCCGCGTCGCGCTCCTCGATCGGCTCGATCGCGGTCCTGCCGCTCGAGAATCTCTCCGGTGATCCCGAGCAGGAGTTCTTCGCGGACGGCATGACCGAGGCGCTCATCCTCACGCTCGCGCAGATCGACGCCTTCCGCGTCGCATCGCGCACGTCGGTCATGCGGTTCAAGGGGACGCGCTTGCCACTGCCCGAGATCGCGCGGGCGCTGCAGGTCGACGCTGTCGTGGAGGGAACCGTGGCGCGCTTCGGCAGTCGCGTGCGCGTGACCGCGCAGCTCATCGACGCCGGCACCGACCGGCATCTCTGGGCGCGAAGCTACGAGCGCGAGCTGAGCGACGTGCTCGCGCTCCAGGGGGAGGTGGCGCGCGCGGTCGCGGAGGAGATCCGCGGCCAGGTGACGCGCGAGGCGAGCGCGCGGCTCGCCCGCGCACGGCGCGTGGACCCGGAGGCCTACGAGGCGTATCTCCGCGGGCGCTACCACTGGAACCGGAGGTCCGAAGAGGGAATCCGGAAGGGGATCGAGTACTTCGAGGAAGCCATCCGGCTCGATCCGCTCTACGCGCAGGCCCACGCTGGGCTCGCGCAGGCGTACGACACGCTCGGGAGCTACTCGTTCATCACCCCCGAGGAGGCGTACACCAAGGCGCGCGTCGCCGCGCTCCACGCGCTCGAGATCGACGACAACCTGTCCGAAGCGCACGTCGCGATGGGGGGCGTGCTCCAGAATCACCTGTGGGACTGGGCCGGCTCGGAAGAGCACTTCCGCCGCGCGCTCGCGGCCGATCCGGGCAACGCCGGCGCGTACCACTGGTACAGCGATCTCCTCTCCGCGCTCGGACGCTCCGACGAGGCGGTCGCGGCGATGCGGCGCGCGCACGAGATCGATCCCTTGAGCCTGACGGTGAACATGTCGCTCGGCGCGTGTTTCTTTTACGCGCGCCGCTATGACGACGCGGTGGAGCAGCAGCGCCGCACGCTCGATCTGGATCCCAATTTCGCTCCGGCGCACCGCATGATGGGCGGCGCCCTGGAGCAGCTCGGCCGGCTCGACGACGCCATGACCGAGTACCGGACGGCGGCCGCGCTCTCCAAGGATCTCTCGGCGAACGCGCTCCTCGCGCACACCCTCGCGCGCGCCGGACGTCCGGACGAAGCCCGCCGCATTCACGCGCAGCTTCGCGCCGACTCAGAGGGCCGCTATCTCTCGCCTTACTCGGAAGCGGCGATCTACGTGGGGCTAGGAGAGACGGACGCCGCGTTCGAGCGGCTGGAGGAGGCGTTCGCGATCCGGGATCGCGGGATGGTCTGGATCAAGGTCGCGCCGCGTCTCGACCCTCTGCGAGGCGACCCGCGCTTCGATGCGCTCCTGAGGCGGATGAATCTCGCGGGCTAGCGCCCGTTGCCCGAGGCGGGCTCCTTGTAGCGGTACAGGATCTCGCCCTCTTTCACGAGGTGGAAGCGCTCGCGCGCGATCCGCTCGGTGAGCATGGGATCCTTGGCCTGCTCTTGGCGCCTTTGCTCCACGTCGTTGACCCGGAGCGCGAGCTCCACCTTCTCGCGGCGGAGCTTCTCGGTCTCGTTCTTGAGGCCGGCGATCTTCACGAGTCCCGTGTCGCTCAAGACGAAGGAGTAGGCGAGGAATCCGCCGACGGCCAGGGCCGCGGCGATGGCGAACCGGCGCTTGGCGCGGGACGGGCGGTCGTCGGGCCTGCGTCGAAGGAAGCGGCGCACCGGCGCCTGCTTCGGACTCTCATACGGCGATCGCATCATGCCGGCACCCCCTCTCGCTCACCCTTCACCACCCGACGGAACGCGGCCCGGCCCGGATAGCGGGCCTCGTCGGCCAGACGCTCCGCGATGCGCAGCAGCTGGTTGTATTTCGCGATCCGGTCGCTCCTCGAGAGCGAGCCGGTCTTGATCTGACCCGCGTTCACCGCGACCGCGAGATCCGCGATCGTCGTGTCCTCCGTCTCGCCGGATCGATGCGAGATGACGGTGGTGTACGCGGCGCGCGCCGCCATGTCGATGGCGTCGAGCGTCTCGGTCATGGTGCCGATCTGGTTCAGCTTGATGAGGATCGAATTCGCGACGCCGTCGTCGATGCCCCGGCGCAGGATCTCCGGATTCGTGACGAAGACGTCGTCGCCCACGAGCTGGACCGAGCCGCCGAGCTTGGCGGTGAGCTTCTTCCAGCCCTCCCAATCTCCCTCGGCGAGTCCGTCCTCGATGGAGACGATGGGATAGCGCGCCGCGAGATCCGCGAGGAAGGCGATCATTCCGTCCGTGTCGAGGCTCTTCTTCCCCTCGAGCGTGTAGCGCCCGTTCTCGAAGAGCTCGGACGCGGCGACGTCGAGCGCGAGCGCCACCTGATCGCCCGGCTTGTAGCCCGCCTTCTCCACTGCGCGGAGGAGGAAATCCAGCGCCTCGGCGTTGCTGCCCAGATTGGGCGCGAAGCCGCCCTCGTCTCCAACCGCGGTCACGAGGCCCTTCTCGTGGAGGAGCTTCTTCAGCGCGTGAAAGACCTCGGATCCGGCGCGGAGCGCTTCGGCGAACGTGTCGAAGCCGACCGGGACGATCATGAATTCCTGGATGTCGAGATTGTTGTCCGCGTGCGCGCCGCCGTTGATGACGTTCATGAGCGGCACGGGGAGCGTGCGCGCGTTCGCGCCGCCGAGATAGCGGTAGAGCGGGAGCGCGTGCGCGTCGGCGGCCGCCTTTGCGCAAGCGATCGACACGCCGAGGATCGCGTTCGCGCCGAGCTTCTTCTTGCTCGGAGTTCCGTCGAGCTGGAGCAGGATCTTGTCGATGGCCGCCTGATCGGCCGCGTTCTCGCCCACCAGGGCGGGGGCGATCGCATCGTTCACGTGGCGCACGGCCTGGGAGACGCCCTTGCCGAGGAAGCGCTTGGCGTCCCCGTCTCGAAGCTCGAGCGCCTCGCGGGATCCGGTCGAGGCTCCGGAGGGAACCGCCGCACGGCCGAGCGCGCCCCCGACCAGGGCCACCTCCGCCTCCAGCGTGGGGAAGCCCCGCGAGTCCAGGATCTCTCGGGCGAACACCGACTCGATTTCGGTCATAGTAGCAAGGCACGCTAGGGCTTGCCCGAGTTGGCCGTCAAGGGAAAAGCCTTGACGCCCGGGGAACGGCCCCCCTAGCGTGCGCGCCCAGCGCCTCCCGTCCGTGCCTCCCGCGGATCATGGAGCCCGGGGTCGCCGATCCCGCGAAACTTCGCCGGTGGCAGCGACGTAGAGTGCACGAGGGTTTCGTGGAGAGTCGCCCATAGACGTGGGAAGCGATGACCGAGACCTGGTGGAGCGGTGCCTGGCGCGCGACGAGCGTGCGTACCGGGAGCTGGTCCGGCGGTATCAGGGAGCCGTCATGAATCTCGCCTGGAAGATCACCGGCAGCGCGGACGATGCGGCCGAAGTGGCCCAGGAGACCTTCATCCGGGTGCTCCGATCGCTCGGGACCTACGACCCGTCCCGCCCCTTCCGGACCTGGCTCTTCAAGATCACGTCGAACCTGGCGCTCGACACGATCCGCCGGCGGAAACGCCGTCCCATAGCGCTCGAGGACCTGGGCGACGAGGAGGGGCCGGCCATCGAGCCGGTCGATCCGAGACCGGGGCCCGACGAGGGCTACCGGATCGAGCGGTCGGACGCGCGGTTCGAGTCTCTGGTCCGCGAGCTGCCGGAGCACTATCAGGCGATTCTCTTCCTGCGCTACAAGCAGGAGATGTCGTACGAGGACATCGCCGAGTCGATGAACATGCCGCTCGGAACGGTGAAGGTCCGGATCCACCGGGCCCACGAGATGCTGCGACGGAAATTGACGGCGCGAGGAGAAGCATGAAGACCCAGCTCACCTGCAAGACGTGCGAGCCCGAGCTCTCGGCCTACGTGGACGGCGCGCTCCATCCCGCCGTCGCGCGCGTCCTCGAGGCGCACGTGGCCGCCTGTCCCTCGTGCCGGGTGAAGCTCGACGCGTATCGCGCGATCGCCGCTGGATTGGCGGAGCTTCCCGAGCTCGAAGCGCCCGCGTGGCTCGAGGCGCGGATCGTCGCGCGCGTGACGCGGCCGGCGCGGTGGATGCGCGCGCTTCGCGGCGGGTTCGCCACGGCCGGCGCGCTGTCGTTCGCGCTCTTCATCGGATTCATCGCGTTCCTCCCGCAGCTCGCCCGTCAGTGGGGGCTGCCCGAGCCGGCGACGTGGCCGGTGCACGTGGCGCGCGGCACGCTCGAGGCGGTGGTGCGATTCGTGCGGCACCTCTCGCTCGAGGTCGCGTTCTGGGAGCCGATCGGCCGGCCGATCTGGAGCGCGATCCACGCGCTCGGAACGCTGCCGCGAGTAGCCTGGGTGGCGCTTCAGACGGGCGAGGCCCAGGCCGCGCTCGCCATCGCGTTCACTGTCGGGATCGCTCTCTTCTTCGTGCTTCGTCCGTCTCGCACCCGTGAAGGAGGTGTCGGCCATGCGTGCCTATCGCTCTAGTGCGCGGACGCGGGTCGCTCCGCATTCGTTGAGGCTTCTCCCCTGGCTCCTGCTCCTCACCGGTCTCGTTCTCGCGGCCGGCCGGGCCGTCGGCGCGACGCCGACCCCGCCGAAGCCGCCCACGCCCCCGGACACGACCGGCGGATTCCGCGTGCGCGTGTCGGAAGAGGGCGAAGCCAGCACGTTCAAGACCAAGCGTCAGGAAGAGCGCATCCGTCGCGAGGTGGAGCGCGCGAAGCGCGAGGCCGCCCGAGCTCGCGCCGAGGCTCTGCCCAAGCCGGACGCGCCCGACGCCCCGGATACCCCGGACATTCCGGACGTCGATCTCGACTCGAACGACAACAACCTCGTCCGCTTCGGGGAAGACATCGTGATCCCCGCGGACAAGGTGATCGATGGCGACGTGGTCGCCATCGGCGGCGACGTGACCGTCTACGGCCGCGTGAAGGGGGACTGCGTCTCGATCGGCGGCCAGGTCAACGTGAAGGACAAGGGCGTCGTGGAAGGGGACGCGGTGTCGATGGGGGGCGGCGTCGCGACCAGCGATTCCGCGTCCGTCGGAGGGAGCAACGTCTCGCTCGGCTCGCCCTGGACGCATAGCCACGCGTTCTGGCCCATGGTGGGCCTCTTCGGCGCCGTGGGAACCGGGATCTGGCTCGTGCACACGCTGGTGCGCCTGGCGCTCACCGTCTTCCTCGCGTGGCTCGCGCTGCTCCTCGCGCGGGAGCGGCTCGTCTACGCGGTCGACACCATGTACGCGCGCTTCGGCCGGTCGTTCCTCTTCGGGCTGGCCGGCTTCGCGGCATCGCTCGTGGCGCTTCCCACCGCGATCGTTCTCCTGATCCTGGTCGGCGCCATCGCGATCGCCATCCTGGCGATCACGATCATCGGGATCCCCGTCGCGCTGGTGCTCCTGCTGGGGCTGATCCTCGGGATCATCGGGATCGTCCTCGGATTGATCGTCGCGGTGTTCCTCGCCTTCCTGAACGGCGCGATGTTCCTCGGACAGCGCGTGCTTGGCCGGACCACGGAGCACGGGAAGAATCCGCTCCTCGCGATCGCGGTGGGCGTGCTCCTGATCACCGCGCTCAAAGTGGCGGGGAAGCTGATCGGACTCGTCGGGCTGATCGTCTTCCATCCGATCGCGATCGCGCTCGGGATCGCGACGGGGGCGCTCGCGGCGATCCTCACGATCGCGGGATTCGGCGCGATGATCCAGACGCGCTTCGCGCGCGGACCCCACGGCGAGGGATTGCCGAGCGGTGCGTGGTGGCCGCGCCGCCGTCCGTCGCCCGCGGCCGCGCCAGCGGGTGCGCCTGGCGTCGTCACGGAGACGCCGGTCACCGGTGCGGCGTACGTGGCGACACCGCCTCCGCCGCCTCCTCCACCTCCGCCTCCGGCTGCGACACCCGGCGTCGAAGGGGGCACGTCGGACGCGCCCTAGGCGCGTCTCCGCACCATCGCCGTCACTCCGAAGTGGCCGGCGCGGCCGAGAGCCGCGCCGGCACGAACTTCGGCCCCTTCTCCATCTCCGTCCGCTCGCCCAATCCCGACAGACTCACCGCGAGGCCCAGCAGGTAATCCGGCAAGCCGGTCGACTGCTCGGAGTCCTTGTCTCCGGCGAGCCAGTCCTCGATCTCGCCCAGGTCCTCGGGGGCGACCGGCTTGATCGTGACCCGGACCGACGCGTAGTAGGTCGCGGTGGGGTCGAGCGAGGACGTCGTCGCCAGTGGAAGTCGCGCCTGCGTGAAGAGGATGTCGCGCAGCGCGTCGAACGAGGGCGCGCTCCGGTCGCGCGGCGGATTCGAGCCGCTCCGGATGCGGAACGCCTGACGCCAGTCGTCGTAGACGATCTTGTGATCGCTTCGGATCGCGAGCACGAGCTTGTCGAACCAGAGCGGGCGTCGCTTCCACAGGCCGACCTCGAACGAGACGGTCGCCGGCATCCCGCGCTGCAAGGTCTCCTCGAGGCGCGGCGTGAACGGCTCCGCGACCCGATAGCTCACGCAGATCGCCCCCGCGACGTCCGCCACCGGGTCGACCTCGAGGCCCAGGTCGTCCGCGACGATGGAGCGCGGCGTGATCGCGAGAAGCGCGAGCGCGAGGACCCACGCCGCGACCCAGGTCCGGCCCGTGCGGAGCACCTCAGAAGGTCTCGCTGAAGCGGACGAGAACGTGGATCGCGGCGTGCGTCTCTTGCAGGTTGCGCGCGGCGTAGAGCGCGAGCGGTCCCTGGCCGATCCGGACGCCGAGCCCGCCGTCGAGCAGGAACTGCTGGCGGTCCAGGTTGTCCTTGCCGAACCAGGCGGATCCCCAGTCGAGGAAGGCCAAGCCCCAGACGTTCTTCCGGGCGAGGAGGTAGTACTCCGCGTTCGCGAGGAGGAACTGGTCGCCTTGCCGCTCCTTGAAGTCCTCCCCGCGCAGGGTGCTGATCCCGCCCAGGTACCAGAGCTTCTGCGGAGGAAGCGTCCCGTCGAGCGTCGACCCGGCGACGAGGCGCGCGCGCGCATCCTGCTTCGGCGAGAGCCGCACGCGCGTGCGCACCACCGCGCGGACGCGGCCGTAGTCGAAGTCGCCGTGCAGAGCGTCGCCGGCACGCTCGTAGACGACGTCTCCGTGCGTCCCCCCTTCGGGGGGAATCGAGACCGGTCCGATCCGCATCCCCAGCGCGAGCACGCCGTCCTGGCCGTCCTCGATGGGCGGGTTGGGACGGAAGTGGTCGTGCACGCCGAACAGGGACGCGTTCGCTTCCTTCTCGAGCGATCGCTGGTCCTCGATGCGCCCTTCCACGCGCACGCCGAAGTCGGTCCCCGGATCGAACGCGGCGCGACCCTCGTAGCCGCTCGTCTCGTAGTAGTCGCGATAGTCGGTGCGAGCGAAGAGCGCGTAGAGCGTGTTCTCCATCTCGCCCACGATCCACTCGTCCTCGGTCTCCGTCCGCCGGTATGCGGCGCCGCCGATCCGGAATCGCGCGTGATCCCCGAGAGGAGCTTCACCGCCGACGTCGTAGAGGAACCGCTCGCGGGAGAAGGCGTAGGTGAACTTGGCGTAGACGAGAGGATTCGCGTAGCGCTCGCTCCGGACCGAGCCGCCCACGGTCGGCGCGGGGCCGTCGACGCGGTTGTAGCGGAACCCGTAGAGGAGGGCGGCCCTCGCCTCGTCGGGAACCGTGGCGAGCGTCTCCCACTCCGCCTGCTGAAAGGACCCCTTGGGCGCGGTCGCGCCGCTCGCGCTCGAGTCGGAGAGAACCGGGATCACGGCGCGGAGGCTGTCCGGCACGGCCGCGCGCACGGGAGACGCCAGCCACGCGCCCGCCGCGAGCACGAAGGCCGCGGCCAGCCGCTCAGGCGTTCGATTCACGAACCAGGCCGTAGCGTCGGATCTTTCGATGAAGATAGCCGCGGTCCATGCCCAGCCGCCGCGACGCCTCCGTCACGTTCCACTGGCACTGCTTCAGCATCGCGAGAATCGTGTCGCGCTCGGCCTTGTCGCGCGCCGCCTTGATCTCGCTCGGCGGCTCGTCGTCCTGCCCTTGCGGCAGCACCTCCTCCACCTCCGCCAGCGACACGGTGTCGCCCTCGGTCATGATCAGGATCCGCTCCACGAGATTCTTCAGCTCGCGCACGTTGCCAGGCCAGGAGTACTCGCTGAGCCGCTCCAGCGCGTCCGGGAGGAAGCGGCGCTTGGGGCGCCCGTGCTCGGCGGACAGCTTGGCCGCGAAGTGCTCGATCAAGAGCGGGATGTCCTCGCGCCTCTGGCGAAGCGGCGGCAGATGGATCGGGACCACGTTCAAGCGGTAGAACAGGTCCTCGCGAAACCGCCCCGCCGCGATCTCGGCCTGAAGGTCCTTGTTGGTGGCGGCGACGATCCGCGTGTCGACCGCGATCGTGCGGGTCGAGCCGAGGCGCTCGATCTCTCCGGTTTCGATCGCGCGCAGGAACTTGGCCTGCGTGTCGAGGCTCATGTCCCCGACCTCGTCCAGGAAGAGCGTCCCCTGATCCGCCGCCTCGAGCCGTCCCCGCTTCATCTGAACCGCCCCCGTGAACGCACCCTTCTCGTAGCCGAAGAGCTCGCTCTCGACGAGGTCCTTGGGAAGCGCGGCGCAGTTCAGCTTCTCGAAGGGACCGCGTGCGCGCGCGCTCGTCTTGTGGATGGCTCGCGCGACGAGCTCCTTCCCGGCTCCGCTCTCTCCGGTCACCAGCACCTTCGCGTCGGTGCGCGCCACCTTCGTGATCTCCGCGCGCACCTGGTCGAGAGCGCGCGGAGCTGCTCGTTCTCGCGGCGGAGCGCTCGCAGCTCGAGCGCGCGGTCGACCGTGAGCTGGAGCCGGTCCGGCCCGAAGGGCTTCTCGACGAAATCGAGCGCGCCGAGCTGGATGGCCTTGACGGCCTCCTCGATCGAGCCGTGCCCCGACATCACGACCACGGGGAGATCGGGCTGGCTCGCCTTGGCGGACTCCAGCAACGCGAGCCCGTCCCGTCCGGGGAGCTTGAGATCCGTGATGAGGAGCCCCACGCGCTCGCGGGCGAGGATCTTCTCGGCCTCGTCCGCGCTCGAGGCCGTCAGGGGGTCGTAGTGGCGCTTCAAGCTGGCCGCGATCTCGAGGAGCACGGACGGCTCGTCGTCCACGATGAGCACTCTCGTCTTGCCCGATGCCGCGCTTGCGCTCACGCCGTCCCGTCCTCCGCCTTCGTCAAGCTGACCCAGGCGCGCGTTCCCGCGCCGGGGCTGGAATCGAGCCCAAACCGTCCGCCGTGCTGCTCCACGATGCGCGTGACGAGCGTCAGTCCGAGCCCGCTCCCCGTGGACTTGGTGGTGAACCCGGGGTGGGCCGCGCGCTCCACCGTGGCGGGATCCATGCCGGGGCCGTTGTCCTCCACTTCGAGCAGGACCCCATCCGCATGGACGTCCCGTCGCACGCGCAAGGTCACCTGCCCGCGATCGCCCAGCACCTCCACCGCGTTCTTGATGAGATTCACGAGAACGCGCTGGATCTGTCCCGCGTCGGCCCAGGCTAAGGGAACGGGTCGCTCCACCTCAACGCGGAATTCCACCGGAGAGGATCCACGATAGAGCCTGGCCGCATCTTCGACCAGCTGCACCACGTCGGTCGGCGCGAACTTGGGCTCGGGGAGCTGCGCCACCGCCGAGAACGCGGTCGCGAACTCCTGGAGCGATCGCACCTCGCGCAGGATCGCGTCCGCGTTCTCGGCGACCACGTCCGCGCGCGGTCCCTCGCCTCGCCGCGCCTCTTCGCGCAGGCGCTGGAGCGCGAACTGGATCGGCGTGAGCGGATTCCGGATCTCGTGCGCGACGGCGCGAGCCACCTCGCGCCAGGCCGCGAGCCGCTCGGCGCGCAGGAGCGCGCGACGCGAGGAGCGGATCTCCTCGATCATGCGGTTGAACGCGCCCGCGAGGTAGCGCACCTCGCGCGTGCCCGAAGGGGTCACGTGCCCTACGCCCAGATCGCCCTGGGAGACGCGCTCCATCGCCGACTGGAGCGCCACGATGGGGCGCGCGATGGAGCGCGACACGGCCCACGCGAGCGCGAAGCTCACCGCGCCGAGGACCAGGCTCCAGAGCGCGGCGAAGATCCAGAGGCTCCGCTGCGAGAGCCACGTGTAGACGCCGAGCCTCCGGTACATGGAGAGGTTGCGCTGGAGGGCGACGATCTCCGAGGAGATCTCGGGGTCGAGCTGGTATCCGGCGAGGATCACGTGGGTGGAGTCGACGGCGGCTGCGCCGCTCACCTGGCGCGGCGCGTCGTCGCCGGTGATGAGCCCGCCGTGCTCGACGGCCTGCTCGAGCGAGGCCGGCTCGGGGTCGGGGAGGCTGATGCGGGGACCGAGCCGCGCGCCGAAGATACGCTTCGTCCCGTTGCGCATGTCGTAGTAGCACACGTAGTCGATGCCGCGATTCCGCGCCTCGTCCCTCAGGAAGCGCTCGAGATCCTGCATGCGGCCGGCGCGCGCGAGACGGACCGTCTCCGGATCCAGCGCCATGACCTCGGCGTGCTGCCGCGCGTCGCTCGCGAGCCGCTCGAGGCCGCCGCGAATGACTTCGAGCGACTGGGAGAGAGCGCGCTCGGTCTCGGGATTCCGGAGCGTGGCGAGGCTGCGGGCGAGGTACTGCGTCACGAACAGCGTGAGGCCGAGGGAGGGAATGAGCGCGACGAGGAAGAACAGAGCGAGGAGTCGCCCCCGCAGCGTGCCGAGCATCGCCCCCGCCCCGCGCTAGCGGAGCGCGATTTCCTTCTCGCCGGCGAGCTGGCCGCAGGCCGCCCCGATCTCGACTCCCTGGCTGTACCGGACCGTCACGGCCGGAACGCGCGGGCCGAGATGGTCGACGAAGCGCTGGATCCGCTCGGGCGAGGGGCGCCTGAAGCGGCCCGGTCCGATCGGGTTGTAGGGGATCAGGTTCACGCGGCAGGGAAGCTGCCCCACGAGGCGCACGAGCTTGGCCGCGTCGGCGAGCGTGTCGTTGATCTCTTCGATCAGGATGTACTCGAAGGTCACGCGCTCGCCGACGCGCTCGATGTGTGTCCTCACCGCGCGCATCAGGGGCTCGAGCGGGAAGGTCCGGTTGATGGGCATGAGCTTCGAGCGGAGCTCGTCGGTGGCCGCGTGCAGCGAGATGGCCAGCCGGTAGCGCCTTCCC
>Ga0310810_10009656_pt1 | contig 11178 bp, 8 predicted proteins | sample NCmetagenome_FD_207641 | JGI IMG/M metagenome (GOLD analysis project Ga0310810, IMG submission 207641) | Soil microbial communities from experimental microcosm in Duke University, North Carolina, United States - NC | ecosystem: Engineered > Artificial ecosystem > Soil microcosm > Unclassified ... | reverse complement strand
GTGGACACGAACCGATTCGTGCCCGCGTCCGGCGGCGAACGAGGCGGTCATTCGGGGCAGCCGCGGGAACCGGTCGTCGGCTGGATCGGCAGTCCGACCACGGCCTCGTACATCCGCTCGCTCGCCGGTGTGCTTCGTCGCGTGCGTGAGCAGCATCCGTTCCTGCTGCGTGTCAGCGGCGCCGGCGAAGCGCTCGAGATTCCCGGCGTGTCGGTGGAGAATCGCACCTGGACGCTGGCCGCCGAAGTCGAGCTGTTCAACACGTGCGACGTCGGCGTCTACCCGCTGGCCGACGACGAGTGGTCGAAGGGAAAGTGCGGGTTCAAAGCGATCGAATTCATGGCCTGCGGCGTGCCGGTAGTCGCGGCGGCGGTCGGCGTCAACCGTGAGATCGTGCAGGACGGGGTCAACGGCTTTCTGGCGGCGACGCCCGACGAATGGGTGAGCAAGCTGGGACGGCTGCTCGCCGATCCCGATCTGCGGCGCCGATTTGCGGCGGCGGGGCGCAAGACCGTCGAAGAACGATTCTCGCTGCGCGTGAACGCGCCGAGGCTCGCGGCCACTCTGCGCGCCGTGATGGCGGCGAGAAAGGGGCGCTCGGCATGACCGGAGACGTCAGGAATTTCGCCTTGACCGGCGCCGCCGGCTTCGTGGCGCCGCGTCATCTCCAGGCGATCAAGGACACCGGCAACCGGCTGGTCGCGGCTGTCGATCCGCACGACGCGGTCGGCATCCTCGACCGATATTCGTTCGACGTCCGCTTCTTCACCGAGTTCGAGCGGTTCGAGCGGCACCTGGAGAAGCTCCGGCGCGGCCCTGACGCCGGGCGCGTTCACTACGTCTCCATCTGCTCGCCGAACTATCTGCATGACGCGCACATCCGCTCCGCGCTGCGGGTCGGTGCGCACGCGATCTGCGAAAAGCCGCTCGTGATCAACCCGTGGAATCTCGATGCCCTGCAGGAGCTCGAAGTCGAAACGGGTGGCCGCGTCCACACCGTGCTGCAGCTGCGGCTGCATCCCGATCTGATGGCGCTACGCGCCCGCCTGCGGCCACAGCCGTCAGGGAAATCGCACGAGGTGTGTCTCACCTACATCACGGCGCGCGGACGCTGGTACGACGTGTCGTGGAAGGGCGCTGACGATCGCTCGGGCGGCATCGTCACGAACATCGGCATCCATTTGTTCGATTTGCTGATGTGGCTGTTCGGTGCGGCGTCCGCCTGCGAGGTGCATGTGCGCGACCCACGGCGCATGGCCGGCTATCTCGAGCTCGAACGCGCGACGGTCCGCTGGTTCCTGTCGGCCGACAGCGCCGACCTGCCGTTCACGCCGGAACCGGGAAAAAAGACGACCTTCCGGTCCATCAGTGTCGACGACCATGAAGTGGAGTTCAGCGAGGGCTTCACCGACCTGCACACACGCGTCTATGAGGAGGTGCTGGCCGGACGCGGCTTCGGGATCGAAGATGGACGCCCGGCCATCGAATTGTCGCACCGCATCCGCGAGACGCCGGCCGCGATTGTGCCGTCGCACCTCCATCCCATGGTGAGCGCCAGCCGGCGCTGAGGAATCCATGGCGGCCTATTCTGCACACGAATCCTGTTATATCGACGACGGCTGCCGGATCGGGGACGACACCCGGCTGTGGCACTTCACGCATGTCATGACAGGCGCGACGATCGGCCGCGGCTGCAACATCGGCCAGAACGTCGTGGTGTCTCCAGGGGTCGTCATCGGTGACCACGTGAAGATCCAGAACAACGTGTCGGTCTATACCGGCGTCATTCTGGAAGATGACGTGTTCTGCGGGCCGTCGATGGTGTTCACGAACGTGATCAACCCGCGCAGCCACGTATCGCGCAAGGACGAGTACCGCCAGACGCTGGTCAGGCGCGGCGCCAGCCTCGGTGCGAATTCGACGATCCTGTGCGGTCACACGATCGGACGCTACGCGTTTGTCGCCGCCGGCGCGGTTGTGACCAGGAATGTGCCCGACTACGCGCTCGTCGTCGGCACCCCGGCGCGGGTGACCGGCTGGATGTGTGCGTGCGGCATCAAGCTGGCGTCCGGCGGGCGGCCGCCGGCGCGTGCGGTGTGCGCCGCATGCGGCGCCGAATACCGCGTTGACGGTGACGGCTTGGCGCCGATGGGCGGGGCGTGATGAGGCGCGCGGGGTTCAAACTTGCCGCGCTAGTCGTGGCGATGTTGTTGACGGCGCTCGGCGTCGAGTTGATGGCGAACATCTACCTCTACGCGCGCGACCGCCGCTATGTCCCGGCGCGCGAGCGGCTCGACGCGCTTGGCAATACGTTCATCGCCGGCGTCACCGGACAGAGTGCCGGCTGCCGCTATGTCGATACGCTCTATCCGCATCCGTATCTTGGTTTCGTGCACCACGGCAATCCGCCGTGCGGCGTGCCCGACATCAACAACATCGGGCTGTTCGGACCCGATTACCCGTCGGAGAAGCGCGCCGATCGCTTCGTGGTACTGGTGACCGGCGGATCGGTGTCGGCTCAGCTCATGAGCTCGGGTCCCAACGGCACGCCCTACCTTCAGGCGATTCTCGAACGCGATTACCTCTCGCCGAGCGGACAGCCGTTTCTGCTGCTGAACGGCGGCGATGGCGGCTGGCACCAGCCGCAGCAGCTGATTCTGTTTCTTCTCTACGCGGACGCGGTGGATGCCGTGGTCACGCTCGACGGGTTCAACGAACGCTATTTTGTCGGCAGCACCGTCCGGTTCGAGTACCCGCCCAACAATTTCAACGACATCAATCCGCTGCTCCGGAGCTCGTATTCGGATGTCGTCACGCGCTGGATTGCCGGCAAGATCTACGGCCGCGCGCGTGCCAGCCGGGTCCTGTCGCGGTCGCAGGCGGCGTATCTGGCGCTGGCGCGACTCGATGCGTACGTGAAGAGCCAGCAAGTGCGCTACACGGAACGGGAGCGCACCAACATCAATACGATGTTCGCGCTGCCGAAGGAGTGGGACCAGGAGCACCGGGTGGCGTGGGCCGACGGCCAGTACCAGAAGTACATCCGGGCGATGGATGCGATTGCGGATCAACACGGCGTCCTCGCCGCTCATTTCATCCAGCCGGTGCCGGCGATTCGCAAGCCATTGACCGACGAGGAGAAGACGGTCGTCGGCGATCTTGGCTACCGCGGCCTCTACGAGCGCATCACGGGCGATGTGCTCGCGCTCGCCAACCAGGGCACGCCGATCTTCAGTCTGCTCGATCTATTCGAGCACACCACCGAAACGGTGTACGCCGATGTGATTCACCTGCGCCAGGCACCGGACGGCACCAGCGCCGGCTACGCGCTGATGGCCCGGCGCATGGCCGACGTTCTGGCCCAGACGTGGCACCTGCGGCCGAAGGCCGTGGCATCACGATGAGCGGGGCGCCGCATCTGTTTGCCACCAGCAGCGGCACCGTATTCCGGCGCTGGAGAGCAAACACCAGCCCGTGCCACAATGTGTTACCGGCCGTGTTGGCCGCCATCAGCCAGGCCTCCGTCTTACCCGGACGCTTCTCATCATCAAGATTGTGACCAAGGTTACGGAGAGAGCATGACCGCGACAGTGATGCCGTTTGCGCAGGATCCCGGGCGAGATGCGACCCGGGACCGACCAGCGCCATTCGACATTGCTCAGTACTACTACGCGCAACGGTTCAGGATCCGAGAGGACACGCCCATCCTTCGCCAGCTGATAGCGGCAGTCGATCGGGTAAACGACCTCGGTCCTGCGCAATGGGCGCAGTGGTACAGCGTCGCTCTTGGGTTCGCGCCCGACTTAATCGTGGAGCTCGGCCGCGGTCGTGGTAACTCCACAGCGCTTTTCGCTCAGGCGGCGCGGCATCTCGGGACGGCGCGGATCATAAGTCTGTGTCAAAGCGACGACTGGACGGCGACAGTCGCCCCACGGATCGCCAGCTTCGTCGATCCACAGTGGTTCGCGACCGTCGAGGCCCGCCGGACCGACATCCTCTCTGTTGACTTCGAAGCGATGCTCGCGGCGCATCGGCGCGTTCTGGTGTTGTGGGACGCACACGGGTTTGAGATAGCGGAACTGGTCCTTGGCGAGATTCTGCCACGTCTTGCGAATCGCGACCATCTCGTCCTGATGCACGACATCAGCGATAACCGCTATGCGGGGGTACCGCGTTCGTACCTGGGCCAGCCGTTGTGGAAGGGGTCCGAGTGGCAGCGGCGAAGCGGCGCTGACAGCCGCGTCAACATCGGGTGGATGAACTCGATGCAGGACCAGGTCATCGCTCTCGCCGATTTCGCCGCGCGCAACGACCTCGAGATTGGGTCCGCCGACCATGAATACACCACGTACTTCGACTCACACCCGGATCGCGCGGCCGAGATGCGGGACCGAATTGGTGCTGAGTTGTTCTCGCCGATTGGTCATTGGGCATTTCTGTCACTGAGTGGAAAGCAGGGGCCGTTTCATTTCCCGGCGATGAGTGGTTGGCGCGCCGCCACGCGGCGTGGCCGTGTCATCACTGACGAACTTCCCGGGCTGCCCACCGAAGTCGTGACCATGGCTACTCCCTGGGCGTACACCGTGACGTTCCCATGGCGACCTGTGGATGCACTTCCGGCCGGCACTCCGGCGTGGCTACGCTGCCGCGTTCACGTCGACGGCGGCGCGATCGGGGTGAGCTTGCAGACGCCGGATGGCACCGCCTTCGTCGACACTCAGGTCGTGTCGTCGTCGGATCGGGCAGTGGATGCCATTTTGCGAGTGCCTGACGTGAGTGAGCGCGGCCGGCTTGTGATTCACACATGGGATGCGCCCGAATCGGCGCGCGTCCGCATCGAGGATGTGTCCCTCGTCTGGTGAGCACATGAACGCATTGAGGCCGTTTGCGGCGACCGCGGGTCGGGACGTGGCGCAGGATCGTCCGGCGCCTGTGGACGTCGCACAATGTTATTACGCACAACGTCACCGCATCGCCGCTGACCTGCCGGTACTGCGTCGGTTGATAGCGGCAGTGGACTGGACCAACGACTTGACGCCTCCGCAGTGGGCGCAATGGTACGGTCTCGCATTGGAGTTCCAGCCCGACTTGATTCTGGAGCTCGGCCGGGGCCGCGGCAACTCGACCGCGTTGTTTTGTCAGGCAGCCGGAGGCATCGGACGCACGAAGGTCGTGAGTTTGTGCAACAGCGGCGACTGGACGACGATGACCTCGCCTCGGCTCGCCGAGATCGTCCCGCCTGGATGGTTCGCACCGCTGGACGCTCGAATGACCGACATTCTGACGGCCGACTACGCCGAGATCCTTGGCCGCCACAGGCGGATCCTCCTGCTCTGGGACGCGCATGGGTTCGAGATTGCGGAGCTGGTTCTCGGGGAGATTCTGCCGCGTCTCGCCGATCGGGAGCACTTCGTGATCATGCACGACATCACCGACAACCGCTACGCGAGCGCCAGCCGTTCGTATGCCGGACAACCCCTCTGGAAGGGCTCCGAATGGCAACAGCGGAGCGGCTATCCTGGAGCGCGTGTCAATATTGGCTGGATGCACGCCATTCAGGATCAGGTGATTGCCATCGCAGATTTTTCAGCGCGCAATGACCTGCCAATCGAATCCGCGGATCACGAGTATGCACAGTTTTTCGGCGGGCGTGCGGACCGGGTCGGTGAGATGCGAGCGGCACTCGGCGATGAGTTTTTCTCGACCGTTGGCCAGTGGGCGTTCTTCTCGCTCACCGGCAAGGTGCGGCCGTTTGAATTTCCAGCAGTGGCAGGACGTCGGCGTTTTGCGCACTCGGGGGCCGTTGTGCTCGAGGGACCGGTCGGCTTGCCGGCTCTCGTCGTCACGCCGCCCCAACCGTGGTCGTTTGCGTCGGCGTGGCGGTGGCGGCCGGCCGTGGCCGTGCCTGAAGGCGCCCAGGTCGCTCTGCATCTTCGTTTGCACATCGAGGGCGCCTCGATTGGCGTCGGTCTCCTGGGCCCTAATGGGCGCGACTTCACGGTCCGTCGCGCGCAATCGCCAGGGCGCGAGCCGATCGACGTGCATCTCCCGGTCGCAGACCTGGCGAATCCCGGACAATTGGTGGTGAGCACGTGGGCCGCGCCGATATCGGCGCGCGTTCGCATTGATGACGTGAGGCTCGTGTGGTAGCGCGCGCTGCCTGGATGCCGGAGGAATGATGACGGACGTGAGAAGCGATGATGTGGTGGTGGTGACCGGCGCCGGGGGGTTTATCGGCGGCCACCTGATTGGCGAATTGCGCCAGGAGGGATATTCACGGCTGCGCGCGGTGGATGTCAAGCCGGTCGACCAGTGGTACCAGGTATTTCCAGGTGTCGACAATCGACAGCTCGACCTGCGTGATCGGGCAGCGTGCGATGCCGCCGCCGAGGGCTCGCGTGAAATCTACAACCTGGCCTCGGACATGGGCGGCATGGGCTTCATCGAGACCCATAAAGCCGAGTGCATGATCTCCGTGCTGATCAACACGCACATGCTGATGGCGGCGCACGCGGCGAACGTCGAGCGGTATTTCTACTCTTCCTCTGCCTGTGTCTACGCCGCCGGCAAGCAGACCCGGCCGGACGTGGCGCCATTGAAGGAGGAAGATGCATATCCCGCGATGCCGGAAGATGGCTACGGCTGGGAAAAGCTGTTCAGTGAGCGCATGTGCCGGCACTTCCGCGAAGACTTCGGTGTCGAGACGCGCATCGCCCGGTACCACAACGTCTACGGGCCGCACGGGACCTACGCCGGAGGCCGGGAGAAGGCGCCAGCGGCCATTTGCCGGAAGATCATCGCCGCGCAGCTCGCGGGAGAGACGGAGATCGAGGTCTGGGGTGACGGCGAGCAGACGCGCAGCTTCATGTACATCGACGACTGCCTGCAGGGCACACGGACGTTGATGCACAGCGACGTCCGCGAACCGATCAACATCGGCAGCGACGAGCTCGTGACCATCAACCAGCTCATCGACATCGTCGAAGAGATCGCCGGCGTGCGCGTGAAGCGCCGCTACAACCTCGACGCGCCGAAAGGCGTGCGCGGCCGCTGCAGCGAGAATACGCTGATCAAGGAGAAGCTCGGGTGGGCGCCATCGATCCGTCTGCGCGACGGGCTGGAACAGACCTATCGGTGGATTCACGATCAGATGGTGCTGCCCGCCGACAAGCGCCGTGTGTATGTCTGATCGCCTCATGACCGACGCTCTCGTCATCGCGCTCGCGCAGCTGAACCCGACGGTCGGCGACATCCAGGGCAACCTCGCGCGGATTCGCGAGGCGCGCGCCGCCGCCGGCGACTGCGATCTGCTCGTCTGCGCCGAGCTCGCCCTGATCGGCTACCCCCCTGAAGATCTCGTCATGCGTCCGGCCGTCGTCGAGAACACGCGCCGGGCCGTTGACGAACTGGCGACGGATACGCGAACGGGATCGGCGATCCTGGTGACGACGCCGTGGTCGGACGGGAATGCGGTGTACAACGCGGCGGTCCTGCTTGACGGCGGACGGATTGCGGCGGTTCGCTTCAAGCACGAGCTGCCGAATTACGGGGTGTTCGACGAGAAGCGCGTGTTCGCGGTCGGCCCGTTGCCCGACGTCGTCGAGTTTCGTGGCATCCGGCTCGGCATTCCGATTTGCGAGGACATCTGGTACCCGACGGTCGTCGCGCATCTTGCGGGGCAGGGCGCCGAGCTGATGCTCGTGCCCAACGGATCGCCGTTCGAGCGCGAGAAAGTGGAGCGCCGCGTCGCGCTCTCGGTCGAGCGGGTGCGCGAATCGCGTCTGCCGCTCATCTACATCAATCAGGTTGGTGGCCAGGACGAGCTCGTGTTCGACGGCGGATCGTTCGTGATCGACAGAGGCGGACAGGTCGTCGTACGCCTTCCGGTGTGGACCGAAATGGTACGCGCGACGCGCTGGACGCGCGCCCCGGAAGGATGGACGTGCGAGGCGCAGCCGTTGGCGCCGTTGCCGGATGAACCGGGAAACACTTACCAGGCGCTGATGGTCGGCCTGCGGGACTACGTCAACAAGAATCGTTTTCCGGGTGTCCTGCTCGGACTCTCCGGCGGGATCGATTCGGCGCTCACCGCGGCGATTGCCGTAGACGCACTCGGTGCGGAGCGCGTGCTCGGCGTGCGGCTGCCGTCGCGATTCACCAGCGAGGAGAGCCAGACCGATGCCGACGTGTCGGCGCGCAGGCTGGGGATGCGGCTTGAGACGGTGGCGATTGCCGGCGTGGTCGACGCGGTCGAGCAGGCGCTGGCGCCGCAGTTTGCGGGACGGGCGCGCGATATCACCGAAGAGAACATTCAGGCGCGCGTACGCGGTCTGCTGTTGATGGCGATGTCGAACAAGTTCGGCTCGATGCTGCTGACCACCGGCAACAAGTCCGAGATGTCGGTCGGCTATGCCACGCTCTACGGCGACATGTGTGGCGGCTATTCGGTGTTGAAGGATCTGTACAAGACGGAAGTGTACGCGCTGTCCGAATGGCGCAATCGCTGTCTCCCTGAGCGCGCGCTGGGACCGGCGGGCGAGGTGGTGCCGGGCAACGTGCTGACCAAGGCGCCGACGGCGGAATTGCGGCCCAACCAGAAGGATCAGGATTCGCTGCCGGAATACGCCGAGCTCGACGCGATGCTGAACGGCCTGGTCGAGCAGGAACGGAGCGTCGACGACATCGCGTCGGATGGTCATTTACGCGAGAGGGTCAGCCGGACGCAGAACATGCTGTTCACCGCCGAATACAAGCGTCGGCAAGCGCCGCCTGGAGTGAAGACCTCGAGCCGCAGCTTCGGTCGCGATCGGCGATATCCGATTACGAATCGCTTCCGTGATCGCAGCTAGTCAGCTGGTGCCGGCGATAACCCGAAAGTCAGAACACTGAGCTCTGGCTCACACGAAAAGAGCACGCCGCGTGCGGCCGAACCCGCCGTGGTTGCGTGGACGGCCGCGGAGACGCTCTCGGCCGACGCGGGGATGGTCCCGCGTTCTGACGGCGGCTGCGATGTCACCACACCCGCGGTTCCGTGGAGCTATGCCGTTGTCCTACCGTTCCGGCACCCGGAAACCCTCGACGCCGAGACGGTCGGGCTGCGCGTCCAGTTCGAGCTCGAAGTCATCTCCGGCTCGATTGGTGTGTTTGCGACCGGTGCGACCACTGATGCGCCGCTCAGCCGCGAACTCGTGCAGCAAGCGGGTGTTGGCCGAACCACCGTCTCGATTGATGCCGCGAGCGAATCGTCGCGCTTATGGATTCGCAGTGGGCCCCATGGCGCCGCGCGTGCAACGCTCGGTCACGTCCGAATATTTTCGCGCAGACGATTTGATATAACCGCCGTGATTGACGAGGTTCTGCCGGTCCTGTTACGGGCGCCGGGCAGAGTGGCATTGGCAGCGGTGGCGTCGGCCCTCTCGGAGCGCATGGGGTACTCGCTGCTGCCGGACGAAATTGGCGCGCTGGAGTGTCGCCGCGCGCCCATCCGCGTGCCGTTCGACCGCCTGTTCACCGATCAACTGGGACGTGTCGTCATGGACAGCACCGAAACGTTGATCTCGCTGATGCCGACGTACATCGCATCGAAGATGGATCCTCGGGATGGCTACCTCGGGCAGGACCACTACGCGAGGTACCTCCGCCAAAGTACCATTCGGGTCAACTACTTGCTCGAGCAGTTGCGTGCCTTTGGGGTGGAAAAAGGCTCCGTCCTCGAAGTCGGGTCTCTGTTTGGACAATTTGCCCTGCCGTTGCGGCAGCTCGGGTTCGACGTCACCGTGATCGATCGCTACCGCGCCTACGAGGGCGCATTTGACGGTTACACCGAATGTATGCGGGCGGCCGGAGTCCGCGTCGTTGAGACCGACCGCACAGATGAGGGCGCGCTGCTTGGTGCGCTCGGACAGTTCGATGTCGTCATCTGCATGGCCGTGATTGAGCACGTCCCGCACACACCCCGTGAACTCCTGCGCACGTTGGCGTCTCATGTCGTGCCCGGCGGGGTGCTGGCTCTCGATACCCCGAACATCGCGAGCTACTGGAATCGCAAGCGTCTTGCCGCGGGGCTTTCGATCCACCAGCAGATCGACAGTCAATTCTTCTGCGCGTTGCCGTACGAAGGACATCACCGCGAGTACACCGCCGCCGAGATGCAGTGGATGCTGGCGCAGGTAGGCTGTCGACGTATCAGCACCGGGCTGTTCGATTACAACCTGCTTCAGTTCGAGGAACTCTCGCGCGAGCACGTCGAGGCGTTGCTGGCGATCAGCGTTGACGCCACACTGGCCGACACCGTCCTCGTTGCCGGGCTGGTGGACGGGCCGGACTCCGGCGCTGCTTCCCAGTAACGAGGACATGCGCAGCGTGGATACCGTCATCGCGAAGCCGCAACGCTGGCTGCCACGGCTCGTCGGCATGGTGGTCGACGACACGTCGAGCATGCTGGGCAACATCCGCGCCTCGTGGCGGGTGCTCTGGGCGCTGACGCTGATCGAGACTCGACGGAAGTATGCGGGCTCAGTTCTCGGGATGCTGTGGTACCCGACGTACTCGGCGCTGCTGCTCGGATGCTATTGCTTTCTGTATCTCGTCGTGTTCAAGATGCGGTTCAAGGAACTCGGCAGCTATCAGTACGTGCTGTTTGTGTTCTCCGGTCTCATTCCGTATTTGGGTTTCAGCGAGGCGGTCGCCACGAGCACATCGTCGGTACGACAGAGCCTGTCGGTCTTGCGTAACGCCGTCTTCCCAATCGAATTCGTACCGATGAAGTTCGTGTGTGCCGCCTTGTTCGGCCTGTTCAGTTCACTGGCGATCCTGGTCGTCATGGTGCTGCCGACGCCGTTCTTCGGTTGGCACCTGCTCTACCTTCCGGTCGCGGTCGCGGCACTGTTCGCCTTTTGTCTGAGCATCGCGTGGGTGCTGTCGGCGACGGCGGTGGTGCTGCCCGACATCGCGCAGATCGTCAACATCGTGTTGATGCTCCTCATGTTCATCTCGCCGGTCGGTTATTCGATCGACATGGTGCCGACGCGCGTTCGATTCCTCGTCTACTTGAACCCGCTCACCTACCTGATCGAGGCGTTCCGGTTCGCGATCCTCGGCGTTCGCGATGTGCCACTGTGGATCGACGGCGCATTCATCGCCGGCTGTCTGGTGTTCGCGGCGCTTGCCGGCACGTTT
>Ga0310810_10009655_pt1 | contig 11178 bp, 9 predicted proteins | sample NCmetagenome_FD_207641 | JGI IMG/M metagenome (GOLD analysis project Ga0310810, IMG submission 207641) | Soil microbial communities from experimental microcosm in Duke University, North Carolina, United States - NC | ecosystem: Engineered > Artificial ecosystem > Soil microcosm > Unclassified ... | reverse complement strand
TGGCTCGGATGACGCGGCGGAACTGCTCGCTGATTTCCGGAGTAAAGATGTCGCCTTGTTTAGCGTTGGAGCGCGCCTCCGCGATTTTCTGGGCGAGCGCATGCTGGTGGTCGATGATAGTTTTCCCGTGCTTGGTCGTCTTCAGACGCGGAAGCGAGCTTTCAACCGTCTTATGGAGCTTCAAATACTCCTTTACGCGCTGCGTGAATTCGTCGAATGCTTTCGACTCCTGGTTCGCGGGCGGAGCTTGCAGAGCCCCAGCGGCTACGGGCACGGACCCGGCCAATCCGATCAAAAAAACCATTGCGCCCGAGACCATTCTTCAGCCTTCCTTTTCTTCTTCTTCTTCTTCCCGGGCGATTTCTTTGACAGCCTCTTTTACAGCTTTCTTAACCGCGCTTTTCACCGTTGAGGCCATCTCTTCATGGTCAAGGGTTTCGGTACCTGATTTTCTAACTGCCTTCTTGATGGCTTCCTTCACCGTGATGGCCAGCGGCGGCAGTTCTTTGGCGAGGGCTCGCGTCTCTTTTTGCGTCATCTTTTTTGGTGGCGGCTCCGCGTCGTCCTCCTTCACCGCCGCATGGCTATCGGTAAAGCCCGTAGCTTCCCAGTCTTTTTCAAACGTGGCCAGCAGAGTCTTCACCACTTTCGCATCCCGAACGATGATTCCGATCTCGCGGCGTGAATCCAATTCCATTTTTCGCAAGCTCTGGCTGCCCACGAAGGCTTGATGACCGTCGAGGATAATCGTTCGTGTGTGCAAACGCATTGTGGTGAGCCGCGTTACCGCCAGGTTTGTGCCCCGGCCTGCTATGCTTCCCAGAATTTTGACGTCCACCCCTGCCTTCGCCTGGTCCTGCAACAGGCGTATGATCTGCGGATCGTTGATTTTAGGATCATAAATCAACAGTTGTTTCCGGGCTTTCTTGATGAACGCCGAGAGCTGCTTACGGGCATTGGCAGGGCTCACGATGAAAGAGCTTAGCCCCGGAGTATACGCTTGCCTGGTTGTATCGGCCTCGAACAGCTTTATCGCCTCCTGCACGACTTTGACGCTCTTGGTGACGATGCCGAAGCCGCGGCTGTGATCGATATCCATATGGACAAAATTGAACGACAGCAAATAAAGCGTTCGGAGATCGATGATCATCATCTTGCCGTGATAACGAACCAAGTCATCTGCTGTGCGCATGACCGCAACGCCGGCCTCCAGAAAACGCATTTCCAGACTACGCAGACTCTGCGCACCGCCCTGGTTGGTGTGAGCGATCAACGCGCGCACGGCAACACCCCGGCCGACGGCTGCTTTCAAGGCCGCCTCCAGTTCCTTCCAATCCATGCGGAAAATCAGGATGTCCACGCTCTTCTTGGCGCTCTTGACTGCCGCAAGAAGGGGCGCGATGCCATCGTTGGGTTGTACCAACAGTTTCACGATCAATTCTCCGGGTTGTTGCCTGGTTCCTTCGTCATCGATGACATTCTAACGATATCATTTAACGCGCATCGTATAGGCGGGCGGAGCTGTTGACGGCACCCTTGCCCTGTGAGCTCACATTTCAGTTCCATCGCCATTTTCATCTAGAATAATTACACTGTTAGTATTCCAGGAAGCGGAATAGGCCGCCCAGGAGATCCGATGAACCGACCCCGTCAGCTGTGGATCGCTTCCAGTATCGGCATTACTCTCGGTTTTTGTCTACCCGTCGGCGCATCCGAGTCAGCCAAAAAGAAAATTTCTCGCGTAGCAACCAACAGCGGGGCGTCAGCATTGATATGGCACGACCCGGGTGACATTTCATCGCGCAAGCTCCGCGACGGGTCGGGAGGCAAAGCGCACGAACCCACCGGCAAGTTTAAGTTCGTCAAAGAGGACAAAGAAGGGACTTCCGCGAAGTTTGACGTCGAAGACGAACAAGGCGTCCGTTGGAGAGCCAAGCTCGGTGAAGAAGCCAAACCCGAGACCGCGGCGGCACGCTTGTTATGGGCCGTGGGTTATTTTTCCGATGAAGATTACTATCTGCCTGAATTGCGCGTGGAAGGGATGCCAAAACTCAGCCGGGGTAACAAGTTTATCTCGGCAGATGGCGTGATTCGCGGCGCCAGGCTAGAGCGGGGACACAAGGAACAAAAGAAAGTCGGCAATTGGAGCTGGTTCGATAACCCCCTCGTTGGAACAAAGGAGCTGAATGGGTTAAAGACCATGATGGCCCTCATGAACAACTGGGATCTGAAAGAGGTCAACAACGCGGTTTATGAAGAGGGTAGCGGTGCCCGTTACTACGAGGTGAGCGACCTAGGCGCAACCTTCGGCCGGACCGGCAATCCTTTCACCCGGTCCAAGAGCAATTTGAAGGACTACCGCGGAGCAAAATTCATTCAAAAAATTACGCCAGAACGAGTAGACTTTGTCTTACGCAGCCGTCCCTTTTTTCTGACGGTGATTGACGTCCCCAACTACATCACGCGCACCAAAATGCAAGGGATCGTCAAGAAGATCCCGCGCACGCATGCCCATTGGGTGGGTCAGTTGCTCGGGCGCCTTTCGGCAGAACAAATCCGCGATTGTTTTCGCGCCGCCGGGTACTCGCCGGAGGAAGTGGAGGGCTTCGCCGCAGTTATCCAGGGGCGTATTGCGGAGCTGAACCGGCTATAAAATAGGCTTGCCGTCGGGCGCCGGACTCACGGCCGGGGGAGTGTTGCCCGTTTGTTCTCCGCCGCTCGAGAATTGTATGCCATAAAGTTCCGCATATGAGCCGCCAGCCGCAAGCAATTCTTGATGTGTCCCCCGCTCGGCCAAAGAAGAATCCTTCACCACGAAAATCATATTGGCTCGCTGGATGGTGGCCAAATGGTGGGCGATGACTATGCAGGTTTTGCCCTCCATCAACCGGCCAAGCGCTTCAAAAACCAATTGTTCCGATTCGGCGTCCAGGCCGGAGGTCGGCTCGTCCAGAAGGAGAATCGGCGTATTGCGGATGACCGCCCGCGCGATGGCGATACGCTGACGCTGGCCCCCCGAGAGCGTGACGCCGCGCTCCCCCACCATCGTGTCGTACCCTTCCGGCATCTTCTCAATGAATTCATGGGCATTGGCCAACTCTGCGGCACGGATGATCTCTGCGCGGTTCGCCTCCGGCTTGCCGTACGCGATATTTTGCCAAATTGGGGCGCGAAACAAGAGTGTCTCTTGCAGAACAAAACTCATTTGTTCACGGACGGATCGAAGGGTGTAGGTGCGGATATCCGCCCCGTCAATCTTCACCTGGCCTGAAGTGGGATCATAAAAACGAGGGATCAGGCTGATGATGGTCGATTTGCCGGCCCCGCTGGGACCCACAAACGCCGCCACCTGCCCAGGCTCAATCTGGAAACTAATGTCTTTCAGGATCGGGTGATCGGGAGTGTAGCTGAAGGACACTGCTTCGAATTCCAGTTTGCCCTTGAAAGGCCTGGCGCGGCGCGCCCGGGGTAGATCGCGCACGCGGCTGACGGTGTTCAGCACTTCTTGGATGCGTTCGTAACTTACGGTCGCTTTCGAGACCGTGTCCCCCATCTTGGAGAGGTCCCGCATGGGCTTGTACATTTTGCCCAGATAAGCCAGAAAGATGATCAGATCGCCCGCGCTGAGTTGGCCGGCCAGGGCCAGGCGGCCGCCATATCCCAGAACCAAGCAGGTGCCCAGGGCCGCAAGGACCTCTACGACGGGGGACAGCTTGGCTTTCAAGGACCGGGCCTGTAGCGCCGTTTCTACATTCTCGAGGCTCTGCTCCTCGAAGCGGCGTTGTTCGTAATCTTCACGAGAGAAGGCCTTTACCACGCGGATGGATGAGAAAACTTCCTGGACAATGTTAACCAGCTCACTCTCTTTCTGCCTCACCGCGCGCGACGCTTTTTTGATCCGCTTGGTAAAAATAAATACGACCAGAAAAAGCGCCGGAGCAATGGAGAGCGCGATCAAGGCAAACCGCCAGTTGTAATAGAACATTACGGCAACCATGCCTGCGAGCGTTAGCGCGTTCACCAGCATGCCGAGCAGCGCCGATGTGATGAAATCTTGAATGGCTTCGATATCGCTGGTGACCCGGCTGATCAGGTCCCCGGTTCTTTTTTCATCGTGTTCCGCCAAAGACAGGTGATGGATATGCTGATAGAGCGTGCGCCGCAGGTCGTGCATCACCCATTGGCCGACGCTGGTGGTAAGGTATTTTTCCGTGTAAGAGCTGATCGCCCCTACGATGGCGATAAGCGCCACTGCCATGACCGCGAAGTTCAGCACTGCAAACTTATTCTGCCCGGCGATATGGCTTACGATCCCGGCAAGCCAGGGCGGCAAGGGCTTTGACCGGAGCAGGTTGTCGACGATGATCTTGAGCGGCCAGGGGTCCAAAAGGTCGGTGACAGTTTCCCCGATCACCGCCACCAGAGCCAAGCTCAAGGCTTTCCAGTGGGGGCGCAACAGCTCGATGATTTTCAGACTATTGGGCTTTTCAAGCGGTTTGGGCAAAGTGGACGTTTCCGGCACTTGATTAGGAGTTTTAGCACAGCTTTGGCGTTTTTCGAAATCGTGGGGATTTTGCTGGGATGATTGTAGTTCTCGGAAATCTGATCTGGCTTAATTAAGAGCACCGCCGAATGCTGATAACTGTGAGCGCATGGGCTGAGCAGTTTTGAACAGACCCCAGGCCATGTATCTGCTAAGTTAGACCTTAGGGTGGCATCAGACTAATAAATTGGTTGATAACTGACTGGTTCACACGCCGAATGCGGGTTCGACCGAGCGGATTCAACCGTTCACGGAAAAAGGTGACAGAGATGAAACTCCTTCTTATCGGCGCATTCCTGACGGTATGCGGGGTTCTGTCGGCGCAGACGACGGGGCAGGAAAGAGAGAATACCAGCCGGACTGCGGCGGGGCTTGCGCCCATTTACCGCGTCACCGTAACCCAACGGACCGCGAAGGCGATCAGTTACCGGCATCGCAGTGGAGCCACCAAGATCGACTTCCGTGGTACCGCGCTCATGCCGAATGCCCACGGCGAGGCCAAGGTGGAGGGCAAGCAGGGATACATCGAGATCGAAGTGGAGTTCCGCAATCTCTCGGAGGCCAACCAATTCGGCGTCGAGTATCTCACATACGTCCTGTGGGCCATCACTCCGGAAGGCCGTACGTCCAATCTGGGAGAAATTCTCCGCAATGGTACCAGCAGCAAGCTGGATGTGACCACGGAACTGCAGGCGTTCGGCCTGCTGGTGACGGCCGAACCATACTTCGCCGTGTCTCGTCCGAGCGACGTCGTGGTGATGGAAAACGTCGTTCGCTCCGATACCGTCGGAAAAATCGAGGTGATCGACGCCAAGTACGAACTACTGCAGAGGGGTCAGTATGAACATCTGGCGAAGGTCCTCGATTTGCGGGTCAACCGCAAGGTGCCGCTGGAACTCTACGAAGCCCGCAATGCGATACAGATTGCGCGTTCGAGCGGCGCGGACCGTTATGCCACAGAGACGTTTCAGAAAGCGGAAGACAACCTGAAGCAAGCGGAGGCGTACCGGGCACGCAACGCCGGATCGAAACAGGTGACCATGACTGCACGGCAGGCCGTGCAGATCGCTGAAGATGCACGCGCCATCGCAGTAAAGCGCCAGGATGACGAACTGTTAGCGGCCGAACGCCAGGCGGGTGCGGAACGCGAATCGCGCGCCGAGAATGGGCGTGCCGCGGCGCAATCCGAAACGGACCGGGTCAGGCGAGAGGCAGCAGAAGCGCGGTCCAAAGCCAAAGGCGAAGCCGCCCGCGTCAAGCGGGACAATGACGCACAAACGGCTGCTGCTCAGGCCGAGGCCGACCGCTTGAAACAGGACAACGATACCAGGATGGCGGCCGCCCAAGCGGAAGCAGAACGCCTCAAAAGGGAAAACGACGTCCAAAGAGCGGCTGCCCAGACGGAAGCGGATCGTTTGAAGCAAGAGAACGACGCGAAAATGGCCGCCGCCCAGACCGGCCTCGATCGTGCCGCACAAGAAAAGTCACTGGCAGAGGCGGAGAAGACGGAACTGCGAGCGAAGCTATTGCTGCAGTTCAACACGATTCTGCAAACTCGCGACACGGCTCGCGGCTTGATCGTGAATATGTCGGATGTGCTCTTCGACACGGCCAAGTTCTCGTTACGCCCAGAAGCCCGGGAGAAGCTGGCCAAGGTCGCCGGTATCATCTCGGGACACCCCGGCCTGCGGCTCGATGTGGAAGGCCATACCGATAATGTGGGCGGTGATGACTACAATCAACAGCTTTCTGAACAACGCGGCTCGGCAGTGCGCGACTACTTAACCCAGCAGGGACTGCAGCAGGATTCGGTAACAACCAAGGGCCTCGGAAAGACTCAACCCATAGCCACAAATGACACTGCCGCAGGCCGGCAACAGAACCGGCGTGTCGAACTAGTGATCTCCGGCGAAGTCATTGGCGTGGAGATCGGCGCGCCAATCGCAGCCAGGTAATCGGAAGGGAACCGCGTTTCGGGGCGGGGCCGCAGCTTGCTGTCCAGCCCCGTCGGCTCGCCGTTCGGCTATTGCTCGATGGCTGCTGGGGGCCATGCCGGTTTCTCCCGCGCGGACATCACAGTGACGCTAGCCAGCCTGTTTGTAATAGAAAGCTGGGATTGATCTCCGGGAGGAGACCTAATGAACCGAACACACAAACTCTTGAATGTTTTTTGCCTCGTCATCGCTCTCGCCTTTTCCCTTCCCGTCCCCGGGTACGAAGCACCCCAAGCCCAAGCTTTCAGCGAGGCAGTAAGCACCGGTGTTCCGTCCGCGGCTTTGTGGCGCGACCGGGGTAACATCGAGTCGCTCAATCTCGTCGATGGACCTGGTGGCAAAGAGCACCAGCCGACCGGGAAGTTCACGTTCGTCAAGGAAGACAAGCAGGGCACCGCGGCAAAGTTCGAAATTGTAGACGAGCAAGGTGTCCGTTGGAAAGCCAAACTCGGGGAAGAGGCCAAGTCTGAAACGGCGGCGACCCGCTTGGTGTGGGCAGCAGGTTACTTTACCGACGAAGACTACTACCTGCCCGAGTTGCGCGTGGAAAACATGCCCAGACTCGATCGGGGCCGCCAGTTTGTCTCAGCAGACGGCGTTGTCCGGGGCGTCAGGCTGGAGCGCAGTGTGAAAGGGCAAAAGAAGAGCGGAAATTGGAGCTGGTTCAAGAATCCGTTCGCAGGAACAAAAGAGCTGAACGGGTTGAGGATCATGATGGCGCTCATCAACAATTGGGACTTGAAAGAGATCAACAATGCCATCTACGACGAGAAAGGCGAAGGCCCTCGCTACGTAGTCAGCGATCTTGGCGCAAGCTTTGGCAAGACGGGAAATAGTATTACCCGGTCAAAGGACAATTCGGATGATTATAGTGGAACGCGCTTCATTCAAAAGGTGACACCGGAACATGTGGACTTTTTTTTGAGTAGCCGGCCGTTTGTTCTCTCGGTGTTTAACGTTCCCAACTATGCCACGCGCACGCACATGCAAGATATTGTTAAGGAGATTCCGTTGGCGGACGCCAAATGGTTGGGTAAGTTGCTCGAGCCGCTCTCGGATGAACAGATTCGCGATTGTTTTCGCGCCGCTGGGTACTCGCCGGAGGAGGTGGAGGGGAATGCCGCGATGGTCAAGGAACGAATCAAGGATTTGAACCGGCTCTAACGTGTAATAACTCAGGCTTGATCTGACATAGTTTTTTAGATCAGGCAGGCGCATCAGCGTTAGCGAGCTCGCGCCGCCGACTCGATGCTGGCGTTCGCGGTCTGGCGCCTGAACGCCGTTCAGCATCTGCAGCGGTTTGGTCTGGCAGTATCTATAAAGTTATTGAAAATACAATGGCGGAGAGAGAGGGATTCGAACCCTCGATAGAGTTTCCCCTATACACGCTTTCCAAGCGTGCGCCTTCAACCACTCGGCCATCTCTCCGGGCTCGCGAGGTCTTGCAGCCAGTATAGCAGCCGCTATTGGTTGATGATGGTTCCATCGCGCTTGCGGATTTCGCCCCAGCCGCCGTTCAGCCGGCGATGTTCTTCACCTTCGAAACTGCCGTACGGATACTTCGCAGCCAGTTTCTCGTCGATTTCGATACCCCACCCCGGAGCCTCGTTCACATGCAAATAGCCGTTGTTCATCACAGGGCAACCGCGGAAGACTTCCTGCAGGCGATCGTTGAAGGGCGAGTATTCCTGAATGCCAAAATTGGGACACACCAGGTCGAGCGTAGCGTTAGCTGTGTGTCCCACAGGCGAAACGTCGCCCGGGCCGTGCCAGGCGGTGCGGACTCCGAATATCTCGCCGAAGGCCGCAATCTTGCGGCAGGGCGTGACGCCGCCGGCCTGCGAAACATGAATGCGGATGTAGTCGATGAGGCGATCCCGAATGAGCGGCGTCCATTCGTGCGGGCTGTTAAACAGCTCGCCCATGGCGATGGGAGTCGCGCACTGTTGGCGGATCTGGCGGAAGTATTCGATATTCTCCGGCGACAGCGGGTCTTCCATGAAAAACATTTTGAACGGCTCGGCGTCTTTGACTAGTTGCACAGCCATGTTGGGCGTGTAGCGCTCGTGCATGTCGTGTAGCAGCTCGACTTCCCAACCCAGTTCTTTCCGGCAAGCCTCGAATAATTGCAGCGCACGCCGGGCTGCCGGGCGTGGCTCGAACACCGGCCCCGAATGCAAGGCCGAAACGCGTGCGCCTCCATGCGGGGCACTGTAACCGTCCATACCCGGCACGCCCACCTGCACGCGAACATGGCGGAAGCCGCGTTCCATGAACTTGCGCGCATTGTCGATGACCTCGGGAATCTCGCCGCCTTCGGCATGCGTGTAGCAATCAACAGCCTCGCGGCACTTTCCGCCGAGCACCTCGTACACCGGCATGCCGGCCTGGCGACCCTTGATGTCCCAAAGCGCCTGGTCTATGCCGCTGATGGCGTTATTGAGTACTGGCCCGTTGCGCCAGTACGAGCTGTTGTAGCAGGCCTGCCAGGTGTCTTCGATGCGGTCCGCCGGCTTGCCGACCAAAAACGGCTTCAGATACTTTTCAACCGCCGCGTTCACCAGCTCCGCCCGCTGTGTGAAGGTCGCACAACCGTAGCCATAGAGGCCGTCCTGATCGGTAGTGATCTTGACGACGGTGAGACGCAGGCCGGCGGGCGCGGTGGCGATAACGGAGACGTCGCGGATCTGCGGCGACGGCATGCCGCGCGTGGCGCTAGTCTGTGCTTTTCCAAGGCGATTCGTGAGGAGGCCAGCCATGCCCGCGGTACCAGCCATCCTCAAGAGCTGTCTTCGATCCATCGGCCCGGCTACCGCCTCTCGCTTTCTTCCACCATGCTTTTCAAGCGTTCCATCTCGCGGCGAATCTTGCGCTCGCGGAAGGTTAGCATAAGCGTGTAGCCAACCAAAATCATCCAGGCAGCCACAAAACCCCAGATCAATCCCTGAAAGTTCCGCTGCAACCGCCCGATCTCGTCGCGAATCGGGTCAAAGCCCGGCTGCGCTTGCAGCATGAATGCGACAACCGGAGTGAGCGTGTGAGGGTACATGTTCGTCTTTCTCGTCTAGATTGCGTGTAGGGTTCGGCGCAGGTAATCGATCTCGCGCTGTGTTTGCTCCTGGCGTAAACGGATCATGGTCAGGACGGCGTACAACAGGAAAATCGCGATCATATTGATCATCAACGCGCGCGACCAATCCGCAGGGAATGATCCTTCCTTGCTGAAAAATACAGGCTGCGGATGTATGGTTCTCCACCACCGGATCGAAAAGTACACAATCGGAACGTCCGTGAACGCGAAGATTGAATAGACGGCGGCAAACGTGGCGCGCTGCGTGGGTTCTTCGAGCGCCTGACGCAGAATCATATATCCGGCGTAAAGAATCCAGCAGATCAGCGCGGAAGTGAGCCGCGGGTCCCATGCCCACCACACGCCCCAGATCACGCGCGCCCAGATCGAGCCCGTGACCAGGTTAACCGCCAGAAAGGCCAGCCCAACTTCCGTGACCGCCACTGCCAGCGCATCATACCGAAAATTCTTCGTCGCCAGAAACAGTATGCTGGCCACCAGGGCCACCGCCGAGCCGGTCATCGCCGCCGCGGCCGCCGGAACATGGAAGTAGATGATGCGGAAGATCTGGCCTTGTCTCATCTCATCCTGCAGCATGGAGATGGTATACAAATTCCGCGCCAGCAGAATCGCCACGAGCGCGAGCATCGCAATGATTACTTTTTGTCGCATATGTCTATCCCAGCAAAACGGTGTCCATCAACACCAGCGAAAGGGCCGTATAGATGATATCGAACCCAAACAGGAGCTTGAGCCAAACAGTATCGTCGCCCGCGATTGGTTGCCCGGCAACGAGCAGCGCGCTTAGCCGCATCGCCCCCAGCAGCATCGGAATCATCACCGGATACACCAGCAACGGGAGCATCACCTCGCGCAACCGGATGTTCACCGTTAACGCGCTGAATATCGTGCCAATCGACGTGAGCCCCCACGTCCCCAAAATCAGAACCAGCATCAGCGGCCAGAACTGACGGGTCCACCGCACATTATAGAAGATACCGAACACCGGCAAGGCCACGAATTCCACGGCGAGGATCAAGACGAAATTGGCCAGCGCCTTGCCCAGAAACAACGCCGCTCCGGGCACGGGCGCGGCAATCAGCGCGTCCAGGCAGTCATTGGGTAGCTCCCGGGCGAAACTGCGGTTGAGCACTAGCGTCCCGGCAAAGGTGAACACGATCCACAAGAGGCCGCCAGAGATCTCCCGCGTGGTCTCCTCTGTTGGGTCGAACGCGAAGCTCAGAATCAGCAGAATGACGAGCGCGAAAGCAAACGACGCGTTAATCGCTTCTTTGGTGCGCATCTCCGCGCGCAGGTCCTTGGCGGTGATCACCATCACCTGGCTGAGGAAACGCATCAGCCCTCTCCGTAGCGAGAGTAAACCCAGCCCGGATCGCTCAACATCTCGTCCGTGCGCTCGCCATGAAACGCGATGCGGCCCCGATTAATGAGCGCCACGTGCGTCGCCAGTTCCAGCGCCTCGCGCAACTGGTGCGTGGACATGATCACCGTGCGCCCTTCGGCCAGCGCGTTACGCAGCACCGTTTGCAGCACTGCAACCGCGCGATCAT
>Ga0310810_10009654_pt1 | contig 11178 bp, 12 predicted proteins | sample NCmetagenome_FD_207641 | JGI IMG/M metagenome (GOLD analysis project Ga0310810, IMG submission 207641) | Soil microbial communities from experimental microcosm in Duke University, North Carolina, United States - NC | ecosystem: Engineered > Artificial ecosystem > Soil microcosm > Unclassified ... | reverse complement strand
GGTTCGACTATCAGGCGGTGCGGACCGCCGATGACGTGTTAGTCGCGGAGGGTCACACCGTGCATGCCGCGGTGGGGGCCAATGGCCGCCCGTGCCGGCTTCCGCCTCGGGTCAGGGAATTCCTCGGGTGAGCGACCACAACCATGCGCGGCCGTTGAGCGTCTGTTTCTCAGGCGGTAAGCAGTAGGCGGTAGGCAGTAGGCAGTAGGCGAATCCAAGGCCCGCCCCAGCTGCTTACTGCCTCCCGCATACTGCCTACTACAATAGGAATGAAGGTTTTTGAGGACTCGATTGACTGACCGTTTCACCGTTCTCTGGCGCTCGCTGCTCCTGCTCCCACTGCTCGTGGCAGCCTGCGGAGGCAATCGGAACGCTATTCCGACCAACGTCACCAACCCCGACAAGTTCCTGTATGACCGCGGAACGACGGCGCTGCAGGAAAAAAAGTGGTCGAACGCGCGCGAGTACTTCCGGCAGGTCGTGGACAACTACCCCAACAGTCCTCTGCGGCCCGACGCCAAGCTCGGAATGGGCGATACCTACCTCGGGGAGAAGACGACTGAATCGCTGGTGCTGTCGGCCAACGAGTACCGCGAATTCCTCACGTTCTATCCGACGAACGCTCGCGCCGACTACGCCCAGTACAAACTGGCGATGACGCATTTCGCGCAGATGCGTGCACCGGAGCGGGACCAGACGGAAACACACGCGGCGCTCAAAGAGTTCCAGACCTTCTTCGATCGCTACCCCATGAGCCCGTTGATGGGGGAAGTCCGTATGAAATGGCGTGAAGCTCGTGACCGTCTGAGCCTCGCCGAGTTCCGCGTGGGCTTCCATTACTTCCGCATCAAGTGGTATCCCGGTGCAATTCCGCGCTTTCGCCATCTCCTCGAAGAGGACCCGATGTATGCGGGCCGGGACGAGATCTATTTCTATCTGGCGGAATCCCTCGCCCGGACCGATAAGAAAGCTGAGGCGATCCCGTACTTCGAACGTGTGCTCAATGAATTCGACTCCAGTGAGCACATGGAGGATGCGAAGAAGCGCCTCGAAGAACTGAAGACTCAAGCTCAGACTCAATAGAGGCGGACGTAGGAGGTCCGCCCTGAAAGTTGGGGGGAGACCGATGACGTCGAGAACGTTTGCGGCCGTTGTCCTGGCGGGCGCACTTGCAGGCACCACGGTTGCGGCTCAGCGTGGCCCATCTGCCACCGCTGCACATTTGCCCGCTGAAGTACTGGCACTCGCGTGCGCTCCCAAGGCTGCGCTCGAAGAGCCCAATACTCCACTCAGGATCACCGGCGGGCAGGACTCGTTTGTCCGTCACAGCCACGCGCCTGGGGACATCGTCACCATCAACGCGGGTTCGCAGAACGGCATCGAGGTCGGGCAGGAGTACTACACGCGCCGGCTGCTGATCGCCAATCGCGAGAAGATCACGCCGCTGACGCCGGCGACGATGGTGACCTCGGGCTGGATTCGTGTCTGGGCGGTCGAAGAGACGATGTCGCTCGCCACGATCACACATGCCTGCGAGACGATCAACATCGGCGATGTCCTCGAACCGTTCGCACTTCCCGAGGTGCCCGTCGTCTCGTCCAACAAGCCGAAGCCGCAACGCGACAACTACGGCCACGTGTTGACGGGTGAAGGACGCCGAACCACGTTCGGCAAGGGCGACTTCTTTGTGCTCGACCGCGGCAGCGATCACGGGATCAGCAAGGGGTCGCAGTTCGTGCTCTATCGCAACAAGCTCCAGGCCGAGAACTTCCTCTACGATCTGGGCGAGGCCATCGCCGTCGACGTGACGCCGCAGTCGTCAACGCTCAGGGTCACCGTCTCGCGCGACGCGATTCAGTCGGGCGATCTGGTCGCGCTTCGCAAATAGAACTTCAACTACCAACTCCCAAGGACCCAACTCCCGAACAGAAAGCTACGCCACGACCTTCGGACCCTTTCGGTTTGGGAGTTGGGAGTTGGAGGAGCGCTAACCTGCCTTGCGCTGACGCGCGATGTTGACGTCGGCCACGCGTGCGTTGAGCAGGCGCTGGAAGCGGCGATAGTAGTCAACAGCCGACACGACCGCAGCCAGCATCACCACCCACAACGCGACGTGACCGATCGGTGCCAGCCACGGAACCGGCCGCCATCCCAGGATCAACAGCAGAATCGCCGTGACCTGTGACGCCATCTTGATCTTGCCAAGCGGCGACGCGGGAATCGTGATGCCCTTGGTGTAGGCGAGACTGCGAAGGGCCGTGACCGCAAACTCCCGGCCGATGATGAGCGCCACCATCCATGCCGGCGCGAGGTCGAGTTGGACGAGCGAGATGAAGGCGGCTGAGGTCAGCAGCTTGTCCGCGATCGGATCGAGCATTTGACCGAGCCAGGTGATCTGACGCCGCCGACGGGCGATGTAGCCGTCGAGCCAGTCGGTCAACGAGGCCAGGCCAAAGATCGCCGCCCCCGCCAACTCCTTTGGCACACCGAGAATCTGCCGCCCTTCGAATTCCGTCAGCAACACAACCACGAGCAGCGGCACGAGAAACATGCGCACGAGCGTGAGCGTGTTCGGCAGGTTCATGCGTCGAGGGGCATTCTACCATCGTGTAAGATTGGGGATTGTCATGAAGGCTATTCTCCTTGCCGGGGGCAAGGGCACCCGTCTGCGGCCGCTCACGATCCACACCCCCAAGCCCATCGTTCCTATCTTCAACAGAGCCTTCCTGCACTATCAGATCGATCTGCTGAAGCAGGTTCCCGAGATCGATGAGGTCATTCTCAGCCTCAACTACCAGCCACGCCGCATCGAAGAGATGTTCGGCGACGGCGCCGATCTGGGGATCAAGATCCGTTACGTCGTCGAACCGGTGCCGCTCGGCACTGCCGGCGCGATCAAGTACGCCGGCGACAAGCTGACCGAATCGGTCGTCGTCTTCAACGGCGACGTGATGACGCAACTCGACCTCGCCGCCGTCATCGCCATGCACCGCGAGCGGCAGGCGCGCGCCACGATCGTTCTGACGCCGGTGGACAATCCGTCCGCCTACGGGCTGGTCGAGACCGACGATCGCAACAACATCAAGCGATTCCTCGAGAAGCCGAAGCCCGAGGAGATCACGACGAACCACATCAACGCGGGCATCTACGTGCTCGAGCCCGATACCTTCGATCGGATTCCGAGCGAGGTCGCGTGGTCGATTGAGCGCAGCTACTTCCCTTCGCTCATCGAACGCGGCGAGACCTTCGTCGCGTACGTCTACAACGGCTACTGGATCGACATCGGCACGCCGGAGAAGTACGTGCAGGTCCATCACGACATCATGGACGGCCGCTTCGTGGCTCCGCCGTTCGCCGGCTTGACGAGCCCGCGACAATGCATCTCGCCGGACGCGCGTATCGAAGACGGCGCAACCATTGAAGGGCCGGTGTTCATCGACGAGGGCGTGCTCGTGAAGTCCGGCGCACGCATCGGCCCGTACGCGGTGCTCGGCCGTCAGACTCAGATCGAGGAAGACGCTGTCATCGAGCGCGCGATCGTCTGGCCGAACTGTCGCATCGGCAGCCAGGCAGCCATCGCCGACGCCGTACTCGGCCGGCAGTGTCACATCGGACGGAACGTGTCGCTCAACAGCGGCGCCGTTCTCGGAGACAAGACGACGCTGACGGACTTCACGAGAGCGTAGTCTCTGGTCTTCGGTCTCTGGTCTCAGGTCGCATCCGACTCCGAACCGTGAACCACCAAAGCCCAGAGCGTAAAGCCCAGAGCCAAGAGCCCATACACATGCAGATCAACCCAGGCATCTTCAAGGCCTACGACATCCGCGGCCTCTTTCCAGCCGAGATCGACGAGACCACCGCGAGACAGATCGGACGCGGCTTCGTCAGCTACCTGAAGGCATCGCAGATCGCCGTGTCGCGCGACATGCGCGTCTCGTCGCCCGCGCTCGCCGCGGCGTTCATCGACGGTGCGCGCGAGCAAGGGGTGTCGGTCATCGACTACGGCATGCTCCCCACTGACGTGCTCTACTACGCCGTCGTCACGGACAACCTCGAGGGCGGTGCGCAGATCACCGCGTCGCACAATCCGAAGCAGTACAACGGCATCAAGATGGTGCGCGCCGAAGCCATGCCGCTCAGCGGCGATGCCGGCATCGGCGACATCCGCGACATGATCGCCAGCGATCGTCTGCCGGCGCCGGCGGCGACGCGAGGGGGCGTGACCACCCGCGACGTGCTGCCGGGATACGTGGACAAGGTGATGTCGTTCATCGATCCGTCGATCATCAAGCCGTTCAACGTCGTGCTCGATGCGGGAAGCGGCATGGCCGGTCGCGTCGCGCCGATGCTGTTCGACCGCCTACCTTGCCGCACGACGAGGCTCTGCTTCGACGTGGACGGGACGTTCCCGAACCATGAGGCCAACCCGCTCATCGAGGAGAACCGCCGCGACATCACGGCAGAAGTCGTGAAGCAGAACGCTGACATCGGCATCGCCTGGGACGGTGACGCCGACCGCTGCTTCTTCATCGACGGCAGCGGCGAGTTCATCTCCGGTGATTTCGTCACCGCGCTGCTGGCCGAAGCCTTCCTGCTGAAGCATCCGGGCGCGACAGTCATTTACGACCTTCGGGCCAGTCACGCCGTCCGCGACACGGTCGCGAAGTACGGCGGCACCGCGCTGATGAACCGCGTCGGGCATGCGTTCATCAAGCAGCGCATGCGGAAGGAAGACGGTATCTTCGCGGGCGAGGTCACTGGGCACTACTACTTCCGCGACTTCTACTACGCAGACAACGGCTTCATCCCGGCGCTGCTGATCCTCGAGCTGATGTCGAAGAAGAACCAGTCGCTTCGCGATCTGCTCAAGCCGTACCGCGAGCGCTACTTCATCTCGGGCGAAATCAACACGAAGCTGAAAAGTATCGAGGAGGTCCCGAAGAAGCTGGCGGCAATCGAGTCGCGCTTCAAGGACGCCACGCTCGCGCGCCTCGACGGCGTGTCAGTGGACTACCCAGATTGGCACTTCAACGTCCGGGGATCGAATACCGAGCCGCTGCTGCGCCTGAACCTCGAGGCCAAAACGCCTGAACTGATGGAGCGGAGACGGGATGAGGTCCTGAGCGTCATTCGTGGGTGATAGAATCAGACGTTCACCGAAGCGGGAGTAGTTCAGCGGTAGAACGCGAGCTTCCCAAGCTCGATGTCGCCGGTTCGATCCCGGTCTCCCGCTCCATCCTTTGCTCACGCTTGCCGCTCGCGTGAGCTAGGGATGGCAGGCCACCGAAGGTGGACCACACCGAACGAGCTACCGTTAGCAAGCCGTGCAAAGTCGGAACGTAGTGTCCGGCTTCAGCCGGACCTTCACTTCAGGGCAAATCCAGCGCCGATCGACACAGCCGTTTGTTTAGGCAGGACGTCACCAGCCGCAAGGTGGTGAAAGCGGACGTCGAACCCGACACCGAAATGCGGCTTGATGAACCAGCGCGCGCCGCCACCCCAGTTGATCGAGCGCACGCTTTCCGAGACACCCCCGGGATTGGCGCTGATGCGCGTCACCCCCACGCCGGCGCTCAGGTTGCTCCATCCTTCTGACGTTCCGAAGTTGAGCGAGATCTGCGGGTCCACCGAGGTCATCGACGAATTCGCATCCACCGTCGAGCCCCGCGCGAAGAGCACGTCGCCACCCAGACCCAGTCGTCCGGCGCCGATCTGAAACAGGTAAACGTGCCCACCGACGCTGCCGCCAAAGCCACGTGCCGGGACCGTGGCATCTGTCGGCAGACCCGGATACAACACGTCGTTGCTCGGGAGGTTGGTCGTCGCCCCTCGCAAATCGAACACGAACGGCCCGGGCGGGCGGGGATTGAGCGACTGTGCGTTCGCCCCGGACACCAGGACGAACATCGTCAGCATGAATGTCAGCGCGAGCCGGTGCACTACCTCTTCCTGACGGGAGCGACGCTCACGCCAAGCAGCTTGGCACGATCGATCGACTGTTTGATGAACCCGGATGCGCGCATCTCGGCTACGAACGCATCGATCGCCGCAAGACGGCTCGCATTGCCCCTGGCAACGACGAACGACTGGTCGACGTCGAGAAAGCTGTCAGGCAGCGCGCGCAGTCTTCCAGCCGCCGCGGCCACCGCTTCGAGCGAGCGCTGACGATTGATGGCGAATGCATGCACCTCGCCAGTGGTGAGAAGTCTGTCGACCTCTGCCTGCGGTGGCATCACGTCGAGGACACGAACGCGCGCATGCTTCATCGTGGCGCTGACGAAGTGCTCCTGCGTCTGCCCCTTCACCGCCGCCACGGTGACACCATCGCGATCCACGTCCGCGCTCGCCTTGATCGCTGACGCGGCGTTCACGAGGTAGCTGTTCGCCATCACAACGAACGCCGGCCCGAAGTCCACTTCGCGCGCACGCTCCTCGTCGTAGGCGAGGAACCCGATATCCGCCGTCTTGTCGTTCAACGCGCCGATGACGCCGCCCGCGTTCGGCGCCGACACGATGGACACGGGCACGCCAAGCCGCTTCCCCAACTCCTTCACGAGATCGGGCACGGTGCCAGTGGCGTCACCAGTCTTCGGATCGACACGACCCTGAACCGGATTGCCGCCCAGAAACACCGCCCTCAGCGTTCCCGTTGGCGCCAGCGTTGCCGCCGGCGACTGCACGCTGACGTTTGCAGCAAGCAGCGCAAGCGCGGCCAGGGTCAACAGCCAACGTGTCCGACGCATATGTGTCGCCATCGCTAGTACCCTTTCGCAGCCTCGGCGGGCTGCTGACCTCGCGATTGCTGAACGATCCGCACGCCCGCGCTGGCGCCGATGCGCGTCGCGCCGGCAGCCACCATCGCTTTCACACCCTCGAGGGTGCGCACGCCTCCGGACGCCTTGATTCCCATATCCTCGCCGACAACTCGCCGCATAAGCGCAACGTCCTCGGCGGTCGCACCACCGGGCACGAAACCGGTCGATGTCTTCACGAAGTCAGCCGCTGCGGCTTTCGCCAGCGTGCAGGCCGTGACCTTCTCCTCGTCGGTCAAGAGCGCGGTCTCGATGATCACCTTGCTCAGCACATTCGACTCGCGGCACGCCGACGTCACCGCGCGGATGTCGTTCTCCACGAGATGCACGTCGCCGGACTTCAGTGCGCCGACGTTGATCACCATGTCGATCTCGCGCGCGCCGTCGAAAATCGCACGGCGGGTTTCGTACTGCTTCGTGTCGGCCGTCGTCGCACCGAGCGGGAACCCGACGACGGAACAGACCGCCACCGGGCTGCCGTGCATCAGTCGAGCGCAGGTGGCCACCCACGTGGGGTTGACGCACACGCTGGCGAACCCGAACTCCCTGGCCTCGCGGCACAGCGTTTCGATCTCGCTCTTCGTCGCATCCGGCTTGAGCAGCGTATGGTCGATCATCCCCGCCACGTTACCGGCACCGCCCCCGACGGCATGGAGACCAAGCCTGGTCGCACCGGCCTCAACGACCGGGGCCACTCGGCTCGGGCAGCACTCGTAGAGGACCGAGTGACAGGCACATCGCGTCGGCGCCCGGCCACCGCCCGCCGCCGCCACCTCCTCGACGATGATCTGAATCAGACGTTCGAGATCGACAGGTGCCATCAATCGCGCGGACGACGTTCGAGGTCGCGAATCTTCGCCAGCCGCCTGATGTAGCGAGCTTCGCGCATCGGTGTGTCGAGAAAGGTATCGACGATCGCGAGGGCCTGTTCCTTCGTGATGAGCGTGGACCCGAGCGCAAGCACGTTGGCGCCATTGTGCTGCCTCGCATACCGTGCCAGCGTCTCGTTGAGGCACATCGCCGCGCGGACACCAGGCACCTTGTTCGCTGCGATTGTCGAACCGAGCCCGGCGCCATCGATGACAATGGCGGCGTCGGCCTCGCCGCGGGCGACGGCCACCGCGGCGGATGCAGCCGTATCCGGATAGTCCACGGGATCGGCAGTGTTCGTACCCAGATCGTGCGCGCTGACACCCTTGCTTCGCAGGTGGTGGACGATCGCCGCTTTCAGCGCCAGCGACGTGTGGTCGCCTGCGATCGCCACGGTTCGAATCGTCGCGGCCGGCGCCAGATCACCGGCGTCAGGATCCGTTCCCTCGCGAACGACGGAGATGCGTCGCGCCCTGAGCGTGTCCTGCGCGAGTGGAGTAATGTGGCCACCGGCGACAAGGACGATCGTGCTCCCGGATTCGAGCACGCGCGCGTCGGCTTCAGTGACCATCTGAAAACGTTTCACGATCCGGCGCTATGTTACCCTTGCGCGTCCGCCGCTGCCAAAGACTCCGGTGCGACCCACTCAAGAATGCAGACCCTCATCACCCAGGATCAACTACAGCAACGCGTCCTCGCTCTCGCACAGGAAATCTCGCAGGACCATCCGAACGGCGTGCACATGGTCTGCGTGCTCAAGGGCGCGTTCATCTTCCTCGCGGACCTCGTGCGCGCGATGACCTGCGAGGTCACGCTCGACTTCATGGCCGTCTCGAGCTACGGCCTCAGCACGCGCACATCGGGCCAGGTGCGTGTGCTCAAGGACCTCGACACCGCGCTCGAAGGGCGCTCGGTAGTCATCGTCGAGGACATCGTCGATACCGGGTTGACGCTGGCCTACCTGCAGGCCGTCCTCCGCGCGCGCGGCCCGCGTACGTTGAAAACGGCCTGTCTGCTCAGCAAGCCGTCACGCCGGCAGACTGAGGTGGCCGTGGATTATGCGGGATTCACGATCGACGATCTGTTCGTCGTCGGCTACGGGCTGGATTCCGGGGAGCGCTACCGCAACCTCCCCTACCTCGCGGTGGTCAACGACTAGGCGCCGGCTGCTTCACCGCGGCGCGTACCTTCTCTGCCCACGATCGCGCTTCAGCAATCACCACCCTGGCGTCAAGCGTCAGCACCTTCCGGTCGCGCATCAACACCTTGCCGTTCACGATCGTGTTCCGCACATCGTCGCCATGAATCACGTAGACGAGATGCGAGATCGGGTCGTACATCGGCGTCTGACGAGCCCCGGACACCGACACGGTGATGACGTCCGCCCGCTTCTTTGCCTCGAGCGATCCAATGCGCGCCTCCATGCCCAGGGCACGCGCGCCTCGAATGGTCGCCATCTCGAGCACCGTCCGAGCGCTCAATGTCGAGGGGTCAACGCTCCCGTGCTTGGCGAGCAGCGCCGCGAAGCGCATCGCCTCGAACATATCGAGGTCGTTGTTACTCGCGGCACCATCCGTACCAAGTCCCACTGTGACGCCTGCGCGCACATAGGCAGGAACCGGAGCCAGACCGCTCGCCGTCTTCATGTTGCTCTCAGGGTTGTGGGAGATGGCAACGTTGCGCATCTTGAGCACCTGGATGTCGGCATCCGACACCCAGACGCCGTGGGCCCCGACAACACCTGGACCGAGGAAGCCGAGCCCTTCGAGGTAGGCGACCGGCGAGGTTGCGCGACGCTCCTCCGCAACCTTGGTCTCGTCGTGTGACTCGGCGAGGTGAATCAGCGTCGGCACGTTGTGACGCTTCGAGAGGTCGCGCGCTGCTCGCAACGTCGGCCCGTCCAATGTGTAGATGGCGTGTGGCGCGACGGCCGGCGTGATGAGCGGATCCCCCTTGAACTCCGTGATGAACTTGTCTGCGCGTGCCAGGGCGTCTGCAGGAGTCTTGGCGTCCGCCACCGGGAACTGGATGATCGTCTGGCCGAGCACCCCGCGAAGGCCGGCGCTGCGCGTCTCGCGGGCGATCTCCTCTTCGAAGTAGTACATGTCCGTGAACGTCGTCGTCCCCGATTCGATCATCTCGAGCACGGCGAGCCGTGTGCCCGCACGCACGAACTCGGGTGAGACCGTCTTCGCTTCGGCCGGGAAGATGTAGTTGTTCAACCACTCCATGAGCGGCAGGTCATCGGCCAGGCCGCGATAGAGCACCATCGGCGCATGCGTGTGCGTGTTGATGAGGCCTGGCAGAACGATCTGACCGGAGGCATCGATCGTTTCGCGGGCGCGAAACTGTTTTGCGATCGCCGCGGCGGTGTCCACGCCCGCGATGTCCGCGCCATCGATCGCGACGGCACCGTTCTCAACGACCCGGCCGGCGGCATCGACCGTGACGACCGTTCCACCCGTCACGATCAGATCGACGTCTCGCGGCGCATTCTGAGCAGACAGAGCCACCATCGCGAGCAGCGCGATGGCGGCCACGGCGGGGAGCCGAGTGCGCATAGGCCGATTTTAGTAGTATTTCAGCCGTGTCTCTTCACATGATCGACCATCCATTGGCGCAGGATGCGCTCATGGAACTCCGCGACGTCCGCACCGCTCCCCCCGAATTCCGTCGCGCCGCTGCACGAATCAGCCTGCTGCTCGTGGCTGAAGCGCTGCGATCGGTGCACACCGTTGTCACGACCGTGACAACTCCGCTCGGTCCTGCAGAGGGGCGGGTCGTCCGTACTGACATTGTTGTTGTGCCCGTGCTCCGCGCCGGACTCAGCATGATGGACGCGGTCCTTCAATTGGTCCCCTCGGCCCGGGTGGGCCACATCGGTCTGCAGCGGGATGAGACGACGGCGGTGGCGGCGCGCTACTACTCGAAGCTGCCATCTGACATCGGCGACAGCCACGTGGTGATGGTCGATCCCATGCTGGCAACCGGTGGAAGTTCGGCGGCCGCGATCGATCTGGTCAAGGCAGCCGGTGCTCGCAGCATCGCACTCGTCTGCGTCATCTCGGCGCCCGAGGGTGTTGCGTTCCTGCAGAAGGCGCATCCTGACGTCGACATCTACACGCCGGTCGTGGACCGCGAGCTCAATGCACACAAGTTCATCGTGCCGGGGCTTGGGGACTTTGGAGATCGTCTGTACGGGACGTAGGTCTCGGAGCTCTGGGCTCTAGCCTCTCGGCTCTGGACTCCGGTCTTTGGTCCGGGATTCGGGGCTCGGGATTCGGGATTCGACTCAATCTGCAGGCTCAGGCGGGTCTTTAGACCCGCCTACGCATCGCCGTCGGTTGTCTACTCTGCCGCGGCCGAGGTACACTGAACGTTCGGTCGGGCGCGTGGCTCAGCGGTAGAGCATTCGCTTCACACGCGAGGGGTCGGTGGTTCGATTCCACCCGCGCCCACCACTTCCAACTTCGTTTCCACCAGTACTTTAGACGGC
>Ga0310810_10009653_pt1 | contig 11178 bp, 5 predicted proteins | sample NCmetagenome_FD_207641 | JGI IMG/M metagenome (GOLD analysis project Ga0310810, IMG submission 207641) | Soil microbial communities from experimental microcosm in Duke University, North Carolina, United States - NC | ecosystem: Engineered > Artificial ecosystem > Soil microcosm > Unclassified ... | reverse complement strand
GAAAACTAAATGCGGCCTTAATTCTTTTGTGGTTTGGGACAGAAGCAAGTCTTAAATGGTGTGTCTGTGAGCTGCGATTGTGGTGGCCGTGCAGCATTGCTGAGGGGTAGCTACTTTACTTGGGACGGGTGCTATGGTCTTGCAGCCAAGCGACATCGGGGTTATTCGGTGAGGGCGTGGAACTGACAGCCAGAGGGTCACCACCATCCTGTAGCGGAGGGGTGGTCCGCGGATCGACCCAGCGTTTGATCTCCGAGTGGCCATCCGCGAAAGAAAAGCCCGCCGCCAAATTGTGATACATCGCTGGCATGTCAGAAGTAAAGTTATAAGCCTGCGGATTGGGCGGCATATAACCGGTCATGTCGGTCATGAAATTGCTCCAGTTGACGCGATCCTCTCGCATGTCGAGAAAAACGAAAACTTTTGAAGGAGGCGAAACCCCGTTGATAAAGGTGAGTTTGGAGTAAACGTTATAGGCGTTTGCAAAAGGCCAACCGCCGTCTGTCCCCAACGGCGAAGGGCTTTTCACGTCCGGGGCAAAGCCGCCGACATAAAGATTCATCGACATGGTTAGCAGACGGGGTTTGGCCGATCCATTAACCGTGACAGTGGAGTGATCGGAAGGGCACTTATAAATCGATTGGCTCTTGGTGTACTTCCACAAAGGCCTTTTTTGCAGGTCTACCGTCGGATCCCAATTGGCGCGATTGTTGGGGTCGAAATCCATGTGGGCTCCGGACCAGGCGTACTGGTCGTGCCAATTGCCATTCGCCCCGCTGGTGCTGGCGTAAACGAGAATATCGTTACTGTCTTCGGCGTACATCCGCCAAGCGAGGGCCAGTTGGCGATGATTGTTCATGCATTGAATGCCTTGGGCCTTCTGCTTCGCCTTAGCCAGCGATGGCAGCAGCATCGCCGCCAGGATTGCAATGATGGCAATAACCACCAACAGCTCGATTAAAGTGAAGCCCGTTTCTCCGCGCCGTGGTGCGACACAACGGCTACCGGCTTTTTTCGCGCTCGGCCAACTAACTGATCGACTCGCCATGAACAAGTTTTTCTTGCGCTGGGCTCGATTGCCTAACCCAATTCGCATGAGGTCTTATTGTTCAGCATAAGACGATTCGATTCGTTGTCAAAACAAAACCATTACAATTTTCGTTGGCTTGGGGCGCATCCTCAGGGGCCCGTGGCCCAACGTTTTTCGGATGGCCGAGCTCCGCGAGGCCCAAACATCTCTTATTGTTTTTGGGAGTATTTTTTGGGACCTCGCGGAGTTCGGCCTTCCGGTAGTAGCCGTCGATTGCGCGCCCCCCCTATGCCTTAGCCGCGAGGCGAAACCCGAAGTCCAAACGGCTCGGCGGAACCGGCGAAAGAAAGTCGCCCCTCCAGGCTGGTGACGCCTGCGTACGGATCGTTGGTGATAAGGATATTGCCGTCGAGATCCAGAAAATCACAAACCTCAGCGAGTTGTGCCGCAGCGCTGATCAGAATGCTGGTTTCGATCATGCAACCAATCATCGTTTTTAACCCTGCTTTGCGCGCCGCCAGAAGAGCCGCCAGGCCGGCACTCAGACCACCGGTTTTAACCAGTTTTACATTAACGCCATGAAAACATTGGACCGCCTGCTCGATGTCCTTGGCGAGATGATAGGATTCATCACCGAAAACCGGCAGTGGCGAACGCTGCTTAAGCCAGGCCCATTCCTTCGCGGGTGTGCTCGACGGCAACGGTTGTTCCACAAATTGAACGTGACCGTCCTTGGCCAGCCATTCAATTTTTTCAAGCGCCAGTTCTTTGGTTTTCCACCCTTCATTGCCGTCGACGCGGATGAGTTTTTCCGGTGCGACATCCCGCAACGCCTGGAGGGTTGCCTCATCTTGCGGTCCGCCAAGTTTAACCTTTAAAATCGGATAGGGCATCGCCTGCTCGACTTTTTTGTGGATTTCCTGCGGCGTCGCGATCCCGATCGTAAAGGAAGTGACATGTTTGGTCTCGTGAAACCCGAGCCCCAAGAAATCGTAAATCGGCTTTTTGGCGCGTTTGGCAGCGCCGTCCAACAACGCAAGGTTCAATGCGCATTTGGCGGCCATGTCGTGCCGCGATAAGGTTTCAAGGTATTCCATGCTCCCCTCGACATCGGTGAAGGATAGGCCGCGGGGATCGACCTTCTTTAGGAAAGCCTCGACTGTCCGAGTCGATTCCTTATAGCGGGCACTGGGAGCTGCCTCGCCCAGGCCCACAGTGCCATCAGCGCCGGTGAGTTCCACGACAACGACTTTGGCGACATCCGTTCCTGTCGTGCGTGCAATGGTCCAGGTATGGGCCAGCTTCAGATCCAGGTGCTTGAATTCGAGCTTCACAGCTGGTGTTCAAATACAAAAAGTCCCTTCTTATTGCCTACTACAATATCGGGGTAGCGTTTGTTGGAAACAAAGCCGGTGGTAACTTCGGTTCCCACACCGGAATCGTTGTCGACCAAATGGGGCACGAAATCGGCCTGACCTGGCGCAGGCCGCACCAGCTTGAACCAGTAGAGCACCGCCTGGCCATTAGAATCCGGGTCCGGACCATCCTTGCCATGAGCCCAAAAACGTTTGCCGGTGACAATGTCCTTGAGGCCGTCGCCGTCGATATCGATTAGCGAGAGAGAGTGGAGCTGAGAAAAGGCTACCCCATGGCGATTGGGCGAAGAATCCTTATTAAGGATGACATGTTCCCTAAATGTAATTGCCCCGTTTTCCTTGACCTGCTCGTACCAGGAAAGCCCGTATCCGTGCGCGTTGATCGAGCTAATTACGTCATTTAAGCCGTCGCCGTTGACGTCATAGACCAGGATCTGCGCGGCAGCATCAGCGAAATGAAAAGGATGTTTCGTCCAAACCGGGTCACCAGCCAATGAGGCCGGCTGTTCCCACCACCCATCCTTTTCCAGGATGTCAATCCGTCCGTCGCCATTGACATCACCGCAGCCAATTCCGTGCGTGAACCGTTGATAATCGCCTTTCGGAGACACAGGATGAAACTTCCACGCAGACGCGGGATTTTTCCAATCAGCTTCGGCGTACCCGATATAGCCTTTGGAACAACAAAGGATCTCGGGTTTACCGTCACCGGTCACGTCCAATAAACCGGGCGACTCATTGTCGAGCACATCCAAAACGACATGGCGTTCCCAGGGTCCGTCTTTTCCTTTCGGGTTCTCATACCAGGCTGCCGGTGCGCCTGGAAATCCGTAAACAATCACGTCCGGCCAGCCGTCCAGGTTGAAATCATAGGTATAGGTCAAAAAACATTCCGAGTAAGCGTTGTTTACCCCTAAGGCGCCCTCGAACCCGGGAATAGTCTCTTCGGTACCATCGCCCTTCTTGTGCTTAAAGCTGGCCGTTGCAGGCCAGATCTCATGGCGCTTTTTGAAATCGGGCCCTTCATACCAGAAAGGGCCGGAAACTAAATCGACCTGGCCATCACGGTTGAAATCGGCCATATCCGCGCCCTCGGCCCAAAACTGGTCGGTAACGCGAATCTTCTTGAAAACCGGGCCACGCTCCTGGGCCAGGGTGAAACCCGTGAACGCTAACGCGAGCCCAACAAGCAAAAACCTAATCATTGCCGCATGGTTCCCACTAGTCGGCATATCGTCAAGTCATATGGCATGAGCAAAGGCTGGCCGACCTATAATCTACAGAAAAATGGGAACGCCGCGTTCCGAGGGCAGTGTGCGGAGGCGTCCGGACTGGCTGGGTGCATTCCACCCCGGAGCGCGAGGCGTCCCTGGCTCGCAGCAACCAGGCACCAGTACTGACGCTAAAACACCTCCCGACCCGCGGTGCTTTCGAACGCGCTGCGAGCCAGGGACGGCTCGCGCTCCGCTGTCAGCCTCGTCTCTCGTGGGGCCATCGTTCGAATGCACCCGAGCTGGCTCTTGCGCCTTCGAGCATGACGAGCTTGCGACAAAAGGAAAACCCCTACTTGCGATTCTGTTCGCTCCGAACTAAATAGGAATTAAATTGGTGCATTCGGAGATCAGAACCTTACCTGTTGTGAGCGCTCTCCGGCCCATTGGAGCTGGAACAGGCAATCACACGGACGCGATTCTCCCCCATGACCACACCACTCAATAACATTCCAGGTTCTGCACTGGATCCGGCCCGCCCGCGGCCCAGACACAAGACTGCAAAACTGGAACGCGATGCCATTCATTCGCTCACCATTCCCAAGGAACCCTTGTGGTATAAAGATGCAATCCTCTACGAGGTCCATGTGCGCGCGTTCCTTGATAGCAATGGCGACGGGATTGGAGATTTCTGCGGGCTGACGCAACAATTGGACTATCTGCAGGAACTGGGGATAACGGCGATCTGGCTGCTTCCGTTCTACCCGTCCCCTTTAAAAGACGACGGTTACGACATTGCCGATTATTTCTCGATTAATCCGATGTACGGTACGCTAAGGGATTTCAAGGTGTTTTTGGCTCGTGCCCACCAGCGCAATCTTCGAGTCATCACAGAATTGGTTGTAAATCATACATCGGATCAGCATCCGTGGTTTCAACGTTCGCGCCGCGCGCCGCCCGGCAGTGCCTGGCGTCAGTTTTATGTCTGGAGTGAAACGGCGGATAAATATAGCGAGGCGCGCATCATCTTTCGCGACTTCGAGCCTTCGAATTGGACGTGGGATCCGGTCGCCAAGGCGTACTATTGGCATCGCTTCTATTCCCATCAACCGGACCTGAACTATGACAATCCTGCGGTTCACGAGGAAATCCAGCGGGTGTTGGATTTTTGGCTTGAACTGGGAGTAGACGGCGTGCGGCTAGACGCGGTGCCATATCTCTATGAACGCGAAGGGACCTCTTGCGAGAATCTGCCCGAGACTCACGCCTATCTGAAGACGCTGCGGAAACACGTCGATTCACATTTTGGGGATCGAATGTTGTTGGCCGAGGCAAATCAGTGGCCTGAGGATGCCGTCAGCTATTTCGGTTCGGGCACCGGTGATGAGTGCCACATGGCTTTCCATTTTCCACTTATGCCGCGGATTTTTATGGCCGTGCGCATGGAGGATAGCGTGCCGATTGTCGATATTCTCGAACAGACACCTTCAATTCCGGAGACCAGCCAATGGGCCCTGTTCCTGCGCAACCATGATGAGCTGACCCTGGAAATGGTGACCGACGAGGAGCGCGATTACATGTATCGCGTTTATGCCGACGACGCGCGAGCACGCATCAATCTTGGAATCCGTCGGCGACTGGCTCCCCTGCTGGGGAACGATCGGAAGCGGATCGAACTGCTCTACTTGCTCTTGTTCTCCTTTCCCGGCACTCCCGTCTTGTACTATGGCGACGAGATCGGGATGGGGGACAACATTTTCCTGGGCGATCGCAACGGTGTCCGGACCCCGATGCAATGGAGCTCGGACAAAAACGCGGGCTTCTCGCGCGCCAGCCCCCAAGCGTTGTATCTGCCGATTATTCTTGACCCCGAGTACCATTACGAAGCGGTGAATGTCGAAAACCAGCAGCGCAATTCGAATTCCCTGTTCTGGTGGATGAAACGCACGCTGACCTTGCGCAAACGGCACCAGGCGTTTGGACGTGGCTCACTGCAGTTCCTGCGACCGGAAAACCGCAAGATCCTTGCCTTTGTCAGAAAGTTTGAACAGGAAGTCATTTTGGTGGTGGCCAATTTATCCCGCTTCCCGCAACCGGTTCACCTCGATTTGTCTGAGTTCAAACAAATGCGCCCGATTGAACTATTTGGGCGTGCTCCTTTTCCGCCGATAACCGAAAACCCATATTTCTTAACACTCAGCCCCCATGCCGCTTACTGGTTCTCGCTGGAAGCAAGCGCCACCCACGACTCGGCTCCCGCCGCAGAATTGATTCAGACGCTCAGAGCACGCGAAACATGGGACGATTTACTGGAGAACGGGTCGCGGTCAGCGCTCGAGACTGTCCTCTGGAATTTCGCCAGGCAGCGCCAGTTTTTTGGCAGCCAGCACCGCGAAATCAAATCAGTCCAGGTGCGCGATACGGTCGAGTTGCGCTCCCGCTTCGGACGAATTTTTCTGCTGTTTCTTTCCGTCGAATTTTCTGAAGAGGACCCTCAGGATCACTTGCTTCCCGTGGGGCTCGCCGTCGGCGACCAAGCCGCGCGCCTGGCTCAGGACGCCGCACGAGACATCATCGCTCGCGTCCAGTTCGAGCAGACCCAGACCGAGGCCCTAGTGTATGCAGCGTCGCGTAGCAAAGAATTTTGCAGCGCGCTGCTGGAATGCATTGCGCGCCGACGGCCATTGGCGGGCAATCAAGGCGAATTGCGTGCAGTCGCCACTGCGTTTTTGAAGCATAATGGCAGCGCTCAATTGTCCGCTCTCGAGCCGGCGGTGCGCCAATCCGGCACCAACAACAGCACGGTCGCTTTCGGCGACAAATTCTTCCTGAAATTGTTTGGCCGTCTGGAGGTGGGTGTAAATCCTGAGTTGGAATTTGCCCGATTCCTTACGGAACACGATTTTGCGAACGTGCCACCGGTCGTCGGCTCTCTGGAGTACCGCCGGCACAACGGGGAGAGCTTTGCCGTCGCGATTCTCAGCCGGTTCCTGCCCAATGCCCAGGATGCATGGGCTCATACTCTCGACCGACTTGGACGCTACTTCGAGCGCATCCGGACCGCGAGCGCCGAAAGCCGTGCCCGGCCTGAGCTACCGAGCTCCCTGCTGCAACTGGTTGACAGCGACGTGCCCGAGAGCGTCGTCGCCTTGATTGGGACCTACCTCGAACTGGCGCGCCTGCTCGGCCAACGCACAGCTGAAATGCATTTGGCTCTGGCCTCCGATGCGCAACACCGTGATTTTGCGCCGGAACCCTTCACCCCGTTCTACCAGCGCGCGTTATTCCAATCGATGCGCAATCTAGCCGCCGAAAGCCTGCAACTGCTTCGACGCAGGCTGCCCCAGCTACCCGAGACTGTCCGAGCCGAAGCACGGAAAGTCGCTGCGATGGAAGGCGAAATCCTCAAGCGGTTGCGCGCCGTTTCTAACATACCAATCCATGCTCAGCGGATCCGCTGCCATGGCGACTTCCATCTCGCCCAGGTCCTTTACACCGGCAAAGACTTTATGTTCCTCGATTTCCAGAGCGAGGCCAGTCGCTCGTTGGGCGAACGGCGGATTCGTCGTTCACCTTTGCGCGATGTTGCCAGTATGATCCGCTCCTTCGACTACGTCACCAACGTCGCCGTCTGGCGCCAGCTCGAACTGGGCATAGTCCGCGAAGAACAACTGGGAGAACTCGAACCATGGGCCAATTTTTGGTGCCGTTGGGTCAGTGCCATCTTCCTCAAGGCGTACTTAAAGGTCATCGGCCCGAGCAACCTCGTTCCGGCAGCCAAAGAACCACTCTCGACCTTGCTTGAGGCACACTTGCTAGAAAAGCAACTCGCCGAACTGGCGTACGAATTGCAGCATCGGCCGGATTGGGTCAAAATCCCACTGCGAGGACTTGGAGGCAACTCGTGAGCTCCCCGGTATAAAGTGGCATTTTGTGAGGATTCGCTCAGTAGATCTTTCGGTTCGCAACCGCCGCGCGCGGATAATCGGACTGCAGGACTCTAACAACAAACGCGATGAGTGGGTCGCACTTGCTCGGCGAGCTGGAGTTCAACCCACTTACAAGGACATGGAGGGAAAAAACAGAATCGCCTCACGCGAGACGCTCGCCGCGATTCTCGGATTGATGGGGATCGATACATCCAACCGGCGGTCAGTCCGTGAAGCCTTGCGTTGGGAACGTCTCCGGAAGTGGCGTACTCCCGTCGAGCCAGTCACCGTCATCTGGGACGGCAAGCCGAGGACTCTTTGCCTGCGTTTTCCATCGAAAGCGTTGAACGCTCATAGTGTTCTCAAACTGCATTACGAAGATGGCGCGAGCAAAACCCTCCGCTTTTCGCCCGATGCGCTGCACGGAGAGACAACGATTGAAGGCGAACGATACCTAACGTGCCAGGTTCAATTGCCACAAATTCCTTTCGGCTACCATCAGCTGGAAGTGCAGACGGCAAACAAGGTTGATCGCAGCCTGTTGATCTCCGCCCCAATGGCCAGCTATTCATCCGGAACCGAGCAACAAAACTGGGGCCTCTTTGTCCCGCTCTACGCTTTGCATTCAAACCAAAGCTGGGGCGCCGGCAATTTAAGTGATTGGACAACATTCACCGAATGGGCGCATCGGCTTGGCGCAAATGCAGTCGCCACTCTGCCGTTAATGGCGCAATTCCTCGGTGAGCCTGGGTTTGATCCAGGCCCGTATGCTCCTGCAACGCGATTGTTTTGGAATGAGTTCTATGTGGATTTGCACCGGGCGACGGAGTTTGCCCACCCTCCTGTGCAACGACTGCTGCGAACTGCCCATTTCCAAAAGCGCCTCTCCGGGTTGCGTAGCAACGATTTTGTTCAGTACCGCGCCGGCATGGTAGCGCGGCGAGCTGTGCTGGAAATCATGGCGAGATGTACTGTCAATGGCTCGCGGATCAGCAAGTACGGGATTTTGTGCAGTCTTGTCGAGCCCGGGAGGTTCTCTTCCATCTGGACCTGCCCGTCGGGGTTCACCCTCAGGGCTATGACGCCTGGCGCGAGCAACGCCTCTTCGCACCGGGCGCCACCGTCGGTGCGCCTCCGGACCTCTTCTTCAGCGAGGGCCAAAACTGGGGCTTTACTCCACTGCAACCGCAACGCCTGCGCCAATCGCACTATGCTTACGTCTTGAATTATTTGCGCTTCCAAATGGCTCACTGCCAAATCCTGCGTATTGACCATATCATGGGCTTGCATCGGCTTTACTGGATTCCGCCCGGCGCCAGTCCTCAACAGGGCGTATATGTTAATTACCCCGCTGAGGAGTTTTACGCCCTGCTTAGTTTGGAATCTCACCGGCATCAGCTGCTTATCGTCGGCGAAAACCTGGGCACCGTGCCTCCGCAAGTGAATCGGGCGATGGCGCGGCATCGTATTCGCAAGACATACGTGCTGCAATTTGCCCAATCATCGGATCCACGCCGGGCGATCCAGTTGCCTCCCCCCTGTTCAGTCGCAACTCTCAACACTCACGATACACCTGCTTTCGCGGCTCACTGGCGGGGCGACGATATCGACGAACGTGCTGCGATGGGTCTGATTCGAAAAAGCGAGGTTCAACAGGAGCAGCGGCTCCGCAGGCGCAAGAACCGCGCGCTCACCGCGTTCCTAAAACGCCACGGTTTGCTGAAAAAGTCGATGACTAACACCGGCTCAGTCATTGAGGCCTGTCTGCGTTGGCTGGCGCAATCACGCGCGGAAACCGTCTTGATCAATCTGGAAGATCTTTGGCAGGAAACGCGTCGACAGAACACCCCGGGGACTGCCGGCCCTCCCAACTGGCGACGCAAAGCCCGGTTTTGCCTCGAGCAAATCTGTCAGTCACCCGCGCTGCGAAAAACCCTTTTGGAAATCAACCGCCTGCGAAGACGTTAATTTCGTTATATCCTGCTTGCAGTGCATCCGCACACTGCCCCCGGAACGCTGCGTTTACGCGGCAGCCACGTCCCAAACCGTCCGCCTGCCGCGTGAACGCGGCGTTCCCACCTTTCCCCAGATTACAGCTCGGGGCAGTGTGCGGATGGGCGCTCCTGCGCTCTCTTGCCCAGGTGTCCCCATTTCAGCTTTGCCAGTAAGCCTTGATTGGAGTAGATATGGCGGCTCGCTCTTGCGGTGCTCGCATGAAACCCGAAATCGAAATCTACGACACGACCCTGCGCGATGGCAGCCAGGGAGAAGGCATCAATTTTTCGGTGATCGATAAGCTGCGTATTGCCGAAAAACTGGATGCGTTCGGGGTTCATTACATTGAAGGCGGTTGGCCCGGCTCCAATCCGAAAGACATCGAGTTTTTCGCTGAAGCGAAGCGCAAGAAGTTCAGAAATGCGCGCTTGGCAGCGTTCGGGTCAACGCGTCGCAAAGGCACACCGGTTGAAAGGGACGATCAGGTTCGGCTGCTGCTGGAGGCGGAAACCCCGGTCATTACCATTTACGGCAAGAGCTGGCTGCTACATGTCAAAGAGGTTTTGCGCGCGACCCCGGACGAGAATCTCGGGATGATTGCCGACACAATCCGTTTCCTGAAAGACCACGGCCGTTACGTAATTTATGACGCCGAGCATGCCTTTGATGGGTATAAGCACGATTCTGAATATGCGCTCGCTACGTGGCAAGCCGCTGAAAGGGGAGGCGCCGATCTGATCGTCCTCTGCGATACCAACGGCGGGGCTTTACCGTCCGAGATTTCCAGGATCACAGAAAAAGCGCGACGCACATTGACGATCAAATTGGGCATCCATACCCATAACGATATTGGGCTGGGTGTCGCCAATGCTTTGGCGGGACTGGAAGCCGGAGCAATGCATGTTCAAGGGACGATTAACGGTTACGGCGAACGCACCGGCAATTGCAACCTGACCAGCGTCATTCCGACCCTCGCGCTTAAAGTCGGCAAGCGCTGCCTTCCTGACTCGGCGCTGCGGAAACTGAAGGAGGTTTCTCAATTCGTTGACGAAATCGCCAATATTCGCCACGACCCACGTCAGCCCTGGGTCGGCGAAGCGGCCTTTGCGCATAAGGGTGGGACCCACGTCAACGCCGTGCAAAAAGTGGTCCAAAGTTACGAGCACATTGACCCGGCTCGGATTGGCAATGCCCGTCGAGTGCTGGTGAGCGATCTGGCCGGGCGCAGCAACATTGTCATGAAGGCCCAGGAATTGGGCTTTGACCTCGGCAACGACACTCCGGAGCTGAGGGAAATCCTGAGCCGGATAAAGAAGCTCGAACATGAGGGCTACGAATTTGAAGCCGCTGAAGGATCGTTGGCGCTGGTGATTCGAAAGATCCTGAAACATCAGGAAGCGCCATTTAAAATCGAAGGCTTTCATGTTTCAATCCGGCGCGACCGCTCGATCGCGGTTTGCCAGGCGAGCGTAAAGGTTCTGGTGGACGGAGTGACGGAGCACACGATAGCTGAAGGGGACGGCCCAGTGAATGCCCTCGACCAGGCCCTGCGCAACGCGCTGGTCAAGTTCTATCCCCAGCTCAAAAAAGTGCGGCTTGCCGATTATAAGGTTCGCATCCTTGATTCAGCTTCGGGG
>Ga0310810_10009652_pt1 | contig 11179 bp, 8 predicted proteins | sample NCmetagenome_FD_207641 | JGI IMG/M metagenome (GOLD analysis project Ga0310810, IMG submission 207641) | Soil microbial communities from experimental microcosm in Duke University, North Carolina, United States - NC | ecosystem: Engineered > Artificial ecosystem > Soil microcosm > Unclassified ... | reverse complement strand
GGCACTGGCACCCCAACGCGGCTGCCGCGTCGGGGGCCCCGCCCTCGCTCGGGCCGCAGGCGCTAGTGAAGCCTTACCCTCACCCCTCCGGTCACCAGCCGGGGTGACCCCACAGTGGTCGGCAGGGTGCCGACGAAATACTCCTCGTCGAACAGGTTCTGGACGCCGGCGAAGAGCTCGAGGTTCCGCGACACCGCCCGTGAGGCGAGGATGTCGACTAGCGCGTACTTCGGCAACTGACGTGACGCCGTGTTCAGGTCGTCGTCGAACTGTGCACCGACAAACTGCGCGCCGATGGACGCGGTCAGCCGCTTCGGATTGGAGTACACGAGCCGGAACGACCCGCGATGCTCGGGAACCTGGGGGAGCCACTTGTCGACGAGCGCGGGGTTGGATGGGTTGTCGGTGACCTTCGCGTGGTCGTAGACGTAGGCGGCGGAGACCTTCCAATCGCTGCTCAGACGGTATTCGACATCGGTCTGGATTCCGTGAACGTGCGTCTTGCCCAGGTTCTGCCGCTGCTGCGTGATGTTGGTCCCTACCTGACTGATCGTGACGTTCGAGACGGGATCCTTGATCCGATTGTCGAACCAGGTTGCCCGAACCGTGGAGTTCGTCGACACCGCGAACGACACGCCGGCTTCGCCGCCGACGAGATGCTCGGGACCGAGCGAGAAGTTCGCGAGCGTCAGCGTCTGGCCAACGCGAAACTGCCGATACAGTTCGTTCAGTGTCGGCGCCCGAAAGCCCCAGCCGAGATCGCCCCATACGTCCACCCGGTTGGTGACGTGGTATCGGGCCGCCACCCGCGGGCTCGCGACCGTATCGTTACGCTCGGGCAGGGACGGTTGATTGTTGACCGGCGCGCCGATCAGGCTCGTCTCGAGATTGTGGCCGTCGTAGCTCCGCCAGCCGTCGACGCGCGCGCTGACCGACACCGTGAGTTGAGACATTGGCACCATGAGGTCCTGTACAAACACTCCAAGGTGCCGTTGCGTGCCGCCGGAGTTGCGCAGCAGCGTGACCGTTGTTCCGGTCACCGCGTCGAGCCCATTTTCCTCGCTGTCGCCGTCCACCCATCGAATATCCGTCCCGGCGCTGAAGTAGTGCTTTGTCCCGAGCGCACGCGACCACTGCACCATCCCGCCGACGTTCTTTGTCGGCACCGTCTGCGTCAAGGTCATGCGCCCGATGCTGCGCGGCGGGTTGGCTGCCGGCACCGCGAGAAAATTACTGTGGAACGTTTCGAAGTCAGTGAAAACCGTCGCCTGCAACTCGCTCCGATCCGGCATGCGAGCGCGCACACCTCCGCTGTAGCTGCGCCAGATCGTGTCGTTGGCTTCTTCGGTGCCGTCAATCGTGCTGGCCTTGCCGTTATTGCGGTTCTCGTCGAAGTAGCCGGAGCGGACGAACGCGTGCACGCGTTCGTTCGGCGAGTAATCCAGCTTGACGTTGAGGTTCCAGAACTGCGCCGACGCTTTGTTATCGACTTTTCCGCGCTCGCTCGCGCGGACGATTTCGTACCCGTCGGTGTCGAACACGTTGCCATCGACGGTCAGGCCGAACTTCCCCCAGACGTGACTGCCCATGAAGTCGAGCTTCGGCGTGCTGCGGCTCCCATACTGCGCCTTGACCTCGAGAGTCTTCGGCGCGGGCGGGTTGGTGATGAAGTTGATCACACCGCCCATCGCGTAATTCCCGTAAAGGCTCGAGGTTGAGCCGTCCACCACCTCGATCTGTTCGGCGCTCTCGAGCGGCACGCGCGACCAGTACACCCATCCGCCAAACGGATCGTTGTTCGGCACGCCGTCGACAAGTACGAGCGTGCGGCTGACACCGCTCGGCCCGATGCCTCGCAGCGACACACCCTGGGCGGTCGGATGCGACGCAAGGCTGCTGGTCCGCCGGAAAAGGCTGAAAGTCGGAATCTGCCGCAGTACATCGTCGGCGACCAGCGCCGGAGACTGCTTGATGTCCTCACGATCGACGACGTTGATCGACGCGGGGACATCGCCATTGCGTCGCTCGCTCCGAGTAGCCGTCACCGTCACCGCTTCCTGGACGGACGCGGGAGAGAGGACGAGATTCACATTGTTGCGCGGCGCGCCGGCTGGCACGGTTTGGCGAAGCTCGGCGAATCCGGGCGCGCGGACGACGACGACGACTTCGGTCGAGGCCGGTGCGTTCACCGTGAAACGGCCGTCGGGACCGCTGGCTGTCTGGGAGTCCTTCGAGCCGTTACGAACGACGATCGTCGCCCCAGCGACGACGCCGCCTGAGAGATCGTGGACCGTTCCGCTCATCGACGCCACTTCGTCGGAGCGGGTCGTCACCGCACTTCCTTGAGCCTGGGAGGAGGCGGCGGGCATGGAACCCGCCAGAGAGACGAAGAACAGGACAGCGACCGGAATCATTAAGAAGTACTCCTGTTACCCCACGTTACGACGGCGGTGCCCCCGAGTTTACCGCGCCTGTACAATATGTTCCATGGTTCCGTGGGTGCTCGCCCTCTTCGTCGCGGTCGGGCAATTCGGTCAGGCCAACACCGGGGAACTCCGCATCACGGTGACGGACTCAACCGGCGCGGCGCTGCCCGGGCCGGTCGAAGTCGTCAGCCTGGCGAACGAGGTCCATCAGAAGCTCGAGACTGATTCGGCGGGTCGGGCCGTCGTCAAGCGCCTGCCGTTCGGGTCGTACCGTGTGGCCGTGACTCGGGCTGGATTTGCCGACGCCTCTCAGCTCGTCGAGGTTCGGTCCGCGCTGCCGACGGAATTCCACGTGACGATGAACCTGTCGCCTGTGCAGACGCAGACGACCGTTTCTGCGGAAGCGACGATGCTCGACCCGCATCAAGCTGCATCAGTGCATCGCATTGGTGCCGATACACTGCAGCAGCGCACCACCGTGCTGCCTGGCCGTGCGTTGCCCGACATCGTTAACACCCAGCCCGGATGGTTGCTCGAGGCGAACGGGATCCTTCACCCCCGCGGTTCCGAGTATCAAACGCAGTTCGTCGTCGACGGGCTACCGATGACCGACAATCGGTCGCCCGCGTATGCGCCTGAGCCGGGCGCGGACGACGTGCATTCGATGACGATCATGACGGGTGGGTATCCGGCCGAGTACGGCCGGAAGCTCGGAGGCGTCATCGAAGTCGTCAACACGTCACCGGCGAGACAGGGATTTGGCAGCTCCGTGTCGGCTTCGGTCGGGAGTTTTGATACGGGAAGTGGAGAAGCGATTCTCGAAAACGGTTGGGACAAGACAACGATCAGCCTCACCGCCGCCGCGGCGACGACCGATCGCTATCTCGATCCGCCGGTCGAGGGCAGCTTCACGAACCATGGTTCCACGGCAAGCGCGTCGATGCGATTCGAGCGCGACCTCTCGTCGTCCACGCGGCTGGGCATCATTCTTCGGCACGCCTCGTCCCAGTTCCTGGTGCCGAACGAGAACATCCAGCAGGAGGCCGGACAGCGTCAGGATCGGAACAGCCTGGAGAATGCCGCGCAGTTTTCGATTCAGCGGATCTTCTCGTCCAGCGTTGTCGGGGACGTCCGCGGCATGGTGCGCGACGTGTCCGCGAACCTCTGGTCCAACCCCGAATCGACGCCGATCATGGCGTCGCAGGATCGTGGTTTTCGTGAGTTCTACCTGAACGGCTCGCTCTCGGGCCATCGCGGCATGCACGAGTGGAAAGCCGGCGCCGATGTGAATTTTGGGACAGTGCGCGAGGACTTCGCCTACACCATCACTGACGAGGATGATTTCGACGACGATGTCCCGCTGGATTTCACCTTTGCTGACCGGCGTCACGATCGCGAGCAGGCGCTCTTCGTCCAGGATCAGATCCGCCGCGGTCCGTGGACGCTGAATGCTGGACTGCGATGGGATCATTACAGCCTCGTTGTCGATGACAGCGCCTTCAGCCCGCGCTTCGCGGTGGCGTGGTCGTCGCCCGCGAAGGATCTGGTGCTCAGGGCCTCGTACGACAGGGCATTTCAGACGCCGGCTATCGAGAACCTGCTGCTGGCAAGCACGGATGAATTCGAGCGGCTTGGCGCCGAGACCGCGCGCCTGCCGGTCCCGACATCGCACGGAAATTTTGTTGAAGCAGGCATTTCGAAGACGATTGGCGGCCGCACTCGAATCGACCTGACGGGCTTCAACCGTCGCATGACGGACGTGGCGGACGACGACCTGCTGTTGAATACCGGCGTCAGTTTTCCGATCGCGTTTCACCGCGCCAACATCTACGGCGCGGAAGCAAAAGTCGAGTTCCGTCAGTGGAAGAATCTCTCTGGGTTTGTTGGCTATTCCTTACTGCACGGACTCGGACAGCTGCCGGTTACAGGAGGGCTCTTCCTCGGTGAGGACACTGAGGAGCTCGAATCCAACGACGAGTTTCCGCTGACCCAGGACCAGCGGCACACGATTCGCGGCCGCGCGACCTATCAATTCTCGCCGTCGACCTGGATCGCTGTCGCTGGATCGTTTGGAAGTGGGCTGCCTTTCGAGGATTTTAAGGGAACTCCTGAAGAAGCTGCGGAGCAGTTCGGTCCGAAGGTCGTCGATCGCGTGAATTTCGAAACCGGCCGCGTCAAGGCCAACGCGTCGTTCGACATTGCGGGAGGGATCACGCTCATGAAATCAGCGAAGAATGCACTTCGCTTGCAGGCCGAAGTGCGCAACCTCACCAACCGCTTCGACGTGATCAATTTTGCCGGACTGTTCTCCGGCACCGCGCTAGCCGCGCCCCGCCGCTTCTCGATGCGGGTTCGCTGGGACTTTCGATAAAAAGTTAAAAGTTAAAAGTGAGAAGTTAAAAGTACAGACGAAACCAGCCACTCCGTACTTCTAACTTTTGACTTCTAACTCTTTACTTTCTTGTTGCGACCACGACGCCCCAGGGACTTCCACCAGTCGATACCTTCTTTTCGACCTTGCCCGCGGCTACATCGATGATCGACACGTCGCCGCTTGGTCCGTTGGCGGTGTAGAGCTTCGAGCCATCGGCACTGAGCGCCACGCCCCAGGGGCGTGCGCCGACATCGTTGATCGTCCGCACCAGTTTCTTGCTCGCCACGTCAATCACCGCGACCGCGCTGGCGCGTCCGAGCGACATGAACACTTGAGAGCCGTCGGGTGACAGCACACCGCCCATCGGACGGGGCGGAGTCTCAGCCCCTTCGATCTTGGGAAGCCGAATCGTCGTCATGACCTTCCGCTTCGGCACGTCGATGACGCTGATAAGCCCGGCGGTCTCGCTCGGCACGAACGCGAGGGCGCCATCCTTGGTAAAGGTTATCGAACGCGGTCTCGGGCCAGTCTTGATGCGCGTGACCAACTTGCGAGTCTTGGTGTCGATCACGCCGACGTCGCCGGTTTCTTCGGACGTCACGAACACCATCGATCCGTCCGGGCTCACGGTGACGCCTTCTGGCTCCTCGCCGACGCTGATGCGGGCGACGACATTGCCGCTGACGACGTCCACGACCGACGCCTGCGCGGCATCCTCGTTTGAGACATAGATGATGCTGCCGTCGGGCGACAGGTCGAACACTTCAGGGTCGTCGCCGCTCTGATACTTGCGAACGAGCTTGTGCGTCGAGAGATCGACGATGCCGATGCCGTCAGCGGTCCGATCCGGGGGCGGCAGCTTCGATTCGTCGACGCCTGGCCCGCCGATCGCCGACCCCGACAGCGCGACCAGAAGCTCCTTCCCGTCACGCGACAGTCGAATCCCGCGCGGCCGCTTCCCGACGGCGATACGGTCGACGACTTGCCCCGCCGCGGGATCGATGACGACGACGATGCCGCCGGTTTCGTCGGACACGTAGAGCAGTGGGCCAGAGGGCAGCGTAGGTTTCGGAGGCGCCGGCGCTGGTGTCGTCGCGCTGGACGACGAAGGTGGTGGCGGCGTCGAGCCGCCGCAACCGCTCATGACGCCGGCCAGGCACACAACTCCCAGGACAGGAACTCTCAGCAGATTCCGCATCGCAGCCTCAGCGTTACGGAACGCGCGCCGGTTTCAAAAAGCGACGGCGTCGCGTCCCTGTTTGAGTTTTTCGAGGTCGATCCCGGGGACCTTACACAGCGCGTCGAAGTCCTTGAACTCGCCGTTGGTCTTACGATACTCGATGATCGCGTCCGCATCCTTCTGCGTGACGCTCAACACCGCCATGATGTCCTTGCCCTGCGCCCGGTTGACGTTCACGCGCCCGCTGACGCGAAGCAAGTACTCCTCGGCGGTCGTGAAATCCTCGCTCGTGCCTTCGGCGCCGCGGTCGATCATCTTCTCGATGATCTCCTCCCACTGCGTGCGGGTTCGGCGGGTCGCGAGAATGCGCTCCGCGTCATGGCAATTGCTGCACACACGTCTGAACGCCGCTGCTGGTGCATCGTCGGGTTGTTGCGCGCTCGAGACGACGACGGCTCCGCCGGCCGCGACAAGTCCGATCAGGAAGAGTGCCGCAAGCGAGCGCCAGGTGCGTGAAGGGTCGGTGGTTTGTTTGAAGTGCATGCGTCTTTGTTCTGTTCTCGTCCCGTAAGCGCCGCTTCCGTCAGGCGCGTATTCTCTAATATACAGCCTCTCACGACCGCAATTGTTTTGCTCTGCAATATGGCGAGCGCGACAAGTATTGCAGAGCAGAGTAGTTTCCACAGCTTCACGAAAAAAGAGTAAAACGTGCAGTCGATCGCGCAATGAATCGAATTGGGTGCGGACTCATCTGCTGCGCCGTCATCGTGAGTGGATGGCTGGGGTCGGCGCTGCTCGCATCGCGTCGCGGATTCGCGCAGGAAAGCACGACGAGCGTCGCAACCTTGGAGCAGCGTCTGGCATCGTACCGCCGCCTGCTCTCGGACTGGGGTGGACTGACGCGGTACGGCAGCGAAGACAGCGAGCTCAAGCCGCCCGCACCCGGCGAAAACCGCGTCGTCTTCATCGGCGATCAAATCACGGAGTCCTGGGGCCGCACCCCATCGTTCTTTCCGGGACGGTCATATTTGAATCGCGGAATCGGCGGGCAGACGTCGCCGCAGATGCTCGTCCGTTTCCGGCAGGATGTGATCGCCTTGAAGCCACGTGTTGTGGTCATCCAGGCGGGCACGAACGACATCGCCGGCGTGACCGGCCCCGGCACGCGCGGTACGTTGTCGGACTACATCATGTCGATGACCGAGCTGGCCAAAGCGAATGGCATTCGCGTCGTGCTGGCGTCGATCACGCCAGTATGTGATTGCACCACCGTGCAGACGGATCTTCGGCCACCGCGAAAGATCGCCGAGTGGAACGACTGGCTGAAGGGATACGCGACTGAAAGCGACTCGGTGTATCTCGACTACTACTCGTCGCTCGCAACCGGCAGCAATTTCCGGAAGGAGTTCACCGTCGACGGGTTGCTGCCGAACGCGGCCGGATACGCCGTGATGGCAAAACTGGCGGACAGCGCGATTGAAAGAGCGTTAAAGAAATAGTTTCCAGTCTCCGGCTTCCGGTTTCCAGAACGTCGAATCTCACTGGGGACTGGAAACTGCTAACTGGGAACCGGTCACTGACTTCGAGGTCACGATGAGATTGAGAACGATACACGCACGGCTTGGTTGGACACTCGCGACGCTCCTGGCTGCGGGCGTGATTACGTACGCACAGGGACGCGGCGGCGCCGCGTGGACGACGGTCGGTGGTGATGCACAGCGGACGTCGTCGGTGCGCACCGATGCGAGGATCTCACTTGCCAGCATGCAGGCACCCGGCTTCCAGTTTTTGTGGAAGCGCAAGCTCGACTCGCAGCCACTGACCCAGCCGCTGCTGCTGCCGAACATCATCGCCTACAAAGGATTTAAGGCACTCGCGTTCGTCGGCAGCGCGTCGGGCAGCGTGTATTCCATTGACTACGATCTCAACCGCATGTTCTGGGAACAGAAGCTGGCGACGTCGGCGAGCAAGGCGCCCGCATGCTCATCCGGACTCCCCACACTGACCAAAGCGACCGCACTCGTCCCGGGCGCTGGCGGGCGTGGCAATCGGGGTGGCGGACCGGGCGCAGGTCCCGGCGCGGCACCAGGTGCGGCGAGAGGAGGTCCGCCGGGTGCGCCTCCGGCTGGAGCACCCGCCGGTGCGCCTCCGGCTGGAGCACCGGCTGGTGCGGCTCCTCCGGCTGCGGCACCGGGAGGTGGCGGCGGCGGCGGCGGCCAGGGTCGCGGTCGAGGCGCGACCGGTCCGCAGATTGCCAACGGCCGCGGTGGTGGTGACAACGTGTTTGCGATCTCCACCGGCGGTCTCGTCCACGTGATGAACCCGCAGATTGGGACCGATCAGATTCCGCCGATCAAATTCCTTCCCGGTCCGGCAAACGTCGCGGGGTCCGTGCTGGTGGATACGACGCTCTACGCGGCGACGACGGGGAATTGTCCCGGTGTCGCGAACGGGGTGTGGGCCGTTGATCTGGCAAGCGACGCAAAAACTGTGACGTCGTACGACGCTAAGGGGGCCGCGATTGTCGGCAGTGCCCCGCCGGCCTTTGGCACCGACGGGACGATTTACATTGCCACGGGCGCGGGAAATTCTCCGGTTGCGAATTCGCTCGTCTCGTTGACCCCGCCGGCACTGAGCCAGAAAGACTGGTTCACGGTCGACGGATCGCCGTTCACCTCCAACCCGATCGTGTTTCAGCACAGAGGGAAGGATCTGATCGTGGCCGCCAACAAGGACGGGCGTCTCTATGTGCTCGACGGCACTTCGCCAGGCGGCGCCGATCACAAGACGCCACTCCACAAGTCGTCGCCGGTTTCGACGGCCACGCAAACCACTACCGGCCTGGCCAGCTGGCAAGATGCCGCTGGGACTCGCTGGATTGCCGTCACGCTCGGCGGTGCCGCGCAGGCGGACACGAAATTCCCGCTCGCCAACGGTGCGGTCAGCACAGGCGCAATCGCGGCCTTCACCCTCGTCGATCAGAACGACGTGCCGACGTTGCAGCCGCAATGGATCTCGCGCGATCTTGCGGCGCCGGTGACGCCTGTCGCCGTCAACGGTGTGCTGTTCGCGCTCGCCAGCGGCGAGGCGACGGCGCGCGGTCAAAAGGGGACGCCCGCGGTGCTCTACGCACTCGACGCCGCAACCGGCAAGGAACTCTGGGCGAGCGGCACGACGATCACGGCATCCGTGCGCGGCATCGGCCCCTCGGCGGGTGACAGCCAGGTCTACGTGGTCACCGTCGACGGAACGTTGTACGCGTTCGGCATGCCGATGGAACGGTGAGAGTTCCGTTTTTGGTTTTTGGGTTTTAGGTTTTGGGTTTGGCTTGGTTTAGAGGCTAATCATGAAGCAATGGATTTTCCTGGCGGCGATGACCGCCTTCTGCGGCCTCGCGTGGAGCACCGGCCGGCCGCATATGGTGACGGTAAACGCGCAGAGCAACGGCGCGACGTTATACGACTGGACCACAGACGGCGGCGACAACCAGCGCACCGGTTGGAACAAACAGGAAAAGACGCTGACGAAGGACAACGTCAAGAACCTGAAGCTCCTGTGGAAGATGGAGACCAAGAATCAGGTGCGCGCGTTGCACTCGCTGATGCCGGTCATCGTCGTCGGGCAGTTGAACACTGCGGCCGGAACCAAGCAGGTCGGGTTTCTCGCGGGCATTTCTGACAACCTCTACGCGTTCGACACCGATACGGGCAAGATCATCTGGCAGAAGCACTGGGACTATCCCGAACCGGCCGGGCGCGGAGGTGGGTTTGGCGGTGGCGCGCAACCGACCCGGCTCACCTTGGCTTCCTGCGGCCCGGCGGCAGCAGTGACACACCGGTGGTCGGTCCGCCCGACGCGCAGGGCCGCCGACCGATCTACTTCGTCACCGGCGATGGCATGCTCCACATCCTGAATGCCGCGACCGGCGAAGATCTCGAACCCCCGTACATGTTTCACACCGGCAAGGGATGGAGCCTCACGCTGGTCGGCAATGTGCTGTGGATGGCGAACACCTATGCGGGCGAGAGTCTGTCCGCCGTGAAGCTGGATGATCCGCAGCATAAGGTGATGAATTTCAACGCCGGCAGTGGTGGTGCATGGGGGCGCCGCGGCGCCGTGATCGATTCGACCGGCGCGGCGTGGACGACGACGGGCGACGGAGTGTACGACCCGACGAGCGATCCACCGCGTTACGGCAACAGCGTTGTCGGTGTGCAGATCGTCGGCGACCAGCTCAAACTGAAGGACTACTACACGCCGACCAATTGGGACTGGCTGCGCAAGCGCGATCTCGATCCGAACAACACGCCGACGATTTTCGATTTCAAGGGACGTGAGCTGATGGCGGCCTCCGGCAAGGAGTGCCGGGTGTACTTGCTCGATCCGAAGTCGCTCGGCGGCGCGGATCATCAGACGCCACTGTTCAAGACGCCGCTCTTCTGCAACGAGGAAGTCGATTTTCAGGATGCGGGAAGCTGGGGCGCGTTGTCGACGTGGGAAGATCCTTCAGGGGCCCGGTGGGTGTTGGCGCCGTTCTGGGGCCCGGCGCATTCGCAGGCCAAATTTCCGATCATGAACACGCCCCTGACCAAGGACGGTGGGGTCGCGGCGTTCAAGGTCGAGGACAAGAATGGCAAGACGGAACTGTCGCCCGCCTGGATTTCGCGTGACATGAAGCGCGGCGAGCCGGTCATCATCGCCAACGGCATGGTGTTCGGCTACGGAAGCGGTGAAGAGACCAAGCAAGCCTGGCCGGACATTGGGCTGCAGTTCGACTCGACAATTCGCGCGGAGAAGGGCACCCACGCGACGATCTACATCCTTGATGCGCAGTCTGGCAAGGAGCTGTGGTCGAGCGGTACCCAGATGCACCAGTGGAATCACTTCAGCGGCATTACCGTGGCCAACGGCCGAATCTATCTCGGCACGTACGACGGGACGCTGTACTGCTTCGGGTTGTAGAAGCAAACGGAGTTTCTGCTCGATAATGGAGATTCTTCACCACAGAGGCAACGGAGATTCTTCACCACAGAGGCAACGGAGTTAACAGAGAACCAGGGAGTATGCTCTGTTTCCTCCGCGAACTCTGTGGTGAGGAATTCTGTTCCTGGTTTTCCTCGGTTACCTCTCGGTCGATGCACCTCGGACTCGCGATCGCACCTCGTCGAACCAGTTGAGCACGACCGTGATCTGCGTGGC
>Ga0310810_10009651_pt1 | contig 11179 bp, 10 predicted proteins | sample NCmetagenome_FD_207641 | JGI IMG/M metagenome (GOLD analysis project Ga0310810, IMG submission 207641) | Soil microbial communities from experimental microcosm in Duke University, North Carolina, United States - NC | ecosystem: Engineered > Artificial ecosystem > Soil microcosm > Unclassified ... | reverse complement strand
CAAGGTCAAGTCAGCGATCTTCAATGAGCCCGGCTTGAAGAGCTCCGAGATCAACGTCGAGACGTTCAAGGGAACCGTTCAGTTGAGCGGCTTCGTGAGCTCGCGCGAGAATATCAATGACGCGGTAAGGGTAGCGAGCGCCGTCGCCGGCGTGAAGTCGGTCACAAATGAGATGCAGCTGAAGTAGTCCCTCGAACGACACAGCCGAGACGGCTCGCCTTAGAGTCCCTGGCGGCATGGAGGGGCAACTACACGAGCGCAACCTATGTGCGTCTGCGTACGGATGTCCTCGGTGCGACCGCGTACAGTTACTCCTCTGATGGATGGCCGGCAGACCCGCTTTCCATCGTCACCCAGTCGAGAACTGAAATGAACTCAATATCGCTAGAACACAGGGGCTCGCCCTTGCGTATGGCAGCCGGCGTTACGGGGGTGCTCATGCTCGCCGCGTGCGCGTCGACGCCTCCGCCCACCGCAAGTCTGCAGGCGGCGCATCAGGCCATTTCCAACGCCGAGCGTGCAGAGGCCGGACACTACGCTTCCGGGGAGCTGAATGAGGCGCGTACCAAGCTCGCGTCCGCCGACACCGCCGTTTCCGAGGGGAAAATGACAATGGCAGCGCAGTTTGCGGAGGAGTCGAACGTCGAAGCGCAGCTCGCTTCCGCGAAGACGGCGGACCTCAAAGCCAAGGCGGTGAATGCTGAAATGACGCAAAGCACCGGTACTCTGATCGAGGAGATGCAGCGCAAGTCAGGAGACAAGCCATGAACACGATCAACCCTAGGGGCGTGATGCTACGCAAGACGCTGATCGCCACCGCCGTGGCTTCGGTGTTGCTTGCCGCCTGTGCGGCGGCACCTGTCAAACCGGACGGCGCCGCGGAAGCGCGCAGCAAGCTGACGCAGTTGCAGTCCGATCCGAACCTGGCGGGCCGCGCGCCGGTGGCAGTTAAAGAGGCGGATGCTGCCGTGCAAGCCGCCGAGCAGCCGCAGGCCGATCAGGAGCTGGGGGCGTATAAGGTCTACCTGGCCGATCGGAAAGTCGAGATTGCGAGAGCACAGGCTGAGACGAGCTTCGCAGAAGATCAGCGTGCCGCGCTCAGCGCACAGCGCGAGGGCGCTCGTCTCGTTGCTCGCACGCAAGAAGCGGACGCTGCGCACCAGCAAGCTGCGGAGTTGCAGCGGCAGATCGACGCGCTGCAGGCGAAGCCGACGGATCGTGGGTTGGTAGTGACCCTTGGTGATGTGTTGTTCGACACCGGAAGAGCGAATTTAAAGGTGGGCGCCACGAGCAATTTGAGCAAGCTGGTCGCCTTCCTCAATCAATATCCGGACCGCACTGTCGCCATCGAGGGCTACACGGACAGCGTCGGCAGTGAAGACTACAACCAGGGGCTATCCGAGCGGCGCGCCGACTCAGTGAAAGCGTATCTGGCTGGACAGGGTATCGGCGCAATACGGCTCTCGGCATTGGGGAAAGGCGAGAGCGACCCCGTGGCAGGCAACGATTCCGCTGCCGGCCGGCAGCAGAATCGTCGCGTCGAGGTGATCATCAGCAACCCGCCCGCCGCGTTGAGGTAACCCCAGGCGCCAACGGTGCTTGAATCCCCTTCGAGCTCGCGCAGCGGAAGCTGCGCGAGCCGTCCTTATGATCTGCCGGTTTCCCTCACAGGGTCATTGACGAACGCTTGAGCGCTTCGGCCCACGGCTTGTTGACGCAGACACTCGAGCCCGAGGATCGTGGCGAGGCGAGGGCCTTTGTGTGAAGTGGAGTCCCGGTACGTCGCGGGGCTAAGGCAAACCGGCCGCGACCTGAGTGCGAAAGAGTAACGATCGGGGAGACCGTCGCTTCCATTCGCCCGGCCGCGCCCGCGCCGCCCTGCACTAGGGCCTGCAGGGGTTCCAGCGGGTAAGCGTGGGGAAGAAAACGTGGCGAATGGGCGCGCCGGGCCTGCAGTGTACTTCGGCAAGCTGCATCTCGACCTGGCTGCAAAGAATGGTCTTCTCCTCCTCGACCCCGTCAGGATCGTCAACATCTGATGGCACGCTGCCAGCATGCTGAAACCCTCGGGTAATTCGTCTCCTAATGGCAACAGACTGGAGCTTTGGTGTCACAGGAGACCCTGTGTACGCTGGCGCACAGATCCCCCAGAGCCCTCGGCGCACCCTTAACATGGGCCTAGCAGTGAGATGTGCCGGAGAGGAGCATTGTGTCCCGGAACGTACTTCTTGTTATGGCCGACGCCGCCGAAGCGTGGGCCGTTCGCCGGTCGCTGATTAAGGCACGCGACGATCCCTTCAAAGTCGAGTGGGTGAATGGCTGCAACGACGCCATCAAACGACTGGTCAACCAAGGAGGAGAAGAAATCGCCGCCGTCGTGGTCGACCTGTCTCTCCCGGACAGCCAGGGCATTGAGACCTTCGATACGCTGTTGCGGGCATCGCCCCACGTGCCGATCCTAGTCCTGAGCCACTTGCGCGACGAGGACGTCGCGAAGCTTGCCGTGCAGCACGGAGCGCAGGACTATCTGCTACAAGAACGACTCGACGGTTATTCGTTGTCGAAGGCGCTGAACAACATGCTCGAGCGCTCGGCATACGCAGAAGCCCTGTTCCTGGAAAGGGAGCGCGCACAAGTCACGCTCAACTCGATCGGGGATGCCGTCATCAGCACCGATATCGCCGGCAACGTCACGTATCTCAATGCGGTTGCCGAAAGCATGACGGGCTGGTCGCGGCAAGAAGCCTCCGGCCGCCCGCTCCAGGAGGTGTTGCGGATCATCGATGGGGATACCCGTCAACCCGCTCTGAATCCCCTGTCGATGGCGGTTCTGCACAACAAGACCGTCGGCCTGAGCGCGAACTGTGTTCTGATCCGCCGCGACGGCTATGAGTCGGCCATCGAAGATACCGCGGCCCCCATTCACGACCGGCGCGGGCAGGTGACCGGCGCCGTGATCGTTTTCCACGACGTGGGTGTAGCCCGTGCCATGTCGCTCAGGATGTCGTATTTGGCCCAGCACGACTTTCTCACCGAGTTGCCAAATCGCCTGTTGCTGAATGACCGACTGACGCAGGCGATGACGTTGGCGCACCGTCACGGCAAATCGCTCGCACTTCTATTCCTGGATGTGGATCACTTCAAGCACATCAACGACTCCCTGGGTCATGCGATCGGCGATCAGCTCTTAAGATCGATTGCCCAACGCCTGGTGACTTGCGTGCGCAGCTCCGACACCGTCAGTCGTCAGGGTGGGGATGAATTCGTGGTGCTGCTCTCGGAAGTGACTCACGCGCAAGATGTAGCCTCCAGTGCTGACAAGATACTTGCTGCAGTGAGCAGACCCCACCCCATCGGCGATCAGGATTTGCACATCACGGTGAGCGTCGGTATCGGCGTCTACCCCACTGACGGTGCAGATGCCGAAACACTGCTGAAGAATGCAGACCTTGCACTGTTCCACGCCAAGGCCAATGGCCGCAGCAACCGCCGGTTCTTTGGGCCGAACATGAATGTGCGTACGGTCGCTTTGCAGTCTGAAGCGACGACCTAAACCGGTACCGTCTGAGAAAGTTCAAATTCTGGTTGCACAAGAAGTTTCACGGCTCGACCTGAGCACGCAGGTGCACTGCGGAAAATCCGTGGTCGCGTAGCGCCTCAAGGCAACGCATTCGTCTGTGAACGCGTTGCCTCTCGGCATCCAAAACCACTGCGAGCAAAACTTGTTGCTCTTGTGAGGTGAAGGAAGACTCAGGCACTCAAGGCTTTGAACTCTGTGCGCTACCGCACTAGGTGTTGATTAGCTCTCGGTCACCGCTAAGTCAACGCTGACCTGTATCGGCCGGCGCGGTCATGACGGCGGCTCTTATCCAGGTGTGTGGACCGCCGCGACTCTTGCTCCCGCGCGAAAGCCCGAGCCGGCGCTACGTGCGCGACCGCACAGAAGGCGCCGATTTCTTAGAGCAAGGTTCTTTGAGATTGCGCTGGCGTGGTACACGCCGCCGCATTATAGTCGGAGGATGTCATGTCAATTATCGCGTGGATCATCGTTGGGCTCATTGCGGGCTTCGTTGCCAGCAAAATCGTCAATCGGACTGGCGAGGGCGTCATCTTGGACGTTCTGCTTGGGATCGGCGGAGCAATTGTCGGCGGCTGGCTCTTCCACATTTTCGGAATGAGCGGTGTGAACGGACTCAATCTCTATAGCATTGTCGTCGCGACGCTCGGCGCCGTTGTGTTCCTCGTCGTTTATCACGCGCTGTTCCGCGGTTCTCACCTCCTGCGCTCTTGATTGTGTGCAAGCGGCCGAGCGCGGTGGCGGTTTTACGCGGTCGCTGCACGGCTAGGCGACGAGACTTCCAATGAGGATTTGCATGCGTCGCGGTTCGTTTCGGCACCTCAAGCCTGGCTCTCGAGGGAATTTCGGTCACTTCTTCCCGGTGCTGGGGCACAGCGCCGGGTTGGGATGATTGCGCTGTCTAAACTCGTCTAACTGAACGCCGGGATCTAAGGCAGATACACCGAGGCCTTTGACGCGAGGGCGCGCCGGCAATTTTTCGACGCCGGAGAGGGCTCGCTCGCAGTCCTGGCTGGTGCGAGTGGGGTACGCAACCGATGTACGTTTGCGCACAGACGCACTCGCTAGCAACCGCTTACAGTAGCGCTGCCGTCACCGAGTAGAGCACTGAAATGAGATCAACCTCGCGAGCTGCTTTCGCTTGCCGATACGCGGTCAGCTACTCGGGTGAACGCTGATATGCCCTATCGCAGGCTCGGCGACAGCGTCAGGTGGCACTGGTGTCACAACTGTTCGGGCTGGCCGGTCCGCGACTTCCAGCAGCGCGAGGACAAGCCTCCCACCTGGAACGGACAGGGATTATGCGAGGAATGCGCTACATGCGATGACCGCAGTAAATTCGAGCACTCCGTTGTCTTGAGAGCGGGTCCCTTATTCGATCGTCTTCGACCAACGCCTGCGGAGCATGTGTTTCTCTCGATGACCTGGTGGCCTCACAGTCGCGGTTTAGAGAAACTGGGCGACGCTTGAGAGTCGCGCGTGTACCTCGCTACGAAGCACGGGGCCGGGTTGTGTGTCCCAGCGAACCGACTCCCGTTCCGCCGCCCATTAGCATGCTACGTACAGTAGGGATGCAATATGCAAGACACAGTGACAACAAGCTGGAGACGGCGCTCCGACAAGCCGCGAAAGCTTGGTGATTCTGCCAGCCCCCGCAGCGCGCAGGTGCCGCCTGTGCATGTAACGGAAGCGCAAAAGCTGGAGACTTGGGAGGATGAAGGGGGGCGGCCCGGACTAAGCACTAAGCCGGTCAGAATCCTGATCGTCGATAACGACATTAGTTCGTCGAGTTCATTGGAGGCCATGCTACATGCATCGGGCTATTCGGAGATTCGCGTTGCCTACTCCGGTCATGCCGCCCTAGCCATCGCAGCGGAGCTTCAGCCCTCCGTGGTCCTTCTTGAGCTCAATCTGCTGGATATGAGTGGCTTCGAAGTGGCGCGGTTGCTGCGTCGGCAAGCGCAAGGCCACGACCTGCGATTGATTGCGCTGACGCCCAGTCGCGAGCACGCAGGTCGCGAACTGCCTCGGTCTCGAATGGGGGGGTTCGAACGCTACCTTCTGAAGCCGGTCGCCGCCGCCGAGCTCGCGAGCTTATTTCCCGACACGGCGGCAGAAAAACCCATTCAAGCAAAGATCGGGGACAGTGGGCCAGCTGCGATCTCCGACAGCGGCACAGCTCATTTCGACTGAGCAGAAAGCCCGAGCGGACCTCAGACGTGAGCCGGTGGGGCTGTGTACGCCGCCGCACCGAGCGGCCGGCTCTTTAAGGTTAGAGTGCTTGCGTAGAGGGCTGCCGAACGATCACGCGACATCCGCGCACGGGCTCTCCAAGAGTATCGGCAACGGTGTTGTGTTGGACCTCGGGCTGCGCGTCACCGGCGCCGTCATCGCAGGCTCGCTCTTCAGCCACATAGCAGTGCTGGATTCAACACCGCGAACGCGCTCGTTGCTGCGCTCGCGGGCGCGGCCACGCTGCTCGGCACATTTCACGGATTGCGCGACACGCGCTCTCGCCTGGGAGATCCGATCTGATCGGATCTCCCAGGCCAAGTTTCAAGCCAGCTGGAGTCTGATTTTATGTTTCACATCAAAACGCTCACCACGCTTTTCTCAACTTCCGTGCTGATGATCACCCTGGGCTGCGCGTCCACGCGCACGCATGAGGGAACCGGCGAGTACGTCGATGACAGCGTCATTACGACCAAGGTCAAGTCAGCGATCTTCAATGAGCCCGGCCTGAAGAGCTCCGAGATCAACGTCGAGACGTTCAAGGGAACCGTTCAGTTGAGCGGCTTCGTGAGCTCGCGCGAAGATATCAACGACGCGGTAAAGGTAGCGAGCGCCGTCGGCGGCGTGAAGTCGGTCAAGAATGAGATGCAGCTGAAGTAGTGCCTCGAACGACCACCTCGATCGAGCATGGCCATGCGGACGAGCTGGAGCGCGTGATCCGTCGACACGGTCGTACCATTCCCGGGAGCAACACCGCGCAAGCTGCGTGATAGGGGCGCAACCCCGCGCATGGCACTGACCCATGGGATTCACCATCAGGTCGCTGCTGATCTTAAGGGGTGCCCGCGGCTCCTGCCGGTGCCCGCTGCTGCTTCACATGTGCCGCCTCACCTTGAGGCTCGCCATTCCGGAATTCGAGCGGGTGCCCGGCTACCCGGCTGACCGACCGGGTTGTTCGACCTAAGTCAAACGATCTCGCAAAGCCGTTCTTGTTGACCTTGGAGCTCTCCTAATTGCCTTTGGCAAATACGGGGTTATCGATCGTCCCGCCGACATGGAACGGGAAGGACAGCTTGCCATCTTTCAGCGTCCCTCCAGCCAACCGTGCAAACAGATTCGTCACAAATCTTTGCTTCGAGATGATCTCCGCCACACCCTGGAGGTTCAGCTCGTCGGAGCCAGTGATGCTCATACTCCCTGAACCATCAACATCGACTCCGTAGCCGTCGACGTCGATGACCTTACTCGAAATTCGGTCGTGATCCAGCTCCAGGTCAGTGGAGACAAAATTGAACGAGGAAGGGTCATTCATGGCGGGTCCGAGATCATTGTAATGCGCCAGTTTCATTAGGTTCGCATTTAGCTTCAGGCTTGGCACCTGGCCGTCTCGCACCGTCAAATGCCGATGCCGTGTAGTCGCTCCAACGGATGAAGAGAGTGCTCGATTTCACCGGCGATCTTCAATTCGCCATCCATCTTCCCGTCATTTTCCCGCGGCCGTTCTTAAAGACGCTCAGAAGTTGTGCCACATCAATTCGTTTCATCCTCGCATCGGTCTTAAAGCTCGCGTTTTCCCGACAATTTAATTGAGAGCTCTCCCCTTGTGATTCCCCCATAAGTTTCCGCTTTCACGTCCGTGAAGAAGACTTGTCTTGCCTGCAGCCGGATATTGGAGCTCAGATTTTTCGCCTCGATCAATCCAAACCGCAGCAATGCCGCTCTCAATGTTCCCTGCCCATCGAGTCTCGTGGAAGCAGGATCGCCGATAGCGTCCGCATCGACGTTTTGCAGGTCGCTATAGACTTCGTGCGCCTCGAAAAAGACGGGTCCTGCCGCGTCGGAGGGCGAAGATTCGACGCAATTACCTGTCCCCGCTTGATTGTCACCAGCGAGACACTCCGATCAGAAACGAGTTTGGCCTGTCTTTCGCCCCTGGATTCTCGAAGTTCCACGGCCCGTCTCGGTCCGAAACCAGATTGATGAGCGGCCGCTCCAGCACCAGAAGCGCCCATGGGTCAATGCGAACGTCGATTCGCGCCACTTTCAGGATGTAACTTGACGGAAATAATGGCGGGCTCTTGACTCCAAGATCGTCCACGTGAATTGTTAGCTTGGGAAAGAACGACACCGTCACTCGGCCGATCTCCACTTTATTCCCAGTGCCCTCTTCCAAGTAGGAGATCACCCACGGCCGGTAGCGATCCGCATTAAGCAGGACTGGTACCACGAAAACGGACGCAATGAGCAGCGTTCCGGTGATTCCCGCCAGAATAAGCCCGGTCCTACGATGCATAGTCACGGCAGCCCCGGCGCTGCATTCACGGCGGCGTCGCCAACTCAACGGCGCTCCTCACCCGGTCAGCGTTGTTGGCGACAGTCTCGGCTAGCACTGATGCTCGCCTTGGTCGGTTACTAATGAGCTTGGGCTCGACGGCAGGCGGAGTATCGCTCGCGGCGCTTTTAGTCCGTACGCTATCGTGTTTGAGCGATCGCGGCGGGGGCGTCAGGAATCTGAGCAACTGCGGCTGGGGCGGCGGGAGTCTCAGCAGCCGCAGCTGGGGCGGCTGCGGGAATCTGAGCAATCGGGGCAGGTGGGTAGAAGGTCTGCGCGACCGGGTAACGGGGTGCGAGCGCAGCGCCCGGTCGAGCGGCACTCGAGCCCGAAATCAAGTGCTTGCGCGCCAGGTGGAGCTGAGGCATTGCCCTTCAGAACGTAATCGGTCTTCTCGGCTTACCTGTCGCTCGTGCGCCTGTGGCTGCCGCAGCTGAAGTCCCTGCAGGAGGCGCCTGTTGATCTAGTCCTAGGCTGTACCGCTCGTCCGGCCAGGACCCTTGGCCTCGCGGCGCGCTCGCCCTGAGTCTTGCAGGAATAGCCTTCCGTAATTTGGCTTACGACCTGTGGCACGCCGAAAACCCCGCCGACCGAAGATTGAGCGGCTACGCGAAGCCGGGGCCGACTGAAGTAACCGATTCTTCGCAGAGCGAGAGTCTACTTTTTGGTTCCCGACGTTTTCTTCCCGACATTCGGCTCACGAGTGGCACGTACTTTTTTATCAAAAGGATATGGGTGCCTATCGAGGCCAGGCCTAGAGAGGCCACGCCATGTCCGGCGGTCTCACGCCTTCTTCCTAAAGAGGGAGCACCAGCCCTGCGGGCTGATATCCCCCTCGACCATTTTGCAGGCGTTCGGCGGCTGGAAATTGGCACACCCGTCGCAGCGCTGGTTGCCTTTCGGCTTATCTTGGTACGAGACCGTTTTCTGAGGCACCTTGGTCTGTGCGATCGCAAGATTCAACCCGAGGCCATGGATGATCGCAACGCTGGCGATCGCCACGCTCGTCGGCATCTTGGTAACCACCTGGATGACCGGAAGATTCGCCCACATGAATTCAGCGGCCGTGTTCATATCACTGTTGTTCTGGGGTCGGCTGTGGGGCGTTTGGGGGCTGCTGCTTAGCGTTCCCATCATCGTCATGTCTAAAGTCGTGTCTCGGCATGTGGAGCAGTTGCACGCGATGGCAGAATTCCTGGGGGATTGAATCGTCCGGTGGCGAGCTACTGCTGATTGCAACCGCATGTACCGCTTGCAGCGGGCTCCGGTAGCCTAGCTCGTCTACGTGCGCTTCGGCTGGAGTTTCCCAATCCTCGGCGCGACTTTCCGGGTGGGCGTGCCCTCAAGCGTTCTGTGGACCAGGCTGCCTCCCTGGGCGCAGCTGCCACTCCCGTACAGCAGCGGTCGTGTTCCGGTACAGCATGGACGCCGCGCATCATTCGCCACAGAATCACTCACGTGCAACTTGAGCTCACAGACGGCGCGCGGAGACTCAAAAGTTCGGCGTAGGCGCTGTGTGCAGTAGCGTGCAAACGCGTACTGCTAAGCTATACTGTGTGCGGTAATACCACCGGGATTGACCACGGGAGGAGCTCCATGCTCGGCTCCCACGATCCGCAGCAAAACCACCTGCTGGCTGCGCTATCACCCGCGGAGCGCGAACGAATCTACCCGCACCTGCGGCTTGTTCCGATGCCGCTCGGCAAGGTCTTGTACGAGTCCGGCGATGTCCTGCGCCACGTATATTTTCCGACTGACTCCATCGTGTCGCTGCTGTACGTGCTGGCCGATGGCGCGTCGGCGGAAATTTCGGTGGTTGGCAACGAAGGCCTCATCGGCATCGCACTGTTCATGGGCGGTGAGACTACCCCGAGTCGGGCGATCGTGCAGAGCGCCGGCAACGCTTACCGGCTGATCGGACAGCAGCTCAAGGACGAGTTCCATCGAAATGGGCCGCTGCAGCTTCTGTTGCTGCGCTATACGCAGGCCCTGATCACGCAGATGGCGCAGACCGCAGTGTGTAATCGCCATCACTCCGTGGACCAGCAATTATGCCGCTGGCTGTTGCTCTCTCTCGATCGTCTGTCATCTAACCAATTGACTATGACCCAGGAACTCATCGCCAACATGCTCGGCGTGCGCCGCGAAGGCGTCACCGAAGCCGCCGGCAGGCTGGACAAGCTCGGTGTTATCCGCTACGCCCGTGGGCATATCACGGTACTGGACCGGTCAAAGCTGGAAAGCCTATGTTGCGAGTGTTATGCCGTGGTCAGGAAAGAAACCGATCGCCTCCTGCCGCGTCCGACGCTTGGGTGACACGATCGGGACCGAAGCAGATTCGATTGCCTCAATCTGATCCCGCTGCCGGTGGTAGCCACTTAGCGAAGACGCGAGGGAAACAGAGAAGAATGCCTTCACGCTACATCGAACGACACCGCACAGGACGAATCGGCTGGCTGCGCGCGGCGGTACTAGGCGCGAACGACGGGATCGTTTCGACATCGAGTCTGGTACTCGGCGTCGCAGCCGCGCATGCGACTCACAGCAACGTGTTAGTCGCAGGAGTCGCCGGTCTGGTGGCCGGCGCCATGTCGATGGCCGCCGGCGAGTACGTGTCTGTGCAATCCCAGAAGGACAGCGAACAGGCCGAACTCGAGCGCGAGCGTGTGGAACTCAAGACAGATAACAGGGGCGAGCATAGTGAACTGGCAGCAATCTACGTCGCTCGTGGGCTCGCTCCTGCTCTCGCGAAACAGGTCAGCGAGCAGCTGATGATCCATGACGCGCTGGGCGCGCATGCACGCGACGAACTTGGGATCTCCGAGACTTTGCGTGCCCGGCCGATTCAGGCCGCGTTGGCGTCGGCCGGCAGCTTCGCCGTGGGGGCAGCCATGCCTCTGATGGTCACGGCCCTCGCTCCGGCGGAGGGATTGATCGCTCTTGTCTCGGGAACCTCACTTGTGTTCCTCGCGCTTCTGGGTGGCCTGGCTGCACACGTGGGCGGCGCAGGACTAGCCAAGGGCGCGATGCGCGTGACG
>Ga0310810_10009650_pt1 | contig 11179 bp, 8 predicted proteins | sample NCmetagenome_FD_207641 | JGI IMG/M metagenome (GOLD analysis project Ga0310810, IMG submission 207641) | Soil microbial communities from experimental microcosm in Duke University, North Carolina, United States - NC | ecosystem: Engineered > Artificial ecosystem > Soil microcosm > Unclassified ... | reverse complement strand
CAGTGCGGCGGCGACTGGTGGACCTGGCACCAGCTCGTCGGCGACAAGATCCTGATCGTCATCGGCGACGTCACCGGCCACGGCGTGCCGTCGGCGATGATCACCGCGGCCGCGAAGGCCGCGTGCGACGTCGCGCGCAGCGTCTATCAGGACGACGTCGCGGTGACCAAGCTGCTCGAGATCATGAACTACGCGATCTTCGAGAGCGCGAAGCGCAAGTTCGTGATGACCTGCTTCGCGTCGATCATCGACGCGAAGAAGCGCACGATCACGTACGCGAACGCGGGCCACAACTTCCCGTACCTCTTCCGCGCAGGCGAAGACGGCAAGGGCGAGTTCGGCTCGCTGATGATCCGCGGCAACCGGCTCGGCGATCTCCGCGAGTCCAAGTACGAGGCGAAGACGACCGAGCTGGTGCCCGGCGACATCCTCGTCTGGTACACGGACGGCATCGTCGAGTGCGAGAACGCCGCCGGCGAGGAGTACGGCGAGAAGCGCTTCCGCGCCAGCGTGCGCCGCGCGGCCGCGCTCGACGCGGGCGAGATGCGCGACGCCGTCGTCGCCGACTCACAACAGTTCTTCGGGGAGACACTGCGCAAGGACGACATCACGTTGGTGGTTGGCAGGATCCATTAGCCGCGCGCTGTGCGCGCGCGTGGCATTAGGGGAAGGATTCCGCACATGCAGAAGACGTTTGCGGCAACGCTCGTTGCCACGCTCGCGGTCATCGCCGCGCGCGGCACCGCATGGGCACAGCCCGAGGACGATCTACGCGAAGGCGATCGCTACTTCGAGGACGGCGACTGGAAGCACGCCGCCTCGTCGTACGACCGTGCGATCGGCAAGTACCCCGGGCAGGTACCGCCCGAGGCGTACGGCAAGCGCGCGGCGATCTTCATCATCCAGAACGATCTGCCGGGCGGCCTGACGTTCCTCCACGACGTCGCCGAGCGGCAGTACAAGGACGCGCCCGAGATCCTCGAGCAAGAGGCGCTGATCCTGTGGGCGCAGAAGAAGAAGCCCGAGGCGATCGCGATCGCCGAGAAGGTCGTCGCCAAGAAGCCGACGACCTACTCGAACCAGCAGCTGATCGGCGAGTACTACTCGGGACGCGACGCGCAGAAGACCGCGGCCGCGTACGACGCGTACCTCGCCGCGCGCCCGCCGGAGCTCGAGGACAAGGACGTGCTGCCGCGCATCCACCTCGGCTTCGCGTACCTGATGCTCGGCCAGAGCGCCGCGCGTGAGGGCAGGGCGAAGGAGATGACCGCCGACTACCAGAAGGCGATCGATCAGTTCGAGACGCTCGAGAAGAAGTTCAGCAAGAAGCCGTACGCGATGACCAACGCGGAGAACGGGCTGTGCGCCGCGTACACCGCGCAGAGCGCGTTCGACCGCGCGATCACGGTCTGCGAGCGCATCATCCAGGATCCCAAGAAGATCGATTCGAACGGATCGGTTTGGTACAACCTCGGCAAGTCGTACCTCTCGAACAAGCAGCCGAAGCGCGCGCGCACCGCCGCACAGGAATACGTGCGGATGCGCAAGAACGAGCCGCGCGGCTACATCCTGATCGGCGACTCGTACTTCGACGAGCGCGACTGGACCAACGCGCTGCAGTTCTATCTGCAGGCGGAGAAGCTGATCAAACCGGGCCAGACCAAGGATCAGATCTCGGTCTCGATCCAGCTGGGCAAGACGTACCTGCGCCTGCCCAAGCCCGACGTGAAGAACGCGATCGCGAAGCTGAAGTCGGGCATGGACGCCAACCCGAACAGCCTCGAGATCGGCGTCGAGCTCGCCGGCGCGTACATCCAGGACAACAACGACGCCGAGGCCGGCAAGATCAGCGACCGCTTGATCGCGAGCAAGGACTTCGCGACCAGCCAAGACGATCAGCGCGCCGGCATGTTCGTCGTCAGCGCGAAGGCGCTCTACAACCAGGGCAAGACCAAGGAAGGCCGCGCGCGCTTCGAGCAGGCCTATCAGCTCAAGCCGAAGGACATCGAGGTCCGCCGCGGGTTGGTCGAGACGATCAACAAGCAGGCGCTCGACGCGCTCGACAAGGGCAACCGGCAGTCGGCCGAGTCGCTGTTCGGCGAGGCGCTCAAGGTCGACGCGGGCTCGCCGATGACGAGCCGCAACCTCGCGGTGCTCTACATCGAGGGCGGCGACTGCGACATGGCGGTCAAGCACCTCGACAAGCTGAAGGACCAGAAGGGCTACACGCTCGCGTACGAGCGCCTGCTCGCGCGCACGTACCTTTGCGCGAAGAACCGCGATCCGAAGAAGGCCGCCGATCACTACGCGGCGGCCGACGCGGAGGCGCGCAAGGTGCAGGCGAACCTGGTCGAGGCGGAGATCTACACCGAGTGGGCGCCGCTGACGTGGGACACCGATCTCGACGGCGCGGTCGACAAGCTGCAGACCGCGGTGCAGTTCGCGGCGCAGGAGCCGAGCATCTCGGCGGCGGCGAAGCGCAACCTCGCGATCGCGCTCTTCAAGCGCGGATGGAAGTCGCTCAAGGACGGCAAGGCCGATCAGGCCGCGGCCGACTTCGAGCGCGCGAACCGCGAGCCGGCGCTCTTGAAGGGCACCGAGCCGCTCGCGTTCGAGTTCAGCTACGCGCTGGCGCTGCTCGACAAGGGCGACGCGTCGACGGCGGCAGGCCTCTTCAAGCAGCTCGCCGCGAAGGGCAACCAGGCGTCGTACCTGAAGGCGCCGTACGCGAAGCTCGGCGCGCAGTTCTTCGGCGCGTACGCGAACTACCGCTCGAACAACCCGAGCGCGCGGCAGCAGGCGGCCAACGACTTCCAGTCGATGGCGGCGTCGGCGACCGGCGGCTTCGCGAACAAGGTGAAGGACCTGACCGGATCGGCGTGGGAGATGATCGCGGTCGACGCGATCCGCGCCGGCAAGTCGAGCGCGGCGCAGGCCGCGCTCAAGAACGCGCAGAAGTACGCGAGCGGCGAGCAGCTGAAGCGCATCAAGCTCGACGCGATGGTCGCGTCGAATAGCGGCGACGTGCGCGAGCTCGAGTCGATGGGCGACTCACCGCCGCAGGTCCTCGTGAACCTGGGCATCGTCTACGATCGACTCGGGCGCCCGAAGGACGCGTACGACGCGTGGACGAAGGCGAAGGCGCGCGGCGCCGGCGGTCCGCAGTTGCAGAAGTGGATCGACGCCAAGAAGCGGATCTACGGGTTCTGAGGCCGAGGAGAGATGAACATGATGAAGAAGATCTTGTTGATCGTCCCTCTCGCCGCGATCGCCGCGGCCGCGGTGATCATGATGACGTCGCGCGGTGAGTCGCAGCCCGCGGCGCCGGCGTCGCTGTCGGTCGGCATCTACGCGCCGTCGGTCGAGTTCGGCACCGCGCAGGCGCGCTTGCAGTACGTGCAGGGCCTCGCGAAGGCGATCGAGCAGGCGACCGGCGTGAAGACGACCGCGCAGTCGTTCTCGTCGCTGGCGCAGCTGCGCAAGGCGGCGCCCGACTTCGCGATCATCGACGGCCTGTGCTTCGCGACCAACTCGTCGGGCACGCTGCTCGCGAACGCGGAGGTCGGCGGCGGCACGACGCGCGCGTGGGCGCTGTACTCGTCGGTCGGTCCCGACGTGAAGGCGCTCAAGGGCAAGAAGCTCTCGTTCGTGCAGACGGGCTGCAACGACAAGGCGTTCATCGACAACGCGATGCTCGAGTCGGAAGGCGCCGGCTTGTTCGCGAGCGAGGTCGGCAAGCCGGACCTCACCGCGGCGGTCGCCGAGGTCGCGTCGTACAAGGGCGCCGAGGCGGTGTTCGCGCCGTCGTCGGCGTCGAAGGGCCTGACCAAGGTCTTCGACACGCGCCAGGTGCCGAACCCGGCGTTCGTGCAGCTCAACGCGTCGCTGCCCGGGAACATCTCGTCGAAGGCGGCGAGCGCGGTCGTCGGCTACGGCGGCTCCGGCGCGATCAGCGGTTGGTCGGCGGCGTCGAAGGAGCCCTACTCCTCGCTCGCAGGGTCGCTCGGTCCGGTCGTGAAGAAGCTGCAAGCTGCTGATCCGGTTCCGGTGCGGCTGGAGTCCGGTGACGTGCTCGTCGAACCGAGTACACTCGGGGATACGGCGCTCACGGGGGTGAAGGGGCACTACGAGGCGCCGCCGCAGCGGATGGAGTAGGTCGAGGATTTTTCATGGACGCAAGCGCAAGGCCCGATCCGGTCGCACTGTCGTGGCGCATCAAGGAGCGCCCCGGCTTCACGACCGTGGAGTTCACCGGCGAGATCGACGAGAACGCCGATTTCGGTGAGCTGCGCCGCCGGCTCAAGGGCCCCGTCGTGTTCCACCTCGCCGAGGTGCGCCGCATCAACTCGTGCGGCGTGCGCGAGTGGGTCAACTTCGTGCGCGATCTGCCCGGCGTGACCGAGCTGACCTTCACGCACTGCTCGCCGGCGATCGTCACGCAGCTGAACATGATCTACAACTTCCGCGGCTCGGCGAAGGTGCGCTCGTTCTACGCGCCCTACGTTTGCGACGCGTGCGGCCACGAGGACGAGAAGCTCCTCGACGTGCAGAACCAGTTCCCGAGCGGACCGGGCAAGGTGCCCGAGTACGCGTGCGAGCAATGTGGCGCCGCGATGGAGTTCGACGACTTGCCCGAGCGGTACCTGTCGTTCCTGAACGAGACCTGAGGAGCCAGGAGATGACGTCGTCGTGAGCTCCGTCCTCGATCAGATCAAGCAGGTGCTCGAGGGGAGCGTCGACGCGGCGGTCGTGCTCGATGCCGATCGTCATATCTTGTATTACAACCGCGCGTACGAGGCCTCGACGGGCCTGCGCGGGCGGCAGCTGGCGCAGCGGGTGGCGGCGGGCGATCACTGCTACGACGTCTTCCCGCTCGAGATCTGCAAGACCGACTGCCTCGGGTGCAAGGCGCGCGACGCGTCGCGCGCGCTGCGCGTCGACGAGATCAAGGCGGTGCGCGGCGACGGCGAGGAGCTGACGTTCATCGTCGCGGCGGTGCCGGTGAAGATCGACGACGGCTCGATGGTCGTGATCGAGACGTATCGAGACGTCACCGCGGATGTCCGCATCCAGCGGCGCTTGAAGGTCCTGCTCGAGCGCGAGCGCCGCGCGAAGGAGAACCTCGAGGAGGTCGTGCGCGAGCGGACGCAGGAGCTGCGGCAGGCGCAGGCGCAGCTCGTCCACCAGGAGAAGATGTCGTCGCTGGGACGCTTGGTCGCGGGCATCGCGCACGAGCTGAACAACCCGATCAACTTCGTCTACGGCAACGTCGACTTCCTCGGCCAGTACATGGAGGACCTCCTGCGCTTGGTGTCGCTCGTCGACGGCGCCGCGCTGCCCGACGAGGTCCGCAAGGCGTTCGAGGACGCGAAGGGGCAGATCGAGTTCGACTTCCTGATCGAGGACTGGCGCAAGCTCTTGCGATCGATCCGCGCCGGCGCCGAGCGCACCGCGAGCATCGTGCAGGACCTGAAGACGTTCTCGCGCGCCGGCGGCGAGCTGCAGGAGGCGGACATCGTCGCGGGCATCGAGACGACGCTCAACCTGATCGCGCCGCTGCTCAAGAACCGGATCGAGGTGAAGCGGCAGATCGCGCCGAACGTGCCGCGCATCCTGTGCCACGCGGGCCACGTCAACCAGGTGTTCATGAACATCCTGACCAACGCGGCGCAGGCGATCCACGGCGAGGGGTGGATCGCGGTGTCGATCGACACCGTCGACGAAGGGCGCGCGGTGCGGATCCAGATCGCCGACTCGGGCCCGGGCATCCGGCAGGAGGCGATGGCGAAGGTGACCGATCCGTTCTTCACGACCAAGGACGTCGGCGAGGGGACCGGGCTCGGCTTGTGGATCAGCGAGAACATCGTGCGCGCGCACGGCGGCTCGCTCGAGTGGACCAACGGCGCGGCCGGCGGCGCGATGTTCACGGTGACGCTGCCGGTGCGCGCGCTCGAGACGGCGACGCGGCCGGCGATCGAAGGACTGGCGCGCAGTGGCTGAGCCGCAGCTCGCGCGCGTGCCGTGCCTGCTCGTCGTCGACGACGAGCCGCTCAACCGCGACCTGTTGCGGCGGACGCTCAAGCGCGACTTCGAGGTCGTCGAGGCGGAGGACGCGCGCGAGGCGCTGGTCGTGCTCGGCGAGCGCGACGACGTCGCGCTGGTCTTGTGCGATCAGCTCATGCCCGGCAGGTCGGGGACCGAGCTCGCGAAGGAAGTGCGCGCGCTGCGGCCCGCGCTGCCGTTCGTGCTCTTGACCGGATACGACGACGATCCTGACGTGACGGCCGCGCGCACCGGCGGCCTGCTCGCGGCGGTGGTCGCGAAGCCGTGGCAGGCGCCCGCGCTGCGCGGCCTGGTCGCGAAGCTGCTCGGCCGTTAGAGCGACTCGAGGAACGCGCGCAGATCGGCGAGCTGATCGTTCGACAGCGCGAGCGAGGGCGAGAGCATGCCGTGCACCGAGCCGCGGTCGCGCAGGACGACGTCGAGGGTCGCGGCGCTGCCGTCGTGGAAGTACGGCGCCGACGCGGCGACGCCGATCAGGCTGGGCGTGTCGGTGCGCGCGAGCGTGCCGGCGAAGGCGTGCTGCGCGCCGTCGGTGTAGAGCGCGCCCTCGTGGCAGCTCGCGCAGCCGCTGGCGTCGAACAGCGCGCGACCGCGCGCGACTTGATCGGGCACCCGAGACGGCGCGCGCACCGGCGCCATCGACTCGAGGTACGCGGACAGCGCGGCGAGGTGGCGCTTGGCGAGGCCGCTGCCGCCGAGGCGCTCGACCGTCTGCGCGAGGCTCGTCTGTAGATCGGCGGCGGTGCCGTCCCACTTGAACGGCGCGGTGCCGACCACGCGGCCCGACAGGAGCGGCGTGTTGAGCGGATGGCCGTGGATCAGCCACGAGACGCCGTCGGTGCGGCCGTCGAGGTGACAGCTCGCGCACGCGAGCGCGCCGAGCCCGGAGACGTTGGCGTCGGCGGTGTGGAAGATCACGTAGCCGGTGTGTTGTTCGTCGTCGAGCACGCTGTCGGTGAGGGCGGGGCCGTGCGCGACCAGCGGCTTCTTCGCGCTCGGATCGACGCGCACGACGCTGCGCGTGAACGAGCACCACACGAGCAGCTCGCCGCCCGGCGTGACCGCGAGGCCGTCGGGGCCGCAGCGATCGGGGCCCGGGAACGTGCCCTTGCCGAGCAGGGCGATCTCGGGGAAGGCGGCGACGTCGAGCGTCGACGCGTGCTCGACGCGCACGACGAGGTCGTTGCCGAGCCCGGCGATGTAGAGCATGTCGCGCGCGCCGTCCCACGCGATCGCGCGCGGCTGCTGCGCGCCGATCACCGCGTCGATCTCGCGCACGGTGTCGGCGCGGCCGCGCCCGAGGAACGCGAGGTCGTACGTGATCGGCGGGTTGAAGCTGCCGCCGTACCGATCATCGGTCGACTCTTCCTCGTCGAATTCGCCGCCGCTCGGGCGATCGCGCTGGAACGAGGTGACCGCGAGATCGTCGCCGAGGAACGTCGCGGCGAACGCGCCGCGCGCGACCGTGCCGTCCGCGGCTTCGAGCGCGACGTGGGTCGCGGCGTGCGGCGCCGCGAGCGCGAGCTCGTCGACGGTGCCGGTCGCGAGGTAGCCGATCAGCGCGCGATCGCCGCGCGGCGCGATCGCGAGGCCGCGCGGCTCGGCGGCGAGCGGCGCGCGCCAGCGCTCGCGGCCGGTCGCCGCGTCGTACGCGACCAGCGCGCGATCCGCGATCGTCGCGACCAGGAGCGTCGTGCGATCGGGCGCGAGCGCGACCGCGTACGGCTCGGCCGGCGTCTTCCACGAGCGCGCGAGCGCGAGGCGATCGTCGCCGACCGACGCGACGACGACGCGGTCGCCGCGGCGATCCGCGACGTACGCGACGCGCGCGACCGGATCGTACGCGAGCAGGCCCGCGTCGTGACCGATCGCGAGGCGCGCGCGCGCGGCGCCGTCGGCGCCGGCGAGGACGAGCGCACCGCTGTCGGCGTCGATCGCGAGCGCGCCGTCGCCGACCGCGGCGATGCGCGCGGCGGTCAGGTACGCAGGCGCCGGATCGGCGGCGCGCACGCCGCCGATCGCCGGCGCGAGCAGCTGGAACGGCGCCGGTGGCGTGAATTCGTGATCGTGCGGCATCGCCTCGGCGGGCAACGCCGCGAACCCGAGCCCGACGAGGAGGATCGCGATCGACGGACGACGCATGCACGCACGACGAACGAGCGCGCGGATCTATTCCGCGCCGGATCGCCTCAAGGCGCGGTGCACAGCGCCGCGCCGCCGGTCGCGCTCGCGACGTCGTCGTAGAGGCCGAACTCCCAGCCGCACTGGCGATCGTCGAGCGCGCCGGTCGCGAGATCGAGCGTCGCGAGGCCGCCGCCGATCGCGACCAGGTCGTCGCCGCTCCAGAGCAGGTCGTGCACGCTCGGCAGCGCGACCGTCCAGCGCACGGCGTCGTGATCGCGCAGCGTGACGCGGCCGCGATCGAGCTCCGCGGTCAGCGCGCCGTGCGCGCGCGCGAGCGCGCCGCCGAGCCCGAGCTCGCTGAGATCGTGGTGCGAGGCCTGCACCCACCAGCTGATCGTGCTCGATCGCGTCCGCGGCTTGCCGGTCACGACGTCGTCGGTGATCGCGGTGATCGGCGTGACCTCGACGCCGTTCTGCTGCTCGGTGATCACCGCGGCGAGCGCGCGCGGCGCGCGGCCCGGATCGGCGAGCACGACCTGCGGATAGCCGGCGGCGACGTCGAGCTCGACGGGCGTCGACAGCTCGCCGGTCTTCGGATCGACGCGCGCGAAGTAGAACGAGGTGCCGCCGCCCCACATCGCGAGGTGCGTGAGCGGCTCGTAGTCGATCTCGGCGCGGGTCGCCGCCGCGACCGCGACCGGCTTGTCGGGGTGCGCGAGATCGATCTGATAGATCTGGAACGCCTCGTAGGTGCCGCCGGCGCCGATCGCGTGGCGCTCGTCGATCGGGATCACCTGCGAGTACGAGCCCGCCGTCGTCGACAGCCGCGGCACGTCGATCGTGCCGGTCGTGCGCAGGTGCGCGTCGGTGCGCGCGATCGTCCCGCGATCGGAGAGCAAGAGCCCGTGCCGCGCGAGCCGCACGATCGACGGCTCCGTCATCTTGTAGCCGAGGTAGCGCGTGTGATCCGGCGACGCGAGGATCATCGACCCCTCGCCGGCGAAGACCAGATCGCCGCCCGCGCTGGCGACCGCGATGTTGCGCACGAACAGGCGGTCCGAGTTGATCCAGGTGTCATCGGTCCACCAGCCGACGCTCTCGCGATCGCGCACGATCGCCAACGCGTTGCCGGCGAAGCCGACCGCGCGCAGCCGCTCGCCGTGCTGGAAGTCGCTCGGACCCGCCTGCACGATCACGCGCCCGTTCGCGAGATCGACGATCGAGATCAGGCCGTCCTTGTCGGTGCCGGCGAGGCGATCGCCCTTGGGCGCGAGCACCGCGCCGAAGGCGAGATCGAGCGGCAGGACCGGCGTGTCGCCGCCCCAGCCCGCGCTCGCCGCGTTGATCCAGCGGCCGCGCAGCTTGCCGTCGCGCGTGACCAGCGCGAGCGCGTTCGAGCCGCGCGCGACGATCGCCTCGACGTGCTCGCCTTCCTTCGGCACCAGCGTGGTGCGCGCGGTGCCGTGCAGATCGAAGATCGCGATCGCTTGATCGTCGCGCAGCGCGACGAAGTCCGGCTGCACGGCGGCGATCGCGAGCACGGGCCGTCCGGTGTCGATCGTCGCGCGCGCCTGCGCCTCTCCGAGCGCGCTCGTGCGTACCAGCGTGACGCCGCCGGCGGCGTCGCGGATCGCGATCGCGAAGCTGTCGCCGTCGTGGGCGATCGCGAGCGACGCCGCGGCGGTCGCGTCGATCACGACCGGTTCGCGCTTGCCGTCGAGCGACGGCCACAGGCGCACACCGCCGTCGGTGTCGGCGGTCGCCGCCGCGATCCCGTCGGGCGTGATCGCGATCGCGCGCAGCTCGGCGCCGTGCAACGCGTGGATCGCAGCAGCGAGGACGAGCAGGGCCGGCATGCTCTCGCAACGCACCGCGCCCTACCTCTATTCGCTGATACGATCCGAGGATGCGTATCCTCATCTTCGCGACGTTCCTCCTGACGGCGTGCGGCAGCGACGAGATCGACTCCAACGAAGCGGCGCGGCGCGCGTACCTCGGCCTCGACAAGTCGATCCAGAAGTCGCTCACGCTCGGCTTCGACGGCTTCTACGCCGGATCCAACGCGAACATCGCGACGCAGATGGCTCCCGGCGACAGCACGGGGACGCTGACGATCAGCGGCCACGTCGACGCGGGGCAGTCGAACAACAAGCAGATGCACTTGAACGTCGGGATGGTCATGTACTCCGACGGCGCGTTCGTCGTCGACGACAAGAACGACAAGGCGACGATCACGTACGACACCAGCACCGACGTGACGATGCAGCCCGAGCTCGGCCTGTCGCTGCACAACTTCCCGAACGGCACCTACGACGGCACGATGGTGAACGGCACGTATCACCTGAGCGGCGACATCAAGGGCGACGCGACGCTCAACCTGACCTTGACCGGCGAGCTCATGGACGACGGCACCGGCAAGACCGTGCGCAAGCCGGGCACGACGGTGATCACCGGCACCGCGACCAACGCCGACGGCGGCTCGTACACGATCAACGTGACGATCTGAGCTCGGCGGCGGCGAGCGCGCGGCCGCGCGCGGCGAGCTGCGCGAGCACGAGCTGCACGATCAGGAGCGCGAGTAGCTCGCCGGCGACGGCGACGAGCAGGCCGCGCACGCCGGTCAGCGCGCCCGCGAAGATCGCCATCGCCGTCGTCCACGGGATCAGGACGAACACCGCGCGCACCTGCAGCGCGCGCACGCGCAGGCGCACGTTCGGCAGGTGCAGCGTGCCGGCGGCGAGGCGCGCCGCGAGCCTCGCGCCCGCGACGCACGTCGCGATCAGCCACGCGAGCATCGCGGCGAGGCCGCTCCAGACGGATGCGACGATCCATCGCTCGTCGGGCGGCGCGGTCGGCACGACGTTGGTCGCGAGCTCGGCGCCGAGCGAGGCGGCGCCCGCGATCACGGCGGCGATCGCGCCGATCGCGAGCGCGACGCGCGCGACCTGCGCGTGCCGGCGCAAGAGCGCGAGCTGATAGGCCGCGACCCACC
>Ga0310810_10009647_pt1 | contig 11182 bp, 10 predicted proteins | sample NCmetagenome_FD_207641 | JGI IMG/M metagenome (GOLD analysis project Ga0310810, IMG submission 207641) | Soil microbial communities from experimental microcosm in Duke University, North Carolina, United States - NC | ecosystem: Engineered > Artificial ecosystem > Soil microcosm > Unclassified ... | reverse complement strand
CATCCCTCGCTGCGCACGCGCGTCGGCGAGCCCATCTTCGTTCGCATCGATCCGGAGAAATGCGTGGCCCTGAAAGGAAGAACCCCATGAGCGCTCGGCGCTGGGCGTCCGACGTCATCGTCGACCTGCTGCACGCCTACGAGCTGCCGTACGCCGCGCTGAACCCCGGCGCGTCGTACCGCGGCCTGCACGACTCGATCGTCAACTACGGCGGCAACAAGCCGGTGATGATGCTCTGCCAGCACGAGGAGACCGCGGTGCAGATCGCGCACGGCTACGCCAAGGCGGCTGGCCGCCCGATGGTGGCGATCCTGCACAACCTGGTGGGCCTGCTGCACGCCAACATGGCGATCTACTATGCCTACGCCGACCGCGCGCCGGTGTTCATCGTCGGCGCCACCGGCCCGATGGACGAGACCAAGCGCCGCCCGCGCATCGACTGGATCCATACCGCGCAGGTGCAGGGCGAGGCGGTGCGCGCCTATACCAAGTGGGACTACCAGCCCACCGTGATCGGCGGCGTGCCGGAAGCCTTCGCGCGCGCGTACTCGGTCATGATGACCGAGCCGCGCGGCCCGATCTACATGTGCTACGACGCGTGGCTCCAGGAGCAGCCGCTCGATCACCTCGTGGCGCTGCCGCCGGCCGGCGCGGCGAAGGTGCCGAGCCGGTTGGGGCCTGATCCGCGCGCGCTTTCACAAATAAGTGATTTATTGGTGAAGGCGCAGAGGCCGGTCATCATCGCCGAATTCGTCGGCCGCGACCCGGAAGGCTTCCATGCGCTGGTCGAGCTCGCCGAGGCGCTCGGCGCGCCGGTGTACGACGTGAATGCGCGGCTCAACTTCCCGAGCCGGCATCCGCTCAACTTCAGCATGCAGAAGGACATCTTCCGCGACGCGGACCTGGTGCTGACGCTGGACACCCGCGACTGGGAGCGGGCGACCACCGAGCTCGTCAGCACGACGCGGGAGGTGACCTCGATCGTGCCGCCCACCGCCAAGTGGCTGGACATCGGCTTCGGCGACCTCGAGCTTTCCAGCTGGGCGATGGACTACCAGCGCCTCGCGCACGCCGACCTGCGCGTGCTCGCCGATACCACGATCGCGATCCCGGCATTGACGAGCCTCCTGAAATCGAAGGTGGACGTAACTCGCCGCGCTACCCGGGTAAAGCACCTGACGGAGAAGAACGAGGCGACGCGGCGCAAGTGGGCGGAGCAGGCGAAGGCGCACTGGGACGAGAGCCCGATCACGCTGCCGCGCCTGGCGAGCGAGATCTGGGAGGCGATCAAGGGCGAGGACTGGGTGCTGACCGCCAACACGCTCGAGGAGTGGACGCGCAAGCTGTGGGACTTCGACCGGCCGTATCGCCACCCGGGCAAGTCGCTCGGCACCGCGACGCAGATCGGCATCTCGCTCGGCGTCGCGCTCGCGCACCGCGGCAGCGGCCGCCTGGTGGTCGACATCCAGCCCGACGGCGACCTGATGTTCGATGCCGGGGCGCTGTGGGTCGCCGCCAAGCACCGCATCCCGTTGCTGGTGGTCATGTACAACAACCGCGCCTACTACAACGACTGGGAGCACCAGATCCGCATGGCGAAGCTGCGCGGCACGCCGGTCGAGCGCGCCTACATCGGCATGGACATGTGCGATCCGGATCCCGATTTCGCCGGCCTCGCTCGCTCGATGGGCTGGTACGCCGAGGGGCCGATCGACCGGCCGGGCGAGGTCGCCGCCGCCCTGCGGCGCGCCATAGCGCAGGTGAAAGCCGGCCAGCCGGCCCTTATCGACACGATCACGCAAAAACGATGAGCGAAACCGTCGGCATCATAGGGGCGGGCCGCATGGGCCTGCCGATCATCGGCCACCTGGCGAAGAAGGGTTTTCGCACTCTCGCCACGGACGTCGATCTTTCCAGGAAAGCTCTGGTGGAAGCGCGCGGCGCGGAATGGGTCGCCCCGCTCGAGGCGCTGGCCAAGGAAGCGACGGTCATGCTGGTGTGCGTCGGCTACGACCGCGAGCTGCGCGAGCTTTTCTCGCGCCTGACGCCGAAGAAGGACGCCATCGTCGCGGTGCTCAGCACGGTCAACCCGCGCACGGTGCAGGCCCTCGCGAAGGAGGCCGGGGCGCGCGGCTTTCACCTGGTCGACTCGACCGTCTGCCGCGGCGGCCGGGCGGCGGACGAGGGGACGCTGCTCTCCTTCGTCGGCGGTCCTGCCGCGGTGGTGGAGCGGCTGACGCCGGTGCTGCGCGCGTATTCCAGCGACGTGGTGCACAGCGGCGAGGCCGGCTCGGCGCAGGTCGCCAAGGCGGCGAACAACCTGGTGCTCTGGGCATGCCTCGTCGCCGACCACGAGGCGCTCGCGCTGGCGAGCCGCTACGGCGTCGACGTCGAGAAGCTGCGCGGCGCGCTGCTGCGCTCGAGCGCGGCGAACGACGCGCTGGCGAAATGGGGCACGCAGACCATGGCCTGGGCCGAGGACGACATGGCGATCGTCGCCGAGATGGCCGCGGAATGCGGCCTCGCGCTGCCCCAGGCGGGCGTGAACCGCGAGATCTGCCGTGCGCTAAAGCCACGCCGCTATCAGCTCGACCGCTACGGAAACTGACGAACCTTGACAGCGGTCAACGCGCGCTAGTAGCGTGCGAAGCGCGTGTTCCGCTACGGAGGAAGAGGTTCCGTATAGAGGAACATAGGGATCGGCTCTCGAAAACCAGCAAAGAGGAGGAGGGATGAAGAAGAACGCCATTGCTCTCGCCGTCGGGGCGCTGTGCATCGCGCCCGCGGCCCAGGCGCAGATCGTGTTCGGCAACGACTCGATCGGCACCGTGCAGTTCTACGGCAAGCTCTATCCGCAGTTCACCTACGGCACGAGCGGCGGCGCCACCGGCGCGTCGGAGACCGTCTCGCCGATGGCCAACGCGCCGACCGGGGAAACCGGCGGCAGCCGCAAGTCGGTCGACTCGAACAACTCCTACCTCGGCTTCCGCGGCGAAAGGAACCTCGGCTCGACCGGCCTGAAAGGGATCTGGCAGATCGAGCAGGCGATCGAGATCGACACCGGCAACTCGGACGCCACGTTCTCGAACCGCAACTCGTTCCTCGGCCTGTCGGGCGGCTTCGGCACGGTGAAGCTCGGCCACATGGACACGATCTACAAGGAGTTCGGCGCGGTCGTCGGCATGTTCGGCATCACCAGCGGCAACTTCATCTCGCCAAGCGAGGTGCTGTCGAAGAACGCCGCCAGCGGCAGCGGCAGCTTCCACCTGCGCCAGGCGAACTCCCTGCAGTACCTGTCGCCCGAGTTCGGCGGCTTGCAGTTCGGCGCGCAGTACAGCCCGGACGAAGGCCGCGACCTCGGCACCGACGTGAACAAGGAGCTCTGGTCGTTCGGCGTCAAGTACGAGGCCGGCCCGATGTACCTCTCGCTGCAGCACGAGATCCACAAGGACTTCTTCGGCGGCACGAGAGGCACCCCGGTGGCGCGCGGCGACAACTCGAAAGACCGCGCGACGCGCGCCAGCGCGACGTACAAGCTGGGCAACCACCTGCTGTCCGCGGACCTCGCGCAGATCGAGTACACCGAATCGGGCGGCGACCTGAACAGCTACAAGCACATCGCCTGGGACGTGGGCATCGAGTCGAAGTGGGGCGGGCCGTGGCGCACCGCGCTCGAGTACGTGCAGTCGCAGGCGGGCAGCTGCAGCTTCAGCGTCGGCGACTGCAATACCGACGGCCTGAAGGGCCAGCTGATCGCCGCGGGCCTCGCCTACGACCTCGACAAGAGCACCTTCCTGTACCTGATCGGCGCGAGGCTGATCAACGGCAAGTCGGCGAGCTTCAACAACTGGGCGGCGAACGGCGGCGACGTGCCGCTGGGCACCGGCGCCGACATCACGCAGGTCGCCGTAGGCATGTCGTACAAGTTCTAGCCAGGACAAGCGGTCGCGGAGAACGGGCGCTACGGCGCCCGTTCCCGTTTCAGGAGGAGGATTGACCATGTTGCGGACTGTTGTAATTGCTTCCCTGCTCGCGCCGGCGCTCGCGCTCGCGCAGGGCAAGCCCGGGCCCCACGCGGCCCTCTACCTGTACAAGGGCGCCGACCGCGACCAGAAGGTGCTGGCGGCGGCGAAGCAGGAAGGCAAGGTGGTGGTCTACACCTCGCTCAACACCAAGGACTCGGTGCCGATCAGCGAGGCGTTCGAGAAGAAGACCGGCGTCAAGGTGGAGCTCTGGCGCTCCTCGAGCGAGAAGGTGCTGCAGCGCGCGATGACCGAGTTCCGCGCCGGCCGCTACTCGGTCGACGCGTTCGAGCTGAACGGGCCGGAGCTCGAGCAGATGTGGCGCGAGGGCCTGCTCGATCGCTTCCATTCGCCGCAGGCGGCCAACATGCCGCCGGGCGCCTTCCCGAAGAACGGCGCCTACGTGGCCGACCGCTTCAACTTCTTCACCATCGGCTACAACACCAGCCTGGTGAAGCCGAACGACGTGCCGAAGAGCTACCAGGACCTCCTCGACCCGAAATGGGTCGGCCGGATCGGCATCGAGGCGAGCGACACCGACTGGTTCGGCTCGCTGGTGCACGCGATGGGCGAGGAGAAGGGCATGGCGTTCTTCCGCAAGCTCGCCGACATGAAGCCGCAGATGCGCACCGGGCACACGCTGATGGCCGAGCTGATCGCCTCCGGCGAGGTGCCGCTCGCGCTCGACATCTACAACCACAACGCCGAGCGGCTGAAGGCGAAGGGCGCGCCGATCGCCTGGAAGGCGCTCGAGCCGACCTTCGGCAGGCCGAACGGGGTCGCGGTGGCCAAGCAGGCGGCGCACCCGAACGCGGCGCTGCTGTTCGTCGACTTCATGCTGTCGCTCGACGGCCAGAAGCTGATCAAGAAGGTGAAGCGCGTGCCGGCGAGCAACAAGGTCGACTCGAACCTCAACGACTTCCCCTACCAGATGATCGATCCGGTGGTGGTGATCGACGAGGCCGACAAGTGGGACAAGCGCTGGTCGGAACTCTTCCTCAAGGGGCAGGCCATAAGAAGGGAGAAGGAATAGCATCGCGATATGGGCAAGGAAAGCCACTACAGCAGCAAGAAGGACCGGGTGTTCGTCCGCGGCATCCAGGGGCAGTACAGCCTGAAGGACGAGCTCGCGCGGCTGCGCTCGCTGCCGCGCGTCATCAAGGGCCGCGACCTGACGTTCAACGACGGCCCGCAGTCCTTCTCCAAGCACTTCGTCGAGCCGGTGGACGGCCTCGGGCAGACGCTGCACGTCCACCTCGAGGAGTACGCGCCGGGCGGCCGCACGCAGAAGCACGGCCATGTCAATGAGGCCGCGTTCTACATCCTCGACGGCACCGGCTACGAGGTGCACGACGGCGTGCGCTACGACTGGAAGGCGGGCGACGTGGCGATCGTGCACATGAACTGCGTGCACCAGCACTTCAACGCCGACCCCGACAAGCCGGCACGCGCGCTGGTGCTCAAGCCGAAGCCGCTCATCATGTTCATGAACATGCTGTTCCAGCAGACCGTGATCCCGCGCCCGAAGGAGCCGGCGACGCCGGCCGGGGCGGGCTACCAGCCGAGGAACCTGGAAGACAACTTCAACCACGACGAATGAAGAACGCGACCGTTTCCGAAGACTTCGCCAAGAAATTCGCCACCGAGAAGGAGACGCCCTACACCCGCTGGGTCAGGGGCGAGGGGCTGGACATCATCAGCTCCTTCTACGTGCCGAACCTGCACACGGTGGAGCTCAAGCCCTGGCCGCGGCGCGGCGGCCGCGCGGTGTTCCTCAACCACGACGCGTCGCGCACCTCGAACGACTGCTACGTGTGCGAGATCCCGCCGGGCAAGAGCCTCGCGCCGCAGCGCCAGCTGTTCGAGGAGATGATCTACGTGCTCGACGGCCGCGGCTCGACCGCGGTGTGGAACGACGCCGGCAGGAAGATCAGCTTCGAGTGGAAGGCGGGCGCGATCTTCGCCATCCCGCTCAACTGCTGGCACCAGCACTTCAACGGCTCGGGCGAGAAGCCGGCGCGCTACGTCGCCGTGACCAACGCGCCGGTGATCATCAACGCGTTCACCGACGTGGGCTTCGTGTTCAACACGCAGCACGACTTCAAGGACCGCTTCGACGGCGAGCCCGAGTACTTCGCCAACAAGGGCGAGCAGAAGGGGCTGTTGCTCGACACCAACTTCGTCGCCGACGCGATCAACCTGCCGCTGTTCGCCGCCAAGGAGCGCGGCGCGGGCGGCGGGCACACGCGCTTCTCGATGGCGCGCGGCTCGATGAACAGCCACATCTCGCAGTTCCCGGTCGGCACCTACAAGAAGGCGCATGCGCACGGGCCGGGCGCGCACGTGATCGTGCTCTCGGGGGAGGGCTTCAGCCTGATGTGGCCCGAGGGCGAGGAGCCGCAGCGCTTCGAGTGGCGCGAGGGGACGATGATCGTGCCGCCCAACATGTGGTTCCACCAGCACTTCAACACCGGCACCACGCCGGCGCGCTACCTCGCCTTCAAGGCCGAGGGCGTGGCGGTGCGCAATGCGCAAGGCGTGCCGAAGGCCTGGATCTCCAGGCGCCTCGGCGGCGACCAGATCGACTACGCCGACGAGAGGCCCGAAGTACGCCGCTGGTTCTCCGACGCCCTCGCGAAGCACGGCCTAAAGTCCAACATGGACAAGGCCTACGCCGCCGAAGCGGCCGACCTGCCGCAAAAAGCCGCTTAAATAGGGACAGACCCTATTTTTCTCATCTAGCGGTCAACCGACCGACCGCGCGCGCCGTTTCGGGGCTCATGCCCAGAACGGCGCGTTTCGTTGTGCCCGGAGTGACGCTCCATGTCACCCAGCGAGGTCATGATCGACGGCCGTGTTTCTTCGAGGAAGGGGACTACCGCGCATATCTCGGGTACCTGGGAGAATTCGCGCTGAAGTTCGCCTGCTCGGTGCACGCGTATTGCCTGATGACCAATCACGTGCATCTTTTGATCACCCCGCATACGCCTGATTCATGCGCGAAACTCATGAAGAACCTGGGACAGAACCACGTGCAACGGATCAACAGCCGCCGCCGCCGGACCGGCACGTTATGGGAAGGGCGCTTCTGGTCCTGTCCTGTGACTACGGAGCGATACGTGCTTTGCTGCTATCGGTACGTAGAGCTCAATCCCGCGCGAGCCGGAATAGTTCAGCACCCAGGGGACTACCCGTGGTCGAGCTATCAACAGAACATAGAAGGCAACCCGGGAGGCCTACTCGACCCGCACGCGGTGTACTTGTCGATAGCAGCCGAGAAGACCGCGCGAGGAAAGGACTATCGCGCGCTCTGCGATGAGCCGCTCGCTCCGGAAGTGATCGAAGAGATTCGCAAAGCGACGCGCGGCGGATATGTCGTCGGCGCCGCACGCAGGCCCCGCGGACGACCGCGGCCCGCGGTAATGAGAAAAATAGGGTCTGTCCCTATTTAGACGGTGGCGTGGGCGGCGCCGGGCTCGGGGAGCAGGGCGTCCTCGGCTGCGTCCTGGAAGGCGACGTCCTTGGGCAGGATCACCGAAGCGGAGCGCACGCGCGTGTGCTCGGGATCGGCGCCCGGAGGCCGCACGCCTTTCGCCACGCCTTCGGCGGCGGCGACCAGGCGGCGGCGCGCCATGATGATGCCCTGGTCGGTCGGCACGAGGTTCTCCTTCGTGCGGTCCTGGATCGGCCCCATCGATTCCTGCACCGAGGCGTCCTGCATGGCGAAGCCCTCGACGCCGGAGAAGCTCTTGCCTTCCTTCTGCGCCTTGCGGTCGATCAGGTAATCGTTGTCCTTGTTCGCGACCGGCCGGAAGGTGCCCGGGACGAGCGGCGTGTGGATGCCCTTGCCGGCGTCCATCGCCTCGCGCTCCTCGCGCGTCAGGGCGCGGGTGGCGTGGTGGTTGCTGCTCCACGCCCAGCAGTTCTCGTCGTCGATCGGCACCCAGCAGTGGCCGCCGATCGGATGATCGCCGCGCGGCGGAATCAGGGTGAAGCTGGGCATCACATATTGCGTGATGCGCCAATAGTAGCGGTCGTTCTCCGCATTGCGCCGCGCGCCGATGTAGAGCCCGCCCGGCGACTCGACCACCTCGAAGTGCGGCGCGAGGTCGCCGAGGTTGTAGCGGTGGCTCTGCGTCGCCGACTTGAACATCGGGTCGACCTTCATCGTGAAGCGGTGCAGGAACGAGACGTGGCTCGAGTCGATGCCGCCCTCCATCGCCTGCAGCCAGTTGCACTCCTGCCAGCGCTTGGAGATGAAGCGGTTCGCCGCCGGCACCATCGCCCACTCGTGCTCGGGCAGCGGCGGGCGCTCGCCCGGCGGGCCCATGTAGGTCCACAGCACGCCGCCGCGCTCGACCAGCGGGTAGCTCTTCAGCTTCATGCGCTGGCAGAGCTTCGGGTTGCCCGGCTCGGAGGGGATCTCGGTGCACTGCCCGGTCACGTCGTACTTCCAGCCGTGGTAGGAGCAGCGCAGCCCGCCCTCCTCGTTGCGCCCGAACCAGAGCGACGCGCCGCGGTGCGCGCAGAACTCGTCGATCAGCCCGAAGCGGTTCTGCGTGTCGCGGAACGCGATCAGCTTCTCGCCGAGCATGCGCACGCGCACCGGCGGGCAATCGGCCTCCGGCAGCTCGGAGGCGAGCAGCGCCGGCAGCCAGTAGCGGCGAAACAGCTCGCCCATCGGCGTGCCGGGACCGGTGCGGGTCAGAAATTCGTTCTGTTCTGCTCTCATGTTCCTCTATACAGAACTACGTTCTTCCATATGAACGAGTTTAAAGCATCGGCGTTATACTCGCCCACTCCGGAATGAGCATCAGTCGCAACGACCCATGTCCCTGCGGCAGCGGCAAGAAATACAAGAAGTGCTGTGGCGCGGTGATTCCCGTGAAGGCAGAGCGGCGCGAGTGCGGAAGCTGCACCGCCTGCTGCGATGGCTGGGTGGTGGGCACGATCCGCGGCCACGAGATGAAGCCCGGCACGCCGTGCCACTTCCGCGGCGCGGGCTGCTGCACCATCTACGCCGAGCGCCCGCAGGAGCCCTGCCGCACGTTCGTCTGCGGCTGGCTCGCGCCGCGCAGCCCGTTCCCCGAGGATTTCCGGCCCGACCGGCTCGGCGTCATGATCATCGGCACGCGCTGGCGCGACCGGCCGGCGTACATCCTGCGCCATGCGGGGCGCGACCCGGACGAGGCGCTGATCGCCTGGATGCGCGCCTTCAGCGTGCGCAGCGGCGCGCCGTTCTTCTACGAGCAGGCCGGCGAGCGCTTCGGCTTCGGCCCGCCCGAGTTCCAGCACGAGATGCTCGCGAAGCTCGAGTCCGGTGAGAGGCTATGGTGAAAGACAAGACCGAATCGCACTACCACAGCAAGAAGGACCGCGTGTTCGTGCGCGGCATCCAGGGCCAGTACAGCCTGAAGGATGAACTGGCCCGCCTGCGCTCCCTGCCGCGCGTGCGCAAGGGGCGGGAGCTCAAGTTCGTCGACGGCCCGCAGACCTACAGCCGGCACTACGTGGAGCCGAAGGACGGCATCACGCAGATGTTCCACCTGCACCTCGAGGAGTACGCGCCGGGCGGCAAGTCCCAGAAGCACGGCCACGTCAACGAGGCCGCCTTCTATATCCTGGATGGAAAAGGATATGAAATTCATGATGGCGTGCGCTACGACTGGCAGGCGGGCGACGTGGCGATCGTGCACAACAACTGCGTGCACCAGCACTTCAACGCGAGCCCCGACAAGCCGGCGCGCGCGCTGGTGATCAAGACCAAGCCGATGTTCATGTTCATGAACATGCTGTTCCAGCAGCTGGTCGAGCCGCGGCCGACCGAGCCCGCGCCCGGCGCCGAGCGCTACCGGGTGCGCGAAGCGGAAGCGAACTTCAATCACGAGGAATGACCGATGGCCTGGGATGAATCGAAAGCGTGGAAACGCGGCCGGCAGAGCCAGAAGCTGTATCAGGCGCTGCTCGACGACGCCGCGACGGCCCCGTCGCGCAACGCCAAGCGCAAGAAGGTCGTGCACCCCGAGGACATGCCGTGGGAGATGGCGCGCCAGGGGCTGCTCAAGCACCTGATCAACGAGGGCATGAACACGCGCATGGAGACGGTCGACGCCTACATGCAGATCATCCCGCCCGGCAGCCGCTCGGGTAAGCACCGCCACCTCGCCGAGGAGTGCCTGTACGTGCTGGAAGGGCGCGGCTACGACCTGCACCAGGACTGCGACGTCGAGATCACCGACACCTACCACTGGAAGCCGCAGGCCGAGATCAAGCGCTACGAGTGGGAGGCGGGCGACGTGATCTACATCCCGCCCAACACCATTCACCAGCACTTCAACGCCAGCGCCGACAAGCCGGTGCGGCTCATCTCGGCGACCAACCGCATCTACAAGGCGTGCGGCCTGAACGATCTGGAGCAGGTCGAGGACGCGCCCGAGTACGACCCGAACCTTGTCCTCACCGCGGAACTGCTGGAAAAATATCTGAGAGTGAAAAGCAAGGTGCCGGCTTGAGCAGCATTGCCGCGGCCGCAGCGCGGCCGGCGCATCCCTGGCGCGAGCTGTGGCTGATCACCGTCGGCCACGGGCTCACGCACTGGTACCCGGCGACCTTCTACCTGTTGCTGCCGCTGATCGGGCACGAGCTCGGGCTGAGTTACAGCCAGATCGGCCTGATCATGACCTGCCAGTACGTCGCCTCGGCGATCGCCAACGTGCCGGGCGGCATCCTGGTCGACACGGTAGGGCGCAAGGGCCTGCTCATGGGCGTGTCGCTCTTCTGGGTAGGCTTCCCGTACCTGCTCATCAGCTTCACGCACAGCTACGCGATGCTGCTGCTCTGCATCGCGCTGGTCGGCTTCGGCAACAGCCTGTGGCACCCGACCGCGATCCCGACCCTCGGCAGCCGCTACCCGGAGCGCAAGGGCCTGGTGCTCTCGCTGCACGGCATGGGCGGCAACGTCGGCGACGCCATTGCCCCGGTGGTCATCGGCACGGCGCTCGCCGTGTTCTCGTGGCGGCAGGTCGTCGTGATGAACGTGGCCCCGGGGCTGATCGTCGCGGCGCTGATGTTCGCGTTCCTCGGCTCGATGCGAATGGGGGCGAAGAAGCACCAGAGCGAGGAAGGCCAGTCGTTCGGCGAATACCTGCAGGGTCTGAAGA
>Ga0310810_10009643_pt1 | contig 11182 bp, 9 predicted proteins | sample NCmetagenome_FD_207641 | JGI IMG/M metagenome (GOLD analysis project Ga0310810, IMG submission 207641) | Soil microbial communities from experimental microcosm in Duke University, North Carolina, United States - NC | ecosystem: Engineered > Artificial ecosystem > Soil microcosm > Unclassified ... | reverse complement strand
CGACCATTCCACCATCGGCGAATGGTTCGCCGCCGCCGCCGGCTGTCCAACCGCGGTCGGATTCGCGATCGGACGCTCGGTGGTCTGGGATCCGGCGACGAAATTCGCCTCGGGCACGATGGAGCGCGATCGCGCCGTGTCGGCGATCGCCGCCAACTATCTCGCCCTCGTCGCTGCCTGGCAGCAGCGCGGATTGGCAGCCCCCTCGAGCGTCTAGCCGCTAGCGCCGTTCTATAATTGTCGGGCTTGATGAAGAGTCTGGTCGCCCTCGTGCTCGCCGGCGTCGGCGCGCTGGCGACGCCCGCCCTCGCGCAGGATCCGCAGGGCGGCCCGACGCCGCTGACCACTTGCATCCCCGAAACCCGCAGCGAGCTCAAACTCAACAACCTGCGCGACGGCACGCTCTACGTTCCCAAGGGCTACAAGGCCGGCGAGCGCATGCCGCTCCTGGTTTGGCTGCACGGTGCGGGAGGCTCCGGCAACGTGTCGCCGGCGCTCTCCGCCCTCGCCGACGAGTTCGGCATCATCGTGCTCGCGCCCGACTCGCGCGAATGGACGTGGGGATCGGTGCTCGGCGATTGGGAACCCGATCTCGATTTCCTCCAGCTCGCGATGCAGCAGGCGCAGACACGCTGCGCCGTCGACCGCGACCGCATCTGGCTCGGTGGCTTCTCCGACGGCGCGTCGTTCTCGCTCTCGCTCGGCATCAGCTACGGACAGGTGTTCCGCAAGGTGTACGCGGGCGCCCCCGGGCTGATGCAGCCGATTGCCGCCAATGGCAAGCCGCCGATTTTCATCTCCCACGGCACCGCCGATCCGACGATGCCGATCGATCGGACGAGCCGTCGCTTCGTCCCGCGTCTGAAAGCGCTCGGCTACGACGTCACGTATCGGGAGTACGACGGGCGGCACACGCTTCCGCCTGACATCCTCCGCGAAGTGATCGAATGGTTCGCCGCCGCCAAGAAACAATGACCATGCGCATGCCCGCTCTTCTGCTCTTTGGGTTGCTTGCGGTGTCGTCCCCATCACCGGTCGCGCAGCAGCCGCCGCAGCATCCGCTGGGCACGCTTCGCGAACAGGCGGCGATGCAGCAGGACTGGCTGAAGAAGCGGCTCGACACCTTTCTGCCGGCGCTAATGCGCAAGCACGCGATCGATCTGTGGCTCGTGCCGATGCGCGAGTACAACGAGGATCCGGTGTTCTCGGCGATCGTCGCGCCCGACACGTTCGCGGCCCGCCGGCGCACCATCTACGTGTTCTTCGACAAATGCGCCGCCGCCGGCACGGCGCCGGCCGCGGCGTGCGTCGAACGCATCGCGCTCGGCGGCACCTCGCAGGGCGGCGTCTTCGAAGCGCGCCGGTCGATGCGCGCCGCGGCCTCGAATGTCGGACGCGGCCAGCAGGCCGAGCTCTGGGGCGACGAGCAATGGCTTGCCCTCAAAGCCCTCGTCGAGGAAAAGAATCCGAAGACGATCGGCATCAACCGCTCGACCGTCTTCGCCTTCTCCGACGGCCTCTCGAGCGGCGAGCTGAAGGGCATGACCGAAGCGCTCGGCGAGAAGTGGGCCTCGCGCTTTCGCGACGCCGAGGGTCTTCCGCTCGAGCTCGTCGCCTCGCGGCTGCCGGAGGAAGAGGTGTTCTATCGGCGGATGCAGGAGCTGGTCTGGTCGCTCACGCAGACGATGTTCTCCTCCGCCGTCGTCTCGCCCGGCAAGACGCGCCCGAGCGATCTCGTGTGGTGGTGGCGGCAGCGCGTCAACGATCTCGGCCTCGGCACCTGGTTCCAGCCGAGCGTCGAGGTGCAGCGCAGCGGCGCCACCGAAGAACAGCTCGGCGAGGATCCGGTGATCCAGCCCGGCGACGTGCTCCACTGCGACGTCGGCATTACCGTCGCGCGACTGAACACCGACACGCAGCACCTCGCCTACGTGCTGCGGCCCGGCGAATCTGACGCGCCCGAAGGGCTGCGCCGCGCGCTGGCGAACGGCAACGCGCTGCAGGACATCGTCATGGAGGAGATCCGGCCGGGGCGCACCGGCGACGAAATCCTCGGCGCGGCGCGCGGCCGGATGATCGAGAAGAAAATCGACGGCAGCATCTACACCCACCCGATCGGTCTGCAGGGCCACGGCGCCGGCCCGCTGATCGGCCTCTGGGACTACCAGGACGGCGTGGTCGGCCGCGGCGAAGCGAAGGTCATTCCAAGCATGTGGTTTTCGATCGAGCTGCAGGCGACGACGCCGGTGCCGGAATGGAACGGCCAGCCGGTGCGAATGGCGCAGGAAGAAGACGCGATCATCGGCGCCGACGGCAAGATCCGGTGGGCGCTGCGCCGCCAGGACAAGCTGTTCCTCATTCGCTGATCCACCGAGCTCGCATACGCGTCGGCGATCGTCGTCGATTCCGCGCTTTTGTCGGCGACAGCTTCGCGAAGGCCGACGCGACGCCCGCCTGTAATCCGCAGAAGCAGCCCGCGCTACCCTCGATCGCCAGTCCTGCGGCGGAGGTACGTTGCACCATTTCAGCGTTGCCGGCGTCGACACCTATCACCTCACCACCGGCGGCTCGAGGAGCACGACGCTGACGGTGCGCTTCAACGCGCCGCATCAGAACGCTGGCATCCCTGCAGTACAGGTGACCGCGGCCTGGCGGAAATAGTACGCGACGGCGCTCGTACCCTGTGACATTCGTCCCGCGCAGAGGACACGCACGGGCCGAACATCGAACTCACGAGATCGGCGCAATGTCGCAGGTTGGCCGGAAATTGTAAGAAATCAGCAACGGGGCCAGGGGCATGCTCTTTGCCATGACGCAGGTGTCGGCTGACGCCGACTGGAGGTGCCATGCGTATCCTCATCGTCGCGGCGGCGCTCGCGCTCGTGCCGCTCTCTGCGTCTGCACAGGATCGTCCGTCGTTCTTCGAGGGGTTCGGCGGACTTCGGATGACCAGCGCCCCGGGCACGGCCGGCACGCTGGGTGGATCGATCGGCGTGTCGGTGACACCGGGCATTCAGGCGGTCGGTGAAGTGGGCCGGACCAGCGACGTGATGCCCTCGAGCATCGCGTCGATCATCGCGCTGACGCCCGCGGAATTTCGGGTGTCCGCGTTCTACGGCGAGGGCGGCGTCCGGTTCCTCACCAACCCGCACGGACGCGTCAGCGGCTACGCCGAAACGCTCGCCGGCTTCGCACGGATGAACGCATCGTTCGGCGGCGTCGGCTCATCGCGCACCGACGCCATCGTCGACATCGCGCTGCGTTACTTCGATTCGACCGAGCCGATGGCGAGCGTCGGCGGCGGGCTGATCATGCAGGGCGGGCCAATGGTCGCAACCGTCGGCTATCGCTTCAACCGCATTTTTGCGAACGACGCGCTCGCCGGCTGGATCAGCGGCGGGCGGCTGGACGTGAACGAGGTGCGCGTGGGCGTCGGATTCCGCTTCTAACCAACGCGGTCGAGCGGTGCCTTCACTGGCCGGGCGGCCGCGCCGCACCGAGGCTGGCGAGGGCATCCGCTTCCGACTCGTAGGACTCGATCACCGTCAACAGCTTCGTCAGCTCGAGCAGTTCGTGGACGTGGCCGCGAACGTATAACAGCTTGAGCGCGCCGCCGCGCCGCGTCACCGTCGCGTGCGCGCGCAGGATGATGCCCAGCGCGGTGCTGTCGATGTACGGCACGTCCGCCAGGTCGATGATGATCTTGAGGTGGCCGTCCTTGATCAGTTGCTGCAGCGCGTTGTCGAACACCGTGGTGCCGTCGGTGAGCGTCACCCGTCCGCCGAGGCGCACGATCGCAACGTCCGAAATGAGCTGTTCCTGGATAGTCATGCCTTCGCTGAGATTGTATGAGATCGCCCGGCCGTCGTGCCGGTTTTCGGCGGAACCGCGGCCAGGCCGGTCAAGACTCGCATGTACTCGGTGACGGCGTGCCGGATGTCGTGATGCTGCTCGACATGCCGGCGGCCGCGCCGGCCGATCGCTGCACGCAGCCCCGGGCTGCCGGCTGCCAGCAGCGTCTTCTCCGCCAGATCCTCCACATCCGCCTTGCGAAACAGCAGGCCGGTCTGGCCGTCCGATACCGCTTCGCGCGCCGCGGCGATGTCGCTCGCGATCAGCGTTCGCGCGCACGCCTGCGCCTCGAGATAGACGCGCGATAGCCCCTCTCGTTCCGACGGCATTACGACGATGTCGGCGACGTTCATGTAGCGCGGCATCAGGCTGTTGTCGACGAACGGCGTGAAGCGAAAGCGATCCATCACGCCCGACTCTGCGGCCAGGGCACGCATCTCGTCCAGACTGACGCCTTCGCCGACGACAACGTAGAGCACGTGCGGATTCCGGCGCAGCACCTCGGGCGCGGCGCGCACGATGTCGAGCGGCCGCTTGATCGGCCGCAACTGCGATGCATGCAGCACGACGATATCCGTCTCCCGGATGCCGAGCCGCTGCGCGACTTCTGGATCGCGCGGCGCCGGCGCGAAGCGCGTGACGTCGACCGCGTTTGGCACGCACTCGACCTCCGGAAACCCCAGATCGCGGAGTCCCGGCAGGAAGTGGCGCGCGACGGTGACGATGCGATCGGCCATCCGCAGCGCAGCGAGAAACGATTCTTCCAGATCGTCTGGAAACACGCCGGCGAGGATCGCCGTCGTCGGGTTGCCGCGGACCATGGCGATCGACGGAATGGCGCGATCCACCGCAGCGCGGATCGCGTACGGCAGCCAGAGCTCGCGCACCAGCATCACGTCCGGACGCGATTCGCGGATCAACCGCTCCACTCCTTCGGCGACGCCAGCCCTCGTCGCGGCGTCCCATTCAGCGGAAGGGCGCTCGAACGGGTGAAAGAAATAGTGCGGCACTGGATAGTGGTGCGCGTCGATGTGCGGCCGCGCCGCATCGAATGCCGCGAGATCGGGGTCGCCCGACAGCAGCGCCGGAGCGAGAGCGCGGATCCGGCAGCCGCGTCCGGCTAGTTCGCGGAGCAGTTGATCGCACGAGATGGGCGCGCCGCTCGGCTTCGGACCGCAGTCGCCGACGTAGAGCAGGTTCATCGGGCGATGCGCAGCGCCGCAGGGTCCGCGTCAGTCACGCGATGGAACGGCAGCACTTTGCCCGACCGGCTGACGATCGGCGGCGCCTGCTGCACGCGAATCAGCTGCTCCTTCGCCCAGGTCGACGTCATCGCGCCATAGTAGTCGCGCAGGCGGCCCAGTGACGACAGGAATGCGCCCGGCAGTTCGCGCGCGTCGATCGTCAACGCGGGATTGACGAGAATGGTGTAGCGCGCGAGCCCGTGCGCGTCGCGGTCCTCGACCAGCTGATAGTCGCCGGCGTGTCCGCCGAAGCGCGCCGGGAGCACCGCCTCGAGCACGTGGAACACGTCGGGAAGCGCGAACGTCACGCCGAACTCGGTGATCTTGTCGGTGCTGCGGATGGTATGCAGCCGCACGCGGCATCCGAGCCGATCGTACAGGCAGTCGTATCGGCCGCTCTCGACCACCGCGCGATCGCCGATGTCGACATTGACCAGCACCTTCGGCAGCGTGTGGCGCAGCGACGTGAGCAGCATGGCGTCGTTCGATTCGACGATCGCGTACGAATCGGCGAGCACATGGATTTCGTCGGAACCGCGCGCGTGCCGGCACTGCCCGCCGACCCACGGCGCTTCAGTGGATCCGTACAGCGGCGCAGCCACCGCGCCCGACGCCTCGATCGTCCGGCGCCGCGCCTCGGTCAGCGGTTCGGAGCCGAGGAGAAACGTGACGCCGCCTAGCGATGTGCCCGACCGCTGCGCCGCGACGCTCAACTTCACGGCGGCGCTCGGCGTGGTGTTGACGCATGGCGTGCGGCCCTCGGCGAGATCGGCCGTGAGCTGGTCGAGAACCACGTCGGGATGGCTGAACGATGCGCGTCGGGGCTGCGGGAATCGCGCGGCGCGGCGCGCCAGCCAATGGACGGCGCCGGCGTATGCCCGATCCTTGAGCGAGTGCATCTCTTCCGACACGAACCAGTGCGCGTAGATTCGTCCGCCGCGCGCCGTTGAGAGATACCGGGCAGCGACTCCGGCATGTCCTGGTGTCCAGAAGATTAAGGGCGAGTCGAGGCAGGCATGCTCCGCCAGAAACACGAGCCAGTAAGGCGTCAGCTCGGCGATTAGCGCGGTGTCGATCGGCACGCGGGTCGGCGCGCCTCTGGTGCCGCCGGTTGTGGTGGTGAACGTGGCTCCCCGCAGCGGATCGTCGAAATCGCCTGGCTGGAACTGAAACCGTTGGCTGCCGCGCACCGCCGGGGCGCGGCCTTTGAACTCGTCGTAGGTCACGTGCACGCCGGCGCGCGCCAGGATCGCGAGAGTGCCTTCCACCCCCTCGCGCTGCACCAGACCGGCGACGTCGCCGATCTCGCATCCGGCGGCCGACAGCAGCGATCGGTAGGGGCTGCGCGGGTTCGACTGGACCGTCCGCGCGAGCATCGTCAGAAGACGCTCGCCGCGGCGGCTCACGCCGTCGCGAATGCGATCAACGGCGTCGTCGAGCGAGATCGTGTCCCGGACGAGGCCGCGAAGCGCCAGCGCAAACCGGCAGAAGCCGGCGAGCTTGTTGGGCAGCACACGCACGCGATGTCATCTGATTCTACCGAGCGGCGCGCGGTTCGACCACGCGCCGCAAATCGGCGAGCACCGCGCCGTGCCCTTCTCGCAGATCCCGCACATGGCGGGCGTTGTCGGGCGGGGCGAATGCCCGCCTGTTCGAAACGCACAGGCACTCGCGGTGACGGTTATCGTCGTTTCGCGCTCTCGTAGAGGCTCCCGACTCCGCCGCCGAGCGCACCGCCGACCAGGGCACCCTTTCCGCCGCTGATGATGCCGCCGATTCCGGCGCCGGTCGCGGCCGATCCGCCAATCACCAGCGCGCTCTTCCCCCACGATCGGCGCGGGCGGACGTAGCGGCGCGTTTCGTATTGCGTGCGATAGCTGGCCGGTCTGTAGGCCTGTCGGTAGCCGCTTGCACTGCCGCCGCAATGCACGCGGGTCACGCTCTGGCCGCGCACGTACGCGCTGCGCACGACGGCGCGTTCACCGGGCCGGCAGCTGACGACGATCGGATCCGCGAAGACGTCGGCGCCGCAGATGAGAGTCAACGCAGTGACGGCTGGCAGCAATCCTCGTAGTCGCATGACGCCCTCCTCGGAAAGGCGCTAGTCACGGGCCAGAGGCTTCAATCGAGGTGCCAGTGCGGACTTTCGTTGAAACGTTGGTGAACTGTGCGGTTGGATCGCCCTTCACGTCGTAGTGCACCTGCACGACGCCGTCGGCGAACGGCGTCACCGAACGCAGCGACAACGGCACCTGCCGATGGCGAGGCGCGATGAGTGGAATGCCCTCGCCGATGAACACCGGCACGATGCTGATGACGAACTCGTCGATCGCGCCCGCATCGAGAAATGACGCGATGACTCCGCCGCCGCCCATCAGCCAGATGTTCTTGCCGGGCGCATGACGAAGTCGCTCGACGAAACCGGCCACCGGCTCCGTCACGAATTCGACCCCGGGAGGCGCCGCCGGAGGCGGCGGCTGATGCGAAAAGACAAAGTGCCGGGTGGTCTTGCCGCCGAACGACGCTCCCAACTTGACGCTCCAATCGAACGTCTTGCGGCCGAGCACTTTTGTGTCGATGGAGCGCTCGAACTCCGGCATGCCGTAGAAGCCTTGTGGTGCCGGCCGGTCGGTGAGCCAGTCCATGTCATCGTCCGGCCGCGCGATGTAGCCGTCGGCGCTCGTCGCGATGTGGACGATGATCTTGCGTCTCGCGGTCACGTTGCTTTGCGGCATGGTAACCCGAAGATCGTTCAGGTGATCCGGATCCGCAGCCGCGCGTCGCCGAGCGCGATCTCGTCGCCGGAGTTGAGCCGCACGCCTCGCGCGCCCTTCGGCACGTCAATGGTTCGGCCCTGCCGCACGATGTGCGTGCCGTGCGCGCTGTCGTCGTCGTACAGGCGAAGCTCCATTGAGTTGCGCGGCCGGGCAATGTGAGCGTGGCGGCGCGACACGCTCTGATTCGGGCCGCTGGTCGCGTCGACGAACGCGACGTTGTTCAGCCGAACCAGACGGCCCCGGCTGTCTCTGACTTCTGCACATCGCCCGAGATCGATCCGCTCGGCCACGAACGAGTACGACCGCTTTTCCGCGACGCCGCTCGACACGACGAGATCCACGTGTGGGCACGACGGTGGTGTCGCCGCGACGACCGGCGCCGGCGCGTCGACTTTGAGAAACCGGAGGTGGAATTCAGGGTTTCGCCAAACTGGTTGGGCCCGTCCAGCGTAGCTGACAGTGACAGCGACGTCGGCGCCGTTGCACCCCATTGCTCGCAGCTTGTCGTCGATTCGTTGGCGCAACCCGGACTCTCCGGCCAGCACCGCCTGGAGTCGTTCGCGGCTCTCTCTCGAAGGCGCGAGGACGGCGACGTGAATGGCGTTGAACGGGAACGCGTGCTTGCCGCGGCCGCTCGGCCGGATCTCGCGCTCGACGGCGTCCACGATGGCGTGAAGGATCTCGAGCGGTTCGCGCCCGCCCGAACGCGTCAGCTTTCGCGCCGCGTCGTCGAACCGGCGCGCCAGCGTCGTCTCGAGGCTGCGAACTTTGGTGAGAATGTCCACGTTGGTGTCACCTGATGAGTCCCGCCGCCGCCGCGGCACTGACGACCTCTCCAGCGGCAGGGGCGGCATTGGCCGCGCCGTATCCGGCGTTTTCGACGATGACCGCAAAGGCAATGCGTCTGGTCGCCTGCCCGTACGGCGCGAACCCGACGAACCAGCTGTGCGACGGCTTGCCCGACAATTCCGCCGTGCCGGTCTTGCCAGCGATCCGCGACGGATGATCCCGCAACCGTCGCCCTGTTCCGCTGAGCACGACATCGCGCATGTAGCCGGCGAGCACGCTCGCCGCGCCTGGTTCCAGAAATCGCTCCGCGGTCGATGGCGTGAGGCTCTTCTCCCACCGAACCTCGCGCAGGACTCCGCCCGACGCCACCGCGGCCGCTGCGCGCGCCATCCGCAGCGGCGTGGCCACGACATCGGCCTGGCCGTATCCGACCTGCGGCAGCGTATCGGCGACGCGCCGCGCCGCGTCGCGCGAAGGCGTGAGCGCGATGCCGAGCTTGCCGGCCGTTTCGATGAGCGGCTTCGCCCCCAGTTCGACGGCCAGCTGTCCGAAGTAGGCGTTGCACGAGTGGACGATTCCGTCGTGCAGGTTGATCGTTCCGTGCGGATTCGTATCGAGCACGTCGTCGCGCACCGGGCGGCTCCAACCGGCGATCTTCGCGCCGACCCGGCCATCCGGGAGGCGAACACAGGCGTAGGTGGTGTGGGTGAGGCTGCTGGTTCGACGAAGTGCGGCCGCCGCTGTCACGAGCTTGAATGTCGAACCCGGCGGATACAGGCCGTAGCGCGCGCGATCGAGCAGCGTGTCGACGACGTCGACACCAGCTTCTCCGTCTGAGGCGTCGGGCCACGGATAGCTCGCGCTGCCGAGCAGGTCGCCCGAATCGGGATCGACGGCGACCGCCGCGGCTCTGGTGCCCGACTTCTTCGCGTAGGCGGCGACGATCTCGCTGAGCCGATACTGGAAACCCGCGTCGATTGTGGTCGTCTCGTCGCGGGGCTGCTGCCGCAGCGCGACGACCGCCGGATGATCGGGCTCGCGGCGATGCCGAAATGCCGGAATCAAGTCCCGATAGTCGCGCCGAAGCGTCGTCATCGGCCGCCCGGCGGCGTCGGTGGTCTGCACCACGGCCGCATGATCGTCGAAGCCTCGCAGCCGGTTTTCGGCGTCGCGCTCGACGTACGACGTGTTGGCCGCACTCCAGTTCGCGTGCGTCCGGACATCGCCGAGCAGGTGAAACGTCCGCGCGCCCAGCGGATAGCATCGTTCGCCGGGCCGTGGACACGCGTCGGCGAGCGAAATGCCCATCTGCTGATAGATCTTCTTCGCGGCGTTCACCACCTGTTGATCGTCGGTGGCCAGCGGCACATGTTGCCGGTCGTACACGGTGCCGCGCGGCAGCTGCCGGATCAGTTCGGCGAGTCGGGGGTTGTACGCGTAGCGTCGTCCGCCGTCGGCTTGCATGCCGAGCTGCGGGCGCACCACCAACTGGTCGGCGCGAAGCACCTGGACATCGACGAGCACCGCAACCAGGGCGGCACCGCACACGGTGAGAGCGCCGACAAGCCACCGCATCGGGATGCGGAACGGTTCCATCCGCTGCACCGCCGCGTCGGTCGAACCCGAAGCGTGGCCGGAGCGGATCGACATCAGGATGCCGAGTGCGGCACAGTTCGCGACCATCGCCGATCCGCCGTAACTGAGAAACGGCGTCACCACGCCGGTGAGCGGCGTCACGCCAAGCATGCCCGACGCCATCAGCAGCACGGGCACGACGAGGAAGAGCGTCAGGACGGTCGCGAGGAAGAAGCCGTAATCGTTGGCGGCCAGTCGGCCGATGCGCAGCGCGCGCAGGGTGACGATGGCAAACAGGATCGCGACCAGGACGAGACCGGTGACGCCAAGCTCCTCGCCGATCGCGGCGAGCACGAGGTCGGTGTGTCCGGCGGGCAGATATCGCGTGTCGCCGAGTCCGAGTCCGGTGCCGAGCGGACCACCGGTCGCGAGCGCCCACAGCGCGTGCGCCACCTGGTCGCCGCCGGCCACGCCGTTGTCCCAGGGCGATTGCCACATGCGGACGCGTTCGACCAGCGTCGCCGACACGTGCAGCCGGAACCCGACGTAGAAGCCCAGCGTGAGCAGCGCCAACCCCGCGACCGCCATTCCCGTTCGACCGCGCGCAACGGCATAGGTGACGAGGAACACACAGCACAGCAGAAGCGCCGGACCGAGATCCTTCTGAAGAAAAAAGAAACCCAGCGCCGCGCCGACGCCGACGAGTACGGGGACGACGTATTCGCCGCGGGGCATGTTGATCCAGCGTGGAATTTCGCGATCTCGAATCGTGCGGCCACGCATGCGCAGCAACTCCCAGCGCCGCGCGAAATAGCCCGCGAGAAACATGGCGAGGAGAAGGCGCGTGAGCTCGACCGGCTGGAGCGGCCCCAGATTCACTTTGGCGCCGCTTGCGCCCGGCCCCGATCCGAAGACGACGAGCAGGAGCGAGAGCGACATCGCGCC
>Ga0310810_10009642_pt1 | contig 11183 bp, 11 predicted proteins | sample NCmetagenome_FD_207641 | JGI IMG/M metagenome (GOLD analysis project Ga0310810, IMG submission 207641) | Soil microbial communities from experimental microcosm in Duke University, North Carolina, United States - NC | ecosystem: Engineered > Artificial ecosystem > Soil microcosm > Unclassified ... | reverse complement strand
CCACTGAAAGGCGTCGATCTCGCCCGAGCGGCGCTTGCGCTCGGAAATCAGCGCGAAGGCGTCGGGTGCGAAACGCGGCGAGTGCGGCGTGCCCGCGGGCGTGTAAATGATCGCGCCCTCGCGGATCAACGCGACTTCTTCCTTGCCTGCCGGCGTGCGGTAGTGCAGATGCATTTCGCCTTTGATCATGTGCATGGTTTCGTCGCTCGGGTTGACGTGAAACTCGCTCCGATACTCGCGCCCGCGGGCGAGAAAAACCAAGGTGTCCTCGTGCTGCCACAGCACGCTCACGCGCTTGCCGCTTTGGGCGAGCTCACGGCCGCGCGCCAGTAGATCGACAATCGGCATGTGAAACATTTTGCTTCTCCGCACCGAATCGCATGACATAAACGGCGAAGGCCGGTTTCGCTGACGATCTTATGCCCCGTAGCCGCGCGATACAATTGGATTTGACGCCGAAAAATCCTCGCTGCTTTGCAATGGCTGCACGGTTAAGTCAGAATGGGATGTTCGCTTTCGTCGCATCGTCAACATGGCAAGCCTCAAGAATCTTCGAACTCTGCGCTCTCTCAGACATCGAAACTTTCGTCTCCTGCTGGAAGGCGCGCTAGTCTCGAGCTCCGGTGACTTTATGCAGAATGTCGCGCAGAGTTGGCTGGTGTGGCACGTGTCGCGCTCACCCATGGCCATTGGCGTCGTGGCGTTCTTCGATACGATGCCGCGCCTGTTGGTCGGTGCGGTGGGCGGCGCGATCGCCGACCGTTTCGACCGCCGGCGCGTCCTGATGATCACTCAATCGTTGGCGATGATCCAGGCGATCGTCTACTGGTTTCTCGTGCAATTCGAACTGATCGAGCTCTGGCACATCGCGGCGCTGGCGTTCTTTCTCGGCATCGTCAACACGATCAATCAAACCGCGCGGCAATCGCTGGTCAACAGCCTTGTGCCCAAGGAAGAGCTGCTCAACGCCATCGGCCTGCAGTCTTCGGTGTTCAACTTTTCGAAGATCCTGGGCCCGTCAGTGGGCGGGCTGATCATTGCGTGGATTGGCATCGCGGGCTGTTTTCTGGTCAACGCGTTGAGCTTTATATTTCTCCTGTTCAATCTTTATTTGATGGAGCTGCCGCCCTGGGAAAAACGCAAGGACGAGCAGAATATCTGGGCCGACGTGCAGGAGGGGTTTCATTATCTGCTGAGCAACCGGCGCATGCTCTATATCGTCGGCCTTTCCTACATGATCGCCACGTTCGTGGCGCCGTATAATCGCTTCGTGCCGATCTTCGCGACCAATGTGCTGCACGTTGGCGCATCAGGTTTTGGCCTGCTCATGTCCGCGCCCGGAGTGGGCGCGACCGTGGCCGCTTTGGTGTTGGCGTCGGTGAACCGCATCCGCGTCGGCATCAGCTCGATTTGCTTCAGCTCGCTGGGCTTCGGAATATTCATCGCGATGTTCGCTTTCTCGCACAGTTTTCTTCTGTCGTTTTTCTTTCTCACCTTGATCGGCTTCTGCCAGATCGCCGGCCGCGCGCTGTCCAACACCGCGATTCAAAGCTCGACGCCGAATCATTTGTTGGGGCGGGTACTGAGCTTATTTTTTATGGACCGGGGCCTGTGGTCGCTCGGCAGCATGATCATCGGCGCGTCAGGCTCCGCCATCGGTATGGACTGGACCTTCGCCTGGTGCGGCGCCGTGTGCGGCGTCGCCTCGATGGCGCTGCTGACGCTCAACCGCCGCTATCGCGCCGAAGTCGCGCGCCAGCGGTCCGAGTTCCCGACTGTCACGCCACAATCGGATCTTTGAGCGGGATGTGGCTCGGAATCTTCGGCACGCGCGTGCGCGGCTTGCCGTCGACGCCGGCGTTGCCCGCGCCGAGCAGGAGCAACCTTCCTTTGCCGGAGTTGCAGAGCTGGTAGGGCTCGCCGGATTCCAGCAACACGGTGTCGAACTGCTTCAAGACAAACTCGCGGTGCGGCGTGCGCACGGTGCATTCGCCTTCCATGCACATGAAGATGTGATCGTCGTTCTCGTGGTAATGCATGTCGTCCTGCAGTTGCGCCTCGCAGTTGATCACCCAGAAGTAGGCGAGATCGGTGCGCCAGAGGCTCAAGTGATTGATGCCCGGATTGGCGTCGGCTTCTTTAATTGGATTTTTCATTTCAACCATGGGTTCCTCCCTAAATCAGTGGTCCAAATTGTTGAATTGATTTCAGCCGTGATTTCGTGGCGGGCGTTCTTTGGGTTTGACCAACCGGCCGTGCGTGCCGTCGCAGAACGGGTGTTCTTTGGATCTCCAGCAGCGGCAGATCGCGATGGTTTCCGGTTGCTCGAGCTCGAGAATGAACGGCTGAATGGTCGTCGCCTCGTGCGAGCCGTCGCAAAAAGGCAAATTTTTGCTTCGCGTGCAGCGGCAGTAGGCGACGCTCTTCGAAACCTGCTTCACGATTGTCGGTTCGACCAAATCATCGTAAGACAGCGGCATGAAAAATTTCTCCTTTGCGAATGCTCCAGAGTGGGCCGGAATCGCGGCGTTGTCAATTGATCGAGACGCCGTCGATGCTCTCGAGGCGGATGATAATGCGGGAAAACTCGCGATTGCGGATCTCGACCGCTTCGGCGCCGATCACTTTCACGACCACACCCGAGATAGTCTGTCCTCGAACGTAGAGCGTGACGCCTTTTTTTGCTTTTTCGCTGCGGTCGAGCAGCTCGCGAAAGCTTTCAGTGACTTTCGATTGGGCGGCGACCGTGGAGATGAAGGCCGCGCCCAAAAGCAAAACTAACAAGAACGTCCGTCCCGTGGTCCTGGCGCGCTGTAGCATGGGCGACTCCTCGGCAAATAAGTCGCTTCCACTTAGCCTAGTAAAGGACAAACGTCAAACCGGGAAACTCAATGGGCAGTAGCTATTTTGATTTTGGTTTTTTCTCGCTGAGTAGCCGTGCCGTGGTTTTCCTCGCCAGTGTTTTCTCGTTTTTCTTACGCTGTCGTTTCCGCATATCACCTCCGACGCCCGTCGAGTCTAGCTTGATTTCAAATCAAAGTAGCCACTACCACCCAATGAATCATCTTGCATCACGCTGCCTCAGCCGCGCCGCAATAAGTTGATTGCGTTGTTGGCAAAGATGTCGGCGCGCTCGCTTTCGCTGATCGGCAGCTCTTCGATAATTTTCTTGGCGCGCGGCAACAGCGGCAACAGTGGCGGCGCGTCACTGCCGAATACCAGGCGCTTGGCGCCGACTGTTTGATAGGCGCACATGACCGCGGGCGGATGATAGGCCACGGTATCGAAGTTAAGATCTTTCAAATATTCGCTCGGGCGTTTGGTGATACGCATGGGCTCATAGGAGCCGAGACCCGAAGCGCGGTCACCGAGCTCGTAGGCGTAATCCATGCGCCCGATGACGTCGCAGATGCCGCCGCCGAGGTGGCAGCCGACGAATTTCACCTTCGGATGGCGCTCGAACACGCCGCGCACGATCAGCCGCGCGATGCTCAGACATTCGTCGAAAGGCCGCCCCACGCTCGAGGCCAGGCGATATTCGTGCATGCGCTCCTCGCCGTAGCCGACCGAGGGGGCATGCATCATCACGGGAATACCCAGGCTGCCGACCAGTTCGAAAAACGGCTCGGCGGCATCGTCGTCGGGATAGGCGTGCTGGTGGCTCGAGTTGATCAGCACGCCGTTGAGGCCGTAGTCGACGATGGCGCGTTCCAGCTCTTTCACGAAGGACGCGCCGCCGCAGGGCAGGGTGCTGGTGAAGACGATCAGCCGATCCTTATATTTCTGCTGGATCTCGGCGGCGTACTCGTTCCAGCGTTGGAGGAAAGTGAGCGACTCCGCGTCGGTCTTTTCTTTGAGATAGTGAATCGTGTTGCTGACCACGCAGCGCTCGATGCCCTCCTTCTCGTGTGCGTCGAGCAGGTTTTCGATGGTAAAGGGCGTGATCCCGCCCCAGCGTCGCTCTCTCGCGAGCTCGGGCGGATAGACGTGAGCGTGCCAGTCGATGATCATGGTGGGTTTCCTTGTGCTGATAGTTCTTTGGAGGACGACCGTGGTCGCCCTTATACGTATTTTTGTACTCGCTATCTTGCTTTGATGCCGAGCTCCGTCTGAGCTTCGCGGAGAAAACTCAGATCGACAACTTCGCTCATTGCGATTTCACGCGAGACTTTGGCGCTGCGCCGCGCCTGGTCGATCACCAGCTTCAAACCGTCTTCCGGGATTGCGCCGTCGGCATTGAACAGATTCCTTAGCGCGTCGTAGGAAGCGTAAGCGAACTCGCGTTCGACTTTACCCCACGCGATGAGTGTCTTCACGGCTTCGTCGCGATGGTCGCGAATGAAGCGGTTGGCGCGGATGGTGGCTTTGATCACGCGGCGAATTTCGTCCGGGCGTTCTTTGATCTTGCGCGCGTGGGTGCCGAGACCGAGGTAAGGAAAGCTGAAGAGTTCGTAGGCGCGCGCCAGAATGCGAAAGCCCTGTTTTTCCATCTGGGTGTCCGCCGGCGGCGAGATCACCACCACGTCGACGACCCGCTGCTTCAGCGCCGTGAGCCGCGCCGCATCGGAGCCGAGCGCGAGGATTTTGATTTCTTTGTCGGGATCGATGCCGGCCTGCTTGATCATCATGCGCGCGCCCACGTCCGGCGTGGCCCCGAAGCTGCTGATACCCAGAGTTTTGCCCTTGAGATCTTTCAAGGACTTGAGCTCCGGCTGGGCTATTAACGTCATCGGCCAGTTGTCGAGGTATCCCGCCACCACGCGCACGGGTAATCCCGCTATGGCGCCGCCGACGACGGCGCCGAAAAGCTGGCAGTAGTCCACATCACCGGTCGCCAGGGCGGTGACTGCGACGTTGGGATTCATGCGGATGATCTCGGTTTCGAGATTCTCTTCTTTGAAAAAACCGTTTCGCTGCGCTGTCGCAGCGGTCAGGTTGGGCATGTTCGGATTCGATACGGCGATCCGAATGCGGTCGAGGGCATCGGCTTGGCTGCTAATCAAGAGACTCGCGAGAATAATGAGAGCGATTTGCATCTGAGTGCGGCACCACGCCCTGAAAATCATCCGGGATCAGCACAAAGGCACGAAGATTTTTTTACTTCTTGATTCCGACCTTCGTGTCCTCCGTGGTCTTCGTGGTGAAAAATCTATCTCTCCTGGAACACGGCAAAGCCGCTGTAGCCGCGGATTTTGTCGATGCGCACGAGCACGCCGTAGCCTTTGCGCTCGGGGTCCTTGTCGAGCTCGGCCTGGACGGTCTGGCGCAAGATGGTGCGGCGAATCTCGCCTTCCTTGTAGACGGTCGCCTTACCGTAAAAACGCCAACCGACCCGGCTCGGACCGTCATAATAGAGCATGCAGACGTTGGGATTTTTTTCCAGATTGGTCGTGCTCTGGCCGAGAGAGCGATCCCAGAACGCGATGTGCTCGTCGTCGTAGACGAAGGTGCTGCCGCGAAAGCTCACGTCGGGGTAACCTTCCTCGGACGTGGTGATCCAGATGCAATATTTTTTCTCGGGAAAGGCCTTGTTGATGCGTTCCTTCATGTCGTCGGTCAGCTTGATCATGCCGTTGCTCCTCGAAGGTAGAATCTATTCGAAGCCGTACAAACGCGCCGGATTATCGACCAGAATTTTCTTGCGCACCGCCTCGTCGGGCGCGAAAGCAGCGAGCAGATCGACGAGGTCGCCATCGTTCGGAGTATGACCGGGGGCGAAATTGTTCGAGTGCGGCCAGTCGGTGCCCCAGATCACTCGGTCGGGCGCGGCGGCGACGACGGCTTGGGCGTAAGGCACGACGTCCACGAACGGCAGGCCGTGGTAGATATGCACGGTCGTGTAGCAGATCTTGTCCGCGCCGCTCACCTTGACCCAGACCTGCTTGAGCTTGAGCAAATCCAACAGCAGCTGGAATCCCGCCTGGCTCAATCCCTCGGCCGGCTTCACCCGGGCGATGTGATCGATCACCACCGGCACCGGCAGGCTGCGGATGCGCTTTTCCTGCGCCAGCAGATTTTTCATGTCGATGTGAAGATCGATCGACCACTTGAGGTCGACGACGCTTTCGACGCAGCGGTCGAGCACGTCGAGCTTCACGTTGCCGCGCGGCCGGTCAAGCAGGTTGAAGCGCACGCCACGAATCCCTCCGTCGTGCAGCCGGCGGATTTCATCCTTCGGCGTTTTGTCATCGATGCGTCCGACGCCGCGGAATTTGCCGCCGGCGTTTTTGATGGCGTCGAGGGTGGCGGAGTTATCCAGGCCGTGCACGCTCGGCTGCACTACGACGGCGCGCTCGATGCCGATGACCGCGAGCATTTTTTTATAGTGCTCGAGCGGCGCCGCCGGCGGCGTATACTCGTGGGTCGAGACAAAGGGAAATTTTTCCGGCGGGCCGAAGACATGAAAATGGGTGTCGCAGGCCTTGGCCGGCGGTGCAAATTTAGGTTTGCGGGTATTGGGATCGGGCGGATAACAGTACGGCATGAGGAATCTCTGCGACTTCTTTTAGCTTACCGCGCTGCGGGTGTCCACCGAGGAGGCTCGCTGGCGATTGGCGAGGTTGCGTCGTGGAATCGGCGGGAGTAGAAGAAAATCGAATTTCATCGTTCTCCCAGCCGAAAGGGGCGCGAGATGGGCAAATTCCGCATTCAGTCGCACGGGCGCTTGCAGGAGTGGGTGGCTGAAGAAAAAGGCTACTTCAAGGACGAGGGTCTGGATTACGAATTCCTGGTCAAGCCCATCATCACCTGGGCGGCGGGTGTGGAAGCGGCCGATGCGCCGACAGCGGACATCCAGCGTGGCGCCTTCGAGTCGATCGAGGACGGCCGTGGCTGTAATTTAAGCGCGGCGTGTCACTGGACAGTTAATATGGCAGCGGCGGCCGGCCACGGCAAAATGTGGGGGCGGGCCTATTCGGTTTCGCCCTCGGGAATTTTTGTGTCGTCTGAGGCGAGCTTACAAAAACCCGAAGATCTGGCGAATGTGCCGGTGACGGTGGGCTACCATTCGGGCAGCCATTATTCGACCTTGCAGGGACTTGAGCGATTTCTTCGGCGCGAACAGATCAAACTCCACTTCGGCGGCCTGCTGCTCGATCGCCTGGCGTTGCTCGTCGACCGCCAGGTCCCGGCGGCGAGTCTCTTCGGCGCGCCGTTTTACGTTGCCGAGCAACTGGGTTTCAAAAAAATCGTCGATACGACCTTCGTGATCGGTCACCTGGTTTCCGAAGGCGCCGACCTCGACGCCGTGCAACGCTACTTCCAGGCGCTGCGCCGTGCCCAGCATGACATCGATCTGGAACCGGAAGCCTACAAGGATTACTTTTTGCGGGAGCTGCCGGAGCGCTATCACGGCTCGATCGACCTGCGACGCTTCGGTCCCGGTGAGCGCATCGTCTTCGAGCCTTATCCTCGCGCGGCCTTCGAGCGCACCCGGCAATGGATTGAATCGTGGGATCTATTTCCGCCGGAACAAAAGGGCAATGCGGGGTTCGAGATCGCTGTGGTGTAGAGCGGGTCTTGAACTAAATCACAGATCGCTTCAGCGGCGCCGGTTTACGTGTGCCGCTTCACCCAATCCAAAATCGTTTGATTGGTTTCTTCCGGGGCCTGCCAGAAAAATCCGTGGGACTGGCCCTTCAATAACTTCAGTTCCCCGCCGCGAATGCGGTTTTTGAGCGATTCCGCTTGAACGAGATGATTGCTGCGCCCGGAATCGTTGTCGCCGATCAAAATCAACGTCGGACATTTCACGTCGCCCAAGCGATGCGTCGCTTCCCAGTTGTGGCGCGCGATGGTCAAGTGAATGTACTCTGATAGCTTCGCGTGAGTGGGCCAGACCAATTGGAAAAACGCCTCGATCTCCTGTGGATTTTTCTTACGATAGTCGTCGGTAAAAAAGGCACTCGTGTCGCAGTATTCCTCGCGCAGCGCTTTCTCGAAGCCTTTCTCGACCATGCGGATCACCAGCCAGTGCGGCATGCCAGGAATGCAATCCGATCCGGGCCGCGGCACCTGGCCGGAGCCGCTGGCAGCCATGATCAAGCTTTTCACTCGTCCGGGAAAATTGAGCGCCAGCTCCAGCGCAATGCGTCCGCCCATCGAATGGCCGACCAAGTGAGCTGAGGCGATCTTCAGGTGATCGAGCAGTGCGACGACGTCGTTGGCCATCTGATTGATCGTGTAAACCTGCTGGCCGGGCACCGATCGTCCGCAGCCGCGGGGATCGTGCAAAATCAGATGGGTCGATTGGGCCAGCGGCAGTTGCGAAGGCTTCCAGGCTTCCGCGGAGAAGCCGGTGGAAGGGATCAGCACCAGCGGCTCGCCGGAGCCGTGGGTTTCGTAATAGAGATCGACGCCGCTCGGGAGATTCACGTTCGGCATGGATTCGATTCCTTTCGAAGAGATTACAGACCGAGCAGCTTGATCATCGCGCGCGTCAGCGGACGCTGATCGTCGAGCAGACGTTCGGTCATCGTGTAGTGGTTCGCGTCCGGTTCGATCAGGTACTGGGCGCTCATGCCGTGTTCTTTGCAGAACCCGAAATAATCCTGGGACATCTGTTGCCAGCCTTTGGGCTCGGCGCTGCCGGCCGCAACCAGCAACGGGCATTTCACCCGCGGCGGATTTGTGAACGGACTGTTGGTGCGGGCGATCTCAGGCGTGAGATGCACGTCCTGTTGCACGGACATCGAGATCGTACACGCCCGAGGTCGCTGCTGCACCGCGGATCAAATTGCCCGGCAAACCCTCCTTGCTCCAGTCGTGGGCCAGCGCGAGAGCGGTCAAATGGCCGCCGGCCGAGTGGCCCGAAACAAACAGCTTCGCCGGGTCGCCGCCGTACGTACGGATGTTTTTGTGCGTCCACGCGATCGCGGCGCGCGTCTGGCGCACGATGTCGGTGACCGTGACCTTGGGGCAGAGATCGTACTCCACCAGTACGACGGTGGCGCCGCGCCGCGTGAAAGTCGGCACGAAATTGCAATTGTCTTCTTTGCTGCCGCTCCGCCAGTAGCCGCCGTGAATGTAGATCAACACGGTGCCGTTAGGTTTCTCCGCCGCGTAAATATCGAGCGCCTCGCGCGGCGAGCTGCCGTAGGCGACGTTCAGCCAGGACTGGGCGCTCTCGCGTACCTTCCGCGCCTGCGCGGCGCGCACTTTTGCCAGCTCGGGATACTCCGGCACCGACACGCGCGGATTGTACTGGTATTCCAACTCGTCCTGGCGAAAGCCCTTGTAGCCGGATTCGTTCATGGCGGTGATCCTTACTTTAGAGGTAAAAATGGCGCGCAGCCTCGAACCTAGTGGAAGCTGCCTGGGTCTGTCAACGAGTTTGGCCCGGCGCTTTCTGCCGCAAAAAAACACAAAGGCCAAGAACACCTGCGCCGCGGTGCTCTTGGCCTTGGCAAAATCTTTTGGATGGCGAGACTTATTTCACGTGTTTGCTGACCAGCTTGGTCATCTCGAACATCGTGACGGTTTTCTTGCCGCCGAAAACTGCTTTCAACGCGTCGTCAGCGTTGATGTTGGTTCTCTTTTTCTTGTCCTGGAGCCCCTTCTTCTTGATGTAGGCCCACAGTTTCTTGGTGATCTCGGTGCGCGGAATCGCCTTGGTGCCGACCACCACGCCGAGAGCGGCGTCCGGCTGCACCGGTTTCATGAATGCCGCGTTCGGTTTTCGTTTTTTCTTTGCTGCTGCCATTCGTATTCCTCCTTCAGGAATCAAAATTTTAGGTACGTGTATAGCAGAGGCCCGCGGCTATTGCCAACGTTTTTTTACTTTTTTCCTCGTAAAACCCGCGTTTCGTCTGGGTCAATCTCGACTGCGCCGTCGCGCAGATGGATCGCAACGCCGTAATCGTCGCGCGCCCGCGCCGGGGAAACGTAACCCTGACGCACGTCGTCGAGCACGTTATCCACAGGGCGCTCGAGCGGATTGCCCAAACCGCCGCCGCCGGGCCGCTCGACGCGAACCATGTCGCCGACACGAAGCCGATGATCGCCGAAGCGGGAAGGCATGCGTTTTTCACTTGGCAAACTCGGATTGACGATGCAAGCGCCTTTGCCGCCAGGCATACCCCGATCGCTGCCGAAGGGTTCGATGGTGTGTTTGTCCGTGCGCATGGAAAAACGCACATCATCGGCGAGAATTCGATAATCGCGCGCAAAGCCCAAGCCGCCGCGCCATTCGCCGGCGCCGCCCGAATCGGCGATCATTTCAAAACGCTCGACTCGGGTGGGAAATTCCGACTCGATGATCTCGATGGGCGCAGTTTTGCAATTGCTCAGGTGAAAAGCGGTCGCCGACACGCCGTCTTTACCCGAGCGCGCGCCGGTGCCGCCGCTGAAAATTTCGTAGTGCACGAAGGCGCGGTCGTTTTCGGCGCTTCTCCCGCCCAGCACCACCGCGGCGCTGCCGGAACCGCCGGCGATGCGCTTGTCCGGAACAAATGGCGCCAGCGCTCTCAGCACCGCTTCGGCGACGGTGAGCGCCGTCGGCATGTAAGTGTTGACCGCCGCAGGAAAGCGCGGATCGACCACGCTGCCCTCGCGAAATGTCGCTTCGATGGTCCGGGCTAGTCCCTGGTTGATCGGCAGGAAACGATCCACCAACGCCACTAGACAATAGGCGCAGGCGGCGCGCACGAGAGGAGGGCGAATGTTCGCCGGTCCCTGGGTTTGATCGCTGCTGGCGGTGAAATCGAAGTGCAGCTTGTCGCCGCGCTTGGTCGCTTTCACGTGAATCCGGATCGGACGGGTCAGATCGATACCGTCGTGATCGACAAAGCTTTCGCCCTCGGATTCCCCGTCGGTCCAGGAAGCGATCGTCCGACGCACACGACTTTCCGTGTAGTCGGATAAAAGCTCCGTCGATTCGAGCACGGTCGCCTTCCCGTAACGGTCCATCAATTCAGTCATGCGCCGCTCGCCCAGGCGCGCTGCGCCGACCTGGCCACGGAGATCGCCGATCACCAGCGCCGGCGTGCGGCTATTGGCTGTGATCACCGCATCGATCTCTTTCACCGGTCGCAGCCGCGACATGAATTTTACCGGCGGCAGATGCAGGCCTTCCTGAAATATCTCCCGCGCATTGCCCGACCCGCTGCCCGGCACGGTGCCGCCGATATCGCTCTTGTGCGCCATATTGGCGGCAAAGCCAACCCATTCGTACTTGTAAAAAATCG
>Ga0310810_10009641_pt1 | contig 11183 bp, 11 predicted proteins | sample NCmetagenome_FD_207641 | JGI IMG/M metagenome (GOLD analysis project Ga0310810, IMG submission 207641) | Soil microbial communities from experimental microcosm in Duke University, North Carolina, United States - NC | ecosystem: Engineered > Artificial ecosystem > Soil microcosm > Unclassified ... | reverse complement strand
GTGGAAGATCGCTTGAAGCATCAACGTCCCATGCTATACTCTTCGGTCGTCGGGCCTGAAGTCCCGGCGCATCACTGAATATCAGCTGCAATGGCGATCAACTCTACGACTCGAAAGTGCACCGGTCGAAAGCGGGCCTGCCGTGTCGGAGGAGTTGTGCTCGAACGTTAGTCACTTTCAGATCCCATCGAGCTGAACCCTGCCGACACGGTTGAACCGCGTCGGCTTTTTTTTTGGAGAAACGAAGGCTCTTTATGCCGTCAATCCCCGTCGGAATCCTTGGCGCGACCGGCATGGTCGGTCAGCAGTTCATCGCGTTGCTCGCAGACCATCCGTGGTTCAAGGTGTCGTACCTTGGCGCCAGCGAGCGATCGGCCGGCAAGGCGTTCAAGGACGCGGCTGCGTGGCGGCTTCCCAATCGCCTGCCTCATGATGTGGCGAACCGCGTCGTGGAAGCGGCCGCACCCGGGACTGCGCCGAAGCTGGTGTTCTCGGGGCTCGATTCCTCGGTTGCCGGCGAGATCGAAGCCGAGTTCGCAAAGGCCGGACACATCGTCGTGAGCAATTCGCGGAACTACCGCATGTTCGACACCGTTCCGCTGATGATCCCCGAGGTGAACGCTGAGCACCTGAAGCTGCTCGATGCGCAGGGCAAGACGCAGGGCTGGAGTGGGCGAATCATCACCAATCCGAACTGCGCCACCATCGTCCTGGCCATGGCGCTCGCGCCGCTGCGGCAGTTCGGACTGCACTCGACGCTCGTCACGACGTTGCAGGCGATTTCCGGAGCAGGCTATCCCGGTGTGCCCTCGTGGGACATCCTGGCCAACATCATTCCGCACATTGGCGGAGGCGAGGAAGAAAAGGTCGAGACTGAAACGCGGAAGATTCTCGGTTCGCTCGGCAGCGGCAAGGTGGACAACCATCCCGTGCGCCTGAGTGCCACGACCACGCGTGTTCCGGTGCGCGATGGCCACACCGGCTCGATCTCAGTCGGTCTCACACAGAAGCCGAGCGCCGACGCTGTCATCGAGGCGTGGCGCACCTTCCGCGGACGCCCGCAGGAACTCGATCTGCCGTCTGCTCCGAAGCAGCCGATTGTCTATCTCGAAGAGGCAAACAGGCCGCAACCGCTGCTGGATGTGAACCGCGAAGGTGGCATGGCGGTGAGCGTCGGGCGTCTTCGCGCCTGTCCGCTGTTCGATTTCAAGTTCGTGGCGCTCGGCCACAACACGATTCGCGGCGCGGCTGGCGCGGCGATTCTGAACGCCGAGCTGATGCACGCCGAGGGACTGCTGTGAACGTCATCATGAAATTCGGCGGTACCTCGGTTCAGGATGCCGAGGCGATGAACCGCGTCATCAACATCGTTCGCCGGCAGTGGGCGGACAACCCTGGCGACCGTCCTCCCGTGGTTGTTGTCTCTGCCATGTCGAAGGTGACCGATCGGCTGGTCGAGACCTCGCGGCTCGCCGCTGAGGGTCAGGCCGACCAGGCCGCCCAAATAATCGGCGAACTCCTGACGCGGCACCTGGGCGTCGCCTCGACGCTGGTGCAGGGCCCGGCCCTCGAAGAGCTGAACGCGCTGCTCACGTCGGACTTCCGCGCGCTCGAGACCGATGTCCGCGAGTGGGCAGCGCAGCACGAAGTGACGCCGGCGGCATCGGATGTGATCCAGGCGATCGGCGAACTGGCCAGCAGCCGCATCGTTGCGGCTGCGTTCCGGCAGCAGGGTGTGGATGCGGCGTGGGTCGACTCGCGGCAGGTGCTCGTCACCGATGGGGAGCATTCGGCGGCGCTCCCTGACATGGATGCGACGGCTGAACGTGTGTCGGCCATCGTCGGATCGAAGACTGCGGCCGGGCAGGTTCCGGTGATGGGCGGGTTCATCGGCGCAACGCCAGCCGGGGTCACCACGACGCTCGGACGCGGTGGCAGCGATTACTCGGCGGCTATCTTTGGCGCCTGTCTCGACGTCGACGAGATTCAGATCTGGACCGACGTCGACGGCATGCTCACGGCAGACCCGAGGGTGGTCTCCAATCCGCTCCTCGTTCCGGAGCTGTCGTTCAACGAGGCGTCAGAGCTCGCCTACTTCGGTGCGAAAGTTCTGCATCCCAGCACGATTGTTCCGGCCGTGGCGCGGAACATTCCCGTGCGCATCCTGAACTCGCGCCGGCCCGAAGTGCGCGGAACCATGATCACCGCAAACGGCCGTGGAGACGGTCAGGCGCTGACCGCGCTCGCGTGCAAGCGCAGCGTCACCGTCATCGACATCACCTCGACGCGCATGCTCATGGCGTTCGGCTTCCTGCGACGCCTGTTCGAGGTATTCGAGCGTTTCAAGACCTCCGTCGACGTCGTCACGACCTCCGAGGTCAGCGTGTCGGTCACCGTCGACAATACGCGGCGTCTCGAGGACATCCTCAGCAACCTGCGCAATTTCGCCGAAGTGTCGACCGAGCGCGACATGGCGATCGTCTGTATCGTCGGTGAGAACCTCCGGTCCGACCCGACGCTGTTCAGCCGTGCGGTCACCTCACTGAACACGGTTCCGCTTCGACTCGTCTCGCAGGCCGCTTCCCGCCGGAACATCACGTTCGTGATGCGCGATGCCGACGTGACGACGGCCATGAATCTCCTGCACGATCAGTTCTTCGGTGCGAAGGTAGGTGCCTGATGCGTCTCCTGCTGGTCGGCTACGGCAAGATGGGCAGGATGGTCGGCGATCTCGCGCCGCAGTATAGCTGCGAGGTGGCCGGTGTCGTCGATCCCATGTCGAAGGCGCAGACAGGGGCGCTCGACGATCCGCGATGGAAGGGGACGGTCGACGTCGCAGTCGACTTCACCTCGCCAGATGCCGTGGTGTCCAACGTCACCGCGCTGGCAAAGCAGGGCATCAACATCGTGCTCGGCACGACCGGCTGGGGCGCGCACGAGGCTGAGCTGAAGAAGGTGGTGGCCGACGCCGGTGTGGGCATCGTCGCCGCTCCGAATTTCTCGACCGGCGTGGTGCTGTTTGAACTGCTGGTCGCTCGAGCGGCCGGGATTTTCGCGGCACAGCCCGAGTTCGGCGCCTGGGTGCACGAGGCGCATCATGCGGCGAAGAAGGATGCGCCGTCTGGCACGGCATTGAAGCTCAAGAACTCGATGGAGGCTGCCGGATTCAATCGGCCGATCGACGTCTCCGCGACGCGCGCGGGCTACATTCCGGGCACCCACACGATCGGTTTCGACGGACCGTCGGAATCGATTACTCTCACACATACGGCTCGTGACCGCGGAGGCTTTGCGCGCGGTGCGCTCAGTGCCGCCCGGTGGGTCAAAGGGCGTACGGGTTGGTACACGATGCAGGACGTGCTCGGAATCACCAGTCGCTAGTTGCCGGACATCTGAACATCTGCAATCCAGGCGGGCACCAGCTTATGAATACCAATTTCACCGGAGTAGGCACCGCGCTCGTCACCCCGTTCACTGCATCAGGCGCTCTCGACGAGCGGGCGGTTCGTCGTCTCGGACGCCGTCAGATCGATGCGGGCATCCACTTTCTCGTCCCCTGCGGAACGACGGGCGAGAACCCGACGCTGAGCGACGAGGAACGCGTGCGCATCGTCGAGATCCTCGTCGATGAAGCGAAGGGCCGCGTGCCGGTGCTCGCTGGCGCCGGAGGCTACGACACCCGGGAAGTGATTCACCTCGCCGGCCTCATGAAGAAGGCAGGCGCAGAGGGTCTTCTGTCGGTGACCCCCTACTACAACAAGCCTACCCAGGAAGGCCTGTTCCTTCACTACCGTGCGATTGCCGAGAGCACGGACCTGCCGATCATCGTCTACAACGTGCCGGGCCGTGCCGGAGTGAACGTCGAACCTGCCACGCTGGCCCGTCTTTCGGCGATTCCCAACATCATCGGCGTCAAGGAAGCTTCGGGCAGCATCAGCCAGATGATCGATGTCTGCAAGCTGCTCCCCTCAGACTTCATCATCCTCTCGGGCGACGACGCGCTGACGTTGCCGCTGATGGCGATCGGAGGGCGCGGCGTCATCTCGGTGGCGTCCAACGAAATCCCTGCCGACATGGTGGAGATGGTCACGGCTGCCGCGCGTGGCGACTTCGCGGCGGCACGGCGCGTCCACAACCGCATCCTGCCGCTCATGCAGATCAACTTCGTCGAGGCGAACCCGGTGCCGATCAAGTCGGCCATGGCGATGATGGGGCTGCTCGAAGAAAGCTACCGTCTGCCGATGTGCCCGCCGACGGCCGCCTCGAAAGAAAAGATCCTTCGCGTGCTGAAGGAACTGCAACTCCTGACGAATCCGGCCTACGCGGAGTAGCCCGTGCAACCGGCGACGATCGACGTGATGGGGGAGAGCGACGCGTGCCGCCTCTGACGCAGTCGCCGGTCGATCTCGTCGGTTTCACACGCGCGCTGGTCGACATCGATTCGACCACCGGCCGCGAAGGCGCGGCCGGCGCCTACCTGTCCGAGTACCTTTCGAATGCAGGGTTCTCTGTCGTCGAGCAGAAGGTCGACGAACATCGGTTCAACGTGTTCGCGACGTCGAGCCCTGAACCCGAGGTCGTGTACTCCACGCACTTCGATTGTGTGCCCCCTTTCTTTCCAAGCCGTGTCGAGAACGGACGCATTTACGGCCGCGGGTCCTGTGATGCCAAAGGCATCCTCGCAGCGCAGGTTGCCGCCGCCGATCGGCTTCGGCGTGAGGGCGAGACACGTGTCGGGCTCCTGTTCGTCGTGGGTGAGGAGCGCGGCAGCGAAGGTGCGAAGCGGGCGAACCTCGATGCGAAGCGCAGCCGGTACTTGATCAACGGAGAGCCGACCGACCGGAGGCTCGGCCTGGCGACGCGCGGTATTCAGCGCGTGTTGCTCAAGGCCACCGGACGGGCTGCTCACTCGTCGTTCCCGGAACTGGGTGAGTCGGCCATCGACAAACTGATCGACGTGCTGATGGACCTGCGGCGCCTGGAGTGGCCGGCGGATGCAGTGCTTGGCCGCACGCATTACATCGTGGGGCTCATCACCGGTGGAGTGGCGCCTAATGTGGTCTCACCCACAGCGCAGGCCGAACTGATGTTCCGGACGGTCAGCGACGCCGCTCTGGTGATGGACATACTCCGCAGGTTCGAGCCGCGTGTGTCGGTTGAACCGATCCTGGAGGTTCCTCCCGTTCGGATGGCCATTGTTCCTGGCTTCGATGCCGCGGTTTTCCCCTACACGACCGACATTCCGTTCCTGCGAAGCTGGGGTCAGCCGCTGTTGTTCGGCCCTGGATCGATTCACGTGGCACACACGTCCGATGAATTCCTCGACATCGGCGAGCAGGAACGCGCGGTGGACGACTACGTGAAGCTGGCGCGCGAACTCCTGGCGCGCGGCCCGGCTGCTGACGGACACGCCGCCTGACCGTGGCCGACGTCGATCCCCGTTCCGAGTACGACCGCCGCATCGCGCGGCTCTCCACCGCGATCCTCGAAGGTGAGCGTCGCCACCTGCAGATCTCGAACCTGCGGCTCGTGGTCTTCGCTGGAGCGGCGGTGCTGGCGTGGCTGGCGTTCGTGCGTGCTGCGCTCGGCCCAGCGTGGCTGCTCCTGCCTGGCGTCGCCTTCCTGGCGCTGATCGTGGTGCACGCGCGTCTGCTGAATGCGAACGAACGGCTCCTGCGCGCTCGTCGCTACTACGAACGCGGACTGACGCGCCTCGATGGAACGTGGGCAGGGGCCGGGCCTGACGGCAGCCGATTCATCGGCGATCATCCCTACGCCCGCGACCTGGATCTGTTCGGGCCCGGATCGCTCTTCCAGTTGATCGACACCGCGAGGACCGAGGCTGGAGAAGACACGCTGGCCGACTGGCTGCGGACCCCTTCAGGCGCTCCTGAGGTCATCTTGCGTCAGCAGGCCGTCGCCGAACTGCGCGGTCGCGTCGATTTCCGCGAGACGCTCGCGGTCCTCGCCGCGGAGGCGCATGTCTCCAGGACCGGCACACTCACCGCGTGGGCCGGCGCTGACCCGGTCGGTTTGGGACCGTCGCACGCGATCCAGTTTGCGGCCTGCGCGTTGGTCACCACAATTCTCATGACAGTCATGCTCGCTGGATGGATGTCGAGCGTGCCCGTCCTCCTCTGGCTGCTGGTTCCGGCCCTCGTCGCGCTTGCGCACCGCGCCCGCGTCTGGCGTGTCCTGCGACGCGTGGACGCTGCTGCCGATGATCTCTCGTTGCTCGAGGCGCTGCTCGTTCGACTCGAGCAGGAACAGTTCTCGTCGGCGCGGCTGAACGTTCTCAGAGGCGCCCTCGATGGTGCGGCCAGGCCGTCAGCGGTCATCGCGCAACTGCGGCGGTACATCGCGGCTCGCGATGCGCTGAGAAACGAGTTCGTGAGGCCCTTCGGTTTGCTCCTGCTCGTGCGAAGCCAGGCAGCCGTCGCGATCGATCGATGGCACGAGGCGAACCGGGCATCTCTCGCGGCGTGGATTGCCGCCATCGCGGAATTCGAAGCGCTCGCCTCGTTCGGCACGTATGCCTTCGAGCACCCTGCGGACCCATTCCCGGTGATCGCCGAGTCCGGTCCGGTGTTTGACGCGGTCGCGATCGGTCATCCGCTGCTGCAGGAACGCACGGCCGTCCGCAACGACGTCGCGCTTGGGGGCCATGCGCCGCACGTCCTGATCATCAGCGGCTCGAACATGTCGGGAAAGAGCACGATGCTCCGGGCCGTGGGCGCAAACGCGGTGCTTGCGCTGGCCGGCGCGCCCGTTCGGGCCACGCGCCTGACCCTGTCGCCTGTCGCCATTGGCGCCACCATCCGCGTAGAGGACTCGCTGCAGCAGGGGCATTCTCGTTTCTACAGCGAGATTCTCAAGATCCGGGACATTGTCCAGCTCACCGCTGGTGCCAGGCCGCTGCTGTTCCTGCTCGACGAGATCCTGCATGGCACCAACTCACACGATCGAAGGATCGGAGCCGAAGCCGTTGTTCGGGCGCTGGCCGATGCTGGCGCAATAGGCCTGGTTACGACGCACGACCTGGCGCTGACGACGCTGGCCGCGAGCCTGGCGGTGCCAGCGAGCAACGTCCATTTCGAGGATCGAATCGAGGATGGACGCATGGTGTTCGACTACCGCATGCGTGAAGGGGTTGTCGAGCGGAGCAATGCGCTCGAACTGATGCGCGCAGTCGGGCTCAAGGTTTAGCCCGCTGAGAGGGTTCGCTCCTTGCAGCCCCTCATGGGCATGCAGGAACAACCGCCTCAGCCAACCGTTCCCCGTCCACCGGACATCATCGATACGCCGCCGCCGGACATCAGGCCTGTGCCTCCACCGGACATTCCTCCGCCCGCGGGACCGCCCGATGTGCCGATACCGCCGAGGCGCATGCCAGGACAGCCGGTTGGATGAGGAAGCGTTCGCTGAAGATCAGCCGCCCAGTGCGATCTCGACGCCGCGCGCGGTGTGCAGCAGAGTTCGCGTCTGACCCTCCGCGCCGGCCAGCTGCAACCCGCAGGGTAGACCCGAGGTCGAGCTGCCGCACGGCAGAGACACTGCCGGGTGCCCGGTGAGATTGAAGAGCTGAGTGAGCCTCAGCATCACCGTGCGGACTGCTTCCTTCGTCGTTCCGACCTGCACCGTTGCCGCACCAAGTGGAGGCGCGACGATCGGCAGTGTCGGCAGCATGAGCGCGTCCACACCTGTGAGGGCCTCGTCGACTTCGCGCGCCAGCGTGCGCCTTCCGTCGAGCGCCCTCACGTAGTCCTCGGCTGTGACGTAGCGGGCCATCTCGAGCCGCAGCCTGACGTTGGGCGTGTAACGTTCGGGCATCGCATCCAGTGTGTCCGCGTGGTACGCGGCCGCATCGCCAAAAACGATGTGGAGATACACACTCGCGATCAGCGAGGCATGAGGAATATCGGCATCAACGATCGTGGCGCCGTCGCGCGCGAGCGTTTGAACAGCTCTCTCGAAGGCCGCGCGAACGTCGTCGTCCAGCAGTTCGCAGAAGTACCGTCGCGGAATTGCGAGTCGCAGATCGCGAACCGGCGTTGCCGCGAGTGGCTTGACCGGTGCGCGGTCGTGCAGGGCGTTGAACATGTGCCAGGCATCGGTGACCGTGGCGGTGAGAGGCCCCACGTGGTCGAGCGTCCGCGACAGCGGTATCACTCCGCTCGCGGGCAGTTCACCATGGGCAGGCTTCAGCCCGACGAGCCCGCACGCAGCCGCAGGAATCCTGATCGATCCACCCGTGTCGGTGCCAAGGGTGGCGAGGGCCATCCCGGCGACGACGCTAGCCGCGGAACCGCCGCTCGATCCGCCTGGAGATCGCGATTCGTCCAGCGGATTCAGCGCCGGTCCGAACGCTGAGTCTTCGTTCGTCGTTCCGAATGCGAACTCGTGAAGGTTGGTCTTTCCGACTATCACCGCGCCCGCGCGACGAAGGCGCGAGATGGCAAGCGCATCGTGCTCGGCAACCAGTCCCTCCCGGACACGCGATGCTGCGGTGGTGACGGTACCCGCGACGTCAAAGATGTCCTTCACCGAAATCGGAACGCCATGCAGCGGTCCGCGGTCCACACCGGTCGCGAGCTCTCTGTCGGCCTCCGACGCCTGCCTGCGCGCCTCGTCCGCCATGACCAGGATGTATGAGTTCAGTCGCGCGTTGCTCTTCTCGATGCTGCGAAGACACGCATCGACCATGGTGACGGAGCTGGTTTCGCGAGCGCGCAGCTGCCGCGCGAAGCTCTCAATGCTCAGTAGGGCCATGTGCCTGTCCGCCGAATCGTGCGTTCCGCAACGCCTTTGTCGACTGCGCGAGCGCTTCCAGTAACGGTTTCAGTTCGGGAAGGCCCCGCCGCTCGGCATCCGCGATGGCGGCCTTCAGCCATTCTTCGATGGACATATCAGCCTCGGATGCCTAGTGCGTCTTGATGGAGATCGCGACACCGTCGCGAAGCGGCACGATCGAGGTGAGGAGCTGTGGATGCGTCGTGATGCGCTCGTTGTACTCGGCGATCGCTTTGGTGTCCTCGTCGTTGCGCCTCGGCTTCTCGAGAAACCCGGGAACCACCTCGCCGTCCCACAGCACGTTGTCGGTGACCAGCAGTCCACCCGGGCGCAGCAGCTTGACGAGTGGGTCCAGCAGCGTGTTGTAAAGAGGTTTGTGTCCGTCCTGGAATATCAGGTCGAAGGGACCCGCGACCTTGACGATCTTGAGGGCGGCATCGCCGACCATGATGCTGACTTTGTCGCCGACTCCCGCGCGCTCGAAGTTGGCCTTTGCGATCGCGGCACGCTGTTGATCCTTTTCCATCGTGATGAGCATCCCGTCGGCCGGCAGCGCACGCGCGAGCCAGATACCCGAGTACCCGATACACGTCCCGATTTCCAGGATGCGCCGGGCGCCGACCGACGTCGCCAGGACGCGCAGCAGTGCACCGACTTCGGCGTCCACCAGTGGAAGGTCCTGAGCCTCGCCATCGCGAGCGATGTCCGCGAGCACCGAGTCGGTCGCGCGATTGAGTCCGCTCAGGTATCGCTCGACAGGATCCGGAACGATATAGCCCATAATGAAGGGCATTCTACATGCGGCACACGAAGATCATCGCCACGGTCGGTCCCGCGTCGAACAGCGATGAGGTACTCGACGCGATCATTGCGGCCGGCGCAGACATCGTCCGGCTCAACTTCTCACACGGCACCCACGACTCGCATGCGGCGACCTTTGCGCGCGTGAGGGCCGCAGCCCAGCGCGCCAATCGCGAGGTCGCGATCCTGCAGGATCTCGGCGGCCCGAAGATCCGCACGGGCAAGCTCGAAGGTGGAAAGCCCATTCGGCTGAACGTCGGCGATGAATTGCGGATCGTTACGGGCGACCGGATCGGTGGACCCGGCATCGTCTCGACGACATTCGAGGGACTTGCGCGCGGCGTTCAGCCGGGCGATCACCTCCTGCTCGCGGACGGCATCATCGAGCTGGCCGTCGTCGATTGCGACGGCGTCGAGATCAGGACGACGGTCGTCGAAGGCGGAATGCTTGGCGAGCACAAGGGCATCAACGCACCTGGCGTGACGCTCCCCACGTCGGCCATCACCCTGAAGGACGTTGACGACCTGCAATTCGGGCTGTCACTCGGCGTCGACCTGGTCGCTCTCAGCTTCGTGCAGACCGCAGACGACATCCGGCTCGCCCGCCAGATCATCGAGGACAACAACGGCGACGTGCCGCTCATCGCGAAGATCGAACGGCCCCAGGCAATCGATCATCTCGACGAAATCCTCACGCACGCCGACATGGTGATGGTGGCGCGAGGCGATCTCGGGCTCGAGCTGCCGCTGCAGCGCGTCCCTGCCGCGCAGAAAGCCATCACGCGCCGTGCCCGTGCCGCAGCGATTCCGGTGATTCTCGCCACGCAGGTTCTCGAGTCGATGACCTCCGAGGGGCGGCCAACACGCGCGGAGGCCAGCGACGCTGCGAACGGAGTCGAGGACGGCGTCGACGCCATCATGCTTTCCGGCGAGACGGCGGTTGGAGTCCACCCCGCACGGGTTGTCCAGACTCTCGACGCGATCATCCGTGAAGCCGAGGCGAACCTGACGACGCGAGCGGCGCCTCCGAGCACGATGGCGGAGGAGTACGTCCATGCGCAGGCGCTCTGCGAAGCGGCCGTCACGCTGGCCGAGCATGGCAGGGCCTCGGCGATCGTCGCCGTCACGCGCACCGGCGGGACCGCCCGCCGCCTGTCGGCGCTGAGGCCGCGCGTGCCCATCATGGCTGCGACCGAGCGCGACGACATGGCGCGGAAGCTGGCTCCGTACTGGGGTGTCGTCCCCATCTGTACTGAAATTGCCGAGAACGTCAGCGCGGCGGGGCTGCTGATCGGTCAGCAGTTGGTGCGGCGTAAGTTTTTCAGGGCGGGCGACAGGGTCGTCCTCGTGAGCATCAATCCCGACCTGACGCGGCTCGACACCAACTACCTGAAGATCCAGCAGCTCTGATGCCCGAATACGCGTTCACCATCCTGGTCATCGTCGCCGCGTTTGCTGCGGCAACGATGGTCGTCGCGGTTGCTCATGCGATTGTGCACCGCGCACTGGACGCGATGGAGGTGGTCAGCGCCGAGAGCCGCAAGGCGCTGCACGATCGGGCGACGCGGCTGATCCGGTCGCTCCGGCTCCTT
>Ga0310810_10009640_pt1 | contig 11184 bp, 7 predicted proteins | sample NCmetagenome_FD_207641 | JGI IMG/M metagenome (GOLD analysis project Ga0310810, IMG submission 207641) | Soil microbial communities from experimental microcosm in Duke University, North Carolina, United States - NC | ecosystem: Engineered > Artificial ecosystem > Soil microcosm > Unclassified ... | reverse complement strand
TTCGAAAGATCGGTGAAGGCCTCCTGGACCTCGTTCTGCGCGGTGGACAACAGGAGCTTCGCGTCGGACAGATTCACGCTGGCGAAACTCACGTCGAGCTGCGATTTCAGCGCGCTTTGCGCCAGGGCGGTCACTTGATCCACCACCAACTGGCGCGCAATCACCGTTTCCTGGGCGGTCCGTACCACCGCTTGCGCCCGCAGCGCACGAAAATACGCGCGATCGACGTCCAGCAGCACGGCAGCGCGCGTCGCGACCTCACCAGCCTCCTGGGATTGCTCGCGCAACCTGCTCGATTCCACCAGATGGCCGGTTCGTCCAAAATCGGTGATCAGTTGCTGGAGGGAGGCGCCCGCGGCGACTCGATTCAAGACATTTGGCGCGTTGAGGAATCCCGCGGCGATGCGGCTGTTATCGACGGCCCCCACCGCCGTGGCGCTAGCGGAAACCTGCGGGTACAAAGGCGATCGTGCTTCCCGGATCAGCTCGCCGGCAGTCTGGGTCGCCAGCTTCGCGCCGGCGATCTGGGGATGGCTTTGGACTGCCAGCACCTCGGCTTCCTGCAAGGTCAATTTACGCGGGGTCTGCGCCAACAGCGGCAGAGCCAGACTTGCTAGTGCGGTCAAAAACCGGATGCGCTTCATGTTTGTTACTCCGCTCGGATCACTTGCTCTTTTCGGGCCGCATGCCTGGCGCAGAATCGTGCCCATAACGGCATGGCCGCGAAAGAATCGCGCGAATAGGCGCATGACTAGCTGGCTGTCTGCTTCCTTCCGTAAACCAGCAGGTAGCCGGCCGGAACCAGGAACACGGTTACGATTACGGAGACTGTCAGTCCTCCCAGGAGGGCGCGGGCCAGCGGCGCATAGCTCTCGCTGCCTTCGCCCAGCTTGAGCGCCATCGGAAGCAAACCGATAATCGTCGCCAGCGAGGTCATCAGGACCGGGCGCAGGCGAACGCGACAGGCCATGGCTACTGCGTCGCGAACGTCTCTTCCTTCATCCCGCAGCTGCCGCGTGAATTGAACGATCAGGATGCTGTTCGATACGGCAATGCCGGTCAGCATCACGACACCCATGAGTGACATCACGTTCAACGTGGTTCCCGTCAGCCAAAGCGTGAGGAGTACGCCGGTCAGTCCGGGCGGAACGGCCAACAGAATCAGAAGTGGATCGACAAAACTGCGGAATTGGGCCACCAGGATGAGATACAGCAGAACCACGGACAGGGTCAGGCCGATTCCAAAACTGCGGAACGAAGCACGCATGCCTTGCACCATCCCGCGCAGCGTGACGTTGAGCCCTTCAGGAATCTTCGTCTGGGCAATGATCTGATCGATACGGTCTGCGATGGTCCCGAGTTCTTCGCCGAGCGGGCGCACGTAGATATCGGTGACGCGCCGGATCTGGTAGTGATCCACTTCCGTGGGCGCCTGGACCCGCTTTACAGAGCTGATCGTGTCCAGCCGCGTAGGTTGTGGGCTCCCGGAAGCGCGCAAGGAAATCGCCCTTAGGTCGGCGAGCGACTTTACTTGTCCCTCTGTGTACTGAACGGTCAGCATATAATCCTGACCCGACTTGGGATCCACCCAATAGCTCGGTGCGATCATCTGGTTGCTGGTGAGAGCCGTGATCACGTTCCCGACGACTTCCTGCTGATCCAGCCCGAGCTCGCTTGCTCGCGTCCGGTCCACATCCAGCTTTAACGCCGGATAGTCGACATCCTGGGGAACGTAGACATCGGCCACACCGGGGATCCGCTGGATGTCCGACGCGAGCTTCAGCGCGAGGTCATGAGAGCGTGCCAGATTGGAGCCGGCCACCTGCACGTCGATCGGCGCCGGCAGGCCCAGGTTAAGCACGGCATCGACCATGCCGCCGGACTGGAAGTAGCTGCTCAGCTCCGGCATATCTTCCGCCAGTCGCTGCTTTACGCGGGCCATATATTCATAACTGCCGACCTTATGGTCCTCTTTCAGCCCGACTTGCACAAACGCCGTATGCTGGGCCGAATTACTGGTATAGATCGAGGAAAATCCGGGCGTGACGCCGATATTCGAAAGAATCACACCCAGGTCGCTTTCCGGGATCGTCTGACGGATTAACTCTTCCACTTTGGCGACCTCGGCTTCCGTAACGGAGATGCGGGAGCCGGAGGGCGCCTTTATGTTGATGACGAACATGCCCGCATCCGTGCGCGGAAAGAAAGACAAACCCAGGCGGGGATACAGGGCCAGGCTTGCGGCGAAGGAAAGTCCGCACACTCCGACAGTGAGCCAAGGACGCCGCAGAGCGCCGCCCACCATCCAGTCGTAAACGCGCAGGAATGCCTCAAAACGGTCGTTGAACCAAACGTTAAAACGCTCACCCCAGCCCCATCGGTTGTGGGTACCCTTCAACGTGACTTCGACCGGCTCTTCCGAGGAAGGCGTCCCGTGATGGGACGCGGCTTTCATGAATTGTGCGCAGAACAAGGGCACTACCGTCATCGCCACAGCGTAAGAAGCGAATAGCGCTAGAACGACAGCCAACGCCAGCGCAGAGAAAAGGAACTGGCTGACGCCGTAAAGGAAGGTCACCGGAAAGAACACTACAGCAGTCGTAAGCGTGGCAGCGAGCACTGGCAAGGCGACTTCACGCCCGCCCTTCTCCGCGGCGGCGACTGGCTCCTCGCCGAGTTCCAGATGCCGATAGATGTTTTCGAGAACCACGACGGAATTATCGATCAGGCGCGACAACGCCAGCGCCAGACCGCCCAACACCATGCTGTTGACGGTACCGCCGCCCAGCGAAAGCGCCATGAACGTCGCCAGTGCCGAGAGCGGAATGGAAAAGAATACGGCAACGGTAGCGCGTATGCTCCCGAGAAACACCAGAATCATCACCGAGGTCAGGAACAGCCCGATGGCGCCCTCGTCGAGCAGCGTCCGGATGGCGGTCTTCACGAAGCGAGACTGATCGAACAGCACATTGGTGACGAGTTCCTTGGGCACGTCGACCAGGTGGCTCACAACGTTGCGAACGCCATCCACGACGGCAATGGTGTTTGTATCGCCGCCTTGCTTGAGAACGGGTGTATAAACCGAGCGCTTGCCATCCACCCGCACGATACTCGTCAAAATCTGGCGGGAGTCTTTGGCATAGCCTATGTCGCCGACCCTTACGATGGATCCGCCCACGACCTTGAGAGGCAACTGGTCGATTTCCGCGATGGTGGGGAGCTGACTGTTCGTATAGATGTTGTAGTCAAGCGAGCCAATCGGCACATCTCCGGCCGGCAAAATCAGATTCGAGCGATTGACCGTGCGGACTACATCCATCAGGCTCAGCTGGTGGGCCTCCAGTTTGTAAGGGTCGGCGTACACCATGATCTGGCGATAGCCGCCGCCAAATGGCTGTGGAACGCTCGCACCCTGGACGCTAGCCATCTGATTGCGGACGGAGAACTGCGCCAGATCGCGCAACTGCGTTTCATTAAATCCTTCGCCGCCCACCGTGACCAGGCAAACGGGGAGGCTTGAGGCATCAAACTTCAGGACGACGGGAGGCAATGTGCCGGGAGGCAAACGACGCAACTGCGCCAAGGCCAAGTTGGAAATCGTGGCGACGGCCGAGTCCGCGTTTGTGCCGGGCTGAAAATACGCTCGAATCACGCTCGCACCTGGAAGAGACCGCGATTCAATGTGCTCGATTCCGCTCGCCAGCGTGAACTGCCGTTCGAAGCGACTGGTAATGTCGGTTTCGATCTGTTCGGGCGGCATGCCGTTATAGAACGTCGCGACGACCACCATCGGAATGTTTATGTTGGGGAACATGTCGACCGGCATCCGCACCAGAGCCGTGCCCCCTACCACGGCGATGATCAGGGCTACAACCACGATGAAATACGGTGTGCGAATGGCAAAACGAGACATAGAGTATTGATTACGGCTTGGCCTGAGCGGCGACGTCTACCGGCTTCGGCCGGACCTCCTGTCCGGCGCGCAGGCTGGAGCGGTTACCGGTGACCACCATATCTCCCTCACGCAGACCGGCGAGTATCTCGACGTCGGTTGCGGTCTGGATACCCACCTTCACCTGCCGGATTTCGATGCGGTCTTCGGGCGTCACGACCACGACCTGACCCGACGACTCGTCGCCGCTCAAATCGACAGCAGGAATAGGAACGGTCAACGCCGCGCGGCGGTGGCTGAGGGTGAGGTTCACTTCGGCGAACATTCCGGGTATGAGAACCAAGCTCGGATTCTCAACATCCACTTCGGTCTCCATCGTACGCGTGGCGGACGCTACTTTGCCCGCGAACCGGGCGACTTGACCGGGGAAGGACCGGTCTAGCGTCGGCACCCGCACCTCAACCTGCTGCCCGATGTGCACGGTCGGAACCGCGGATTCGGGGACCGGCAGAACCAATCTCAGCCTGCTGTTCTCCGAGAGCTTAACCAGCGGCATTACCTGTGTGCTGGACGATGTTCCCGCCTGAATCATCGAGCCTTTATCCGCGTAGCGTTTGGTAATGACTCCAGCGAATGGCGCCGTGACGCGGGTATAATCCAGCAGTGTTTTGATCTTTTGCAGCTCCGCGGTGCTGACCTGTACCTGCTGTTCCGCTGCCGTCAGGCTGGATTTGGCCGCACTGACCTGTGCCTCGGCCACCAGGTCTTTACTCTGAGCATCGTCGATCTCCTGTTGCGCCACCAGGCCAGCTTTCTGCTTCGCCACGTCCGCCAGGCGGGAATAGGACAGGTGAGCGATACTGCGCGATTGCTCTGCACGCTGTAATTCATCTCGAGCACGGGCGACCTCCGCCTGGCTGCGGCTCAACACCGATTGCGCCCGGTTCTGATCGTCCGCCATCTCCGGTATTTCGAGTACCGCCAGGAGATCGCCTTCTTTCACCCGCGATCCCACGTCCACGTTGATGTTTTTGACATACCCGGCAATTTTGGCCATGACATCGATCTCCTGGTATGGCTTGAACTCCGCTGTGATCACTAACCCGCGGGACATATCTTCGGTCTTGACCTTGGCTACGGCGACCGTGGGAGGCGCGGATCCCTTCGACTCCGCTTCCACGGGCGGGGCCTTGGCGCAAGACTGGCTCATGAGAGCCGCGACTCCCGTGCTCAGGGCAACGAAACTCAGGAGAACGATTTTACGCGTGATCATCGGCAATGTGCTCGCACGGAGACCTCCTAAAGAGTGTTTCCAACGTTGAAAAGATATGGGAACGCTAGGAACGAGCCGGGGGCGGGCGGAACCAGTGAGAGTGGGAGAGCAACAGTCGGCGGGGTTGCGCGGGAGCGTACTCCGGAACGGCCGCCTCGGGGCGCCAGGCATCGCCGGCCTCGGACGCCATCGCCAAGTTGAGGATCGCCACCGGCGCGTCGGGAACGGCGCGTTCCAGACGGCACTCCGAGAGCTTGAACACCTTGGAGATTAGGTGAGCCTGCGTCTGCTGCGGATGGTAGAGCCCCAGCTTCGCCTGCAAAGACGTGACGAGCAGGGCGGCCGCCAGCAGCGCGACCCAGCCCAGCCTTGCTTTGGGACTTCCGACGTTCACGATAGCTTCCTATAATACTTTACTCTACATATCGGACGTGCACGCGGAAAGCTTGTTAGCCTGGGCCTCCAGGCCCGGCCGGGGACTGCCGATGATACAGTAAAGATAACGGAGGAGGCTAATATATGATGTCTTTCGTCTCCTTGCTGGTCCCGTTGCTAGTCCCAGGTGCCAGCTTGGGGTTTCAGACCCCGCCCACGGTGCAGACTTCAGACGGGTTCCGCACTTCTTCACCCAATCAGGCCTCCTCGGCCAACCCGGTAGTGACACCTGAGCTGCGCGGCGATATTATGATGGCCCGCAAGATGTACCGCGAGGCCCTGGATTTCTATAAGCCGGAAGCCGAAAAGAACGCGATTCTGGCGAACAAGACGGGCATCGCTTATCATCAGCTGCAGGATCTGGATAATGCCGAAAAGTACTACCGGCGCGCGGTGAAGCTGAATCCGAAGTATGCGGAAGCCATCAACAACCTGGGAACCGTATACTACGCGAAAAAGTCCTACCGGCGCGCGGTCAATCAATACAGGACTGCGCTGCGTCTCTCGCCCAATTCCGCCTCGGTCCTCAGCAACCTGGGCACTGCGTACTTCGCCCGCAAACAGTACGAGGACGCGATGAAGGCGTACGAACAGGCTGTGGCGATCGACCCTGAAATCTTCGAGCAGCACAGCAGCCAGGGCGTACTGGTTCAGGAGCGCACCGTCGAGGAGCGAGCCGGCTACTTCTACATCCTGGCCAAGACCTGCGCCAAAGCGGGCATGACCGACCGCAGCTTGCAATATATTCGCAAAGCGCTGGAAAACGGGTTCAAGGACCGGGATAAATTCAAGGCCGAACCGGAATTTTCCGCGTTGCAAGACAACCTGGAGTTCCAGCAGATCCTGGCCGCGGAGTATAAGGTCCTCTGAAGCTGCGCTTGGTTATTCAGGGAAACCTCACGGTCGTCCTTGTGGCCGTGGCCTTCGCCGCGTGCTCCCGTTCCGGCAAGCCCGTGGAGCGAGTCGCGTTCCTGCCCTTTGAAAACCTTACTGGCGACGCATCCCTGGACTGGATCTCCGCTGCCGGGCCGCAGATCGTGACGGACCAACTCTTGGGCATTTCCGGACCAGCTGTTCCAGTGAGGGTTGCCGCGTTGCGCGATGCCTACGCGGCCGGGGCCACCCAACTGGTGCAGGGATATTTCGAAAAGCGCCGTGATGCTGTGCACTTCGAATTTGTGATCGAGGATGCCCAGACTCATAAGACCCTGCAGGCCCTGGCCGGAGACGGAGACGCGCTGCCGGCTCTCGACCGGCTGGCCAGGCAAATCGACCCTGGTGCGCACGCTTTTTCCTCCGCTAGTACGCAAGCAGTGGCTGCCTGGGGCCGGGGCGAGTATGAAAGCGCGGTGTCCCTGGATCAGGATTTCGGTGCGGCGTGGTTGAGCTGGGCGCAAGCCCGCGCTGCGGCCGGGGATCCCCAACAAGCGTTCGAAATTGTGACGCGCGCGCTTCGGCAGCCCTCCTTACGGTCGACGGTCGACCGCGCGCAACTGGAACTCATGTCGGCTAATTTGCGCCGGGATGAACCCGCTCAACACGCGGCTCTAGTGGCTTTGGCGCGGTTCATGCCGCATGATGCGGCTCTGCTGCGCCAGCTCGCCACCAGGGAAATGAACGCACGCCGTTTCTCAAATGCGGTGCAGTTCTATCAGGCAGCGCTCCGCGAAGACCCGGACGATAACGAGACCTGGAACCTGCTGGGATATGCCCAGGCTTTCGCCGGCGATGTGGAGTCAGCGCGAAAATCGCTCGAGCGCTATGGGCGGGATTCAGCTCATACCGCTAACGCGTTGGACTCCTCGGGCGAGGTAATGTTTCTGCACGGCAGATTCGCCGAAGCCGAAAAGTATTTTTTGGACGCCCACGCTAAGAATAGCGCCATGCTCGGCGGGGGCGACCTTCTCAAGGCGGCTTATGCCAAGTGGCTGCAAGGCGACTTGGCCGGAGCAGATCGGCAAATTTCTCAGTATCTAGCCTTTCGCACGCAGCAAAAGGATCCACTGATTGCGTGGCGTCAGGCGGTGTGGGAGTATGCCACCGGCCGGCAGGCTGCTGCTGAGGCACGCCTTTCGAATGTGGCGGGGCCCGCCGCGGACCTTGCGCGTTCGCAACTTGCGCTGTGGAAAGATCCGTCCCAGCTTCCCCACGATGCGGCAGTTCTCAAGCCACTCTATGAACGAGCTTCCCCGACACAAGATGGCATCACGCGCGTTTTGTATGCGGCCGCGTTGGCGCAAGCCGGCCAAAAGGACGAAGCCAGAAAGCTCATCGAGTTATGGCCACTGCCCGGGGCAGAAGGCGATCCGCTGCTGCAATCTTTCCTATTTCCGAAATACTTGGGATTAAAGCAGGAACTAAAGTGACGGTTGAGGCGGGAAGACCGGGAAAACCTGCGGAGAGCAGACGGGCGATGCCCGCCCACTCCCCGCAGGGCAAAAAGGTTGTAGTTAGCTGCCGTTCGCGGAACTGAGAACCGACGCAACCTTCGAAAAGATCTGGCTGATGCTGGTCGCCACGCCGGGCATAATCGCACCGGCCGCAACGGCCACGAAGCCAGCCATCAGAGCGTACTCGATGAGGTCCTGACCGCGCCGATCCTTCCAAACTTTGAGCTGCAGAAGCAGATTCTTCATTTTCGTGTTAATCTCCTCTCCCTATAAATGCACGACAGTCCCTGTCGCCAATTCGAAACTATCATCGGCGTGCTTCTTAAAGAATCAGTGTTAAACCTAATGGCAGCGGTGAAATCTCCTCAGGACGCCGATTTCAGGCGTACTTGACCGGCTTTGGTACTACACTTTTCACTCCCCCCTCGCTTTAACCCATCCATCCATTTAAGCGGCCCACCTGATTGATTCGCGAAGACCTTTGACGGTCGTCGGGAAAAGACCTGAGCCGCAAGTACGGTCTTTGCCGGAGGGTATTCCAGGCAGATGATCCGTAAGCTCGAACTATGTCCGCTCTGGTGATGCTAATCCTGCTGGCCGCTGCCGTGAAGGAAGGCCCGACTCCCTTGCGTGCGGGCTGTTCCTCGGACGCACCGGCCCTGGCTTCCCTTCCCGCCGGCGCCTCCGTCACAATTCGCTATTCGATTTCCGGGGAGAGCGAGCCTTGCTACAAGGTTTCGGTGGACGTGAATGGCAAGCCTCGTGAAGGGTATCTCCCAGCGAGCGCCATCGGGGACCGGGAGGATTTCGACCAGGCCCGCCGCCAGGCTGTGTGGCTGGATTCAGCCACCGTGGTGAGCGCTATCCGTGCCACCACTGCATTGCCGTCCTTGCGAGCAAACACGACGGGCGCCGCGGGAGTGGCACAGAAAGCGGTCGGTCTCATCGACGCCAGCCGGCCGCAAAAGGCGCTGGAGCTTCTGGAAACGGAGTTGAAGAGTCATCGCGACGCCACCTTGCTGGCCCTGGCCGGCATCGCCGCGTGGCGCTCCGACGATTCGCGCCAGGCTCTGGAGTACTGGCGTGCTTCCCTGGACCTCGCACCTAGTCTCGAAGTCGAGAAACTCTACCGCCAAGTGGAGCGCGAAGCCAAAGGCGACCAAAGTAACGATCGCTTGTACGGGATGCGCGTGCTGCTGCGCTACGAAAGCTCCACGGTTCCCGCCGAGACCGCGCGTCAGATAACCGCGGTGCTCGATCAGGAGTTCACCCGGATTTCACAGGAGCTGGGTTGCAGCGCCGAAGAGCGCGTTATCGCCATTGTGCAGAGCCGCGAGGCCTACCGCAAATCCACCGACTCGGCGGAGTGGTCCGGAGGACAGTTCGACGGAAAGATTCGCGTCCCCATTTTCGACCCGAAAGTTCTGGATCGAGCCATGCTTCGCTCGCTGGGGCATGAGACCACCCATGCCTGCCTGACGATGCTGGGACACTGGCCGGCGTGGCTGCAGGAAGGAGTCGCGCAGAAGCTGTCCGGCGATTCGCTCAACGCGGCCCAGATGAAGAAGATCGCCGACCTCGTCCGCCAGGGCAAACTGCCGCGCCTGAGCAATCTGAAGCAGGACTGGTCGCGCATGGATGCCGAACACGCCAATGAAGCCTATTCTTTGTCGCTCGCCGCCGTGGAGCTGATCTGGCAGGAAGCAGGGGGCGAAGGCCTTCGCAATCTCCTGCGGAATCCTGAGCGGCTGCCCCAGGTGACCGCCGAGCTCGACCGCAGGCTGGGCTTGTAGAAGCACTCACTGGACTTTTTCTTCGAGCTCCGCCCACCGCGCATACAGCAGGTCCACTTCCCTCTGCGACGCTTCGATCTCGCGATACATCTGTTCAAGAAGAAGAGGCTCTTTCAGAGCGGCCTCCTGCAGCGACAGTCTTTTGGCGTGGAGCGCTTCCTCCATGCCGGCAATCCTTTTTTCGATCGATTCGTACTCGCGGCCTTCCAGGTAGGATAGCTTCTTCTTCTGTGGTTCTGCCGCGGCCGGGCGCTGCGCGGTTGTTTTCAGCTTGGCTTGCTTGCGAGGTGCCTGATCCGCCGCCCACTGGGCGTAATCCGCGAAGCGCTCCGCTTTCCCATCACCGCCCAGGCCCAGGACGATGGTCGAAATACGGTCCAGCAGATAACGATCGTGCGTCACCAGAACCAGTGCTCCCTTGAATGCGAGCAAGCTCTCCTCCAGGATCTCGAGCGTCGGAATGTCGAGATCGTTGGTGGGCTCGTCGAGAAGGAGCAGGTCGGCGGGCTCCAGCATCAGGTTCGCGATGAGCACCCGCGCCCGCTCGCCTCCCGACAGCTTGTTGACCGGCTGGTCGAGCTGGTCGCTCGTAAACAGGAAACGGGCGGCCCAGGAAGCAACGTGAATCACGCGGTCCCGATAGATCACGGAATCGCTATCCGGCGCAAGCGCCCGCCGCAGCGTCAGATCCGGATTGATCTGGCGGCGCTGGTCGAAATACACGATTCGCAAGCCGTCGGCGCGTTGAATGTCGCCCTGGAGCGGCGCGAGTTCACCGCGCAATAGCTGGAGAAGCGTGGTCTTCCCGCTGCCATTTGCCCCCACCAGCCCGACCCGCATTCCGGCGGTGATCGTAAAGTCCAGATGTTCGAACAATGGCTGGCCGTCGAATCCGAACCCGACGTCTTCCAGATGGATCAGGCGCTTGGTTTTCTGGCCGGTGGCCACGAAATCGATGTTGACGTCGGCCGTGCGGCTCTTGGATTTGAGATCGGACAATTCGGCGATCATCTCACCGGCATTGTCGATGCGCGCTTTGGCCTTGGTCGCGCGCGCCTTGGGACCGCGCCGCAGCCATTCCATTTCCGTGCGCACCCGGTTCTCGAGCGCGCTCTGGCGCTTCGCTTGGGCGTGCAGGAACTCGGCTTTCTGCTCCAGAAAAGCGCTGTAATTGCCGGAGACATAAAAGAGCCACTCGGGATATACGCGGTTCAGTTCCGCCATCCTGGTCGGAACATTTTCGAGGAAATAGCGATCGTGACTGACAATCACGCATGCGAAGGGCGCATCCTGGAGCAGTGTTTCAAGCCACTCGATACCCTCCAGGTCCAAGTGGTTGGTGGGCTCGTCGAGCAGGATCATCTCCGGTTTCTGCACCAGGGCTTCGGCAATGGAGAGGCG
>Ga0310810_10009639_pt1 | contig 11184 bp, 10 predicted proteins | sample NCmetagenome_FD_207641 | JGI IMG/M metagenome (GOLD analysis project Ga0310810, IMG submission 207641) | Soil microbial communities from experimental microcosm in Duke University, North Carolina, United States - NC | ecosystem: Engineered > Artificial ecosystem > Soil microcosm > Unclassified ... | reverse complement strand
ACGCCGAAGCGCCGAAGGAAACGATGCCGATCCGCGCGTTCGGCGGACGCTCCTCGACGAATGCCCGCGCCGCCGCCTTGGCGGCCGTGATGCGGTTGGGATCGACGTCGGTCGCGCCCATGCTGAGCGACACGTCTATTGCGAGCACGATCGTCTGCTGCTGAGATGGCAGCGTGATGTTTGCCGTCGGCCGCGCCATCGCGACGATCATCACGACCACCGCGAGCAACAGCAGCGCCGGCGGCAGGTGCCGCTTGATGCGCTCGGCCGGGCCGATCGCTTGCCGCACGAGGTCGAGACTCGAATAGCGAATCGCGCCCTTCTTGCGCCGGCGCAGCCACACGACGTACAGGCCGATCAGCATCGGCACCGCCAGCAGCCACCACAGCATCTGCGGCCACAGGAACTTCATCATTGCGGCATCCCCCCGCCCGCCACCGCGTCCTGCCACTCCGCGGCCCGCAGCGTATTGGCGAGCAGCGTCGCGATCGTCATCGGTCCCACTCCGCCCGGCACCGGCGTGATCCAGGAAGCGCGCTCGCGCGCCGCCTCGAAATCGACGTCGCCCACGAGCTTGCCATTCTCATCGCGATTGATGCCCACGTCGATCACTATCGCCCCGTCGCGGATCCATTCCCCCGGTACGAACCTCGGCTTGCCGACCGCCGCCACCACGATGTCGCCCTGTCGCACGAGGCCCGGCAGGTCGCGCGTGGCCGAGTGGCAGATGGTGACCGTGCAGCGGGCCATCAGCAACTCGAGCGCCATCGGCCGCCCGACGATGTTCGACTGGCCGATGACGACCGCATGCTTGCCCACCAGCGGCTCGCCGCTTGCCGCAAGAAGCTGCATGCAACCATACGGCGTGCAGGGGCGCAACGTGGGCATCTTCAGCACGAGCCGCCCGATGTTGTACGGATGGAAGCCGTCCACGTCCTTGCGCGGGTCGATGCGCTCGATCACCCGCTCGGGCGCGATGTCCTTGGGCAGTGGAAGCTGCACGAGAATTCCGCTGACCGTGTCGTCGACGTTCAGATGGCCGATCTCCTCCAGCAGTCGTGCCTCGCCGGCGTTCGCGGGCAGGTCGATGGCCACCGAATGCATGCCGACCGCCTCGGTGGTCCGGCGCTTGTTGCGCACGTAGATTCGCGAGGCGGCGTGCTCGCCGACGAGCACGACCGCGAGCCCGGGCGCGCGCTTGCCGGCGGCGTGGCGTGCCGCGACGCGCTCGCGCACGTCGCTCGTCACGTGCTCGGCGAGCGCCTTGCCGTCGAGGATGCGTGCGGTCATCGCCGGGGGCTGGGCTGTAACATGGTGACCGGTGCAGCGACGCTGACGACGCGGTGATCGACACCACCATTCTAGCCGCAATCGAAGCGCGCTTCGTGCGCGCATTCGCCCTGCCGGCTGTGCGCTATCGCCCGTTCGTCGCCGGGGGCGTGCGGCTGGGTCTCGTCGACGATGAGCGCGCGGCGCGCCTCGCGCGCTTCGCGCCCTTTCGCGTCGACGAACAGGGAGTGACGCTGGACCCCCGCCTCGCCACATGCGAGGCGCGCTCGGCAGCGCTTACCGACGTTGTTCTCGCCTTGCGTGCCGAAGGCGCGTTGCCCGCATGGCGTGACGAAATCTACGAGGTGGGCGCGGCTTTCGCCGCACCGCCCGTGTTGCGCATCGAACGGGGGGCTGCGCGATACCTCGGCGTGCTCACCTACGCGACTCACCTCAATGGCATCGTCGGAGGCGAGAACGAGACGAAGATGTGGTTCGCGCGTCGCAGCGCGACGAAGGCCGTCGATCCCGGCCTGCTCGACAACCTCGTGGGCGGTGGCATCGCGGCGGACATGCGCGTCGACGACACGCTGCTCAAGGAAGCGTGGGAGGAAGCCGGCATTCCGCAATCGCTCGCGCGTCGCGCGCGACCCGCGGGCGTCGTGCACGTCCGGCGGGCGATGTTCGACGGCCTGCAGCGCGAAACGGTGTTCGTGCACGACCTCGACCTGCCTGCCGGTTTTGCGCCTGCGAATCAGGACGGCGAGGCGGTCGAGCACCGCCTCGTCGGTCTCGCCGAGGCGGCGCGCCTGATCGCGCAGGCCGATGGTCCGGACGAAGTGACGCTCGATGCCAGCGTCGTCGTGCTCGATTACCTGATACGGCGGGGCGAGATTGCGCCCGATGACCCCGGGTTCTCCACGCTCGAAGCGTTGCGTCAGTCGTGCCGTCCGACCTGATTGCCGATCACGCCACCGACGACGCCGCCAACGGCGGCACCGCCCACGTCACCGGTCACGCCCGCGCCGATCGCCGTGCCCGCAGCGGCTCCGACTGCCGTATCGCGTCCACGCTCCGTCATACCCGCGCACGCCGTGACGCTCGGCCGGTTCAGGCCGCTGCACGCGCGGCACCGACGGGCGCGACGCGCTCGATGTGCATCTCGTGAAGCGTGTCGCGCACCGCGTTGACAGCGTGCCGCATCTCGTCAGGGCCGATCGCGCCGATGCAGCCGACGCGAAAGGTTTCCACCTGCGTGAGCTTGCCCGGATAAAGGATGAAGCCCTTGTCGCGCACGCGATCGTAGAACTCGCGAAACGAGTAGCGCGGATCGGCGGGTGCATGGAACGTCACGATGATCGGCGCCTGGACGGCCGGATCGAGGAACGGTCGGAAGCCGAGCTCGGCCATCCCGCGCACGAGCACTTCGCAATTGCGCGTATAGCGTGCAAGGCGCGCCGCCTGGCCACCTTCGGCAGCGAACGCTTCGAGCGCCGCGGCAAGCGCCACGACGACGTGCGTGGGCGGCGTGTAACGCCACTGAGTCGTCTTCTCCATGTACTGCCACTGGTCGTAGAGATCGAGCGACAGCGATGTGCAGTTGCCCTCGGCGCGCGCGAGCACGGCCTTGCGCGCGATGACGAAGCCCATGCCGGGAGGTCCTTCGATGCACTTGCCCGACGCGGCGATCAGCGCGTCGAAGGGCATCTTCGCCGCGTCGATCGGCAGCGCGCCGAACGAGCTCATCGCGTCGACGATTAGGCTCTTGCCGTGATGCGCGACCACGGCGGCGATGTCCTGCAGCGGATTGAGGATGCCGGTCGACGTCTCGCAGTGGACGAGGCCAACGTGCGTGATCGACGCGTCGGCTGCGAGCAGCCGCTCGACGTCGGCTGCGGTCGTGGGTACGTCCTCGGCCGTCTCGAAGATCGAGACGCGCCGGCCCATCATCTGGGCGAGTTTCGCGAAGCGCTTGCCGTACGCGCCGTTGATCAGCACCAGCACGTGCCCCTCGCGCGGGACCAGCGTGTTGACGGCCGCCTCGACCGAAAACGTGCCGCTACCCTGCATCGGCACGCATACGTGTGCCGTCGCGGCGTCGACGACGTCGAGCAGGCGATCGCGCACCATGCTGGTGATGGCGTTGAAGTTCGAATCCCACGAACCCCAGTCGCGCAGCATCGCCATGCGCGTCGGCAGCGCGGTGGTGAGCGGACCGGGCGTGAGCAGGATCGGGTCGCGGCTGAAGTTGCTCATGGCGTTGGGCAGGCAGTCAGGGATTGGGAGTCGGCGGCGCGCGCCACGCCTGCGTGCGGCGAAGCAGCACGCGCGTGAGGAGCGCATAGACGAGGCACACGACGGTCGACGTCGCGACGATGAGCGTCGCCATCGCTGCGGCGGCGCCGATTTCGCCGGCCTCGTCGAGGTTGACGATCGCGATCGAGGCAAGCTTGGTGTCCGGCGAGTAGAGGAAGATCACCGCGGACAGCGTCACCATCGCGTTGATGAACAGGTAGCGTGCGATGTCGAGGATCGCAGGCAGGCACACGGGGGCGGTCACGCGCACGAACGTCTTGTAGAACGGCACCTTCAGCGACGCCGACACCGCCTCGAACTCGTTGTCGAGCGCCTTCAGCGCGGTGGCGGCCGTCAGGTGGCTCGACGTGTAGTAGTGAATGATCGTCGAGAGCACGAGGATCGCCATGCTGCCGTAAAGGAAATGCAGCGGGTTGCGCGGGTCGTTGAAGAAGAAGATGTAGCCGAGGCCGAGCACCATGCCGGGAACCGCCATCGGGATGGCGGCGAGCAGCCGGATCGCCGCGCGCGTCGCGCGCATGCCACGTGTCTTCTCGATCAGGTACGCCGTCGCGAACACGAGCATCGTCCCGAACAGCGCCGTGTAGAAGCCGAGCTTGACGCTGTTGAAATAGCTGTCGATCACGCCGCCGTCCACCAGGCCGAACACGTAGTGGCGCAGACTGAACGACAGGTCGTACGGCCACAGCTTGATGAACGACGTGAACACCGCCATGCCGAGCACGGCCAGCATCAGCGCGCACACGATCGCGCAAAAGACGAGCATCGCCGCGTCGAATCCGCGCGACGGACGCGGCATGAACGCGACGGCCCGTGCGGTGAAGTGCGCCTGCTGACTGCGCTGCATCAGCAGGTCGACGACGAACGCGAAAACCACCGGCGCGAGCAGGATCAGGCCGACGACGGCGCCGCGGTTGAAGTTCTGCTGGCCGATCACCTGCTGGTAGATGTCGATCGCCAGCACGTGGAAGTTGCCGCCGATGACCTTCGGGATGCCGAAATCGCTGACCGTGTACGAAAACACGACCATCGCCGCACTGACGATGCCGTAGCGCGCCGCCGGCAGCGTGATGGTGAAGAACTTGCGGCGGGCCGACGTGCGGAGCGATTCGGCGGCCTCGAACAGCCGCCGATCCGTCAGCAGCAACGCCGTGACGATGATCATCAGCGCGTGCGGGAAGATCGCGTAGACGGCGCTGACGATGATGCCGATCGGACCGTAGACCGAATAGCCGAACAGCAGCGACTTCAGCGCGCCCTGGTTGCCGAACCACTGGATGAACGAGATCGCCGCGAGCATCGATGGCGCGAGAATCGGCGTCAGCGCGATCAGCCGGAAGACTCCCTTCGCGGGCATGCAACTGCGCGTGAGCGCATAGGCGAAGGTGAAGGCGAGCGGCACCGTGATCGCGGTGACGGCGAGCGCGACCCACAGCGTGTTCCAGGCCGATTCGATCAGCGCGGGCGATTGGACGTAGGCGCGGAAATGCGCGAGCCCGACGAACGCGCCGGCCTTGTCCTGCACGCTCTTGACGAGTATCGCTGCAAGCGGCGCCAGCAGGAACACCGCGAGCATCGCGCACGCGACGACCAGCAGCGTCTGAGCGAGGCGCTGCTGCGGGTCGGCGATCGTACGTGTGCGCGCCGGCGAGGGCGCCGGCAGGGGTGTCGCGACGGTGGCCATCGTCACCCCTCACCCGCCTTGCTGGCGCTCGGCTCCTCTCTCCGTCTGGCGGGAAGAGGGGTGGAGTGAGGGGCCGTCGCGGCTGTTCGGATCACAGCAGCCGCATGCACTCGCACGGCAGCCCGACTCGCAACGGCGTGCCGACGGCAAGCGCCATCCGGTCGAGGCTGTGTCGCGACAGGTTCACGACCAGCGGTTGCGCAGGCGCCCCCTGCAGCGTCACGGTGACCAGGCAGAACGCACCCAGGAATTCGATCTTCTGCACCGAAGCCGGCGCGACGTTGGGATGATCGGCCGACGCGCCGTTGACCATCACGTCTTCGGGTCGGAGGTACAGCCGAAGCGGCGTGCCCGGCGCGAACGACTCGCTGCCGGTGGCGCCCTGCAGCACGAGGTCGCCGACACGCACGCGTCCCTGTCCTTCGGCGACTGCGGACAGCACGTTGACCTTGCCGACGAAATCGGCGACGAACGCCGTCGCCGGCTCGCGATAGATGGTCTGCGGCGTGCCGACCTGCTCGATGCGCCCGCTGCTCATCACGACGATGTGATCGGCCATCGACAGCGCTTCTTCCTGGTCGTGCGTGACCATGATCGTGGTCACGCCGAGCCGCTGCTGCAATGCACGGATTTCGGCGCGCAGGCGCACGCGCTCGAGCGCGTCGAGTGCGGACAGCGGCTCGTCGAGCAGCAGCAGGCCCGGTGCCGTCGCGAGCGCACGCGCCAGCGCGATCCGCTGCTGTTGCCCGCCGGACAGCTGCCCGGGGAAATGCTTGCCCACGTCGGGCAGGCCGACGAGCTTCAGCAGCTCGGCCACGCGCGACTTGATCTTCTCGCGCCCGGCTCGTCGGTTGACGAGGCCGTATGCGACGTTGTCGAAGATCGTCAGGTTCGGAAACAGCGCGTACGACTGGAACACGATGCCGTAATCGCGCCGTGTCGCAGGCAGACGGGAGATGTCGCGCCCGTCCTGCACCAGCGTGCCCTCATCCTGCGTCTCGAGGCCCGCGACGATGCGCAGCAGCGTCGTCTTGCCGCAGCCCGACGGGCCGAGGAACGTGACGAGGCTGCCGCGCGGAACGTCGAGCGACACGCGATCGAGCGCGGTGAATCGCCCGAAGCGCTTGGTGATGCCCGTGAGGCGGAGGTAAGGCTCAGTCATGCAACCGCTGTTCCGCCTCTCTTCAGGACTTCGGCAGCGACTTGCCGTTATACCGCTTCGTCCATTCGTCGAGGATCTTCTGGCGGTTCTTCGCTTCCCACTCGAAGTCGTTCTTGATCAGCCGCTTCTCGTAGTCGGCCGGGATGAACTCGAGCTGCTTCGACATGCCGGGCATCGCAACGACCGCGAAATTGTTGGCGAACAGCGTCATCGCTTCCGGCGTCGCGAGCCAGTCCATCAGCTTCTTCGCCGCGTCGAGCTTCTTGGTGCCCTTCATGATGCCGCTCGCTTCCAGATCCCAGCCGAGGCCCTCGCTCGGGAAGACGATGTCGACCGGGGCGCCCGACTTCTTCGTCGCCATCGCGCGATATTCGAACGACACGCCGATCGGAAACTCGCCGGCACCCGCCTGCTTGCACGGCTGCGATCCCGAGTGCGTGTATACGCCGATGTTGTCGTGCAGCGCGTCCATGAACTTCCACGCGTCCGCTTCACCCCACATCTGCAGCCATCCGGCGACGTCCAGGAAGCCCGTCCCCGACGACGCGGGATTCGGCATCACGATCTTGCCCTTGTAGACCGGCTTCGTCAGGTCCTTCCAACTCGCCGGCTTGGGCAGGTTCTGCTTCTGCGCTTCGACGGTGTTGAAGCAGATCGCCGCGCCGTACACGTCCATGCCGACCCAGCGCGGCGGGTTCTGCGAGTCGCGATACACGGCCGGGATCTTGTCCAACCCCTTCGGCGCATACGGCTCGAGCATGCCCTCGAGCGCGAAGACCGCCATGCTCGACGCGGACGTCCCGATCACGATGTCGGCCTGCGGGTTCGCCTTCTCGGCGAGCACCTTCGCCGTGATGACGCCGGTGGAATCGCGCGTGAACTTGAGCTCGATGTCCGGGTACGACTTGTTGAACGCCGCCTCGTACGCCTTGATCTGGTCGGTCTCGAGCGCCGTGTAGACGTTCAGTTGCGTCTTCTGCGCGGCGGCGTGCCCGGCGCCGAGCGCGATGGCGATGCCTGCAATGAGGGACAACCCGCGAAAGCGTTGCTGCGATTTCATGGCGCACTCCCGTTGTTGGCTAAAGAACCGATTCAGAGGCCGCGCGTGCGGCCGGAACGGACGGATGCTACGCGCGCTGGCGGCCATGGCGCAAACGCGAGCGCGCGGCATTTCTGCCGGCCGCATTATGCCATTGTAGGTTGCAGATTGTTGACAATCTACGATCGACCATGCTCCAATCGGACGGATGCTGAAGACCAACGCATCGCGCACTCCCGCCCTCGCAAGCCCGACCGGCAAGCGCTCGGTGGGCGCCGATCATCCCATCTCCGTAGTCCAGGCAAACTCGCTGCCCGCGCTCGTGCAGCGCGAGCTCGAGCGCATGATCCTCGACGGCGACCTGGCGGCCGGCGCGAAGCTCACCGAAGCGAGCATCGCGGAGCTGCTCGGTGTTTCCAGGGGTCCCGTGCGGGAGGCGTTTCGTGCGCTGGAAGGCTCGGGCCTCGTTCGTTTCGAGAAGAACCGTGGCGTCTCGGTGCGCCAGATCAGCGTCGAGGAAGCCGACCAGATCTACGAGTTGCGAGCCGTGCTGGACGAGTTCGTCGGCCGGCGGCTCGCGCAGACCGCGACTCCCGCCGACATCCTGGAACTGCGGCAGAAGGTCGAGCACATGGAGAAGGCCACGTCGCGCAACGACGTCGACACCTATCTCGCCGCCAACCTCGATTTCCACGACCGTCTCGTGGAGCTCGCCAACAACCCGAAGCTGCTTTCGATGTACCGGCGCCTGGTGAACGAGCTGCACCTGTTCCGCCGCACGACCCTCGCCCAGGGCGGCACGCTGCCGATCTCCACGCGCGAGCATCGGGAGATCGTCGATCGCATCGCCGCGCGTCAATCCGCGGCCGCCGGACGCGCGTTGTTCGACCACGTCATGGCGAGCCGGTCGCGCATGCACAAGACCTACGACACGCCACGCGAGGCTCGCGAGCCCGCATCGGCGCGAGGAGGCAGGCGCTCGCGCTGAAACGGCGAAGTCGAGGAGATTGGAACAATCCCCGCTCCGCCACGCGTCGCTGGCGAAGACCGTTGTCCTAACCACAGGAGGAATCGTGAAAGCATCGCTTTGGTGTACATCCCCCGTTTCCCGCCCGTCGCGTGCGGGCCTGCTGCGCCGCCTCGCCGGCGCAGCAGGCCTCGTGACCCTCGCCCTCGCGCCATCGTTCGCGCTCGCGCAGAACTGCGAGGACCCGAAGGTGCTGCGCTTCTCGATCATCCCGACGCAGGAGACCATTCGCGAGCTCACGCTCTACAAGCCGGTCATGGACCTGATGTCGAAGAACACCGGCAAGAAGATCGAGTTCTACATGCCCACGTCGTATTCGTCGGTCGTCGAGGCGCTGATGGGCAAATGGGTGGACGTCGCCGTCCTCGGACCGGAGTCGTACGTCATTGCGCACAACCGCGATCCGTCGATCGATGTGTTCGCGACGTACTACAAGAAGAAGGTCGGCGTGCAGGAAGCAGGCCCCGGCTACAAGTCGCTGCTGATCACGAAGAAGGGCTCGAAGTTCACCTCGATCGATTCGACGAAGGGCTCGGTGATGCTGCTCGTCGACCCGGCGAGCACGTCGGGTGCGCTGATACCGGAAGCGATCTTCTCCAAGGAGACGATCAAGACGCCGCTCAAGGACTGGTTCTCGAAGGTCGCGTTCTCCGGCGGTCATGACCTGTCGACGCTCGCGGTTCTCGACGGCAAGGCCGACGCCGCCTTCGTCGCGAGCCACCGCTTCATGAACACGATCGCGACCGGCAAGGCCAAGGTCGAGGACTTCAACATCCTCTGGTCGTCGCCCCTGATCCCGCAGGATCCGTTCGTCTACCGCGGGGCGCTCTGCCAGCCGCTCAAGGACGAGATCGCGAAGACGTTCCTGACGCTCGACAAGACGCCGGAGGGACAGAAGTACCTCGAGAACGTCGAGTCGGAGAAGTTCGTGAAGATGACGGACGCCGATTACAACATCATCCGCCAGGCGGGCGTCAAGTAACGATGGGCGCTGTCGCTAAACGCGCAGCGGCGCCGGCGGCGGCGACCTACGCGCTCGAAGTGCGCAATCTCCACGCCGGCTACGCCGGCAAGGAGATCCTCAAGGGCGTGAGCTTTGCGGTGACGCCCGACGACTTCTTCGCGATCATCGGCCCGAGCGGCGCGGGGAAGTCGACGCTGATCCGCTGCGTGAACCGTCTGGTCGAGCCGAGCGGCGGCGAAATCGTGCTCGACGGCACCGACCTCGCGAAGCTCGATCCGTCTCGACTGCGCGCTGCCCGGCGGCACATCGGGATGATCTTCCAGGAGTTCAACCTGATCGAGCGCCTGTCGGTGCTCGACAACGTGCTGACGGGTCGTCTCGGGTACACGGGCACGCTGCGCAGCGTGCTGCGGCTTTTCACGCGGGAGGACATCGCCAAGGCACTGACGCTGCTCGATCGCGTGGGCTTGCGCGAGCACGTCGACAAGCGCGCCGACCGGCTGTCCGGCGGACAGCGGCAGCGGGTCGGCATCGCGCGCGCGCTGATGCAGGATCCGCGGCTGCTGCTCGTCGACGAGCCGACGTCGAGTCTCGACCCGAAGATCGCGCGCGAGGTGATGGCGCTGATTCGCGAAATCGCGCGCGAGCTCCGCGTGCCGGTGCTGTGCAACATCCACGACGTCGCGCTGGCGCGCGAGTTCTGCACGCACGTCATCGGCCTGCAGGACGGCGTCAAGAAGTTCGAGGGACGCCCGGACGAGCTCGACGAGCGCGCGATGCACGAGATCTACGCGATGGAGGTCCTGTGAGCGTCGAGTTCGCATGAGCAGCCTGACGCTCGACGCGCGCGTCGCGGCCGTCTCGCGCTTGCGGCGGCGTACGTGGAGCACGCGCGCCCTCGTCTATGTCGCGCTCGCGGCGGCGGTGCTGTGGAGCGTCTACGTGATCGTCGTCGCGGACACCGACTGGGCGCGGCTTGCCGGGTCGTCGATCGGCAAGACGCTCGGGCGCTTCATGGAGTTCGATGCGGCGTTGATACCGGACCTGGTCGACCCGACGATCGACACGGCGCTGATGGCCACGCTCGCGTCGCTCGGCGGATTGCTGCTGGCGCTGCCCGTCGCCTGGCTCGGTGCGGCCAACATCACGCCGCTCGGCAAGGCGAGCTACGTATTCGGCCGCGGCTTGATGACGCTGTCGCGCTCCGTGCACGAAATCGTCTGGGGACTGATCTTCGTGTCCGCCGTGGGCCTCGGCGCACTCGCGGGAATCCTCGCGATGGCGGTGCGCTCGGTCGGCTTCATATCGAAGGTCGTTGCCGAAGCCATCGAGGACGTGCACCCGGGCCCGATCGAGGCGATGCGCGCCGTCGGTGCGAATCGGCTGCAAGTGCTGCTCTACGGCATCGTTCCGCAGGTACTGCCGGTCGTGCTCGGTACGGTCATCTTCGAGTGGGACATCAACATCCGCCGCTCGACGATCATGGGACTCGTCGGCGCGGGCGGGCTGGGGCTCGTGCTGTTCCGGCAAATGGCGATGATCAACTATGGCGGCGTCGCGACGGTCATCCTCGCCGTGTTGCTGTTGATCGCACTCGGCGAAGTCATCTCGCACTATGCCCGCAAGGCCATCATCTGACGCCGCCGTGCGCGAAGCGCCAGAGTTCGCGTTGCGATCGCGCGCCGCGCCGACCGAGGATCCGCCGGATCTCGCCGCCGCGCTG
>Ga0310810_10009638_pt1 | contig 11184 bp, 8 predicted proteins | sample NCmetagenome_FD_207641 | JGI IMG/M metagenome (GOLD analysis project Ga0310810, IMG submission 207641) | Soil microbial communities from experimental microcosm in Duke University, North Carolina, United States - NC | ecosystem: Engineered > Artificial ecosystem > Soil microcosm > Unclassified ... | reverse complement strand
GTCGAAGGCGTAGGGTCGACTCGCGCGGTGGACCTTTATCAAGACCCGGAGCCCTACTTCCAGACGCAGTATCGCATTCTCAGCGGCCGCGAGTTGGCGGAGCGCGTCGCGACCCGTCTCGAGCCCCCCGCGCCGAGCCTGACGCCGGAGCTGGTGCTGGCGAAGGTATCAGTCGAACCTGTTCGTGCCAGCCACCTCGTGGACGTGTCGTTCGTCTCCGCATCGCCCGCACTTGCGGCGCAGACGATCAACACGCTCGCGGAGGAATACATCTCTCAGAACCTCGATCTGCGCCGTCAGAACATGGCGCGCAGCCTGACGTGGCTGTCTGACGAGCTCGCGCGCCAGAAGCGCCTGGTCGAGTCGAGCGAGCGAGCCATGGCGCAGTATCGCGAAGACCAGAATGCGCTGTCGCTCGAGGATCGGCAGAACATCGTCATCGCGCGGCTGAATCAGCTCAACGAAGCGGCGACACGCGCGCGCACCAATCGCGCGCAGAAAGAATCACTCTATCGCCGCCTCGAGTCGCTCGGGCCGTCGGCATCTCCCGACACGATTCCCGGTATTCTGCAGAACACCTACATCCAGACGATGAAGGCGCAGGTCGCCGACCTCGAGCGGCGGAAGGCACTGCTGTCGGAGCGCTACGGCGAGAAGCATCCAGAGATCCTCACCATCAACGCCTCGATCGAAGACGCCAATCGACAGCTTCGCCTCGAGATGGCCAAAGCCGTCGATGCCATCCGGCACGATTACGAGGCTGCGATGCTGGAAGAGCAGACACTCGCGACGGCACTCGACGAGCAGAAGACGATCGCCACGGATCTCGATCGCAAGAGCGTCGCCTACACGGTTCTGCAGCGCGACGCGGAGAGCAATCGCGAGCTGTATCAAACGCTGCTGCGGCGTGAGAAGGAGCTGCAGGTCCTGGCGAACAGCCGCGGCAACAACGTTCGCATCGTCGAGCGCGCCGGTGTGCCTGGCGCGCCGTTCAGCCCGAACCTTCGCCGCAGCGCGGCGCTCGGCGGACTGGTCGGCCTGCTGGTTGCACTCGGTCTCGCGGTCGGGCTCGATCACGTGAACGACACGATTCGGACGCCTGACGATGTGACGCGGCGGCTGAGGCTGCCGTTCCTGGGATTGATTCCGGCAGTGCGAGGCGGCCATCAGGACCGCCCCATCCTGTCCGGCTCGACCGACTTCAGCGAGGCGATCAGGGCACTGCGAACCTCGCTCGCGCTTACTCACCGCGGCGACGGCAGTGCCATCGTGCTGGTGACGAGCGCGCAGCCGCTCGAGGGCAAGACCACCACAGCGTGCAACCTGGCGATGGCGCTGGCGTATGGCGGCGCGCGCGTCCTGCTGATCGATGCCGACCTGCGGTGCCCCGGCGTGCACACGGGCCTCGGCTTGGATAACACACGAGGCTTGTCCGATCTGCTGAGCAATCAGGCAGCGCTGGCCGAGACGGTACAGCGCCTGGCGGAGCCGAGCTTGTGGGTGATGACGGCCGGGCAGACGCCGTCGAACCCGTCGGAGCTGCTGGCCTCGGGCCGCATGGATGGCCTGATGCGGCAGGTGCAGGCGGGGCCGTTCGATTGGGTCGTCATCGATACGCCGCCCGTTCTCGCCGTCACCGATGCGTCCATCGTCACGCGCTGGGCGTCGGGCGTCGCGTTCGTCGTGGGGTCTGAGATGACGCGCGGCAGGCTGGCGGAACGCGCCATCGAAACCCTGTCAGCGGCGCGACCGAGCTTCATCGGCGCCGTGCTGAATCGGGTGGACGTCAATCGCAATCGCTACTACTACACGCAACAGTACGGGTACGGCTACCTCGAGGCCGCCGGCTAACAGAACAAACACGACAATCCAACTTCCAACTCCCAACGTCTTTGATTAGCGACGTCCCAATTTCCAACTTCCAAGGGTCAGGCTGGTCTGGACATGAAGCGAGTCAACCCGTCAATCACTCGCCGCAGATAGAAGATCGGCAACAGGACTCTTCGCCGCACACCGTACTTCTCACGAATGTACGCTGCAGGCGGAATCGCGTGTTCGCGGGCCAACCGCCAGCGCGCGCGCGGCGCGAGCGACGCGCAGTCGATCCTGAATCGATCGAAGCGTGTCAGATCCTTCCTCAGAAACACAGACGCCGGCTCGGTTACACCGGCATCGTTAAGCCTGGAGATCGCGTCAGGCGGAATCGACGTATCGAAGCACTTATGTGCGGTCAGCAGCGCGTCGGCGCACAAGGCTCGCACCTCGCACTGGCACGCAAGCGCAACGAATTCGATCCATTCGGCGGGAGTGAATCGCTGCGCCAAGAGATGGATGTCGAGCAGCCAGACCAGATCGTCTGACCGGTTGTGATGCGCAGCGCGATGGACGCACACCAGCAACAGCGAGTCGACCGGGCACAGCGTCCGCATCTGTTGCCCTCGCACGAGGATGGCGCGGGCCCGCCGCAACAACTCCACGTAGTCTGGAAGACTCGCAAACACCTGCGGGTTTGCGAGGCGCCAGTGAAGGTCGAGATGGTGCTCCCCGCCGAAGCTCCCGACCCGGGCGAAGGGCATCTGGCCCATCACCAGCTCGCCCGAGATGAAAGTCGGGCAGAGGTAGCCAGCGCGATGAAGGGCATCGATCGCACGCTGCCGATCACCTGGTGCGATCAGGAGATCGGCGTCCACTCTCTGCCGATGCCAAGACTCGTCGTAGTGCGTATGAGCAATCGCGGCGCCCTTGAAGACGAGCGGCGAAATCCCGCTCGCTTCGAGCGCCGCGAGGACGCGGTTCAGTTCTCTGACCGCGATTTCGTCCAGCATCGCCGCCGCCCGATAGTCGGCATCGATGGCGCCCGTGCGCGCCGCAACGAGGCGATCGACGCGATTCGCACGAGCCGCCGCGAGCAGTCGATCGCGCTCCTCCCCGTCTGGCAGGCTGTTGACCTCGCCTCGGAGGATGGCGCACACGCCGCCGTGCGGGTCTAAAGACCCGCCTCTAGTCTGTCTCACGAAAGACCCGCCTCTACTTTGTGTGACAGGCACTACAGAAACGACCGGAAAAAGAGCTGGCGCGCCGGAGGATGTTTCAACAGCGCAACGATCAGCGGCCGATGCCGGTTGAACATCGCGGCCTGCCGGACGATTGGCATCACTCCATCGGTCCTCGCCAGCTCGAACAACCCCTCGATGTCCTCATCCCGCATCTGCTGCACCAGCGTGCGGAAGTTCAGTTGCGTGTCGAGCTCGTCTTCCAGACGCTCTCGCCAGCGGCGCTCGTATTCGGCCAGCCTACCCGATGACAGGTCGCCTTCGGCGAGTGCCTCGGTCAGCACATCGGCCGCCATCGAGGCGCTCACGAGGCTGTAGTAGATGCCGCCTCCGGTCGTCGGCTTGACCAGCCCGGCCGCGTCACCGATGACCAGGAGGCGCTCGCCGTAGGTGCGGGCGATGCGGTTCAGCGGCAGGATCTTCTGACGCGGGGGCCCGTCAACCGGCGTGACGCCCCATCGCTCACCAACCCTGGCCACCAGCCGATCGAAGTAGGTTGGCGAGCGGTCCTCGGACATGACTCCGATCCGCGCGTAGAAGCGATCGCCGCGCCGAACCGGCACGACCCACGCAAAGCCCTGGGGCGCGATGTGGCTGCCGAAGTGGACTTCGACATCGCCGGGACGTTCGGCTGGCAGTTCGCGTTGCGCCGTGTGCAGGAACAGCGACGGAACGCTCAAGCCAAGCTGCCGGTGAAGCGCATACCGTCCGCCACAGGCGAGGACGCAGGTGTGCGCCCGCACCGGTACTCGACCGGCGATCGTGACGACAACTCCGTCGCCCTCGATCCGCACGTCGGTCGCTCTCGATCGATGGCGGATGTCGACGCCGGCGTGCTGGGCGCGCTCCGCCAAGCCCGCATCGATGGCTTCGCGATCGATCGCGACGGCCTCGATGGCGCGGGTGCGATAAACGACGTCCTGACCGGAAGGGGAAAAGAAACGAGCGGTCCCCAGCTCGTTGAGGATGACGTGGGAGGGAAGGTCGAACTGATCGAAGGCCTCACGGGCGAGGATGCCCGTGCAGTGGACCGGATCGCCTATGACCTGATGTTCTTCGAGAAGTGCCACGCGCAGCCCGCTCTGCGCCATCCGAAGACTCGCGAACAATCCGGCGGGACCAGCACCAATGACAACCGCGTCATACATTCAGCCTAACGAGTTTCCACATCGCCAGCTCGACTGTCAACGCCACAAGGTGGAGAACCGGTCGCGTGGCGCGAGACGATCGGCACCGGCCGCCGTGACAATCGCCCAATCCAGCTGCTAATTCCGGATATCCAGAAGCCACTCACGTTGACGATTCACGACACACCGAGGCGGTGAGACACAGAGGGAAATCGTCAACTGAGTTGCCTCTAAGATCAGAACTTCGCGCCGCGCGTCTCCCATGTCCCACGAAACGTAATCCAGAACGAGAGCGCGACGAGCCGGATGTCGAGCCAGAACGACTGACGCCGCACGTAGAGCAAGTCGTAGCGAAACTTCAGGCGGCGGGGGATGTCGCGCGGCGCAAAGATTTGCGCGATGCCCGTCAGCCCGGGCAGCACGCTCGCGCGTGCGGCGAACCCGGGAACATCTTCGAGTGGCTCCAGCTCGCCCGACCCGAGCGTTTCAATCTCACCGGGCCGCAGCGCTCGCGGACCAGTAAAGCTCATGTCACCCCGGAAGATGTTCCAGAGCTGCGGCAATTCATCCATCGCCGTCGCGCGCAACACGCGACCGATGCGCGTCACTCGAGGATCGTGGGCCGTTGCCTGCACGGCTCCCACCGTCGCCTCGGCATCGGGAATCATCGAGCGGAACTTGTGGACCGCGAACGGCACACCATGGAGACCGGATCGCTCCTGTGCGTAGAACACCGGGCCGCCGTCTTCCAGCTTGATTAACGCCGCGATGGTCGCCCACAACGGCGCTGAAACGAGCAGTCCTGTCCCCGACAGCGCGACGTCGAAGACGCGCTTCGCGAGCATCGAGCGCCGGTGCGGCGGCATGACGCTCAGGCGACGGCTGCCGGCTCGATCCCGGCGGCTGACGATTCCGTGCTGGTGATGCTCTGATAGAGCGTACGCGTCGCGCTGCACATCCTCTCCGCTGTGAAATGAGTGAGAACTCTCTCTTGCGCTGCCTTCCCGAGACGCCATCGCAGCGCCGCATCCGTCGTCAGCCGCACCAACGCCTGGCGTAAAGATGCGACGTCACCTGGCTTGACCACGAGGCCGGTGCGTTCATGCTGATTCACCCACGGGACGCCTGTGGCGAGCTCAGTGCTGACCACTGGCCGGCCGCAGAGCATCGCCTCGAGTTGCACCATCCCGAAGGCCTCCTGCCGCGTCACCGACGGGAGCACGAGCGCGTCGCAGGCGTGATACCAGGCGAGCAACTCGTCCTCGCCGACGGCGCCAACGAAACGAACTCGGCCGTCGATGGCGAGCTCACGTGCGAGGGCTTCGAGCGAAGGCCGCAACGGTCCGTCACCGACGATCACGGTGTTCGCGTCGAGACCGGGCAGGGCGCGGAGCAGCACGTCGAGCCCTTTGTAGCCAACCAGCCTGCCGACGAAAAGCAGCGTCGGCCGGGGGGCAGCCATTCGAAACCATTCAACTCTGGCCGCGATGGCGGGCGTGCGGGCATAGCGTTCGACGGGAAGACCAAAGGGCACGACGGAGCACTTGTCGCGATAACGCGCGAGTGCTGGCACGTCCAACATTGGGGGCGAGGCGACCACGATCCGGATCGCCCGGCGGAGCGCGAACTCGAGGAACGGCCTGTAGAGCAGCTCGTACTTCCACCGCGATCGGATCACCTCGCTGTGGTACCAGACGATGAGCGGGATGGAGGGACGGGCGATGCCGTAGGCAAGGAGCGCCATCGGGTTGGGCTCGTGAAGGACCAGCACATCGGCGTCGGCGCGCGCAAGCCAGAGCGGCAGCGCAGGTGCCAGCGACACAGCGCCGGTGGCGGCCACGCTCGCGACGCGCCGAACCGCAACGCCATCGCGCCGTTCGAAAGTCGTCACCGGCCTGCCCTTGTTGAGGGCGAGGACCGAGGGCTCCGCCCAAGAGGTCTCTCCGCGGCAGAGAGTCTCGACAACCGTCTCGATGCCGCCTCTGACGGGCGCGTAGTACTTGCCCAGGTGCAGAATGCGCAGGCGGCTCACATTGCCCTCGCAGGGCTCACGACATCCGACTCGGACATCGCCGGAAGCAATTCGCGATAGACGTCGAGCATGCGTCGCGCGTGCTCGAGCGGGTCGAATCGGCGCGCATCTTTGACGGCCGCATCGCGCCGTGATGCCCAGGCTTCCCCATCAGCGGCGCGCTCCTCGAGGAGCGCTGACACGGTTTCTGCCCACACAGGCACGGTGCCCACCGGGCAATACGAGGCGATCGCGCCCCCGACTTCACGCAGCGGCGGCAAATCGCTCGCAACAACCGGAGTGCCGCAGGCCATCGCCTCCGCCACGGGGAGGCCGAAGCCTTCGCGCTCGGAAGGCTGCAGGACGACCGCGGCGCGGCGATAGACGGAGGCAAGCACCCGGCGTTCGAGAAACGGCAGGACAGTGATGTACGACTGTAATCCCAGGCGCGCCGCCTGACGTGTCTGTGCTCGCGTGAACGGTCCCCCCACCCGGATCAGCCGGGCGGCTGGATGCTGGCGTCGCAACGCGGCGAATACGTCGAGCAGCACGTCGAGTCGCTTGCGTGGGATGGTGCTTCCAACGTGCAGGATCTCGGGGCTCGTGGCGTCGGCGGGACCGAGAAGCCGGTCCGCGATTTCGTCCGCCCGTACATCGCGTCGCGGAGTGCACGACGGGTGCACCCCGTACGGCACAACCGCCAGACGCGCCTCCTCGACAACCCCCGACGCACGCAGGGCGTCGCGAGTCGCCTGACTGCCGCACACGATCTTGCGCGCCGTCACGAGGCCAGCGAGCAGGCGGTCGCCAAGGAATCGCCCCACCATCGACTGCCCCTCGGTGCCTGGCAGAATCCCGGCAAATGCGTCAACGTCGTGGCACATGACGAGCGACCGCTCCGGCGGCAGCACGGTGACCAGATGTGCGTAGCTGTGATCGACGATGTGAAAGAGATCGAAGTCGTCCGCTCGTGCACTGAGCACCCGGCGATAGTCCCACACGCGGTTGATGATGCGATCGGCGGTGTGCGCCTGACCCCACCGCGCAAGTCCTGGCACGCGCGAGAATCGGCGAACCATCGACGGACGAATCTGCGTGGCTTCAATCACGCGTGCCGCGGGCGAACGCAACCCGAGCATGAGGATCTCGGCGACGAGGTCCATGCTGTGCCACCGCTCTTCGGACAGATCCGCGACGATCGCGACACGAGGCCGTCTCTTCGCCATCATGCGGCTTCCTCCGCGTGGACGGTGCGCGTCAGGCCGGAGGCGGACCACAACGATCGCTCGAGCGCCTCGAACGCCGTGGTCCGGCTCCAGTGCTGCCGGACGTACTCACGACCGCGTTTCGCCTGCGCGCGAGCCGCTCGCGGATTGGAGGCGACCGCGAGGATGGCATCGGCCATCGCGATCGCATCGCGGCGCGGCGTCAAACGGGCGTAGGGTCCGAGGTGCGCGGCCATCCCGCCGACGTCGGTGGCGACAACCGGCGTCTCGCACGCCAGCGCTTCAAGTGGCGACAACCCAAAACCCTCGGCGAGCGACCCCTGCACCAGCAGATCGGCCGACCGGAAGTAATCCGCCAGCTCGCGCATGGGGTGCGCGGCCGGCTGCCCCAGCACCCAGCGCTCGTGATGCGGCACGTCGAGGTATCGGGCCAGTGCCAGGAACTCCTCGCAGCCGCCTCCGAGGTTCAACAACACGGCATCGAGCCCTTGTGCGCGTGCGCACGCAACCGCCTCGATCACGGTTTCCGGATCCTTCTCATGGCTCATGCGGCTGGCCAGTACGATGAGGAACTGATTCTCAGGCAACGCCCGTCGCCGGCGAAGCCGGACACGAATCTCTTCATCGGCAGGGCGGAAGAGCTCCGTGTCTACACCGTAGTAAAAGCCCATCTCCGTCCTTGCACAGACCTGCGACGAGATGCCGCACAAATGCGGACCGAGCGCCAGGCAGCGTGTGGCGAGCGCGCCGTTGATGGCCATGAGCGCGCGAATCACCGATTCTCCGGCCCACGAGGCCATCGCGCCAATGCTTCCCCGCTCGCGACGACACCGGAAGTACTCGACCGGAGAAATGCCCATCGTCGTCACCACCGGCACGCCACGGATGGCGCCGACGACGGTGGCGTTGAGCGACCCTCGCAGCACTTCCTGCGAAAGGATCACGTCGAAGTGTTTGGCGACGGACCAGAGGTACGAGAAGGAACGCCTCTGAAACGCGAGGCGGTCACCCTCGATCTCGTGCACGGTCACGCGGGCGCCGCTCGAGCGCACGCGTTCTTTGAGCGTGCTCTCGACATACGCATCGTGAGGAATAGCCATCGTGAGATCGCAGATCTCGCTCAGGCCCACCACGAAGCGGATGTCGGTGTGCCCTTCGACGAAGAACAGCACGCGCAGTCGCGACGCCGCACTCATCGCCGTTTCTCCGCGATCACCAGGGAGTGCAGCGCAAGCCAGCGAAGAGTGCGCACGGAATCGAGAAGGGGTATGGCGACCGGCGGCCGTCCCGGCCACGGCAGGTAGTGGCCCTCCGCCTCCACAGCGCGCACCGCGAATCCGACGCGATGCATCCAGAGCAGCGTCCTCGGCAGCGACGTGAAATGGCAAATGGGCTGACCGCCCTCGGTATACCGCCGCCCTCGTAACCGAAGGTATCCGCGGTAGAGACCCATCAGCCCGAAGTAGTTCGGCGTCGTCAACACGAGCCGGCCTCCCGGGCGAAGGACACGGTGCACCTCTTCGAGGGCTTTGATCGGGTCGACGACGTGTTCGATGGTTTCGCAGGAGATCACGAGGTCGAACGTCGCGTCGGCGAGTGGGATATGTTGAATGCTGGCAACAGCCCAGGATACCGAACCATTTTGAGCGCCAGCGCGCCGGCGGCCGAACTGCACTGCTGACTGCGCAAAGTCAGCGGCGACCAGGTGGCGCGGCCGCAGGCGTTGCCCGGTAAGCAGACGAACCAGCTCGCCTCTCCCGCACCCGATCTCGAGCACACGTTGGTCGGTCAGGTTCTCGGATGTCAGATACCGGGCGACGAGGGAATGCCAGGGCGCGTCGGCCGTCGCCGTGTCGCTTTCGACACTCGGGTGCCAGGCCTCGTACACCTCGCGGGCGCGTGTCTCAGGCAGCATCGGGATGTACGGTGCGGTTCAAACGACCGGCCTCGCCACGACGGTTCACGATGGTAAAGATGTGGCCAGCGAAGTCGTCGCACGACGAATGCGCGCGGTAACGCGTGGCGGTTTGCCGCGCGGAGGAAGCGAGAGCAGCCCGTACCTCGACGTTGCCCGACAACCGGAGGACGGCCTCGACCAGAGCGGGCGCGTCTGCGCATGGCACGAGCACGCCGTTACGGCCGCTCTCGATCATGTCGGCAGCGGCGCCGGCCGCCGTCGTGACGACCGGCAGTTCCGCAGCCATGGCTTCGAGCAGTGCGCAACTGAAGCCCTCGGAAAGCGTCGGGAAGATGAACAGGTCGGCCAGCCGAAGCTGCTCGTAGAGCTCCGCGCGATCGACGCGTGGCAGCACCTTCACCTTCGACCTGATCACCGGGGGAAACGCAGCTCGAACGATCTCTGCTGACGCTCCTGTTCCAACACACGCAAGCTCCACGTCATCGATCGCTGCAAGCGACGTGAACGCCTCGACGAGGTAACGAATGCCCTTGGCCGGAAGCCATTGACCGACGAACAGCAGACGGCGGACCGGCCGTCGATGATGCCGTGTCATGAAACAGTCGGCTTCCACGCCGTTTGCGACGCGATGGACGCGACCGGACTCCGCCCAACCGTTGGCCGTGAGGTACGCCTCTTCGGAGCTGTTGAAGCAGAAGACCGCGTCTGACTGGCGGCAACTGTGTTTCAGCAACCGCGGCAGCAGCAGCCGATGGAGCATCCGAAATCGCAGCGACAGCGTGCGGCCCTGGCGCCAGAGCTCGTTTGAAACCGCGCGGTGATACAGAGGCTCGAGACCATGGAACCACGTGACCGTGGCCACGCGGCGGCGAGGATCGAGCCAGCGGCGCAGAAGGTGAAACGCCCATCCCAGATAGCTGTGAAACACCACCACGTCGTAACCGGCGAGGCGGCGTGCGGCGAGCGCAATCGGAAGCACGAGGGGATCGAGTCGCGCCCACCCCGGTCGGGCGAGGTCGTTGCGGGTCACCAGATCGACGTGATGCCCCTGGGACTGAAGATGACGTGCCTGTTGTGCGACCGAGCGATACACCGCCGTTCGAACATCGGCCGGGCCGTGCGTAGCAAACAGGATCCGCAGGCTCATTGCGCCACCATCTCGAACACATCCGACAGAAGCCGCATGTGCGCATCGAGTGTGAATTCTCTGGTCACGCGCTCGGCTCCCAGGCTGAGGCGCGCGTGCGTCTCGACATCGCACAGCACCGCGACGATCGCATCAGCAAGCCCCTTCACTGTCGGTGGGTTCCCCGGCGCCAAGGCGCCATTCACACCGGGCTTCAGCCAGTCGGAGATCCCGCCGACATCGAAGGCCACCGCAGGGACACGATGCCGGCCTGCCTCGAGGCCGACGAGTGCGAGCGGCTCGGGCCAGAGGCTCGGAAGGACGAGCAGGTCCGACTCCACATACAGCGCCTCGAGCGCATCTGACTCGAGCCAGCCGCGAAAGGCGACTTCGAGCATGGGCTCGAGACGTCGCGACTCCTCTGCCTGCGCCGCCCACGCCTGTCGTTCCGGGCCGTCGCCGGCTAGTGTCAGGTGGACGCGTCGACCCAACTTTCGTGTCACATCAGGTAGAGCCTGGAGAAGCTCGCGGCCACCCTTCAAGCGATCCATTCGCCCTGCAAACAACAGCTTCCATGAGCTGCGCTGATCCCGCCGGCTGCTGCACGGCGAGTGCGCGGTCACGGGCTCGGGGCCGTACTTCACGTTGAAGACACGCGTAGGGGCAAAGCCATGCCGCAGGTACTCCTGACGCATGTGTCCGGAGTGCGTGACGATCGCCGCG
>Ga0310810_10009637_pt1 | contig 11185 bp, 10 predicted proteins | sample NCmetagenome_FD_207641 | JGI IMG/M metagenome (GOLD analysis project Ga0310810, IMG submission 207641) | Soil microbial communities from experimental microcosm in Duke University, North Carolina, United States - NC | ecosystem: Engineered > Artificial ecosystem > Soil microcosm > Unclassified ... | reverse complement strand
CGGGGACGACGAGGGTGAGGAGCAGGAAAGCGAGAGCGCGCATCGGACCCGAGTATCGCATGCGCCGCCGAACCATCGCGCGCCCTCGCCCCTCCCGCCTCCCGCCGCTCGCGCCCTATGTCGTCATCGCCTCGACGATGAACGCCTGAATTTCGGGCTTGATGCCGTACGCGTCGCGCTGCTTTGCCGGCCAGTTCGCCTGGTCGGCCCACATCCGGTTCAAGCCCTTCTGAATGTCGGGATCGCCGCCGGTGAAGCCTTCGACCAGCTTGCGCCAGCGCGCCGCGAGCGCCCGGGCGCGAGCGCCCGACGGAGGCTCGCCCGCCGCCATGGCGGCTTCGACGTCGGCCAGGAGCGTCGCCCACTTCGCCGACACGTCGGCCTGGAGCTCGGGCGACCAGAGCTTCTTGCGCTCTTCCACTTTGGCCTGCGCCTCCGGTGTGTAGTACTGCTTCGCCCAGTCGGTTTCGTTCTGCATCTCGATCTCCCTGACGATCTGCGTGATGAGCTCCCAGTCCGGCTCGCCCCCGCGGTCGAGCCAGCGTTCCGCCTCCTGAATCGTGTCGATCGCCCACCCGATCCGGCGGCGCTTCTCGTCGAGCACCCGGCGCTGGCTGCGCAGGACGTCCCGGAGCTTCGACTCGCTGCGGAGCAGCCGGCCGATCTGCTTCAGCGGAAAGCCGAGGAATTTCAGGACGACCACCTGCTCGAGCCGGGCGAAATCCGAGTCGCGGTAGAGCCGGTAGCCGGCCGTGGAACGGCCGCTCGGCTTCACGAGCCCGAGCCGGTCGTAATGGTGCAGCGCCCGCACGGTGACCCCCGCAAGGGTCGCGAACTCCTGGATCCGGTACACCGCCGCCTTCGCTCGCGCCACGGCCCGCCTCCTGGACTCATCATCAGGGCTGACGTTACGTCAGGGTCAAACACATTCTGCCCGCCTGCCGTCCGGCCGTCTGGCATGTAGAATGGATTGGTCTGGAACGGAGGTCGCCATGGAGCTGCTGCTTGGGGCCCACGTTCGCGAGCACGGCAGCCGGATCGGACGGCTGGCCGGGTTCGAGCTGGTGCCCACCACTCTCGCGATTCGACGCATCCTCTTCAGCCCCGACGGGGATCTCGGCCCGCAGACCGCCGCGCGGCCGGTCGCCGGCATCGGCCTCGTGCACGACGACGGGGAGATCGAGCTCCGGGGAGACGTGGCGTCGGAGCCGATGCCGGTCGCGAACGACGTGCTGCTCCTCACGCGCGCCACGCGCCTGCGGCAGAAGACGCGCGAGCGCGGCCGCTTCGCGGGAATCGAGGTCAATCCCGCCGACGGCATGCTCGTGTCGGTGTTCGGCCGCCTGCACTGGTGGTCGCGCCGCTTCTCGGCCGACGTCAAATCGGCCGACTTCACCACCCCGGGAGAAATCCAGCTCGCCGCGAGCGGCAGCCAGGCCGCGTGATAGAGTCTCGGGACCGTCAACGGTCTTCAGACAAGGAGCGGTCGATGAGGCGCGTGATCGTCGTCGTTGCGGCAATGGGTCTGGCTACCACCATCGGCTTCGCGCAGGGCGGGCGGCAGGGAGGCGGGCAGACCATCACGCTCGCCGCGAGCCTGCAGCGGGGCTACCAGGGATTCAAGACCAACTTCACGCAGGCGGCCGACAAGATGCCGGAGGCCGACTACGCCTTCAAGCCGGGGTCGACGCCCGAGGCGCGGACGTTCGCGCAGGTCATCGATCACATCTCCCAGGCGCAGTTCAACCAGTGTTCCGCCCTCAAAGGCGCGCCCAACCCGATGCAGGGCAAGCAGCTGGAGCAGGAGCTGAAGACCAAAGCGGAAGTCACCAAAGCGCTCGCTGACTCGTTCGCGCTCTGCGACGATCTCTTCTCCCAGGTGACCGACGCGAACGCCACCGAGATGGTCAAGGCCGGCATGAACGAGATGCCGCGCGCCGCCGCGCTCTTCGGCATCATCACGCACGGCAACGAGATGTACGGCACGGCGGCGGTCTACCTGCGCTCGAAGGACATCGTGCCCCCGTCGACCGAGCGGGCGATGCAGCGCGGGCGGCGCGGGGGGAACTGACGTAGTCGCCAGTCGCCAGTCGGCAGTCTCCAGTCGGCAGTCTTCAGTGCCAGTCGGCGGTCTCCAGTCGATCGTCTTGATGTTCGATTGCTAACGATGTAAGTACGCTCGATCGGCTGGAGACGAAGGGCTTTCTCGCCTCGCGGCTGGGCGATCCGACACCGGAGCGCGGCGGCCGGGCCAGGCGGTACTATCGCCTCCGGCCGCTCGCCATGCAGGCGCTCCGCGACAGCCGGCGGGCGCTCGTCGCGCTCCGCGCGTAGCCAGGGGCTACGAATCTTTTCGTTGACACTACGAAGGCCATCGTAGATAATCCACGCCATGCGGAAGAGGCCGACCGATGCCGAGCTCGCGATCCTCAGCGTGCTCTGGGCCAGGGGGCCGAGCACCGTGCGCCAGGTGGCCGAGACGTTGGGGCGGGACACCGGGTATACGACGGCGCTCAAGCTCCTCCAGATCATGACGGAGAAGGGTCTGGTCACGCGCGACGAGACCATGCGAACTCATGTCTACGCTGCGGCGTCTACTGAAGATCAGACGCAGCGGCAGCTCGTCACGGACCTGCTCGACCGGGCGTTCGGCGGGTCGGCCGCCAAGCTGGTCCTGCAGGCGCTCGCGGCCAAGAAGGCATCACCGGAAGAAGTGGCCGAAATTCGCAGGTTGCTCGACAAGGAGCGGGGAGGCACGCGATGAATGCCTTCGTTCAGACGGCGGGTTGGACGCTCATCCACTTCTTCTGGCAGGGCGCCGCGATCGGGCTGGCGACCGCGCTGGCGCTGCGCGTCGCGCGGCCGTTTTCGGCGAACGCGCGCTACGTCGTCGCGTGCGCCGGGCTGGCCGCCATGCTGGCCGCGCCCGCCGCGACGGCGGCCTGGCTGTGGCCGTCGGCCAGCGCCCAACCTTCGGTTGCCTCCTCGCCGGCCGCCGGCACGGTCGACGCCGTGCGCGACCTCGCAGGCGGCGACGCGCGCGCGTCGGCCACGCTCTGGCAGGCGGAGGCCGCGGGCGGCGATTCGCATGCCGGATTTGCCGCGGTCGCAACCTGGGCGATCGGCCGCGCGCTGCGCGCCGTGCGCACGACGCCGAGCGACCGCGCCGTGCGCGCGATCGTGCTCGTCTGGATCGTCGGCGTGGCCGCCCTGTTCGGCCGCATGGCCGCCGGCTGGTGGTACGTCCGGCAGATGCATCAGGACGCGCTGGCCATGCCGGCGTCCGAGTGGCGGCGGCTCGCCGCGCGTCTCCAGGACCGGCTGCGCCTGCGCCGGATGGTGCACGTCGTTCAGTCCGTCGCGATTGAAGTGCCGACGGTCGTCGGCTGGCTGCGGCCCGTGGTCATCCTGCCGGCCGCCGCGATGTCGAACCTGGCGCCGTCGCAGATCGAGGCCATCCTCGCGCACGAGCTCGCGCACATCCGCCGCGGCGACTACGTCGTGAACCTGGCGCAGACGCTCGCGGAGACGCTGCTCTTCTACCATCCGGCCATCTGGTGGGTGTCGTCGCGGATCCGCCTGGAGCGCGAGCACTGCTGCGACGACATCGCCGTCGCGCTCTGCGGCGATCCGGTTGGGTACGTCGAGGCGCTCACGGAGCTCGAATCGTGGCGCACGGCCGCGACCGTGCTCGCTGTCGCTGCGACGGGCGGGTCGCTCCTCGCGCGCGCTCGACGCATCCTTCGCGTGCCCGTCGCCGAGGATCGCCGATCGCCGAGCTGGGCGGTCACGCTCGCGCTCACCGTGCTGTTCACCGCGGGGGCCGGCGGGCTGCAGGGGCTGCCGGCCGCGATGACGCACGTGGTGACGGCCGCGGTCGCGTCGCCGGCCGACGCGGCAGCGCAGCCGAACGCATCGTCGCCCGCACACGCCGTGCCGCACCCCGGACAGGAACATGCACAGCCCGCGAGCCCTCCTGATCCTCCAAACGAGCAGCCGGCCGCGCCGACGCCAGGGATCGAGGGCGGCGTCGAGGGGGGCATCGAGGGCGGCATCGCCGGAGGTGTGGCCGGTGGGATCACGGGCGGGGTCGCCGGTGGCGTAGCCGGCGGCATCGAAAGTGGCATGAGCGCCAACGAAGCCGCCCTCAAGGCGCTGGCGGACGCGCGAGCGGCGGCGAGACTCGCGGACAGCGCGCTCGTCACGACCGCCGCGGAAGCGGCCGCGCAGATCGTGCTCACGCCATCGTTCCCCGTGCCTCCGGTGCCGCCGGTGCCTCCTGTTCCGCCGGTACCGCCGGCACCGCCGGCTCCAACGGTGCCTGCAGCGGCTCCCGCGCCACCCGCGCCACCGTCCCCGCCCGCTCCTCCCGCTCCGCCGGCGCCGCCCGCGCCGCCGCTGCAGGGCCATCACGTGTCGATCTCGGACCACAACGGCCACTGGAACATCACCTGGTCGGGTGACGGCCTGAAGATGGACGCGGACGCCGACGGCGCCGTCGTGGTCTCCGACGATCTGAAGGACGTCCAGTCGATCGGCGACGGCGGCCATCTCACGATCCGGGAATGGAAGGGGCTCGTCCCGCATACGGTGGAGCTGAAAGCCGCGGGCGGCCGGATCTCGCGGAAGTACTACGTGGCGGGCCTCGAGCGCCCCTGGGACGACGAGGCGCGCACGTTCCTGGCGACGGCGCTGACCGATCTCGTGCGGCGGGCCGGCTTCGGCGCCGAGTCGCGCGTCAAGACGATGCTCCAGAAGCAGGGGCCGGCGGCGGTGCTCGCCGAAGTGGATCAGCTCGAAAGCGATTACGTCCGCCGCGTCTACCTGCAGGCGCTCATCGACAACGAGACGCTCGACGCCGCCACGATCATGCCGATCCTGCAGCGCATCGATCAGCGCATGAAATCGGACTACGACCGGCGCGTCCTGCTCACCGGGATTGCCGGCCGGACGAAGCTCGACGCGAAAATGGCGGCCGCGTACCTGCCCGTGATTGCCACGATGAAGTCCGACTACGACCGGCGGCAGGTGCTCATGAGCGTGCTCGCGGCGCGTCCACTGTCCGACGGCGTCACGGAAGCCACGCTCAACGCGGCCGGGACGATGCGCTCCAGCTACGACAAGCGGGAAGTGCTCATGAGCATGCTGGACGGCTCGCCGGCGCTCTCGGCGCCCGAGCGCCGCGCGCTGCTCGGCACGGCGGCGAACATCGGCGGCGACTACGATCGCCGCGTGGTGCTCTCGAAGTACCTCGAGCGCTTCGACGTGGACACCGACACGCGCGCGGCGTTCTTTGCCGCGCTCACGGCGATTCACGGCGCGTACGATCAGCGCATGGTGCTGTCCTCGCTGGCCGGGAAGCGGAGCCTGCCCGGCGATGTCCTGCGCTCGGCGATCGATGCCGCCTCGGGGATCGGATCCGACTACGACAAGGCCGAGGTGCTCCTGGCGCTCGTCCATTCGCAGGCGATCGACGCCGCCAGCCGCCAGGCGTACATCAGCGCCGCCGAAGCGCTCCGCTCGCAGTACGATCAGGACCGCGTGCTGGCCGCGCTGACCCGCGCCGAGCGCCGCTGATCGCCGCGCGGCGCGACAGGAGACACCGTGAAGGATCTCCGCTTCGCCGTGCGGATGCTGGCGCGCCAGCCCGCGTTCACCGCCGTCGCGGTGATCACGCTGGCGCTCGGGATCGGCGCCAACACGGCCATCTTCACCCTCTTCAACGCAGTGCTGCTGCAGTCGCTGCCGGTTCGCGATCCGGCGCGCCTGGTGCTCTTCGACGACAGCGTCGGCGAAGGCACGTCGACCGGCGACGCGCCGACCGGCGCGTGGCATCTCTATTCGTACGAGGTGTACGAGTTCCTGAAGGGCCAGCCGCTCCCGCTCGAGGGCCTCGCGGCGGTCCGGAGCGGCGAAGCCGGCGTCGCGGCGCGCATCGCCGGCTCGACGGGCGCGCAGGCCGAGCGCGCCCAGGCGCACCTCGTCTCGGGCAACTACTTCGCCGTGATGGGTGTCCAGGCCGCGCTCGGCCGCACGCTCACGCCGGACGACGACCGCGCGTCCTCCCCGCCGGCGGCCGTCGTGAGCCACGGCTTCTGGGTCGAGCGCCTGCACGCCGATCCCGGGATCGTGGGGCGCGTGGCGACGATCAACGGCACCGCCTTCACCATCGCCGGGGTCCTGCCGGCCGATTTTTTCGGGGAGCGCGTCCGCCGTCCTCCGGACTTCTGGGTCCCGCTCGCGTTCCAGCCCCAGGTCGAGCTCCGGGCGTCGGCCCTCGACCGCAAGGACACGTACTGGCTCTCGCTCATCGGCCGCCTGTCCCCCGGCGCCACTCGCGCCGGCGCGCAGGCGGCGGCGACCGCGGCGCTGCAGCGGTTCCTGACCGCGCACCTGCCTGAACACCCCTCCGCCGAACAGGTGCGCAAGGTCCGCGAGAGCCGCATCGAGCTCGCCAACGGCGCCGCCGGCGTCTCATCGCTCCGGTACCGCTATTCGCAGCCGCTGCGGGTCCTGCTCGTCGTCGTCGCGCTCGTCCTCGGCATCGCCTGTGCGAACGTCGCCAACCTGCTCCTCACCCGCGCGGCGGCCCGGCAGCCCGAGCTGACAGTGCGGATGGCGCTCGGGGCGTCCCGCCGCCGCATCGCCGCCCAGCTCCTCGTGGAATGTCTGCTCCTCGCCGCCGCCGGCGGCGCCTGCGGCATCGTCCTCGCGCAGTGGGTGGCCGGACTGCTCTTCGCGGTCGTCGCCTCGAAGACCGTGCCCGTGCACCCGACGCTCGACATCCGCGTCCTCGCGTTCACCATCGCGGCCACGTCGGCGGCGGCGGTGCTCTTCGGCCTCGTCCCCGCGCTCACCGGCGCCCGCTCGGATCTGGTCAGCGCGCTCAAATCCGGGGGCCGTGGCACGACGGGCGGCGGCCGGCGCGCACGGCTCGCGCGGACGATGGTCGCCGCGCAGATTGCGATCTCGCTCGTGCTGCTGGTCGGTGCGAGCCTGTTCGCTCGCAGCCTCGTCAACCTCGAGCGACAGCCGCTCGGCTTCCAGCCCGATGGTGTGCTGCTGGCGCGCATCAATCCCCGGCTCGCCGGCTATCGGCCGGAGAACGTCGCCGATCTCTACCGTCGCCTCGAGGACCACCTGGCGACGATGCCCGGCATCCGCAGCGCGACCATCGCCCGCTACAGCCCGCTCGGCGGCAGCCGCAGCGTGAACAGCGGCACCGTGGAGGGCTTCACGCCAAAGCCGGGCGAGAACGTCGAGTTCGAGACGCTCCTGGTCGGGCGGTCCTATCCCGAGACGCTCGGGATGCCGCTCGTGAAGGGGCGCGCCATCGGCGTGCAGGATTCCGAATCGGCGCCGCCCGTCGCCATGGTCAACGAAGCGTTCGTCCGCACCTACTCGCCGGATCGCGATCCGATCGGCCGTCGGATCAGCGTCGACGGCTCGGGCGGACGATCGGCCGCCATCGTCGGCGTGCTCGCCGACGCCCGCTTCCGCGACGATCGCGAGCCGATTCAGCCCGCCGTCTTCACGGCGCTGCAGCAGGAGCGGAGCCAGTTCGCGCTCGATGCCGAGGTGGAGGTCGCCACCGCTGGCGATCCGGCCGCCGCCGCCGCCCCGCTGCGGCGCGCGATCGCGGAGGTCGATCCGAACCTGCCGATCAACGATCCGCGGACGCTGCGCAGCCAGGTCGACGCCAACTTCGACAGCCAGCGGCTGGCCGCGCGGCTGGTCGGCGCGTTCGGCCTGCTGGCCGTCGTGCTCTCGGTCGTCGGCCTGTACGGCGTACTGACGCAGTCGGTGGTGCAGCGGACCAACGAGCTCGGCGTGCGGATGGCGCTCGGCGCCGAGAGCCGCCAGGTGATCTGGATGATCCTGCGCGAGACGCTCGCGCTGGCGGCGATCGGCATTGTTTGCGGCGTTCCCGCCGCGTACGCCGCCGCTCGGCTCGTCGCCTCGCAGCTGTACGCGGTGAGCGCGACGGCGCCCGCGTCGTTCGGCGCCGCCACCGTCGCGCTCGCCGCGATTGCGGTGGCCACCGGCGTCCTGCCCGCGGTCCGTGCCGCTCGCGTCGATCCCATGGCGGCGCTCAGAGAACAGTAGGGAACTGTCCAGTATCCAGTCGCCAGTCGGCAGTCACCAGTCTCAGTCGTCAGTCTCAGTCATCAGTCTCAGTCATCAGTCTGCAGTCCGGCGCGAACGACCGAACGCCGTGACGCCCGCCGTCTTATAATCGCGATCGCAAATGAGACGGAACGAGACTGACGGCTGGCAACCGTGACGATTCCTTTTCGTGATATTCCCGCCGATTCCGGTATCCGCCCGCGTGGCGTGGTGGTGCTGCTGCACGCGTTTCCGTTGAGTGCGCGCATGTGGGAGCCGCAGTTCGGCCTCGCGGCGTCGGGGTGGCGTGTCCTGGCGCCGGAGCTTGCGCCCGTCGAGCCCGGGCCGCGGCCCCGCACCATGGACGACTGTGCCGGCGCGATCGTCGACATGCTCGACGGGCTCCACGTGCACGACGCGGTCGTGGTCGGCCTGTCGATGGGCGGCTACGCGGCGCTGGCGCTGTTCCGCCTGGCGCCGCGCTACGCGCGCGCGCTGGTGCTGTGCGACACGAAACCGGACGCCGACACGCCCGAAGGGCTGGAGGGCCGCCGCCGGATGCAGCGTCTCGTTCGTGAGGAGGGGCCGTCGGCGGTCGCCGACGAGTTGACGCCCAAACTGCTCGGCGCGACGACGCGCGCGACGCGTCCTGAGGTGGTCGAACACGTCCGGTCGATGATTGCGGGCGGCTCGGTCGATTCGATCGCCGTCGCCCTCGACGTCCTGATGTCGCGGCAGGATTCCACGCCGGTTCTCCCGTCGATCCACTGTCCGACGCTGATTCTGGTCGGCGAGGAAGACACCGTGACGCCGCCGGCCCTCAGCCGCGGGATGCACGCGGCCATCGCGGGCTCCCGGCTCGAGACGATTGCCGGCGCCGGCCACCTGAGCAGCCTCGAGCACACGGACGCGTTCAACGCGCGCCTGTCGGACTTTCTGGAGCATCGGGTATAGTCGGGCTCATGCGTCCGTTCGTCGCCGCCGTCATCTTCCTGGCCGCCGCTGGTTCCTTGCCTGCGCGGACGGCTGCGCAGGAACCGCCGGCCCGCAAGAGCCTCGATACGATCCTCGACACCTACGTCCGGGACGGGTTCGTCTACTACCGCGCTCTCAAGGCCGACCGCGGCCGGCTCGACACCTACGTCGGCCAGCTGGCCGCCGTTCAGCCCGAGCACCTGTCAAAAGACGCGCAGCTGGCCTTCTGGCTCAACGCCTACAACGCCCTCGTGCTGCAGACCGTGATCGACCACTACCCGATCCAGGGCCATGCGAAACAGTACCCGGCCCGCAGCATCCGGCAGATTCCGGGCGCCTTCGAGCGCACGGCACACAAGGTCGGCGGCCGCAGCCTGACGCTCGATCAAATCGAGCAGACCGTGCTCCAAAGTTTCCAGGACCCGCGCCTCTACTTCGCGATCGCGCGGGGATCGGTCGGCGGCGGCCGGCTGCGCAGCGAGGCGTTCGTTCCGGAGCAAATCGAGGCCCAGCTCGCCGACGTCGCGCGGGAGTGCGCTGCGCGGCCGCAGTGCGTCCAGGTGGATCGCGAGCAGAACACCCTGAACGCGAGTCCGATCTTCTCGTGGCGCGAAGCCGAGTTCGCCGCCGCCTACGGCAGCCGCTCCGTCCCGCCAGCCTTCGAAGGCCGCAGCCCGATCGAGCGCGCAGTCCTGGCGTTCGTCTGGCCCCGTCTGCTGACCACGGAGAAGGAATTCCTCGAGAAGAACCAGTGGCAGATGGCCTACAAGGCGTACGACTGGACGCTGAACGACCTCACGGGACGGGGAGGGCGGTAACCCGGCGAACGCGGCGAATGCGGCGAACCTGCGAACCAAGCGAACCCGGCGAACCCCGCGAACCAAGCGAACCCGGCGAACCCCGCGAACCCAGCGAACCCGGCGAACCCCGCGAACCCAGCGAACCCCGCGAACCCATTTATGGACCTCGAGCTCACCAGCAAGATCGCGATCGTGACCGGCTCGAGCCGCGGGCTCGGCCTTGCGTCGGCGCAGGCGCTCCTCGACGAAGGATGCCGGGTCACGATCTGCGCGCGCGGACGGGATCGCCTCGACGAGGCCGCGGCGGCGCTGCGCGCGCGAGCCGGGGCGGACGATCGGGTGCTGGCGGTCGCCGCCGACCTGGCGACCGCGGCCGGCGTGGAACAGGTTGTCGGCTCCACCGTCGAGACCTTCGGCGGCCTCGACATCCTCGTCAACAACACCGGCCTGGCGCGTGGCTCCGATATCGTCGGCACCACCGACGAGGAGTGGATGGAGGCCATCGACCAGACGCTGTTCCCGGCGATCCGTGCGTCGCGCCTCGCCGTGCCGCACATGCGCCGCCGCGGCGGCGGCGCGATCGTCATGATTGCCTCGATCTGGGGGCGCGAGTCCGGCGGCAGGATGACCTACAACGCCGTCAAAGCCGCCGAGATCAGTCTGGCCAAAGCGCTCGCCCGGCAGCTGGCGGCCGACAACATCCGCGTGAACAGCGTGGCGCCGGGGTCGATTCGTTTTCCAGGGGGGACGTGGGATCGGCGGGTACAGCAGGATCCCGAGGGCATGGCGGCGTTCATCCGCCAGGAGCTGCCGTTCGGCCGGTTCGGCCGCCCCGAAGAGGTGGCAGCGGCCGTGGCCTTTCTGGTATCGGATCGCGCGAGCTGGATCAGCGGGGCAAGTGTGCCCGTTGACGGCTGCCAGTCACGCTCCCTGATCTGATTCCCGGCCGGCCTTCCTCGATCCGCGGCTCGCTTCGAGCCTGGCGACCACCACTGTAACGGCGGGGGGCGGTGGAACGACCTTCACGAATCCGCACCGCAATGCCCTCGGCGTTCTCGTACTCTGCGGTCTCCGGCTCGTTCGTATCCGACGAATGCAGGAAGAACCCGCGACGCCGCACCCGCGGCTCGTGTACATCCATCTTCAGCCCTCCTTCCCCGTGTTATCGACCACCATCGGCCAGAGTAACAGTGGCCGTATGACGCGTCAACGAATTTGACGGTCGATCGCGCGAAAAGATCGCCGCGAGAACAGGAAGTAGTAAACGGGCGCGCCCGCGCCGATGATGCCGAAGGTCACCAGTG
>Ga0310810_10009636_pt1 | contig 11185 bp, 6 predicted proteins | sample NCmetagenome_FD_207641 | JGI IMG/M metagenome (GOLD analysis project Ga0310810, IMG submission 207641) | Soil microbial communities from experimental microcosm in Duke University, North Carolina, United States - NC | ecosystem: Engineered > Artificial ecosystem > Soil microcosm > Unclassified ... | reverse complement strand
GGAAGGGCTCAAATGCGCTTGCCCCGCTACCGCAGATCACTCCGGTTCCCCCCGCAAACGGAGGGTCGGTAAATTGCAGCGTACAGATGATCTGGCTGCCGTCCCTTTCACAAACAGCATTAGTTCTTGCAGCCGGAGGCGGATTGAGGGTTGAAGGATCAACGGGTGTGCCCGCAAGAAGCAAAGGTGCACAGACGAGTAGCGTAATGAAAAGAGCAATGATGGGAGCTATCCGTGTGGATGTCATAATGCTTCTCCATGTAAGTCAGGTATTTGCATGCTTGACGCCGACCTCTCCGTACCTCGCCATAGCCACAGTGAGGCGAGGGAGAAGCTGATTGCCACCGTGCTGCGGAAACTTTGGACCGAGTGGCCTTTTCCCTTCAAGGGCGCGAAGGAGACATTTGCGTGACATTTTTATCCCCTAGATAACGCGTACTGAATCAACTGTTTACCGGCTGTATTTGTCAGGTCTGGTGCGCCCCACACAGCAGTGCTAGACTTCCGCCAATGTTTGGGGTGTATAGCGATGTCCCATCCCGTCGATTTCCTGCACAATGATTCTCCTCATAAAATTCGTCTTGGCGACTTCGAGATCGACTTGCGAACTGCTGAGCTGCGCAACAATGGGCAAAGATTTGTTCTTCAGGGCCAGCCATTTCAGGTTTTGACATTGCTGCTTGAACGCCCCGGCGAACTGATCACTCGCGAGGAACTCAAGAAGAAACTCTGGTGTTCCGACACGTTTGTCGATTTCGATCACAGTCTGAACAAGGCTGTGAACCGGCTGCGTGAGGCATTGCACGACTCGGCTGAAAAACCGCAGTACGTGGAGACAATAACCCGACGCGGTTATCGATTAATCGCCTCGATAGAGCCGATTGAAGCATCTCCCTCTAAAGAGCACGTTGCGGCGAGTGGAGCTCCGCCCATCGTTCGAAGTTCCTCTATTCAGGAACATGTGACCGAACCTACAGGTCTTTCCAGCCCAGTTCGCAGACATTTCCCCGCCATTTTGGGTGCAGTGCTTGTTCTGTTGTTTTCGGGCTTAGGTCTCCTTTACTGGAGAGATAAATTCGGCCCGAAAACAAGCTCCGGGGAGGGTCGTCTTGTTCCTAACGATCGGTTCTCTCCACAAACTGGTGCTATGGCTCAAATTCGGTCGATCGCCGTCCTTCCGCTCGACAATTTGTCTCATGACCCCGAACAGGAGTATTTCGCCGACGGTATGACCGACGCTTTGATTAACAATCTCTCCAAAATTGGCGCCCTCAGAGTGATCTCGCGGACCTCAATAATTCAGTACAAGGCAACTCGCAAGCCGCTTCCTGAGATTGCCCGCGAGCTTCGAGTGGACGCGGTCGTCGAGGGATCGGTACAGCGATCGGCTAATCAGGTGCGCATTACTGTTCAACTGATCGACGCAAAGACGGATAGTCATCTATGGGCCCGAAGCTTTGATCGGGATCTAAATGATGCGCTGGCACTCGAGTCTGACGTGGCCCAGGCGGTCGCGAGCGAAATTCAAATTACCTTGACACCCGCGGATGTGGCCAGGTTTTCAGGCTCGCACGCCGTTAGCAAGAAGGCGCATGACGCCTACCTGCGCGGACGTTATCTCTGGAACGCACGAACCAGACACGGGGTTGAGCAAAGCATTTCCTTCTACCAGCAGGCCATAAAAGAGGATCCTCAGTATGCGCTTGCCTATGCGGGAATCGCTGATTCCTACATTCTTTTGGAAAGCAGCGGCCACATGCCGGCCAGCAAAGCGAATCCGGAAATGCGAATCGCGGTTACCGAAGCGGTCACGATTGATCCCAGCCTGGCTGACGCACACAGGTTGCTCGCACAAGTGCACGAGACGGAATGGAACTGGATAGGAGCGGAGGAGGAATACAAACGCGCTCTGGAACTGAACCCGGGTTCGGCGAAAACCCACCATTGGTACGCTATTCTTTTGGCCAATCTGAAACGTTACGATGAAGCGGTGGCGGAGATTGGCCGCGCCGTGGATCTGGAACCCTTAACACCTCGCCTGCAAGTGATTCAGGCATATATTTACTATGCCGCCGGACGCCTCGACGACGCATTGAAGGTACTCAGGTCGCCGATCATAGGAAGCGACGATATGGCCGCGCGCACGTTTTCCGGATTGATTCACCTTAAAAAGGCAGAGTTCAGGACCGGAATAACAGAGCTCCGTGCCAACGTAGCCGCACATCGAACTGGAGACAACTTAGCGTACTTGGCCTACGCGTATGCGCTTGCCGGTCGAAAAGAAGAAGCATTTTTAAAGCTTCAGGAGGTACAGCAACTCGGAAACCAAGAATATGTTGACCCAGGTATGGTGGCGATGATTTGGACTGGGTTAGGTGAAACCGACAAAGCGTTGGAGTTGCTCCAGGAGGATTATCGTCAGCATGCTTCTTTTGTGGCTTCTTTGGGATCGGATCCTATATTTGAGCCTTTGCACTCGGATGATCGCTTTCAGGCGTTGCTAAGACGAGTCGGGTTGCCGCTATAGCTATATCGAACTCTAGTTGCGCTCGATCGTTATCAGGTTCTGCCTTTTTAGTCTGTCAGGCGTAGCAGCCGCAACGGTAAGGGTGTTTATTAATGGCCAAGGCACTGTGAACGCGAGCACTCGTGGAGGTGGTGGTTATGGTAATGGCGTGTTCGGTCATCGAAACGACACAACACTCGACATGCACAATGAGTCTATTGAACTCGCGAAAGACATGCGTGTGTCGCAAATTACGACAAACCTCAAAGAAGATGCCGCAGACTATCTCGTTAAGCTGAATCGCGAGTCGAAAGCAAAGCGAGGCGTGTTCGACAAGAACACTCAGGTTCTTGTTGCCAACAAGCAAGGGGATGTGATCTGGACGAAAGACGTGCGCCAGGTCAGATCGGCCACAAAGGATGCTTGTCCGGCTATAAGTTCGGCGGCATTCTATGCATCAGGCGGCCAGCCTCGGAGACCGGCTGATCATGATGCATCGCGGACAGGTCATCCACGATTTCCAGGGTGCTGAGAAACACAGACTTCGCCCCGATGATCTGCTCGCACGGTTCGAGGAGGTCCGGCGGGCAGAACAACTGGATGAGAGCGCGGCACAGATGCTGGCCGCAAATTACATCTAAATTGCTGGAACCCCTCGTTTCAGGCCACTCGCGCAAATGGTCAAGAATTGCTGAGGAAACATGTGTCCGGCGTGATGAGTTGGTTGGTCTTCCGACGGACGCCACATCTACTATTTGCGCCAAGTCTCAAGGGAGTGCGGCAAACTGGTTGCCGGCGGCGGATTTTAATGGGTTTGTCGCCGGATGATTAACCTCTGATCCTGCACCCAGGAAATTCTTCTATTTGAGACCAGTAGCCCCCCTCGTAGCTTGAGCCAATGCGTGTGAGAAGAATCGATGGCACCCACTTCCGGATGACCGGCAACCCTTCCTCTGGCAATTCAGAAAGGGTCGTCGACGGTTCGCGAATTTACTCAAAGATAGTGATTGAACGTGGTCAACGATAGCATCACGTGACCTAGTACACGTCGAGATCCTTTCCGATCACGAATTTACCTGAATATCGCGAGCCGATTTCTTTCTGAAGCATTTCTGGCGAAGCGTAGAGAGCATCCGCACCACCCTTGGGAGGTAGAAGCCTAGGAGGGGCAATCCCAGGCGGAAAGCTGACGGTGTGGTAGATGACGAGCAGCTTCGGCTTGGCTCTCGTCGCCAATTCCGCAAGCTGTTCGGTCGTCGTATGGTATTTCGCCACGAACGACTGGATGCTTTCGGGCATCTTGGCAAGCAGCTGGAGGGGTTGCGCTTCGTGGATCAAGATGTCGCAGCTATCACAAAACTTGATAGTCTCCTCGACTGGATTGGTGTCACCTGAGATCACGATACGGCGATCCGGCGTATCGAAACGATATCCGTAACTCTCCATCGCATGTTTCGTTGCAAAAGCCGTGACCGTGACCTTGTCGTCCTTATAAATGACTCCGGCTTTGATTTCGTGCGCGTTGACTCTCCATCCATTAGGGAAACGACGCTGGTTTCCGTCGGCATTCGTACGCGTTTCGATATCGACCCGATAAGCCTGCACAATGTGCTCGGTCATCGATTGCACTCCGGATGGACCGTAAACTTCCAGAGGAACAGTGCGTCCTGATGTCCACCCAGTCAGGATCAGGTCAGAATAGCCAGCGGTGTGATCGGAATGGAGGTGGGTCACGAATGCCACTTTGAGATTGCCGGGTTCGACTGCTGGAATGTTTCTTGTGAGAGCAGCAAGCTCAGCGCGACGCACAACACCCGGCCCGAAATCTACAAGGTACGCGTGGTCGTCAACAACGATCGCCGTCGCTGGGCCGGAACGATCAGGATCGGGTACGGGCGTGCCCGTTCCGAGCAGTATGACTCTTGTCCTCGATGTGGATTTCTCAGTTTCCTGGCTGGTTAATCCTCTGGGGACGATGGTCTCGAGCCAATTCACCACCGCTGCCTGCATCGCGATCCGATGATCCGAAAAAGGATGATCGGTCTGCATGTGAGCTTCTGCTACCTTCGTGTCGCCAGCTCTCCTCAGATAGTTTGCCAACTCCTGATTGTCCGATGTGTTGCGGTCGTCGGCTTCGAGGATTAATACAGGCCGATCTTTCAGAAGGGAAACGCAGTTTGTGTAGTTCCACTTTGGCGAGTCACTATCAACTTCCTGGACCAACTGCTGTGCGGTGGTTCCCACCAGGCGAGAAGCGTTGTCATTCCATCGTTCCCAAAATTTTGGATCGTTCGCGCGCTGACGCGCTGAGGCTGGCCCGAGGTTTGCTGGCGAGATGAGTGCGACGGCGAATACCTTCGGCTCGTGTGCGGTCGCATACGCAGCAACAAATCCTCCCATGCTGTGGCCGACCAGGACAATTCGGGCCGGATCAACGCGAAACCTCTTGACGTTTTCCGGAGCGAGCAAAAAATCAATGCTGGATTGCGCATCTTCCAGAGCATTCGTGAACGAGAAGGTGCCCCCGCTTCCCCATGCTCCGCGATAGAAAGGGACGAGAACGTTCCATCCAGCCCGACGGATGGAGTAGGCGAGATCAAGATTCTTTTCGTTACCCGGAAAACCATGAAGCATTAACACCGTCGGGTGCGGGCCAGGTCCCGAAGCGATGTAAATGACGGAATATAGTTTTGCACCATGACTTGGAATGTCCGGCCAAACCATCGTCGCCGGGTACGCGGGGTCAGGAGTGGGGTCAGAGGTTACCGCCGCCGGAACTTGTTCAGCGTTTTCCTGCGCCTGGATTTTGTTCGCGAACCACAGCACAGAGCAGAGCAGCAGCACAAAACAGCCCAATCGTTTCATGGGCAGATATGATATCCATTTAGGAGCTCGGGCCACACTGAACAATTCGGCAGCGACTCTCGATTCATGGTGGCCTTGATGAGGTGACGGGGCGAGGCGAAACAGGCAGACTCAGTGCAATCCCCGGTGCAGTAAGCGCCAAGGTGTCGTCTTTAGGCTAGCAAAGGACCCTTTATGCAACGCCGAAGCACGAGCGGGACGTGGAGCCTGAATGATCGTTCTCGGTAGCGCTTACTGGGAGCGGATCACGGGTCATCCGTAAGGGAGGAGGTAGGCAGACCATCGTAGCGCGGTCAAGGAGGACCGCGACGATGTCTCGAAAGTCGACCTCTAAGCGAAGTCGCCCAATCCCAAAGCAGTTATTCGCTTATCTGATTTGGATCAGGCAAAATCCGCCGTTCTGAACAGCCTGACCTCTGCAGACGCGCAGCGCGGTTACCGGCACGCCATTGATGAATTCGTGCGTTATGCGACTTGGGACATTCGGATCCGCATATACGGCGACACGGCGGTAGTTAGCGGTTGCCTACAACGCACCCGCCACATCAACAGTAAAGAACTCTCCGATCACTGGCGATTTACGAAGGTGTACGTTCGGCAAGCACAACAGTGGCGCGTGGTCTCCTTCCACGCCTCCGAAGCGGCCCAGCAATAGGCGTTTAAACTCGTAACCCTAACGAGCACCCTATCTTGGCCGCATCACCAGCGATCCAGCAATTAAGTGGTCTCGGCTTCCGAGTTGGCGACTATCCGAGAGCTATTGCCAGCGACTCGAATCCACATGCACGCACTCGCAGGCTGAAGGCAGCCGTTGACCTTTACGGGCGTTATAATCGCCACCACGCATGACCCTTGCCCCAGGCACGCAGCTTGGCCCCTATGAAATAACCGCCGCTCTCGGCGCGGGCGGCATGGGCGAGGTGTATCGCGCCAAGGACACCCGACTCGAGCGCACGGTTGCAGTGAAGATCCTTCCGGCGCATCTGTCCTCCGATCCCAGTCGCAAGCAGCGGTTTGAACGCGAAGCCAAGGCCATTTCGGGTTTGAATCACCCGAACATCTGCGTGCTTTACGACGTCGGTCAGCAAAACGGCATCGATTTCCTTGTGATGGAGTGTGTGGAGGGTGAAACACTTGCGAAGCGATTGGAAAAAGGACCGCTGCCGCTCGAGCAAGTGTTGAAATATGGCGCTCAAGTCGCCGATGCGCTCGATAAAGCTCATCGTAGCGGAATCGTTCACCGTGACTTGAAGCTCGGCAACATCATGCTGACGCCTACTGGCGCAAAGCTGCTGGACTTTGGCTTGGCCACACCCGCCGCGCCGCTGGCGAGCGCCGCTATCGTCACAGCCGCGTCTGCGAACTCTCCGGTTACCGAGCACGGCGCCATCGTGGGCACATTCCAATACATGTCGCCGGAGCAAGTGGAAGGCAAGGAACTCGACGGACGCAGCGATATTTTTTCGCTGGGCGCCGTGCTTTACGAATCGCTGACCGGGCAGCGCGCTTTCGAGGGAAACAGCCAGCTCAGCGTGGCATCGGCGATTGTCGAAAAGGAACCAACGCCCATTAGTTCTATCAAGCCGATGACACCCCCTGCGTTGGATCACGCCATCCGCCGGTGCCTAGCCAAGGACCGCGAACAGCGTTGGCAAACTGGGCGTGATTTGCAATGGGAATTGACTTGGATCGGTGAAAGCACGACCTCGGCGACAACATGGCAACCAGCGGGCGGCAAGCAGAGAACGCGCGAACTTACGGCCTGGGTTGCGACGGGAATATTTGCGCTGGTTGCAGCTTTAGCGTTCTGGTGGAGCTTGCGTCAACCCTTACCGGAAGAACGCTCCCTCCAATTCAAGATCGACCCACCTCCGGGAAACGATCTTCTTCTCGATAGCGGTGGTGGCGACGCCATCTCTCCAGATGGCCGTGCCATAGTCTTTGTGACTGCTTCGAGCTCAGGCTCGAAGCTTTGGGTCCGGCCGCTCGACGCGGGAAGTGCCCACGAATTACCGGGTACCGACAACGGTCAATTCCCTTTTTGGTCCCCTGACTCGAAGTCGATCGGATTCTTTGCCAATGGCAAGCTTGAGCGAGTCGATGTAGCGGGTGGCCCGCCAACGCCTCTCGCGACGGCGTCTAACCCGCGAGGCGGGACCTGGGGTGCACAAGGAACCATCGTTTTTGTCCCTACCGCCAGCACTGGTCTCTGGAAGATAGCCGCGTCAGGAGGGCCGTCGGCGCAAGTGACTACTTTGGACGTAGCCAGGGGCTAATTCACACATCGCTGGCCTCAGTTCCTGCCGGACGGGAATCGAATTATTTACTTGTCTCGCGGCGAAGGTCAAAGCAACAACAGCGCATCGATTTACATAACTTCGTTGGAGCGGCCGCGAGAGAGAACTCTGCTCGTCAAAGAGACTTCTGCCTCTCCCGCCTACTCGTCTGCACACGGAAAGCACCCGGAATATCTATATTGGCTTCGCCAGCAAGCTTTGGTAGCACAGCCTTTCGACAGCAAGCGGGCACGCCTGTTAGATGATCGTATATCGGTACCCGGCGCTGAAGTCGTGGCAGTGATGGGGGCGCTGGCCCATTCCAGTGTTTCGGTTTCCAACGAAGGCACGATTCTTTTCGGCACGGGCGGCGGCCGGTATCAGTTGGCATGGCTCAATCGAGAGGGCAAAATGCTCGGTTCTGTAGGCCAGCCTGACCGCTATGGGTCAGTCCGAATTTCCCCCGATGGCACGCGCATTGCTGCAGGGCTCGCGAATGACGTGTGGGTTCTGGAGATGTCCCGTCCCATCCCCAGCCGCCTTACGTTTCTGGGCATGTTTGGAACGGGAGCTTGGTCGCCTGATGGCCAACAGATTGGCTATCACCTTTTGAGCGGTAGAAAACTAATGCTGAAGAACGCCAACGGTAGCGGACAGGAAGAGACGGCTTTGCAGGCACAATTTACCGTTTACATGAACGATTGGTCTCCTGACGGCCGCTACCTGGTTTATACACAGCAGAATCCTGAAGGGCGGTTTGAACTTTGGCTACTTCCCTTAATGGGAGACCGCAAACCACAGCCATTGCTTCAAACTCCGTTCAATGATTCTCAAGGGCAGGTTTCTCCCGACAGCAAATGGATTGCTTACACCTCGGACGAATCCGGAGGCTTTAATGAAGTTTATGTCACGAGCCTTCCGAGAGCGGGCATAAGGTGGAGAGTCTCCAGCAACGGCGGAAGTTTCCCGCGATGGAGCCGGGACGGTAAAGAGCTGTTTTATCGCGCCCTCGATGGAATTTTGATGGTAGCTTCGGTCCGAACTGCTCCGCGAGGTTTGGGATTTGGGACCCCGGCTCCCCTCTTTCGGGTTCCGGAGCCGATTGGAATGTTTGCCTATCCGTACGATGTGGCTCCCGATGGGAAGAGGATCTTGGCGCTGATGCCCAGCAAAGTAAGCGGAGATAGTCCGTCCCTAACCGTGTTGGTCAACTGGGACGCGAAATCACACCCTTAGGTTCAACCACAAGTCGTAGTTTCTGCACCGCCTTTCGCGGAGACTTCCAGAGCGAATCACCGATGGATTGCCGTAGCTGTCATTCCTAGGTTTCGCCGACTTACTTGGCGCGGCAAAGTAGGCTCATTGCACAACAAGAGAAGGGCAGGATGTCTCCCGCCCCTCGATCGCAATCGCGTTTGTCTATTGGCCCGTTCCGGTGAGTGCTGCAGTTTGCGGGCTGCCGCCTCCGTTATCGGCCACCCTGAGCGTGCCTTTGTGCGTTCCCGTCCCTGTCGGCTTGAACTTTATGCTTACCGTACAACTCGCTCCACCGGCTATAGAACTGCCGCATGTATTCCCGGAAATCAGGAAATCGCCAGGATTAGTTCCCGCGATGGAAAATCCGGTAAATGTCACAGTCGATGTTCCTGCGTTATGTACCGTGATCGATTTGGCTGCACTCGTGGTCCCCACTGCGACCGTGCCAAAGTTCAGCGAGGTTGGAGCGAGGGAAATGGCGGTGCCAACGCCGCTCAGAGCTACTGTCTGCGTGGCAGGGCTGGCATCATCCGTGAAAGTTAAGCTGGCGGTTCGAGTACCAATCGCCGTTGGCGTGAAGGTCACGTTCACGGTGCAACTGGCTCCCGCAGCTACCGTGCTTCCGCAGGTTTTCGCGCTGATGGCAAAATCGCCACTGATGCCAATATTGCTGATGTTGAGCGTCGCGGTTCCAGTGTTCGTGAGTTTCACAATCTTCGCCGGGCTGGTCGTTCCCAATACCCTCGTTGAAAATGTAAGCTTTGCGACGGAAAGAGTAACTACCGGCCCTCCACTGCTCGCACCACAGCTGGGAAATTTGAAACTCGCAATGCGCGTGTTCCAATTGAAGCTGCCCGTGGTCTTCATGTATTGCTGCGTGTACCAAAAGGTGCAGTCATCCACCGGATCGACGGTCATGGCGCTGTAATCGCCCCAACGGGTCAGGCCGCCGGTTTGGGAACCAGTTCCGTTGACAATCGCGGCTTCCGACTGCAACGTCCCGGGAGGATCACTCGGCACGCGCCCGGTGAAGAATACGGATGGTCGGACGCTTCCACTGGAAACGCTGTATCCCAGGGCTATATCTCCCGCCTGATCCATGGCGATGCTGCCCATCCAGCGGGTGTCGCTGGTGGGGTGGAATGTACCCTGCTGGAAGACGGTTGGGCCTCCATTGGGATTCTGAATTTCGTAGAATCGGATACCCGTCGAGATCGAATGCGTTGCTACCAGGGATTCATGGCCATCAGGAAACTTTCTCCACGGAAGCCGATACATCAGGCGATCTGCGAGTGAGTCCAACCTGGTCGTTGTGCTTGGCTGAACCACGCAGGTGCCACCGTTGCAAAGCGGAGTAAAGCTTGCCACGGCCAGGGTCGTGGGCCCGGTGAAAGTCGAATTCGCCGGAGTGGCAAAATTCACGTGAAATTGGAAAAGACGAAGCGAGTTGGTGGAAAAATCAAGAAAAAAAGCCGGCTCGCCAGCCGCCGGCTGGATGGTTCCATCCATATCGGAAGGCAATAGGCTGTCGATACTGCTGCTCTGCTGGAAGCAAATCATCGTCGCTGCATTACCGGCCAGCATCGCCCCGCGGTTGGCTGCACACGCGTCGGCTCCGAGAAAGGCTGTGCCACTGGCGTTGAACATGTTGAATGAGAAGTAGTAGCCATCGGGCCACACCCCCACCTTGGGATAATCGTTGAAATTGGGGAGGGTGAAGGAATAACGGTTATAGGTGCCCGTCGCGTCATTGGTAGTCGACACCGCGACACACTGCAGAAAAGGCCCGGTGCCCACGTTGATGGCGAACTGCGTAGCAACCCAGCGGTTAGCCATCTTGTCGTACTGGATTATGGGATCGCCGTCATTGTGGCTCTGGCATTGCCCGCCGAATCCGGCCCAGAAAGCGTTACCGGCGGTCGGGCCCATCAACTTGGCGCCCGTCGCTTTGTCAAAGACCGCGAACGAACTATTTATCCATTGCACATATTGTGTGGCGCCCACCACACCTTCCGCATCGGGAGGCGCTGCGTTCACGACGAACCCAAACACGCCATTGCCGAGACCATCAAAGTTCAGCCCCAGCGTCGCTGCAACGGAAGGCAGTGTCGTTGTCTGCAGCACCGGGTCCGCTTGTGCGACAGTTGCGGAGGTAGTGGGATGCGGGCGCAGCACGGGCATGATTCGTTGTGGTACAGCAACCGCTTGATTCGAGATGCCGCTTTCCAGATCTCGCAGCGGCTGAGAGGTGTCGTGTCCGGTCTCAGGAATGACCTGCATC